>ERZ761610.22-NODE-22-length-171393-cov-79.302998_pt1 | contig 171393 bp, 133 predicted proteins | sample MGYA00512164_ERZ761610 | MGnify/ENA primary metagenome ERZ761610 (study PRJEB28899, sample SAMN02850038) | bioreactor sludge metagenome | biome: EBPR Sludge; feature: EBPR Bioreactor; material: flocular biomat | place: Australia: Thorneside Wastwater Treatment...
AAATATATTTCTTTAGATTCATTTTGGTCTATTTAAATATTCATTTTCGTATTAGCAATCAATCTGTTCTCCTGAATTTTCATTTATTTCAAGAATTCATTCACCCGAAAATAATTTTATAATTAAATAAATTACCAAATTATCTACCTGATAGTCAATCATTTTTCCTATCTTTTCACCTTGAATTTATTTGATGGAGAATTACGTTTGCAGCGACTTGACTGAATTTGGACTATAATAAGTTAAAATGAGGTGAATCCACAGAAATTTAAAATAGTTATGAAGTTGAATCGTATTTTTTTAATTTTTGTTCTGGCTGCTTTTTGGTCGTGCCATAGAGATGACATTGATTTAGAAATTCAGAAAATCGATAAGCCTTCTGCACTGATCTACGAACAAGTGAATGCTACCGTATACGGATATGTCTATGATGAGGCCGGCCAACCTGTTGCTAATGCACTGGTACAGATGTATAGCACAAACGCGACTACCAATGCAAAAGGCTTGTTTGTCTTCAAGGCTGAAAAAATGGATCAATTGGGTACATACATACGGGTAATTAAGGAAGGATATCTCACTGCGAGTGACTATTTATTTCCCAAGCCCGGAAGCAAGGAATTCTCTTACATTCGTATGATACGCGACAAGCAGGATAAATACTTTGAATCTTCTGTTGGAGGTACCATCTCATTGGAAGGTGGTGGGACGATTACATTCCCCCCCAACGCCATCAAAAAGGAAGATGGCGGGTTGTATTCAGGTAAGGTGACTTTGACGGCGCGTTTTATCGATCCAACTTCTCCTCATTTTGGTGATGAAATGCCGGGTGGCCTGATTGGAATTGATATCAATGGCAATCGGGTTGTGATGGGGACAGGTGGTATGTTTGCCGTTGAGTTGAGGTCTCCCTCCGGTGAGAAATTGAACCTTAGAGAAGGCTCAAAAGCTGAATATTCTATTCCTGCCAGGTCTAAGGCCAAACCTGCATCTATGCCTACCTGGTGGTTTGATGTCAAAGACGGACTTTGGAAGGAAGAAGGACGGGCAGTCCTTGTCAATGGTCATTATACAGGACAGGTTTCCCATTTTAGTTTTTGGAATGTGGATGCCAAGTTCGATCTTGTAAGAGTGTGTGGTACGGTGGTTGATTCTGAGGGTAAGCCTATGGATCAAGCCATTGTCGTTGTTGAAGCAAAATTGGATGATGGCAAATTAGTAACAGGTTATGGTTATACTGACGTTGACGGTAATTATTGTGGATGGATGCCTAAGGGAGTTGAGTTGCACATCACCGTCCGACCGGTTATTTGTCCTGACAAGGCGAAGGAAGTCGTTGTTGGCCCGTTTTACAACAATGCGAGTATTAACAACATTGTGGTTGATGCCCAGAAAAAGCCAGTCTCTGTTAAGGTTACCTGCAACGGAGTTCCTGCCGGAGACGCGATAGTAGTACTTGAGCAGAATGGTAAAACGATCCTGGTTGATGTCCCCAATGGAGCCTCTACATTCAACTTGTATAATTATACGTGTGATGACAACTCGCCCATAAGTATATTCGGCTTTGAGCAAAAGACCGGTAAAACTTCGTCTGATCAGGCTTTTAACTTTGCAAATGGCGTATATGAATTTGATGTTTGTCAATCAGGATGTTCATTGTCAGGTGTGTTTATTACCGATTGTGATCCGATTATTATTAAGGTTTCAGGAGGTAGTGGACAATACAAATATCAATGGAATACCGGTGATACTACGGATAGATTCAGTATTAAAAGTGCCGATGCTAAATTGTATTCCGTAACTGTAACCGATATTCAGAATCCCACTTGTAGTCAGGTGTTTACTAAGAATCTACCCGGTCTCATCTCATGCACAATTGAATTGACCGATTGCCACTGGCCGATATCACTCAGAGTAAAGGGTTCCAATTATAATAAAATCAAATGGTCTAATGGACATGATGGGGTAAGCCAGGATGTCCAACCTGATCATACAACAACCTATTCTGTCACCGTAACGAATGAAATTGGTTGCTCATCCACTGCTTCTATTGTAGTAGATCCTGATTTGTTCCCCTATGTGAGTTCGGCAAGGACGTGCAGCAAGAATCTGATCACCTTACCAGGTAGGTTCAAGTCGGGAACTATTCAGGGATTTAATGGCTTTTCAAAAAACCTGAATAGTCCGTCTGATCTGGTCGACCTGAATATTTTTGAAACCGGTTATGTACTTTGGGGCTATGTGAATAACGGTAAGGGATGTGAGCAGCCTTTCGAGTTCAACCTGCCCCAGTATGATGGTTTGAAGGTGTTGAATTTCAGTACAGGAAATGTTATAGATGGTAATATTATAAAGTACACAGCCAGTAACGGGAGTTGCTATAATTGTGACGCAGGTGATGTAGCTATCTTCAAGGCGAGCGATCTCAATACTGATCTGGTACAGTTGAATGCCACCGGCTTGCCTGGCGGAGAATATTATGTTGTATTAAAGGATGCGAATTCGGGATGTTTTGTAGCATTTGTTAAAGTGAAAATAATATAGGGTGGATATTGACAATATACTCCAAGGCTGTCTTCAACAACAGCAAAGTAGTCAAGAGCTTTTGGTGCATGCATTTGCACCAAAGCTTTTGTCTATCTGTGAGAGATATTGTAAGGATAAGGAAATGGCCCGCGATGCTGTGCAAGAAACCTTCATTAATATTTTTAAATACATCCACACCTACAATGGAGAAACAGCATTTATAACATGGGCAAGAAAGATAGCCGTCAATAATTGTCTGAAAATAAATAAAAAATATTTCAAGTTGCAATTTGTCGATGAAGCTGAAGCCCGATTCAATCATGGCTCATATATCCCGGAGGCTTACAGTAACCTATCGGTGGAGTCCATTATGGAATTAGTACGAAAACTGCCGGATAGCCAATACGTTGTATTTAATATGTATGTGGTGGAAGGGTTTAGCCATAAAGAGATCGGGGAAGCATTGAATATTACGGAAAGTAGTTCGAGATCGACTCTTACCCGTGCACGCAGCAAGCTTATCGAGATGATTAATGATATTGAAGATAAAAACAATAATTCGATTTTTAATTCCAGAATCGCTCTGTTATGAATTACAAGGAATTCGAAAAGAATATTAAAAATAAGTTATCTGAACATGAGGCTCAGATAGATACCAATGCGCTGGTTTCAGCGATTTTTTTAAAAAAGAAAAAGGGCAAACGCTTCCCGGCCTGGTGGGGCTATGTTGGGGCTTTGATTGTTGTTACCCTTGTTTCGACGCTCTGGATCTTTGATTCGAGGAATAATGATCTTTCGTACAAGGATAGGGCCGCTACGAATCCTACCGCCGAATCTGAGCAACCGGGCCTTACTTACGATGATGTCTATGACCGGACACCCACAGATGGGCTAAATACTAAGGACAACTCTGTCAAAAATGAGATGGTGGCATCGCTAGCCTCCGGCAATAATTTGGATGTTAATTCAGGTACAGCTTCATTCCAGGATAATCAAAGTACTTACAATAAGGCTCTATCCGGTGAGGATATCCAACAAGCTTCTGCCATAACGGTTTCTGATGTCGATGATTCAAAAATACCTGTTAGCAATACGTTAAGTGAAGAAAAGATAGTTAGCTCTGATGGCATTCAATCAACTTATTCTACTTCAATAGCGCGTGTTAAGAAAGGTGTCAGCGACATAGGTGTCCTGACTTCAAAATCTGTAGATTTACATTTAAACAACAAGGCTTTATTCGATTTGGGTCCGGGAGTAAAATGCCCAACATTTAAATCAAAAAGAAGGATTGGATTTGCCCTGATACCGGAAGTAGGCGTTTTCTATCCTCTTGCTAATTTTAAGAGTGAAGCGGGGCCGGAAAACCAGCCTTTTGCAATGCGAGAGAGAAATGAACGCAGCCTTGAAGGATTGCAGGCCGGCTTATATGGTAAAATATTTCTTTCCAATAGTCCATGGTATTTGAAAACCGGTTTGAATTATGGACGGATCACCAGACAGATGACGTTTAATGATTCCTATATTCAAAGGGATACCACTATCGGTATTATTGCTATAACGGAATCACAAAATCATGACACCCTGACCATCATTAAAGGGCCGATTGTAACGGAAACGACCATTAGTAAATACGAAAAAAGACATTATTTTCATCATATGATGAGCCTTCCAATCGTCTTAGGGGCTCAATACAATTTGAATGGAATAATTCTTGGAGTCGAGGCCGGAGTCAATCTTAATCTGATTTCTGAACAAACAGGATATGTAATGGTTTCCCCTAATCAATTCGGTTTGGTCAAAGATGCTAATTTGTATCGTAAAAGGACCGGACTGTCATATCTTGCAGGCGTACAAGTGGGAGTTCCATTGTTTGATAAAAATATCCTAGCATTGGCAATCAGAGCCAACATCAATCCGAATAACTTTGCCCTTGATAACTTGCCTTTCAACGAAAAATATCAAATGCTTGGAGTACATTTGATGTACGAGATCAGATTTTGATACTAATGTTTTAATACTTGTTTGAAGTCAGCCTTGACTAAAATTTGAATCCCGCAAGCATTGTTTGCGGGATTTTATTTACTATGGATATTCAAATTCGCTAATACAAACACTGATTTTACAAATATTGAACGATCGCAGACCGTACCGATATTATTTTAATCCGGTCTCAATCAGGAAATCATCGATTTTCTCAAAAATATAATACAGCTCTTCCGATGTGATGGTAAGTGGCACCATTACTGATAGGACATTTTCCCTGGGCTGCAATAATACATTTCTCTCATAGAAATAATCGGCAATCGAATCGGGGGTGGATTGTCCAATTGTTTCATCCGGAATATCCAGGGCAAATATTGTGCCAATACTTCTCGCCTTCAATTGAGGATAGGCTGTACTATAAGACAGGGTTTTAGCCTTGATGATAGAAATGATTTGGTTAAGATTGTCTGTGAAATCCTTTTCATTAGTTTGTTCCAAGGTCGAGATTGCGGCAACACATCCAATAAGATTTATCGGACGGTTCAACATTTTTAATACGGACAGGATAATTTCATCATCATTCAATGATTTGAATATCCGATCAGTAAATATTGTAAATACCGGAGCATTAATAGCGCCTGTCAGACCATTGCCCGCAATAATGATATCAGGCTTAATTTCTGCCCAATCTGATGCAAAAAATTTTCCACTTCTGTAAATACCCGAAATTGTTTCATCTGCTATATTTAATACTTCGTACTTTTTAGTTAATTCCAATGTTTTTGATAGAACTTCTTTTGAATAAACTGTCATATATCTGTCGCATTGGATCAATGGTTCGTATATAAAAGCTGCAATTTCTTCCTTTTGAAGTAAAATTTCAATTTCATTGAAAGCCTCCATATCATCAGGTGAAGAGGGTAGAGGAATGGTTACAATTTCAGGCAGTTGATTTTCAGGGATATATTTTGGCAATGCGGAAGCCATTAAAATGGATGATTTCAGCTTATTGGTAAAGGTGGAATTGCTCCATACCATTAGTTTACTTCTTTCTTTTCCTGAAGTATATTGATACCGGATGGCCATGCAAATAATTGCTTCAAGCGCCAGAAACCGATCCTGAAAGAAATTAACTTTCCCGTTTGGCATTCCCCCTTTTGACAACAAATCTGTTGCCAGCGTTCCAATGATATTATGATTGAACCATGCTGTATCGACCTCTTCCAATTTCATCAATTGGTCGAATATTGCATGAGCAATTTTTTTATTGCCATACCCCAAAATACTTGTGCCATAAATGGAGGTGGCGTCAATGAAATTATTGTTTTTGTCTGTGGTGACATACACCCTGTCTCCTTCAACTGCAGAATCTATAACGGATTGGCTTTCATTCTTGCTTGTTGTCCATATAGATTTGGAATTAGGCATGATATAATGTTATCATTTTAGAGTTCAATTTTTAAGTCTTTCATGCATTTGAAATGTTTCCTGGGACAGTCATTTCGACCAAATTTGGAACAGGGCCTGCAGGAGAGACCTTTAACTTCAAGTGACTTGTTTAGATTTTTACCGTCAGAATAGAATGGCCAGAAGCCATATTCCCATAAGGTGCCACCCCAGATGGAAACTATAGGTTTTCCAAGGGCGGCAGCAATGTGCATCATGCCGGTGTCATTGGTAATGACCCGTTCCGCATTCTGAATGATTAGAGCAGATTCCTGAAGATTTGTTTTCCCTACCATATTAATGACATTTGAACCACTTCGTGCAACAATATGTTCTGCTGCTTCTGCCTCAGCTTTTCCACCGATTAAAACAATAAGACGGTCTGTGGAATTAATATAGGTTATCCAGTTCTCTTCAGGTAGTCGTTTGGTAAAATGTGTGGCGCCAATGACCGCTGCAATATATAAACTATCCACGCCATCCAGCTTATTGACTGTATCTTCGGAAATGAAATAGTCCAGGCCCTGTCCGTCATATTTTATCCCCAAACTTTTGACTGCGTCCAAATACCTTTCTGAAACATGGGACTTTGGTAATACATTGATCTTAAATTTGACCATCAGGAGTTTCTCTATGGTCGCTTTATGATAGGTTAACCTTTTGACACCCAGTTGAAATGCAAGCCACCATGTTCTTAAGTTTTTATGTAGATCGATCAGGTAATCAAACCTTTCTTCCTTTATTTTCCGGATGAGACCGATATAATCCTCCTCAAGTGTCCACAGTTGATCGATGTATGGGTTGTCAGTCAGCAGGCCTGCAAAACCTGGTTTTGTCAGGAAATGGACTTCTGCACCCAGTTGCTGCTTAATACATCGGATGACCGGTGTGGTCAATACAATGTCGCCAATTGAACTGAATCTGACGATAAGTACTTTTATAGCAGGATTCATTTTTATAGAATTTATTTGGGAAATACTCTATATCTAGTTGCTTAGGGTAAAATAAAAAGTCCCTCTCTACACGAGGTAAAGAAGGACTTTTGTATTCAGAATCAATAAATTATTTTTTAATGATACTTATTGATTTTGATTGATTGCCCTTAATTAACTCAATATAATATGCACCGGGAATTAAATTGTCAACCGGTATAGTATATAAATTATCTCCTGATTGTAAACTGACATTTTTTGAAAAAAGTTTTTTACTTTGGGTATCGTAAACATTAATGGTGCCTGAGATGCCATGATTGGAATTCCATCTGACTGAAATTATATTGGTAGCAGGGTTGGGGAATATAGTTACTAAATCCTCCAATGCATTGTATTGTTGAGTACTATTGATCACACGTTTTCCATTGGCAAACCAAGTGCCCAGTGTACTGTTATTCACTAAAATCGATGCCCCGAGGGCAGGTGATATTTTGTCATCTTCCAACGGTATTATAGCAATGACACTTTTTCCATTATTATCATTGGCATTGAAAATAATGTTTTTATCATCCCTGGAAAAACAAGGAAAGCCAAGAACTGAATTTTCAAAGAGCACATTCAATTCTCCTGTTTCAATATTTGCACCCAATAGTTCATTTACTGTTGAGCTTCCATCTTCGAAGTAATCAAATGCTATTATTGACGGGCTGTTTTTTGAAAAAACGGCATTGCCGACACTTACTCCGTCGGGGAGTGAAGAAAACAACTTTTCAATGTAGCCTTCCGCAAAATTACTTGTAGAATTGTTCCATACGTTCAAAAAACCTATGTCCCAGTATTCAGTGCCGAAAAAGCCAAGGGATGAAAGAGCGTCATACATTAAATATTCTCCGCTATGGTCAAATTCCAATGCATCTGCATACTTTACATCGTTGGTAAAAATGCTGCCTGAGCTTGTCGTTGGGTTATATAATTCAAAGGCCTTATAGGTGTCTGATTCAAGATTGAAAACATAAATGACAGGCTCTTCAATATCCAGGAGTGCTGCCAGACGCAGGCCGTCCTTTGAAATTGCAGCGTTTCGCCACTGGTTTTGGTTGTCAAGAATGCCTATATTATAATTCCCTGCCGACCAGTTGAATTGAATATAATAAAGTGCATTGTCTTTTCCGACAAACACAGCCAATGTACCATCATCAGATACGGATATCTTGCTGGCAAGTCCTTTGTCGTGATTCAAGGTCGTAGCACTCCCTGAAGAAAAATTAACAAGCTTGATTTGGTTTAGATCCGAACTTGCAAACAACAAATAATCCTGACCGGGGTTTGTTCCATAGTCTGGTTGTTCAGGTGTGCCACTTCCTGAACCTATACCGACTTCGGCAAAAGCGTTTTCAATGATACTAATGTTCTGTGAACCTGTGCCATATATGTCTTTTGCGGCTTGGATGACGGAATTACGGCAATCGATAAATTGAGAGGATTTAGTCAGATATTTGGTGAGTGCAGCATAATAGATTTTTTCTGCTTCATCTTTACCGATTTTGGAAGCGATTTTGTAGAAGGCAAAGTTGACAATACCACTGTTAATATGCACTCCGCCATTGTCTTGAGAGCCTGTATATTTTTCATTCATATGGTTAGGCTGCCATCCCCGGTCACCCAATTTTGATCCTCCATTATGAGGATTGGACATATCTCTGAGAGCACCACCAGGAAAAACACCCGACTTTACTACATCCTCACCGATCTTATAATCCTCACGATCAATCAACACTCCGAATATATCCGCAAAAGATTCGTTGAGTGCTCCCGATTCACCTTGATAAGTCAGGTTTGCAGTAGCCTGTATGACGCCATGTGACATTTCATGTCCCGCAACATCCAGACCCCCGGCTAGAGGTTTAAAACTTTGAGCTCCATTGCCATAAAACATGGCTTTGCCATTCCAGAATGCGTTGTCCATGCCACTGCCATCATTCTCAGATACATTGATAACCGAGATTATTGTGCCTCCCGAACCATTGATTGAATTCCTTCCAAAGGTATTTTTAAAATATTCGTACGCTATTCCACCATTGTAATGGGCGGAGACTGCGCCTTTAGCATTCCACGTATTATTGGATGATGTTACATGAAATATGTTAAAATTGTCATTTTCAGGCGATACATTTTTAGCATCCACTGTCCAGATGGCTCCTTTTGGATCATCAGGAAGTGTACCGCCGGCCCACATACCTCTCGATGCATCGATCAGATAGTAGTTGCCGTTTTTTAGATAAGTGTTCAATGTTCTGGGGACATTATTCAGATCCGTAGCTGTGGCTGTGGCAGGCCCATCTAAAGGGGGAGGGCCTATCAAAGATTCAAACTTTGATTCATGACCTACAAAGTTAACTGAAATATCATTGACATTGCATGAATGATCTCCTTGAAAATGGATAGCGCAGGAAGCCTTGATTTCATCCAGGATACTTCCATCATGGGCATCGATAAATATTTGATATTGGGCAATCAAATTAGGATGCATTTCGATGAGATAAGCCAGGTGCCCCCGGCCTGTTTTGTCTATTTGGGTAAATATAACCAGACGGCCACTAATAGGTGACCCTGCCAGTAATTTGAGTTGGTCCCCGGTAAATTCCTGGACAGGACGATGATTTTTTGCAATTTCGATTGCTTTGTCCAACGAAATTGTCGGATTGGTGTTTAGGTATACTGGCGTAGGGATGTATCTGCCATTGAAAAGATAAGGATCTCCTTCGCGTGTATGAACCATGACTTCCGAGTTCCAAACTTCAATCCCTTTATATTCTTGTTGCATGCGAACATGGACATTTCCTATATCATCTGAAGAAGTATTAGTAATTCTGAACTCTTCTTTCGCATTCTTTATACTAAAGGTTGCCTGATTGACGTGGATAAATTCCAGGGCTGTTGTTGATACATCCTGTCTGTTATTGACAGGTATATCCATTAATTTTCCTTCTATCCACACCGGTAGTCCGGTGATACTGTAAGCCTTGATTCTTGCTCCCGGTCCTGATGCGAGCATCGTTCCGAAGGATTTGGGATAAAATGGAATATCAAAAGTGTTGGAGGTGCCTGCCTGATGTTGTCTCAGTTTCTCGAAGCTGATATTAAGTTGAGCAGGACTATTGGTTTTATTAACCGATGGTTTTTTCTTACCAAGCTGGCCAAATGAATACATTGGCAGAATACATAGAATCGTGTAAATGATTAGCTTTTTCATCATTTTTTATTTTGAGTCTGTTCAATTAAAATTCTATACATTGAATAGGCGATGGCTATTTTGCCTTCAGGCATTCCAGACCAGACAATATTACTGGAATCGCGCTGAGATTTATATTTCAAAAAATAATAGAGATTCTGAGGTTCGTTGTAATTAAATTTATCAAGACCGAATGTTCTGATGTTATCAAAGAGCTGCCCGGTAATTTTATTTTCAACATTTTTTATATAATCAGGACTACTGCCATCCAATTTTGTAGCATATAGTCTTCCGTCATCCAGCAGGATGTATTCATGGTAGGCGCCAGAAAACCCGCCGCCAGATCCAAATGTGATGGAAGATTTGTCGTATTTGTCCGGAGGTAATTGGGTAGACTTACAACCAATGAATGATATAATGAATATTGTCAATATAAATACCGGAAATTTCATAGATTTAAATTAACATTTGAAGACTAAATAAGGAATATAATTAAAATTTAGTTAAAAACATTTCAATTATACTTGCTTTATGCCAAAGATAACAATTTAGACATTATATTTGCGTTAAATTATAAAGTTAAAATTAATAGACTATTATGAAAGGATTATTTTTCGTTCTCGCATTTGTTGGATTTGTTGGATTTTCAAATCTAAATGCACAAAGTTGCTGTGCAAAGAAGACTGCCTCCGTTGAAAAAGTGTCTGATGAAGACATTCAAAAAGCTGCATCTCTTGATAAAACTGTCAAGGTAAAGAAAGAAAAAGACGGAACAATCACTTATACCCGGAAGGAGAAAGATCCGGTGACAGGTAAGAAGGTTCGTGTACCGGTTGTCTATGATGCTGCCACTGCTAAATTTGTAAATCAACCTGCTGAAACTACCGGAAAGGCTTGCGCAGGTGAAATGAAAGAGGGTAAGAGCTGCTCTAAGAAAGAAGGTGCTGCTGCTTCTGGTAGCTGCTGCTCTAAGAAAGGTAGTGCGAGTGTAGATAAGCCACATCCGGCAGAGTCTTCTTCCAAAATGTAATTATTGAATAATCAGAAATATTAAGCACGGGCTCAACCCGTGCTTTTTTTTGAGTTTACCAATCTCAAAAGCGTTTTTTAAGGAAGATTTTCTTTGTGTAAATCTCAGCAGGATTGGATAATATACACCTTTTCAGTTTTTAGCCTGGTCCCTTAATTGTAGGAAAAGGGACAAACTCTATATTCACCTGGTTCTTAAATTATTTTGTGAAACACGCAGGTTCATTTTTCCTTGGTTCAACCTCTTTGCAACAACCAGTTTAACTTAGCTATATTTTTTGCGAATCCGTGATTTGGATTAAGCAATAGATCTCTACCTGTACTTTCCTTAGATTGCACACACTCTTTCCTGTATTCAGATTTTGAAGTTACCGCGCACCTCCAGTTTCTACCTTGATTGCTCCAATTAACCATAACTCATAGGTTTCAATCATCCTTATTTTGCTTATCATTCAACTTCGGGATGTATTTTTTTTGATTTAAATTAATCTGTTTCGGTAATTTTAATTTTTAAACTGAATTGATGAACCATGCAGGCTAATTCAACAGCTAACAATAAGCATATTATTTTCTTGATCCTGGTCGCTTCTTTGGGTTACTTTGTGGATATCTATGACCTTGTCATTTTTTCTATTGTAAGGATTCCAAGTTTTGCCGACCTCGGAATTCCTGAACAGCAAATGCGTGTCGGTGGAGAGTTTGTGTTAAATATGCAGATGGGCGGTTTGTTAATAGGTGGTGTCATTTGGGGGATTATCGGTGATAAATACGGCAGAATTAAAGTACTGTTTGGGTCCATTCTGTTGTATTCTCTGGCAAATATTGCAAATGCCTTTGTCAATGATTTGCATTCCTATGCTATCATACGTTTCATTGCCGGATTAGGGCTTGCCGGTGAATTGGGGGCTGGTGTCACATTGGTTAATGAGACCATGCATAAAGAAAAAAGAGGTTATGGCACGATGTTAATTGCGACCATTGGAGTTTTGGGAGCTGTAGCTGCTTTTTATATTGCTGAGCATTATGCATGGCGTAATGCCTATATTGCCGGTGGAATTATGGGCTTGTTGCTTTTATTGCTTAGGTTGGGTACTTTTGAATCCGGTATGTTTAAGAAATCGATGGATGATCATGTTGCAAAGGGAAGCATCACGTTGCTTTTCAATAATCGGGAACGAAGGATGAGATATCTATATTGTTTACTAATTGGCCTTCCAATTTGGTTTGTCGTAGGTATTTTTGTTACCCAGGCACCTGAGTTCGGAAAAGCCCTCGGAGCTCCGGTTACCCTAAGCGCAGGTAAGGGTATTCTTTATACTTATATTGGAATTTCTTTGGGAGATTTATTGGCAGGATTATTAGCCCAGATTACTAAGTCCAGGAAATTCACTGTATTTGTCTTTCAGCTTGCTATTATTGTTAGCAGTTTGATTTATCTTGGATCCGATGGAATTAGTGAGTCTAAGTTTATGTGGATAGCATTTTTTATGGGTCTTGGTGTGGGCTATTGGGCGACCTTTGTCACAATAGCATCCGAGCAATTCGGTACCAATCTCCGATCTACAGTAACGACTACTGCTCCAAATTTTGTCCGTGGGGCCTTGATACCCAGCACCTTTTTATTTGAATTTTTTGTCAGGCATTATGGTATCCTTACTGCTGGCTATATCATGATTTTTCTGCTGACAGCAATTGCTATATGGGCATTAAGCAGGTTACGAGAAAGCTTCAATAAGGATCTTGATTATTTGGAAGTTTGAGCATGATCAAAGGATATTGAGAGCAACTTGTTAGATACAGTGTGGACTATGAATATTTGCTGATATTTTACTCAACGATCCGGAGTGACATGTGTCGACCCGGATCTTTAATCTACAACGATTATCTTTTCTGAAAATACTTGACTATTTTTCAATCTTATCCTTAGAACATATATCCCGGGTTCCAGCCCAATTGGGAGAGATATTGCCCCATTTTTATGAATTTCCTTATAGGTTTCAACTAATTTTCCGGTCAGGCTAAATACATCAGCTTGAGTGATTTCTTTGTAATTTTTAACGTAGAGCAATGAGCCGGAGTTGATTGGATTCGGAAAGATTCTGATTGTTTCTTTCACCCCACTGTTATTGACTGATAGGTTTCCTTCTGTGGTAATATTCGTTCTCATAATGGTAAAACCGCCTCTGATGTTTCCTTGAATCATTTCGAGAAGGCCATCTCCATCCAGATCTCCGAAGACGGGATTATTCTGCCTTCCTGTATAGATGTTACCCGAATTGATAGAAACAGGAGACAACGTTGTATTACTGCCTTGTTCAAGACCTTCGTATGCAAAAATTTTACCACTATAGGAACCGGACACCAAAATATTCTTACCATTCAATTTGATAATTGACGGACAGGCATCCCCTTCTGTATTCCCAACTTCCTTAACACTAACCTTACCGAATGGATAGACATTGGGCGCATCCTGAAAAGATGGCGTAAATATTGGCTGTGTAGCACTTCCCGTATTTACAAACAAACAAAAGTTACCATTCTTATCTCCAATAATCAGGTCAATATCACCGTCACCATCGAAATCCAACGCTTCCGGAGCGGCACGAGATGGTACTTTTATGTTTTGATATGATTCTGATTTTAATTCAAATTCGATAGGTTGGCCGATGGGGTTTTTACTTTCGTAATGCAACAAGGTCCCTTTTTCCGTTCCTATAAGCATGTCCATAAATCCATTATGATCAATATCCGTAAACGTTGGTTTGAATCCAAAATGTTTAATTCCGAAACTCTTAAGGCCTGCAAAGTCTTCATCCATGATTTCAAATGAAAGTTTTCCGCCTTCAGAAATATTTCTTAAATACACCAGTTGCCCATATTGACTATTATCTTTTTCCTTGAAGAATTTATTGCCTATTACAAGATCAGGTCTTCCATCAGCATCAACATCTAAGATAGCAGGATTATTTTCCAATCCCATATCGAATGAATTGTTGATAATGAAGTCCTTCTGTACCAACCGGAAGTTATTTTCCCGGGTTGTATCCAATAAATACAGCCAGTTAAGTTGCCTTTCAGCTTCTATCAGACCTGCATTGCTGGTTGCTACGATACATTCCGACTTTTCCTGCCCAAGCTCTAAGGCATAGACGGATGGAAATGGCCCGAGATCCACCGCTTCATCTCCTTCAGGAAAATTCTTTACTTCTTCTGTTACATGTGCTTTGGTATTGGATCCGGTATTTCTAAGGTATACTACATTGTTAAAAGAAACATCGCCAAGGAGAATATCCTTCTTACCATCATGGTCAATATCCTTAATAAGAATGGTCGATCCTGAATGCCTTAATTCTATGGGGTCTTCTCCGTCAAAATTCCTGGCACATTTATTTGGATCCGGACTTAGTGTGATATCGTTGTTCAATCCACCTTCAAGAAACTTACCATAACAATAATCTTCCAGGGTGTAAAGTAAAGAATCCTTTCCAAAACCAAGCTCTACACTATTGTTTTTATAAAAGACCATATGGGATCCCTCTTCATTAAAAGAAAAAATATCAAGATCTCCGTCGCCATCAATATCCTGTATATCCGGAATATCTATGGAGGTAGTGTAAACATTTAACCTGCCATTATTGCCCGGATAGCTTAATACGTTAAAATACCATTTGTTTAACTGAACTCTTTCCAACATTGTAACAGCTCCTTTTTTTACCCCTTTCCATACAGCAAATCCTATGATATCATCTGTCGGAATGGCAAACATATCCATTATTCCATCTCCGTTATAATCTCTTATCAGGGCCATATCATTGACCAGGGGAAACACTACCGGCGGATCCTGCCAGAATTCATATTCATTGGTGGAAGTATTTAGTCTATATACGCTGAATACATCACCTACCTTGTCGAATAGGATGATTTCAAGATTTCCGTCACCATCTATATCAAATTGCGAAAATTGAGGACTGTTCATCCCGCCATCCAAAGCATTCACCAACCGCTTTCCATTCTTTATTATTGCAACATCGGCGAATGTAAATGTCTGGGCTGATGTACTCATAATTCCCATGAGGCAAAAAATGATTATAAGCTGCCTGTAAATGTTTTTAGAATTGAAATTTGATATTAGTTGGTTCATGAGACTATAGTTTTTCTATATTTTTCTTGACGATTGCCAAGGAATTTTCCAGTTCACTTTCTGATATTGTTAATGGGGGAGCCAGACGGATGCTACTGTCATTAAAAAGAAACCAATCTATAAGTACTCCATCGGCCATACAGGACATGCATACTTTATGTACTTCATCAAAGGAATTGAGCTGTATGGCTGCTAAAAGGCCTGACTTCCTTATGGTATAACCCGTGAATACCTTATCTATGATGCTTGACCTGGCAGCAACACTTTCCACAAGGTTATTTTCTTCAATGTATTTTAGTGTTGCCAATGATGATGCACAACATACCGGATTACCTCCAAAGGTTGTGATATGGCTTAAAATGGGTTTTTCTGACAAAACACGCATTATTTTTTTTCCCGCAATGAAGGCTCCCAAAGGTAATCCCCCTCCAAATCCCTTAGCAAGCAGCAGGATGTCAGGAATTATATCCATCTGTTGAAAGGCAAACCAGCTTCCTGTTCTGCCACATCCTGTCTGGATTTCATCGACAATCAACAAGGTGCCTGTTTCAAAACATCTTTTTCTGAGATTCGTAATAAATTCCTTGTTTCCGGGTATGACACCTGCTTCTGCCTTGATGATTTCACAGACTACAGCAGCGGTTTTTTCGGTAATCCTGTCCAGTTGACTGTGATCATTGAAGTCAATGAATTTGGCGCCGGGAACATGAGGTGCACTGACTGCCGTAAAAGTGGCATCGGACATTAAAGCCGCCGCACCGGCAGTGCTTCCATGATAGGCATTCTTGAATGCTATTATTTCATGACGACCGGTATATTTTTTTGCAAGCTTCAAAGCGCCTTCGACCGCCTCTGTGCCGCTGTTTACCAAATATACGTTATCCATATCCGGGGGTAACTTGCTCGTTAAAAAGGAGGCAAGCTGTAACTGAGGGCTTAATATATGTTCACCATATACCATTGTATGCATATAGCGTTTGGCCTGTTGGTTAATAGCTTCTATTACAGTGGGATTACAGTGACCGATAATGCTTACTCCGATACCGCTGATTAGATCCACATATTTTTTATCATTGATGTCGATCAAATGTATTCCTTCCGCGTTTGTTATTTCTAAACTTAGCGGGAAGGGGCTTGTTTGAGCTAAACTGTGTAAAAACAGCTGTCGGTTATTCATATCCTCTATTTAGCTTAATAATGGATATATCTTTTGAATTCTTTTTGATATATGTATGAATCAGCATATCCAATTCGGGATGAAACGGTAATCTTTGAACAATACCTAAAGCATCATCAATATTACAAATAGGCTGGTCGATGTCAAAGTATCCGTAACCATAAAAATGCCCATTTTCTATTAAAAACAAACATTTTTCATGAATGTTCCGGCCTTTGGTTACTATCATCATATCCTCATCGAACCAAAGCTTACAGTTATTGACAATATCTTGAAATAAATTTTTGTATTCATCCAGATAATCCATTTCCATCTCTATTAAATACTTGTCCTTTCGCTTGTCGGTGTAATATTCCATTAGAAATGACGGATTGGCTACGCGTATCTTTTCCGTAATTTCATTTGCTTTTTGCAGAATAAAGTGTTCTGCAAGCTTAATATGTGAGAAAAATTTAATGATGTTAGGTTCAATATTTTCACCTTGTGTTTTTACAACTTTCAAAACCGGAATCTCTGCATTGAAATCTGCTATGACTGCATACGGAAAGGAATTATTCCTCTGTGCTTTGTTATAAATGGGATTGAGCTTCCTTATTTCAATGGATTCCTTGATTAGGGCAGCCAATTCATTCCCGGTAATTTCGTAATCTATAGAGTATGTACTTTGCCTGATTTTTTCCGATTTAGTGGTATAGTCTGAAAAATGTCTGGCTATTCGGGTCTTGATGTTTTTACTTTTTCCGACATAAATTAAGGTGTTTTGTTCATTGCGGAAATAGTAGACACCATGTTCTTCGGGCAAGTTGAGAATGGTGTCAATCGATATGCTCTTTGGAAGGCTTGATGCCCTAATATTCATGGAAAGAAAATTATTGGAAGAGCCTGTAAATGATCCGGATTCCATGATCATGGTAAAAAGATATGCAGTAGCCATTGCATCTCCTAAAGCTCTGTGCCTGTTCTTGATCGGAATATTCATTTGTTGAACCAGGTTACTGAGGCTATATGACTTGTATCCGGGAAATGCCAATCTTGACAATTTTACTGTATCAAGTAAATGGCGGGTATATGTGTAACCTAAGGATGAAAATTCTTCCTTGATAAACCGATAGTCAAAATGTGCATTGTGCGCAACAAAGATTCTGCCTTCCGTCCATTCAATGATTTCTCTGGCTACCTCGTAAAACTTCGGTGCGTCCTTGACCATTTCATTAGTTATTCCGGTCAGTCCGGAAATGAAAGGACTAATGGATCGTTCCGGATTGATCAGGGTAGAGTAGTGTCCGGTCACGTTCTCTCCATTGTGATGGACAATGGCGATTTCAGTGATTCTGTCCATTCCTGCTGAACCTCCTGTAGTTTCGATATCGACTATGGCGTATAGCTTGGACAAATATTGTTGTAAATTTTGTTGATCAATGTCAGTTCTCTATATACATGACCGGATAAAACTTTCTGGTGCAAAAGGCCGGGGACTTTTAAATTTTTACGAATTTACCTATATATACAGAACGATCAGCAATTGCTCTGACAAGATAAGTACCCGGAGGAACCGGCTCCAGATTGAGCGTCGAATATCTCTGGTTCAAAATGGAGGAAAAGACCGGCTTACCATTCATTTCACATATTTCTACATGCACGACACCATCATTCAACCATCCTCCAATAACCAGTTGGTCATTGGCCGGGTTGGGATACAATTGCAAAGAATGGTATTTATTAGAGACTGTCTTGTTTGTACCATGATTGATTGCAGCTGTGACTGCTTTGAATGCATTGATTCTTCCATGACCATATATCGGATTAGGAATATCCAGACCGGAAAGTCCGTTGCAAGTTTGATCGAGGGTAAGTGGATCAGCGGTCCTTTTAATTATTTCCTGAATGGTATCTACCTGACCTGCCAGATCCGGATTCGCACCTACCATTAAGGCGACAAGGCCTGCTACATGTGGACCTGCCATGCTGGTTCCCGAAGAATAGCTATATTGATGATTCAGGACAGAGGATAATACACCTACTCCGGGTGCAGCGATATCTGGTTTGAGTCTGTTTGAACCATCTGCAGTTACTAAACCCCTACTACTAAAGCCTGCTATGGTATCGACTTGATTGGTTGCACCGACTGAAAACACTTCATCCAGCATTCCCGGGACAAATGCGATAGATTCACAACGTGGTCCTGAATTGCCTGCTGATGCCACTACCACTATGCCGGCAGCTTTTAGATTGGCAATGGAGACTTGCATGAGATTCCAGTTGTCTACATTACAACCTTCTTCTTCAGAACAATACCAGCTGTTGTTGATGACATGTGGTGATTTGGCAGGATCCGGATTGAGATCGTTTGTATCTGTTGGAGCCAAAAACCAATCCAAAGCTTCAAGATAAGACTGGAGGCTACCGTTGCCGCGTTCCATATTTCTGGTGCCAATCCATTTAGCATCCGGAGCCATTCCGATAACTTCATTATCTTCCTTTACACCCACCATAGTGCCTACGGTATGTGTGCCATGACTGTGGTCGTCACAGGGAGCGGTAAGACTCAATCCGCAAGGGTTGTTTTGATTGGGATTACTCAAAGGACTAACTTCATGAATAGCATCATGCCAGTTGTAATTATGATCAACACCTCCATTGTTATAACCCCTGTATCTGGTGGTTATCGCTGGATGTGTCCAGTCAAATCCTGTATCATTACCCCCGACGACCGCGCCCTGGCCCCGGTAACCCAGTTCTTGTATAACATTTGCTTCTGTCTTAATAATCCCCCATGTATAAGAGTCTCTGTTGCCGCCAGAATTTTCCTGAAAATCTCCTTTTATTCCATCAAATGAATAGTTATAAAGTACAGCCTTGACATTTGTCAATCCTGCAAGCTTGATAACAATAGCTTCAGGACAATGATAGGCATTAATGGTGGAAGATAGATAGTTGATACGGTACTTTATTTTGCTTTTATCCAGTATTGTACAGGCTTCCAGGATATTATCCTTAAGATGATTTTTTAAAAGATTGTAGGCCGTATTTCCTTTTTCCGTTTTTGAACGATTGGCCGGTATCTTATCCTTTAAAATCAATGGCTGGAATGCCAGGACACATGAAGAGAAGCCTTTTTCCTTCAATTCTCTTTGTACACCCGGCTCGATATACACTTGAGCAAACAGTTGATTAAAGTGACAAAAGATAATAATGAGCAAAGAGGTAAGGAAACGTAAAAATTTCATTGACTTGATTGATTAGTTTTCAAAGATAGCTACATTTTAAAATAAATATATAGCTTTGACAAATGAAATATTTACCCGAGGCTATTGAATTTCTTTATCAGCAAGATGCCGGATGGGCTGTTTTGGTTGAATTGACCTCCATTCCTGAATTTGGTGTGCCTGAACCACCATACATTGAATTGATGTCGTCCATTGTTTCACAACAGTTGAGTACCAAAGTGGCGAAAGTAATATGGAATCGTTTTGTTGACCTTTTTCCCCGGGGATTTCCTGAGCCTTCCCTTGTTATAGAGTTGAGTGATCTGCAATTGCGTGAGATTGGATTTTCAAATGCAAAGGCAAATTATGTAAAAAATATAGCCGGGCACTTCCTTGCTGCACCGTATACAAGGGATTCTTTGGAGGCTATGGACGATCTGGAATTGTTGAAGGAGTTTTCTTCCATCAAGGGTGTAGGCGAATGGACAGTTCAGATGTTGCAGATATTTAACCTACATCGTCCGGATATCTTGCCTGTCAAGGATTTAGGAGTAAGGCAAGCTTATAGTAATTTTTATGGATTGAATCTTACGGAGCGTGAATTGATATTGCATATGAATGAAAAAGCGGAAAAATGGAGTCCATATAGAAGTGCTGCCTCATTATTATTGTGGAATTGGAAGAATCACCAATTTCCCGGATTGGAAGAAATACAGAAGCTCAATAAAAATTCTAAAAATTGAACATGAATTTAAGACATCCTCATAACATCTTTGGTGAAGAAAAAAGGATAGAGCGGGTGATAGGACGCTATGACGAGGGTGTAAAAGGTCCACTGGTAATCTGTATCGGGGGCATTCATGGAAATGAAAAGGCTGGTTTAAAAGCCATTGATTTGATGCTGAAGATGCTTGAAGTCGAACATATCACTAATACTAATTTTGAATTTAAGGGTCGATTTCTTGGTGTGTCCGGACATCTTGCCGCGATCAGACAGAATCAAAGGTACATTGAAAAGGATTTGAACAGATTATGGTTGAAGGATAAGATTGAATGGTTAAGTCAGCAAAATAGAAATACTTTGTCGGCGGAAGATCTGGAAATGTTTGACCTTGAATCATTGATAACGCACGAGATACGAGATTATGGTGCAGACAGGACGGTTATCCTTGATCTGCACACTACTTCAGCTGACGGGGGCATCTATACGATAGTACCTGACCATCCTCTTGCCATCGAGTATGCATTGGGTATTAAAGCTCCTGTGGTATTGGGTTTTCTGGAAGGATTGAAAGGAACCACTTTGCACTACTTTACAAGTCATAATTTCCCCGGAGAGGTAACAAGTATTTGTTTTGAGGCAGGTCAGCACGATGATCCTATGTCAGTCAACAGGGCAATTGCTGCAATTACCAACTGTCTGCGTTATGCAGGGTGCGTTGAAGGCAGGCACATTGAAGGTCGTCATATAGAAGTATTGTCTGAATATTCCGGCCAACTTCCGCCCTTAACCAGGTTGGCTTACCGTTACCCAATTAACCCGGATGAAGGATTTAGAATGCTTCCGGGCTTCCAAAATTTTCAACCAATCCATAAAGGTCAGCATCTGGCTGATAACCATGTCGGGCCCATTCTTAGTCCAATGGATGGGTTCATTCTGATGCCATTATACCAAAGTAAGGGAGAGGATGGATTTTTTATTGTAAAACGAGCTTCATTATACAAAGACGATGAATTTTGAAAGTGCCGATTCATTAACTTAAACCCCAAATATTATTACTCTTTTTGATATTCATGGCAATTATTGCTTTGCCATTTTTTTATCGATTGCCTTTATTGCTTTCTGTATTTCTTCTGAATCAAACCATTGCTGTAATTTATCTTTGGCTTTATTACGGACTTCTGAGTCTATGTGAGAACCTACAGTAATCAAACCGGAGACAAATACCGCCAAGTCATCGGTGTACCCCAATACAGGAGTTAGGTCAGGAATAAAATCAACCGGGGAAAGGAAATAGGCAATGGACCCCAATATTGCAGCTTTTGCCCAGGTAGGGGTTTCCTTTCTCCTGAAAGAATAGTACATCAATAATGCTGCATAAATCAATGATCCTCCGCCACCTTTTGCTGCTTTCTTTACTTTATTCCAGAATTTACGGTTAGGGAGGTCGATTTTATCTTGTTTCTGGTCTTTCATTAAATATGGTAATTGACTAAAATTTGATTTAATTATATCAAATTATTTTTAGTCATTTTAAGTTCCTTAGACAGGTAATTTTAATTAAAATTTAGTCTATTAGATCTATCGGAAATGTATGGAGATTGCAGATAATCGATCTACCTCCTGAGAAAGAGGGGTAGGGGAAGATTAAAAACAAAAAAAGGAAAGTTGATTACTTTCCTTTTCAGTAGTAGCGGAGGCAGGACTCGAACCTGCGGCCTTCGGGTTATGAGCCCGACGAGCTACCAACTGCTCCACTCCGCGGTATTTTTTAATTAGGCTGCAAATATACGACTAATATTACAATTTCCAAGGATAATATTAATTATTTTGCAATAACTGTTTTGCCTGTTTGAATGACTATGCCATTTTCATTGAGAATCTGATAGATATAAAGCCCGGATGTTAAGTTGCTTACATCAATCTGATTTGTTCCATTTGAGATTACTTCCTTTCTTAATATTTTTCCCTGAGCATCCAATAAGCTGAAAACGGCTTTTTGTTGACCGATTCCGGAAATATACAGGTAGTTGCTGGTAGGATTTGGAAATACCTGGATAGTTAATGCCTCAGTCTTGTGATTACTCACTTTGCCACCGGGAACAGAAAGGATTTGCAATTTGTCTATACGGATACCCTCCCTATTGACTTTAGCATCTGATCTAAAGACAAGTTTAAAGTATACAGTTTTTCCTATATAATCTGAGATATTATATACTACATTAACCCATTCAGGTTGAAAACCATCAAGTACGGGTTCTTCTTCCCCCTGATCGATATTACCAGCCTGTGAAAAGTTGCCGCATATTGCATCCCAATACACGCCGTCGGTCGAGATATATGTTTTTAAGTGGTCAATATTCTTCTCTATACTCCATTTTGCAAAATAGCTGAAGAAAGCAAGAGAATCATTTTCCGGAAGATTTACCGGATATTTTAATTCAAGGATTTTATTCTCGGCTTTATCATAGGTGGTTTTATTGGTCACTGATATAGATGCAAATGTATCGTAATAATCTACCACATCCAGTGTCCAGTTTTCATCGGTATTCTGTTTGATAAAGTCCGATAAATCATCCCCGTTATTTTCATACAGGACTTGATAATTAAATAGTCTGAGATTGATGGTGTCTCTCTTTATATAACTGCCATTATATATACTGCTGATTTCCAGCGCAACCGGACCGGTGGTGTTATTATGAGCATTGATAGGAATTTCGATTTCTTGCTTTTCTAAATGATTTAGGTTTAGAGTAATAGTTTTATTGAAATTATCGATATTATTGGTCAATGGACTAACACTGATTTTTACCGGATCATCAGATAATCCGGTTTTGGTAAACAAGAACTTGACCGTGTTGTTTCCGGGTCTAATGATTTTATCACTTGTCAATTGGTATTGGATGCCTTCATTAAGTAACCATAATGCTCGAATATTTTGATATAACATATCTGCACATATCGGTTGGATCTTATTTTGCAAGGGCCAGAAGCTTTCTTCATCTGTCAATTCTGGTCCACCACACTCAAAGGTAAATGCCAAAATACCATTTTGATAAAGGTAGTCATCTGCGGAACCATTAATCGGATACCCTAATGTCTCGCTATTTAGTCCATAACTGTAATCCGAAAACTGAGTAAGGTCCTGTGAGAAATAAAAATAGGAAAGTTTATCTTTTGTGTTTTGTTCAAGATAGCCCCAGGGATATATTAATACATTAGCATAGGAGTGATAGTTGATAGCCATTTTGAATTGATTGTTCAATCGAAGCGTATGGATGGTCTTCGTTTCCATTTCTGACAATTGGTAGGCTCCTCTGTATGTATCTGATGAGTAAATCGGTGAAGACCCTTCATTGTCGAATGCAAAGCCTACTGAGTAATTACGATTAAGATCAACACCGCCCGGACCATTGGTATTGTTTCTGTTTTTTCTCCAGAGACCACCACCACTTGGATGGGTCATTTGGTTATAGATATACCCATCAGGATTAACACATGGCACAAAAATCATTTCTGATTTATTGACGAGATATCTAATTTCAGGATCTGTATCATATTTTTCAAGGATATACCACATGAAGTACACAAGCTGCATCATACTCATAGGCTCTCGTGCATGGTGTAGTGCAGTAAACAACATCTGGTTTTCTACATCCCCTTCATCATCATTGGGGTTATCTGATATTTTGACATAATAGACAAAGTTGCCACCTTTGGTCTTGAGGTTTGGGAACCAATTTCTTTCAGTGATAAGGTGCGGAAATTTTTGATGCATCAAATCCAGTTCTGAGATTAATTCCTCATAGGTGAGATAGGATCCCATAGATCCGTATTTGAAATTTTGTGGTACGTCATATACTTTTCCATCCGGTTCGCATTTAGGATTCCTTACGGCCAGCTGCAAGTCAACAGGTTTCACCTTCTTACTTTCTTCTAAATAATGTGCTACTGCATCTTCTTGCAGGATATCAACCTTGAATCCGGCTTCCCGAACCGACTTTACTTCTTCCTCAGTGAAAAAGTTGATAAGTACATCTTCTTGTCTTTTATATCCATGCTCTACTTCAACCCCTAAGCGAGCTAAGTCTCTTAAATCCCGTCCATTGAGATGGACTTTTACTTTTTGATAAATTATATGCTCCTGTACCTGTGCTGTAAGTGATGATGTCAATACCAAAGACAATACAAGTACAATGAAAGGGAATATATTACGGGAAATAATCATATGATAGCTAAAACTTCGCCCAAAGATAATTATTTTATATATATGATGATTAAAATATATTTGAATAATTTTTATTTTTTTTATGCCAAATGTTGATTTAATGCATATTTGATCATTTTAATTACATAAAGTGAATTGAAGCAAATAAATATTTTTCACGAAACCCTGATAAATGGATAATAAATGGGGGAGTTGATTCATTGTATAGAGTTGTTGTTGTTGAATTATTTGGTCCTCCAGTCATTGATATTCATATTGACTAGTCAGGTAATTCCACGCACTAATATTTTAATCAAAACAATTTATTAAAAAAGTAGTTTTCTAATTTGTTGGTACGAAGAAGGGAAGTTTTCAGAATTGTCTTTTAAAATACCTTATTTTTGCCGCCATTATTCAAAATTCTGTTTAATTATCAAATTTAAGTACAGTATGAAGGAAGTATTTATTGTATCTGCGACACGGACTCCAATCGGGAGTTTTGGTGGATCTCTTTCAGGTTTTTCAGCTACGGATCTTGGAGCAGCATCCATTCGGGAAGCATATACGAAGATTAATCTGGATCCCAATGAAATCAATGAGGTATATTATGGCAATGTCGTTCAGGCCAATCTGGGTCAGGCTCCTGCCAGACAAGCTGCCTTGAAAGCCGGACTTAGCAAGAACGTTGTGACAACTACTGTCAATAAAGTTTGTGCGAGTGGCATGAAATCTGTTATCCTTGCTGCACAATCCATCATGCTTGGACACAATGATTTGGTAGTTGCCGGCGGAATGGAGTCGATGTCTAATGTCCCTTTCTATCTTCCTAATATGAGATGGGGCAGCAAGTATGGGTCGGTTCAGGCTCTCGACGGACTTCAGAAAGATGGTTTACTGGATGTGTATAATGGAAATGCAATGGGTGTATTTGCTGATGCTACTGCTGAAAAGTTTGGATTTAGTCGGGAAGATCAGGATGCTTTTGCCATCCAATCCTATAAACGATCTGCCGAAGCTACTCTTTCCGGAAAATTCAATGCAGAGATTGGTGCCATCTCTATACCTCAACGGAAGGGTGACCCCGTTGTTTTTAAAGAAGATGAAGAGTTTAAGAATGTATTTTTCGATAAAATTCCATCCCTGAGGCCGGCATTTACGCCAAATGGAACAGTTACAGCAGCCAATGCCAGTACCATCAATGATGGAGCGTCCACCTTGATCCTTGCTTCCGGTGATAAGGTAAAATCTCTTGGCCTTAAGCCTTTGGCACGTATCGTTTCTTTTGGTGATGCAGAACATGATCCCGAATGGTTTACTACTGCGCCTGTGGAAGCTGCCCCAATTGCGTTAAGAAGAGCAGGGTTGACTGTCGATCAGATTGATTTCTTTGAAGTCAATGAAGCTTTTGCGGTCGTAGCTATGACTTTTGCCAAATCTTTTAACATCCCATATGAAAAATTGAATGTATATGGCGGCGGCGTTTCATTAGGTCATCCCCTTGGATCTTCAGGCAGCAGGATTTTGGTTACCCTCACTTCTGTCCTGCAACAGGAAGGTGGTAAGTATGGTCTGGCTGCTATTTGCAATGGTGGTGGTGGGGCAAGTTCCATTGTTATTGAAGCATTGTAACATATCCTAAGGCAGATTCAATTTCCGGCTGCTTAGTGAATGGCCTTTGTTATTCCTTTGGTTTTGATATATTAAGTGCATTGAATGTGTTGATATTCAAATTTTTGTTCATTTCAAATTAAAAATATTATTAATATGATCTTTATGAATTCAAGGTTAAAAGTTTTGTTGCTGACTATTATAAGCTGTACATTATTTTCTTGTAACCTAAGTAATAGCACGAAATCTTTAAACAATAATACTGCAAAGGATACCATGGTAGATGTAGCAATTCATGATGGACATAATTCTCTAAATGCTGTTGATTGGGTTGGAACTTACCGCGGTACTTTGCCATGTGCTGATTGTGAAGGGATTGAAACTGTGATAACCCTCAATGAGGATGGTACCTATAAGAAAAATGATACTTATCTGACTAATAAGGAAGGCGAAAACAAGTTTGAAGAGGCCGGTAAATTTGTCTGGGATGAATCCGGCTCAATCATCACCTTACAGAGTAGTTCCGGAGAATCCAAGTATAAGGTAGGAGAAAACAAATTGTTTGCTCTGGATATGGATGGCAAATTGGTGGAAGGCCAACTGGCTGATAAATATATTTTAGTAAAGGAATAGGGCAGAGCCCGGTTCAATGATTGATTGTGAACCGAACGGTTGAGTTTAAGTCATTTCCTTTGATATTTATAAAATAAATCCCATTTTGGGTGTCAGGCAAATTGAATGGTAACAACTCATTTTGCCTGGCAATTTGTATATTTTGGTTGTAATGAACTCTGCCCAGAATATCCATAATCTTAACATTGTACAAGCCTTCCTGGAAACTTTCCATCGTTGCATAAAACTGCCCGGAATTGGGATTCGGATAAATCATTATTCTTTTGGAGTTATTTTCAATGCACGGGATGATTACATCTCCGGTATTTGATCTTGTAGAGACCAGAACTGAATCACAATTTGTGTTATTACAATCCCTTCCGACCGCATAATATTGATGAAGCGTAATATCTTCCTGAGAAACTTTTAACCAGGATTTATTCATATTTTCAACTAATTCAAATGTTCCGGTCGTCTCATCTATCTTGTACCATGTATAACAGAAGTTATTGTTGTGTTTTGCCAGGAGAAATGGCCCGCATTCATCTATTACCAAATTATCCTCAATCAATGAACCGTCTGTTATTGAACTGGAAAATTTGGAAATCGGATTGAATCGGCAACGACCAAAATTGTCACTAATAGAGTCCTTGGATTCGAATGAACCGGTTATGAAATAAAGTCCATTTTTCAAGTCCACAACTTTTCCGGGTAATTGGGGATAGGAAAACATAAAATCGGAATGTATCTTGTATACTCCGCATGCTACTTCATCAAATAATTCATTAGGTGACTCTCTGATTAGGAAGCTTATTGTATCATAGCTCCAGCAGAATGCTTTATCCTGTGCTTCCAATGTAAGGATAAAATCACCAGATTGCTCTTCAAAGTCTATTCTGACAGCTGTTGAGTCTGTTTCTTCTTTACCATTACCCCATTTCCATGAACAAGTATAATAAGTATATTGATTTGTTTGACCAATGGTCCCATTCAACCGAAAAAATCCTGACGCCATTTCTCTGCGACTGCAAAATTCTATACTTGGCGGCAATACCTTGCCGTCCTTATCCATTATACTGGCTTCAAATTTATTTTTATAGGTTATATCAAAATCTTTACTGATTATACAGTTATTTGCATCCTGGACTTTAATGGTATATTTTCCGCTATCACTGAAAATGACAGGTGTTGATGTTGGTTGTGAATTGACGGGTCCTGTCCAAGAAATGATGTATCCGGGGGTTCCACCATTGACTTTAGGTGCAATTGATTTTGGTTCACCTTTGCAAACTGATGTTTCTTTTAATGAAATAGTAATGGGAGTAGGTTGTTTTACAGTAAAAGTTGCTATACCTACACAATTTTTAGAATCGGTGATGGTTACTGTATAGTCACCTGCAATTAATCCACTCATATTTCTGCTTGTTGCACCATTGGACCATACATAAGAGTACGGTGGAGTCCCGGATGTAGGTTCATTGACGCTGATACCTCCATCTTTTTCGCCATTACATTTTACATCAACGATTTTAGCGGTAATATCTGTAATGACACAACAAGGTCCAAGACAGCCTGCCTGTGATACTTTTTCGCGGATAAGGTTGCCGGGTAGCGGTCCAAATCCTTTTGAGAAATTGATCCCATATGATTTTAAATGACAATAACTCATGATAGTTCCTCCATTAGTTGGAGGAGGACCCGGAGCGCAATCACCTTCAGTATCTTCACAATTGTCTATGGCACCACCCGGCCATCCACACCAGTGGGTATGTTTTGAGCCAATATTATGACCGAGTTCATGAGTAACAACAGTTGTTGTCCAGGAATAATTCGGGAAATTATTATAACTCATATTTATATTGGAAATACCCAATCTGGAATCTTTATCGCATAAAACATCTACATAGGCTAGACCTCCAATATTATTGGAAGTATAGGTCAGTAAATGAGCAAAGTTGCCATTAAATTGTGTTCTATAGGCCTTGAAAGACTTCAAAGCGTCTTCAGAACTGTTTGTTGGATATGAGTCATTTGTAGTCCATACCATTAACTCTGATATTTTGATATCAATTGCTTCATTCTGATATAGAGTTGAAACAACATTGAAAAAATTTCCAACGTAATCATTTACTGCCTTAACACTCTTCCAATATTTGTAAATTGAATTGGTGATTTCAAAGTACACTAAAATACATCCGTTATTATTTACAGTAACTGTATTGTGCGGCATAACATTGCCAGGATCTAAAGTGAGATCATCTGTATAGCAATTAAATGCAGGCTCCATTTTCAATGATGAACTCTTATAGATTACCTGATCATCTCCGTTCAAAATTTTGCCAACATCATATTGTCCATCAGCAGAGGATATTAATCCTTCCATGATACCATCGTGGAAAGTTAAGGCAACAAGGCTATTTTCTTCACCTTCTATGATTCCCCGATAGAATACTCCTGTTTCAAGATCCATTAACTCTTTATTCTGATTGAATACTGAAGCGCCTTGTGCAAATGGACTATATTCAAATAATAAAATCTTCATCAGATTGCGGTCCGAAGGTCTGGGGATCTCAATGCGTATAATTTTCGGCTTATTATTTTCTATTTTTTTGATTGATTCTGCTTTGGTTTCAAATAATAAACTCTCTGTTTCATGGTTTTGGTTTAATGGAGTATAACCTTGATTTTCAATCGCCTGATTATATACCTGCAGTTCAGTAATCGGGTACAGCAACTTAAGCCTTTGCAGCTCTTTAGCAAGTCTGTTTTGTCCATGAAGATTCAAAGGATTAGCATTCCAACTCAGCAGAAGTACGAAAAGTAACGTATATGTTTTAAGGTGCAACATAGATCAAAGAATTAAAGAAATGGCCATTACAAGAAGTATAGGATCTAACGGAAATCAAAAAGACCCGATAAGTCCTCAACCGATGTAAATATAATTAATTTTACATTTGTAGCAAATAGCTTCTATTTGATGGTCTTTGCTATCTAAAATGAATTCTGCACCTCTTTTAACGAATCAATGAAAATTCTCCTTTGTACAATTTAGTTTTGCCGTCCTTCATTTCTAATTCTATCACGTACACAAAGACAGCCGGATTCAATTCTTGTTCCTTGAAACGGCCATTCCAACCAAGTCTCGGGTCATTAGGTGCAAAATTTTCTTTTGAAAAAACCACGCCTCCCCAGCGGTTGAATATTTTCATGGAACGCACCTGATACACTTCATCATCAGTATATACAGTAAACTCATCGTTGATCCCGTCATGGTTTGGTGAAATCGCATTTGGAATGAATACATTAACATGTTTTCTTATTCGTACCAATACAGTTGCCTCATCCTGACATCCATTTTCGTCTTTTACTATAACTGTATATTCGGTATTTTCCAATGGAGATACAATTGGATTGGAACAATCACTGCAACTAAGGTATAAAGCAGGTGTCCAGGTAATTGTGTTGTAACTGCCTGATATTTTAAGGTCTATTAAGGCACTTGCTCCTTTATCCACAACGATTACGGGATCCAAGGTCACATTTACCGAAGATCCGGGATCAAATACAAATTTCTTAGACATTTTGCAGCCATTCTTATCGGTTATTTCCACTTGATATGCCCCGGTTTGTAACCCATCAAAAACATAGGGAAGTGAATTGATGATTGGGTATGAAACCCCATTGACTACGGCTTGAAATGGTAAGGTCAACTCATCAGTAGATTCCAGTGTAAAACTATTCAGAGGTTGTGAGCTGCAGGCAGCGGAGATGGATGACCAGACTCCCTGTGGTACAGTAAATGGGAAAATGCTAAAATCAAGGGTTGCCTGACAAAGTACTGCAGGGTTTTTGACAATCAATTGATATTGGCCGGGAGGGATATTTTCAATGGTCTGATCGGTTGTAAATGTTACACCATTATCAATCGAGTATTGAAGATTCTGTCCCGCAATTACATTTATTTTAATGCTTCCTGTATTTTTTATGCAATTTGGTTGAGTGACGAGTAAAAGAACGTCAGGGGCTTTCTCGATCATTACAACGACATCGTCGCTAACAGAAAGGCAAGGTCCGTCACCATCGGGATCCTCTGATGTAAAAGTCAGGGTTACACTGCCATTATTAATATCTTCCGGAGATGGGGTATATTCCGGTGTGATCAGGTCGGCATCGTTGAACGAACCGGTGCCTGAACTGGTCCAGCTACCTGTTGAGATGCCGGTCAAACTACCATTGAGCCTCAGAATACCGGGTTGGCACACAATGGTATCTTTACCTGCATCAACTCCGATTGTTAATGGGCAACCGCAATCCTTCACCGATATGGTTATTGCCTTTGTTGCTGTGCAGTTTTGAGTTCCCACTGTATAGGTAAGCGTATGGTTCCCCGGACCGGCTTTTGCAGGATCGAACTGGTCTCCTGATATTCCTTTGCCTGTCCATAAGCCACCGGCAGGTGATGCCTGAAGAGTTACCGGAAGATCGTCCAGGCATAATTCTTGTATCGGACTGATAACAATATCAGGTAGCTGAATGATGGTGACCTGCAATGAAGCAGAGGCGGGACTACAAGGACCTGCATCGTCCGGATCAATTGTTGTGTATGTCAGTGTAACAACTCCGGATAATATATCATTTGTTCCGGGAATGTATTCAGATTGATATCCGGTTGGTACAGAAAAGGTGCCATCTCCGGATGTTGTCCATGTTCCACCGATGTTGTTATTCAATGTTGCCAAAACTTGTGCAGTTTGATTGGAACATATAGTTTGGTTACTTCCAACATTTACACTTACCGGATCGACACAGTCGCAATCTTTTACAGTTATGGTTGCTGTAGTGTTTCCTTTACAATTCAGTGGACCGGCTACATAAGTAATGGTAAAGGTCCCGATCATTGTCGGACTGAAAGTTGTCACCGGATTATTAAAATCTCCATTGATATAATATTGTCCGCCTGTCGGGCTTCCACCGGACAAAACTATGGCAGGAGCGTTCAGGCACAGGTCTGAAAATGGAGCCAATGTGACCGTTGGGGCAGGAGATACGGTAATGTCAACGGTTTTTGTCGCCTTGCATCCATTGGAGGTAACAGTATAAGTCAGTGCGTGTATGCCCTGACCGGCAACAGATGGAACAAATTCATTCATAATGACACCATTACCTGTCCATGTTCCTCCGGCCGGCAGTGCAAATAATTGTATATTATCGGAAGTCTCACATACCTGGGTGATTAAGCTAATCTGAATATTGATAATGTTGAATGTCAAAGTCATACTGCTGGATGCAGGTAGGCAAGGCCCTGCTCCATCGGGATCAATGGTGGTCATCGTAAGTACAACACTTCCGTTTGTAAAATCTTCTGAGCTAGGATAGTATGTTGTAGTGTCTTGATCATTAGGTAAGAAAAAACCATTACCCGATGTGGACCATGCTACAGAATAATTGGAATTTCCATTGATCGTGACCCCATTGCCATCACACGAAGTCATGTCTCCACCGGCATCAGCTGTTGCAGGGTTTGCACATGCACAATTATTAACAGTTATATTAATAGTTTCTGTCCAGGTACATCCAAATAAATCCTGGTACGTATAATTGATGGTCTTTGTGCCAATACCTGCTGTTCCCGGATCAAATATGTCCCCATTCACTCCTGCTCCAGAAAAAACTCCGCCGGAAGGTGTAGCTGACAGTACGACCGGTGGATCAGTGTCGCAAAGTGGGCTAACCGGTGTGATTGTTATCAACGGAGCAGCTTCAACATGGATTATGATCTGGGCTTGTCCGGTGCATCCATTTTCAGATGCTGTATAGGTTATTAAATGATCTCCCGGCCCTGCAATTGACGGATCAAAAGTATCTCCGTTGATTCCGGTTCCTGTAAATGTTCCCCCGGTTGGGAAGCCTGACAATGTCACTATATTACCACCTTCACATAAAGGTGGCACTGTGTTGATACTTATATTGGGAGAGATAAAGATAATTGTCAGCTGATCAGGAATATCCGTACAGGGGCCATCGTCATCCGGATCTGGCACAATTAGTATCAATGTTACAGAACCATTGGCTACATCCCCGATTCCGGGGGTATAGGTTGCATTCAAGTCATTGATATTGGAAAATACACCATCACCGGATGTTGTCCAGTAATAATTTGTACTGTTTATTACATTTCCCTGCAGTAGGATTGGATCTGATATGCAGGATGATATGTCCGGTCCTGCATTTACTACGATACCTAAGTTGCAATTACAGTTTTCAACCTGTACAGTTGTAGTGGCAGTTCCGGTACATCCGTTGCCATCAGTATATGTATAGGTTAGCTGAAAAAATCCGGGGCCACTCACCGTTGGATTAAATGTTCCATTGATTACTCCTGTTCCTGACCAGGTGCCACCTGTAGGGTTCCCTGACAAATTTACCGGAGGCCCATCTGAACATAAAGGTCCTATTGGATTAGCTGTGACAGAAGGATTGGTAAATACTGTAATGGATGTATTACTGCTTCCTGACAAAACTCCCTGGCAACTGGTATTGTTATCCACGAGTTGAGTTAGGGCAAAGGTTACATTAGTTCCAGTCGGGACTATAGTCGGAGGTACCTGCAAGGTGTTGGTCGCACTGTTAAATGATGGCAAAACTCCTTGATAGCATATAGTGAAGTTGGCCGTTCCGTTTATGGTTATTGCCGGTATAGAATAATTGATGGGTGATGTGATGACCAGATTTGCCGTGTAGGAACCACTTCCTCCGGTTACGCTCATTGTAATGGTTTGACATGTGTTTTCACAAATACTGACACCTCCCGGAAAATTGAGTACCGGAGTTTGGTTAATGGTGAGCGCCATAGCGTCCGTGTCACCTATACACGGTCCTAATCCATCCGGATCAGGGGTTGTGATGGTAATAATAACAATGCCGGAAGCAATATCACCCGGCCCGGGTGTATAGGTTGGATTAAGGATATTCGGATTGTTAAATGTGCCGTCTCCGCCGGTACTCCAGCTATAGACGGAAGTATTGGTCGCAGTTCCACTTAAAGTATAAGTATTGCCACTGCAGATGGAAGCATCTGCGCCTGCATCTACATCAGGGGGATTGATACAACCGCAATCAACAATATTTACCGTTATACTTGCCGAATTGCTGCATCCATTACCATCTGTGTAATTGTAGACAAGAATATAGCTACCTGGTGTGTATGCTGAGGGATCAATATCACTAATCGGAATGCCATTGAAGGTCCATGTTCCACCGGTTGGGTTCCCGGCAGGTGTATAGATGGGATCAGAAGTACAAAGATCAGGGATTGGATTAATCGACACTGTCGGATTGGTATTGACTGTGACTGATATGGAAGTAGTAGCATTACAGCCTGCATTGCTCGTGACAATTACACTGTAGGTACCCGCCTGAGTTGTCGAAATATTATTGATTACCGGATTTTGATCACTGGAAGTAAATCCACCCGGTCCTGTCCAGGAATAGGATGTGCCACCGGATGATGTCAAATTTAATGTTTGGCCTTCACAAATTGGATTGGGATTGGCATTAGCAGTGGCCGTTGGAAGGGCATTGATGGTTACATCGACAGTGGCAGTTGCTGTACAATTATTACCATCGGTTACTGTAACTGTATATGTCCCGGCATTTGTTGAACCGGAATTGGTTATGGTCGGATTCTGTTGATTGGAAGTAAATCCATTTGGACCGCTCCATTGATATGAGGTTCCACCGGAAGAATTCAATTGAAAATCATCACCCTCACAAATATTGGTAGGAGATACTCCTGCTGTTGCCGTGGGAGCAGGATTGACCACCACCTGCATGGTTTCCGTAACAGGGCAGTTGCCGGTAGCGGCAGATTGATAGGTATAGGTTAAAATGTGAGTTCCTGCCCCTGCGATTGATGGTGTGAATGTGTTCCCGATAATTCCCGGTCCACTCCATGCACCCCCGGAAGGGGATGCTGTCAGTGCTTTTGGATTATTGTCATCCACACAATAGGGGCCTGCCGGCGTCAAAGTAATGGTCGGTGCTTGGTAAGCGACAAGATGCACATCATCGAACCAGATGATCTCAGGGTCTCCTAATGACCAGGTTTGGGTTCTTATTCTTATTACTGCATTGGAATATGTTCCCGGTGGAAAGCAAGCTGAAGAAAAACTAAATTGGTAAGTCTGAACATTATTCCCATTGCCGACGGTTTCATTATATACAGTAGTTCCGTCCAAGATCAACTGGACATTGATAAAATCCCAACAACTACCACATGGTCCTGTATTGGGATAATTATCCGGATCTCCGGCACAACCTCCACATTCATTATTAGATTCCATATTACCGCCGGAAGGCCAGGGTAGATTACTATGGTAATCAACGGTAAAATCAAGCTTCGTAGCTGTCGAAATATCAATGGCACCCGTTGTAATCCATTGTCCCACCCCTTCATTGGCCTTGTTTTCAAATTCGCCATTTTGGACATCAAAATGCCTTCCTGCCGGAGATGGTGGGTTATTGATGAAGCAAAGTGGACAGGTTGCTGTCCATGCAATTCCTTCTTCACTCAATCCTGATGTAGCTCCATTTGCTTCCGTGTTGGGTGCAATATTGAACCTCTCCCTGAATATCGTAGTTTGAGTAATTCCTTGCTTAAATGAGATGAATAATAAAAAAAAGACTAATGCCTCTAAGAAATTGTATTGTACATTCTTTTTCAAAATATTCCGACCTTAAATTTTCCGGTTGATTAACTATATACTTTGACAATCCTTGACAAGGAAATTGTGCACAAAGTTAATCTTTTATTTATTTCCCTTTAAGAATCATCTATATTTTTTAGTACTGTTTTCATTGGCTATGGGTTCTTCATGTTGTACATTACTTTTTGAAATTCAAGTAATTGGACATGCTTCAAATCTATATGAATATTAAGGTTTTATAGAAATTATATGAATACGTTGATGGAATAAATATTCATTTTTTATGTAAGGAATAAGGTTCCTTGTACTTTTTATCAAAGCTTTTTATCCATGCGGGAAATGGATATAAATTACTTTTATTAGTTCATTTAGTCGATGAAATTTTCCCATGTCTGACCAGATCATAGTGTTGAAGGATTATCTTCGCATTCAAAATAACTTCAACTTTTATGTCAGTTACCAATGCATTTGTGATTGTTTCCGGCCTACTTTCGGTTTTGGCATTCAGGAATCCGGCTCTTTTGTACAAATTAATTGGATGGCCACATCGTTCCTCAACTGAACGGGAATACTACAGGTTGTTCACCGGAGGATTGGTCCACGGAGATTATATACATCTTCTGGTCAACCTTTTTGTGATGTACCAATTTGGTGCGATTGTTGAAATGGAGTATAAGGTACTGTTCGGAGAAAATGGTGTGTATTATTTTCTGGCTCTTATTGTACTGGGTGTCATTGTTCCAAATTTATTCGATCTAATGCTACACAAAAACCAACCCAATTACAGAAGCCTTGGAGCATCGGGTTCAGTTAGTGCAGTTCTGTTTGCTTATGTTCTTTTCAATCCATGGAGTAAGCTATACCTTTATGGCATCTTGCCTTTGTACTCTATTGTGGCAGCTGTCCTATACATTGTATATAGTGTATACCAGGACAAAAAAGGTAAGGATAACATCAACCATATGGCCCACCTAATCGGAGCCGTTTTTGGTTTTGTTTTCACCTTGGCTTTGAAACCTTCTCTCGGTCCTTTTTTTGTTCAACAGTTGCTTTCATTTAGCTTTTGAGGTCGATCCTTATCTTTTCAGGCATTTTCTCCAAAACAATTATCGGGTCATCTTTACTTATTTCCAACTTGTTGCCATCGCTTTCGATGGATTTAATTTTATTTTTGAATCCCGGAAATTTAAATGTATATTTCCTGATAGCGGCTTGGTAATAACCTGATTGATTGATATTTATTAAGACATATGTTTGGCAATTATTATATTCAAACACAGTTTCCTGATAATTGCCTTCCAGATAGGAATGACCGTCAAACTCATCAAGATACATACGGCTAATGACTTTTTCCGCATCTGAGAATCCGCACCATATTTCCATTTCTTCCAGTGGTTTTTCGTTTACATACTGCATTGCAGGCCAGATGGGTAATATGTGTCCGCCTTTGAGTAGGGCCGGTGCCGCATCCATTTTTACCCGAATAAAGTAATCATTATTTCCTATAAATTGCCTGGCCGAATTGACGTCATAATAGTATCCTTCAGGTAGGGATATCCTCACTCCGCTTTGACCGGGTTCCATTACCGGTATGGCCAGTAATGCATCGCCCAGATAGAATTGATCAAAACAGGGAGGTCTTTTTTCTTTGGCATGAACAAAATTCACCGGTTTGATCATTGGAATGCCCTCATGCACATATCTCCGAAAAACCGTATATATGTATCCCAATAATCTATACCGCCAATGGATGATTTGACGGGCACAGTCTGTCCATTTTTCTCCGAAAGACCAAGGCTCCTGTTCCGCAAAGTCTTTTGACGAATGGTTTCTGAAAAATGGATGGAAAAGTGCTAGTTGTAGCCACCGACAAAACAATTCTCCATCAGGATTGCCCACAAAGCCACCAATATCGCTCCCGGCGAACGAAAATCCACTTAATGCAAGATTCTGACATTGATAATTTGCGATTCTTAGATGCTCCCAGGTGGCTACATTATCACCCGTCCACACTGCCGCAAATTTTTGCCCTCCGGCATAAGTTGATCTGGTTAATACGAAAGGCCTCCTATCTCCGGCTTGCCGAAAACCTTCCATTGTAGCTTCCGACATCAACATGCCATATAGATTATGTCCCTCGGCAAAATCACCGCTTTCCCCTTCGAAGTTCATCCTTACATCTTCATTCAAAGTGCGTTGTGTTTGAATCATATCAGCCTTGTTGAACAAAGCAGGTTCGTTCATGTCATTCCATATACCCGCCAGACCAACCCGGACCAATTCAGCTACATGATCTGCCCACCATCTTCTTACTTTGCGGGACGTAAAATCCGGGAAGTGACAATATCCCGGCCAAACAGGACCAGATGTGATCGAACCATCCGGGTTTTTTATGAAAAAATCCTCACTGATGGCCTCCTTATAGATAGCATACCGTTTATCAATTTTTATACCCGGATCAAGAATGGCAACAATCTGAAAGCCCTGGTGTCTCAACTTCTTCAACATTGCCTTCGGATCAGGAAATCTCCTTTTATCCCAGGTAAATACTCTGTATCCTCTCATATAGTCGATATCCAGATAAATGCTGTCGCAGGGAATATTTAGCTCTCTGAACTTTGCTGCTACGTCCATCAAGGCTTGTTCCGGTACATAGGACCATTTACTTTGATGAAAACCCAAAGCCCATAATGGCGGCATATGTGGCGTGCCTGTCAGCTTTGTGTAATTAGTCACTACTTCCAATGGCGATTCCCCGAAAATCAAGTACATATCGATATGCCCTCCACTTCCTGAAATATGTATCCGCTCATCTGAATAACCAAAATCAAATTCGATTCGATGTGTATTATTGATGAATACTCCTAAAACTCCATTTCGATCATTCCTGATATAAAAAGGAATATTTTTATAAAGTGGTTCTGCTCCATATTCAAATGCATAGGTATCCGTACCCCAAATTATGCATTTTCGGCCTCTTAGATTGGGGACAACTGCCTTGTCTCCCATACCGTATATTTCTGTTTCAGGCTCTATCCGTTGATTGATTGTCCATGTAGTTCTTTCATCAATACGTTCGTCTTCTGAAATTTGAAAGGAAAAATCAGATAAGACTTTGTGTTCATTCGGAGATAAATTATTGAAAGCAACATTTTTTCTGTCTGTATCGCAATTGAGAATATTGAAAAGTTTTGTTTTCGTTTCTTCCTGTTGTATTGGGATAAAAATTCTCAAATGAAGTTCATTAACCCTTTCCGGATGATTTTCACCCATTTTTTGTTCGATGTATTCTGAAAGCTTATAAGTCATATGTTTGGTATGTAAAAGACCAAGATAAAGAATTTTCTCTACAGATTGTATTATTTGAACTTTACCATATACGAATGGTGAAGTCAACCAATATTTAAGCAATCTTAATAGGTAGGATGGAGATGCAATCAATAATTCCTGCGTAATGTTCAGGAAAATTAGGTAAAATGGCGACTCGGCTAAAAAATCTTTTTTATTTTCGGATTATCATAAAATAAATTTTGGTTATATATAGGTATTCAGCTAATTTTGCCACTTATCATAATAATTGTTGCGATAATATTTATCATTTGAAACATTAAAATACAGATATGCACGAAAAAATATGGCTAAAGCATTATCCGTCTAATATACCGACAGAGGTAAGATATGACGAGTATCCCAATTTAAATTCATTTATTCGCGCTACAATTAGGGAATATGGTGATCAGGTGGCGTTTATCAGTATGGATAAAAAACTGACTTATAATCAATTAGATAAATATGCCGATCAGTTTGCTGCCTATTTGGCCTCCCTGGGTATGAAGCCTGGCGATAAATTGGCCTTGATGATGCCTAATATTTTACAATATCCTATAGCATTATTTGCCGCAATTAGGGCCGGATATATCGTAGTGAATACCAATCCTCTTTATACGCCGAGAGAGATGAAATTACAATTTCAAGATGCCGGCGTAACTGCAATAGTCATTGCAGAAAATTTTGCATACAATCTTCAGCAAATTATCGGAGAAACTAAAATAAAACATGTTATTACAGCAAGTATCGGAGAAATGCTTGGTGGCCTGAAAGGCCCGTTGGTTAACTTTGTCATACGTAAAGTCAAGAAAATGGTTCCAGCTTATAACTTACCTGGTTCTGTTTCCTTCAAGAAGGCTTTAGGCGAGGGTATTTCAAAACCTGTACCTCACCACGATTCAGGATCTGAGGATACTGTAATCTTCCAATATACCGGTGGTACTACTGGGATAGCAAAGGGCGCCATGTTGACCAATGAAAATCTTTTGGCCAACCTAGAACAAGTAAAGGCCATCTTTTTGTCCCAGCTTAGGAAAAATGAAGAAGTTGGATTCTGTGCTTTGCCTTTGTATCACATTTTTGCATTTACTGTTAATTGTTTGGTATTGTTTTCATTGGGATGCCCTAATGTTTTGATTGTAAATCCAAAGGATATTCCTTCATTGATAAAGGAATGGAAAAAGAACAGTCCATCTATTTTTCCTGCTGTCAATACCCTTTTCAATGCCCTGGCTAATAATGATCAATTTCGACAACTTGATTTCAGCAATCTGAAGATTCCAATCGCCGGTGGTATGGCCTTACAGTCGACAGTTGCCGAAAATTGGAAAAAGGTTACAGGTGTGCGCATTGTTGAAGGGTATGGATTGACAGAAACTTCACCGGTTGCCAGTGTAAATCCACTGGATGGACGGGAAAAGATCGGGACCATTGGATGGCCTGTTCCTTCAACGGATATGAGAATCGTGAATGATGAAGGCGTTGAGGTTGCGCAGGGAGAAACCGGTGAGATCCAAATTAAAGGTCCTCAGGTTATGAAAGGATATTACAACAAACCGGAAGAAACAAATAAGGTTTTGAAGGATGGTTGGTTTAGTACCGGAGATGTGGGACTGATGGAAGCCGATGGTTATTTCAGGATAGTGGACCGCAAAAAGGATATGATTCTCGTTTCAGGATTTAATGTATATCCCAATGAAATTGAGGAGGTGGCTGTCTCCTTCCCAAAGGTGCTGGAAGCTGCTGCAGTGGGAGTACCTGATGAAAAGAGTGGAGAACATGTTAAATTATTTGTCGTAAAGAAAGATTCGTCTTTGACAGCCGAAGAATTGCTGGAATACATGAAAAAGAATCTTACCCAATATAAGCATCCAAAGGAAATTGAATTCCGCGACGACCTGCCCAAGACAAATGTTGGAAAAATTTTGCGTCGGGAATTGAGAAATTAAATAATTTTGCATGTCGAATCATCTGTGTGTATTGATATTATAAATGTTTATTTTTTTTAAATGAAACTTAGCTGTTTACTACCTCTATTTGCTCTATTTCTAGTTACGGGATTATCTGCTCAAAATCAATTGTCACGTGAAATACAGATTCGGAAGACAATTGCTGATATTCATCAGTTTTATGTTGTAAAGGAAAAGATTGATCGGAAAGTTGCTAAATCTTTGGGGATTCATGTTGAGGGCGATGCGTCATTCTTCAAGGTAAACAAGGATGCTGTGGCCTCACTTATTGATGAACAACCTGAATTGCTTACCCTTGAAATTCCATATGGACAGGATGGCAGATCGGTTCAGGTACTATTGTACAATAAGAAACCTTATACCAACTCTGCTATTGTCACAACCAATACGGGAGAAAAGTATCCGATGAATAAAGCTGCTTTTTATCGGGGTATTGTCGCAGGTCAGGAAAATAGTCTGGCAGCAATCAGTTTTTTCGATGGAGAGATGTCTGGCGTTATTTCTTGCCAGGAAGGTCAATTCGATATTGGAAAGGTTGACAAAAAAGATATTCATGTGATCTTTCAATCAAATACTTTGTCCTACAAGTACAATTTCAACTGTGGTGTTATAGATGATGATTCAGTAGATGATGCTGAGCCTTCTTTGGACGTTAGAAATGCCAATGATTGTGTGAATATTTTCTTCGAAACATCTTATTCTATATACCAAAACAAGGGAAGTGTATCTGCAGTTCAGAACTATGTTACAGGCTTTTTTAATGTTGTAACAACCTTATATGACAATGAAAGTGTGAATGTAGCCATTTCTGAAATTTATGTTTGGACATCTCAGGATCCCTTCCCAACTAACAGTTCGAATAGTGCGCTAAATTACTATACCGATTATCGAACTGATTTTAATGGAGATATTGCGCAATTGCTTGCCAAGACATCTAACGGCAATGGAGGGATTGCCTGGTTGGATGTTTTATGCAATACTTCGACTAAACACAGTTATTCCGATATCAGCATGAATTACAGTGGTTATCCAACTTACTCATGGACAGTTATGGTGGTTACCCATGAGTTGGGTCACAATATCGGTTCGCGGCATACCCATTGGTGTGGCTGGCAAGGCGGAGCTATAGATAATTGTTATCAGGTCGAAGGCAATTGTTCACCCGGACCTCCACCAACCAATGGTGGAACTATCATGAGCTACTGCCATTTGACCAATTATGGGATAAATTTTTCAAATGGTTTTGGGCAGCAACCCGGTAACAAAATACGTCAGGAGGTTCAGCAGGCATCCTGTTTGTCAAGTTGTTCCAATCAATGCCCGACTTTTGTATTGAACGGCACTGTTACTAACGTTTCTTGTAATGGTGGAGGTAATGGCTCAATATCCGTAGTGGAACCAACTGAGGGTACTTCTCCTTATACATATACCTGGTCAAACGGTGCTACAACCAAAGATATTTCCAATCTGATTCCAGGGGATTATACATTGTCAATAACTGATGCACTTGGGTGTCCCGGGCAAGCGACTTTTACAGTAACGGAGCCAACTGCAATTGAGATTCAGGGGCAATCTTATGATGCATCTTGCTATGGAAGTTCCAATGGCTCAATAATAATAACTGTAAATGGTGGTACTCCCGGCTACTCTTACAATTGGAGTAATGGAAATACCGCTCCATCCTTAGTAAATATTCCTGCAGGTAATTATTTTCTGACTGTTACAGATTCTAAGTTTTGCACCAAGACTGAAACTTATTATGTAGGTCAACCGTCACAGTTGCTAATAAGTTCCACAATTTCAAATATATCCTGTTTCGGAGCTAATGACGGGATTATTTCTGTGGGTGCCTATGGAGGCACGCCTTTATATTCCTATCAATGGAATAATAATTCCAATGAGTCACAACTTATTCAACTTGGTCCTGGTACATATACGGTGACGGTAACAGATGATCATTCTTGCCAGGTTTCGGGTTCCTATACCATAACTGAACCATCTCAACTAACCGGACAGGTGGTTACTACTGATGCATCGTCAAATAATGCTGCTGATGGTACTGCTGAGGCCAATATGAATGGAGCAACGCCTCCTTATTCCTATTTATGGTCCAACGGTCAAACCTCAAAGAAAATCGTGAACTTGCCGGTTGGTAACTATTCCGTTACTGTTTCAGATGCTAATGGATGCCAATTGGTACTTTATTGCAGCATTGGTGCACCTGATTGTACACTTCAGCTTCAATCTGACAAAACAGACATTTCCTGTTTCGGAGCTAATGATGGGACTGCTTTAGCGAATGCATCAAACCCTAACGGTTCTGTTAATTATCTTTGGTCTAATGGTGCGACCAGTCAAACAATCACTAATCTTGCGCCGGGCACATATTCAGTTACAGTTTCTGATAATATTTGCCAAAAAGTAAGTTCAGTTGAAGTTGTATCTCCAGGCCCAATAAATATCATTCCAACCCTGATTAATCCTGCTTGTGATGACAACAATGGTTCAATCAGTATTAATGTCAATGGAGGAACAGCAGGCTATACTTATTTGTGGTCTAATGGAGCCACTACACAGAATATTTCTGCCTTAAACGCGGGAAATTATACCGTTACAGTCCTGGATGCTCACAATTGTTCTTCACAACAATCTTTTACCTTGACCGCTCAGGACAATCAGGCACCTACCTTATTAAATGATAAGATTACCCTATACCTGGATACTAATGGCAATGCAGAACTCACTACCATTCCGACATCATATCTCTTTGAAGATAATTGTGGAACAGTATCTGTTGTATTCCAGAATACATCATTCGATTGTGATAAGTTGGGGAAGAATAACATAACTGCTACAGGCACCGATGAAGCCGGCAACTCAATACAAGTAAATTTAGAGATAACCGTCATTGATTCTATCAAGCCATTCATTCAATGTCCATCAGATTTTACTATCGGGATTTGTCAGGGGGCTCCGGTATGGGACGATATAATATATTCTGATAATTGTCAGGTTGTCACTATTCAGCAAACTGCAGGATATGCACCTGGCACTATCTTCCCGATAGGCGTTACTGAAGTAGCTTATCAGGTAACAGATTTGTCTGGTAATCAAAATTCTTGTAGTTTCTCAATTCATGTAGCAGAAGGATTGGCTCTCAATGTCAGTAAGACGGATATGGCATGCAACAATGTTGCAAATGGGAGTGCTACTCTGGATACTAAAGGTTTCGTAGAACCATACACTATTTTATGGAGTACCGGCGCAAATACCCCATCCATAACTAATTTGGGGCCCGGTGATTATTCAGTTACAGTAACCGACGGGAACGGATGCGTTGCTACTCAAACTGTCACAATAATTAATCCTGCACCACTTGAAATGGAAGTTGGTTCGGTAACACAAGCATCCTCTGAAACTGCTGCTGACGGAGCAATAAGTATTTCTGTCTCAGGTGGCACCCCGGCTTATAGTTTCTCCTGGACTAAGAATGGAGAATTTATTTCTTCAGATCAAAATCCTTCCGGATTAACTCATGGGGTCTATAAGGTTGAAATCAAAGATAAGAATGGATGTGTCATTATTGGTGCTCAGATAACTGTTGGATTTAAACTTGGTAATAGTAATTGGGATAAAGGCACTGTATTGGTATATCCCAATCCTGCTGATCAGAGATTAGTAGTTGCGTCTGCTTCCATGGAAGATTCCATGCTTGAGATATATGATATTTTGGGGCGTAAAATTGACCTTGATTTTTCTAAAGGATTTGAGAAGATATTTGTTAATACTGAAAGTTTGAGCAATGGATCATACATACTGCGCCTCGAAAGTGGTAATCAGTGGTATGTTACCAAGTTTGTCATCATACATTGATCCAAGTTCATGGTAGATAGATTAAGCCCGGCAACTCAGGTTATCGGGCTTTTGTTATTAAATGACTAGGGATGAGAACGCGTTAATACAATGCAACGATTGTTGAACATATATATCGGTGATTCTAAAGAGAAAGGTCGCGGAGTATTCACTTCATTGCCAATAAAGGCAGGAGATGTCATTGAGATCTGCCCTGTAGTGGTTATCCCAAAGGATGAAATCGAACTCATAGACCGGACTGTGCTCTATGACTATTATTTCCTTTGGGAGGAAGGCTGTGCCGCCATGGCTTTGGGTTATGGATCACTTTACAACCATTCCTATTCTCCAAATGTTGAATATATCATGGATTTTGAGGATTCTGTGATAATTATCAAATCACTTCGGGATATAGCTTCGAATGAGGAATTGACCTTCAATTATAATGGCGATCCTTTTGATAAAGAAAGAATATGGTTTGATCCAATGTAAAATTGGGCTTTACCCAAAATTTTATTTGCCCCACATTGCCAATTATTCGAAAAATAGTCTTACCTTTGCGCCGCTAAAAATATTGTTTAACCATTAAAAACATTTAGATTCTATGTCAGATAACGAGAATCTGCTTCAGGAGTCACCCGAATCAACACCTGCAGCTCCCAAAAAAACAGCACATGATGCTTTCGATTGGACAATAAGCAAAAAAAACCACATTGCTTATTCTGCAGAAGAAACTCAAAAATATCTTGAGGATTACGAAAAAACACTGACCCTTATCAAAGATAATGAGATAGTAAAAGGTCTTGTGAAATCTATTAGCAGTGGAGATGTCGTATTGGATATTAATTACAAATCAGATGGTATTGTTTCTCTTTCGGAATTCCGTGACACACCTGACCTTAAGGTTGGTGATTATGTAGATGTCTATGTAGAAAGTCAGGAAGATGCAAAAGGGCAGTTGGTGCTTTCCAGAAAGAAAGCTAAATTATTGATTGCCTGGGATACTATTGTTGATTCCTTTAACAATGGTACTATCATCAAAGGTACTGTTATTTCCAAGACCAAGGGTGGACTTATTGTTGATGCCTATGGCCTTGAGACCTTCCTGCCCGGCTCTCAGATTGACATCAAGCCTATTATTGACTATGATGCTTATGTTGGTAAGACCATGGAATTCAAGGTAGTTAAAATTAACGAGACTATCAAGAACGCGGTTGTTTCACATAAGGCACTTATTGAGAGCGATATCGCTGAACAGCGTGAACACATTATTGCCGGTCTTGAAAAAGGACAGGTTCTTGAAGGTGTCGTTAAGAATATCACCGATTTTGGTGCATTCATGGATCTTGGTGGTGTAGATGGTCTCCTTTATATCACTGATATTTCATGGGGTAGGATCAACCATCCTGAAGAGGTTCTCCAAATGAATGATAAAATTAATGTCGTTGTTTTGGACTTTGATGATAATAAAAAACGTATCTCTCTCGGTCTGAAGCAGTTGACTCCTCATCCTTGGGACGTTCTGGCTATGGACATTTCAGAAGGCTCTATTGTTAAAGGAAAGATCGTCAATGTCGAAGACTATGGTGCATTCCTTGAAATAAGCCCGGGCGTTGAAGGATTGATTCACGTTTCTGAAGTTTCCTGGAGTAACCAGCCGGTAGTTGCGCGTGATTTCTTCAAGTTGGATCAGGAGTTTGAAGCAAAGGTAGTTACTATCGACAGAGATGAAAGGAAAATGTCCCTGAGCTTGAAACAACTTCAGGAAGATCCTTGGACAGAAATTGAAAACAAGTATCCAGTCAATAGCCGACATACCGGTACTGTGAAGAATTTAACTCCATATGGCGTTTTCGTTGAGATTGACAATGGTATTGGAGGAATGGTCCATATTTCTGACCTTTCATGGACAAAACGATTCTCTCATCCTTCAGAATTTACTAAAGTTGGTGATCAGATTGAGGTTGTCATCCTCGAAATTGATAAGGCTAATAGAAAGTTGTCTTTGGGACATAAGCAGATAGAAGAAAATCCTTGGGATGCATTTGAAGCTGTATTCCCTGTAGGGTCTTATCATGAAGCAACCGTAATCAGAAGGGACGATAAAGGTGCAACAGTTCAGCTGCCTTATGGATTGGAAGCTTTTGCTCCTATCAAGCACCTGAAGAAAGAAGATGGATCTACTGCAGAAGTTGAGGAATCACTTACTGTCAAGGTAATTGAATTCAATAGAGACGATAAGCGTATCCTTGTTTCTCATAGCCGTTATCTGGAGGATATCAAAAAGGAAGCTGATAATTTGATCAAGCGTGACAAAGAATCTGCTGATAATGAAACAAAGTCAGCAATTAAGACGCAACAAGCCAAATTAGAGAAAACGACCCTGGGTGATATTGATGCTTTTTCTCAGTTAAAGCAACAGTTTGACGAAGCCGGTGAAAAGAAAGCAGAAGAAGCTAAGGAAGAGTTAGCTCTTAAGGCTAAGAAATCTACTAAGGCAACTAAAGCAAAAGAAGTCGTTGCTGAAGAAACTGCTGCTACAGAGGGAGGTGATACGCCCGAAGATTCTGAGAAAGGTGAAGATGCTTGATTTTTTGTGAAAATCATTTAGATTCAGCTAAATAATCAAAAGCCGTGTTTTGAAATTCTTTTCAAGCACGGCTTTTCAATTATGTAATTGTTTGTCAATGTGAGAAAGAGAAGTTTATTTCAACATCCCTGATATATTTTCGTTATCTATCTTTGAATCGTTGTATTTTTATCGCTTAATCGCTTAAGGACCTAAATGGCTGACAATAATTTCTTGAAAAAGTTGAAGAGTATACTCGCATCAATACGAATTAGGAGTAATAAAATTGATATTTTCCTTGAAAAAAGGCCCGGTTTAAATTTTGTTTTAAAAGCCGGTATCAGTGCACTTCTCACAGGCTTTATTTGCTTGTTCGTTTTAATCTTCTCAGCGCGAATAGGTGTTTTTGGTGGAATGCCTACAGACGACGAACTGAAAGAAATTAGTAATCCTGAAGGAACTGAATTATTTGCAGATGATGGTGTTACGCTTTTAGGTAGGTATTACATTGAAAACAGATCTAATATCACTTACGATTCTTTGCCGGAGAATTTGATTCATGCCTTGATAGCTACGGAAGATATCAGATACTATGAACACAATGGTATTGATTGGAAATCCTGGGCGCGAGTGTTGTTCAGAACAATTTTAATGCAGGAAAGTGCATCAGGAGGGGGTAGCACAATTAGTCAGCAATTGGCTAAAAATTTATTTAAAAGAAGGACTTATTGGCGTGGCACTACCCTTATCAATAAAATGCGTGAGATTATTATCGCTCAACGATTGGAGAGTATGTACACTAAAGAACAATTGCTGACGCTTTATTTTAATACTGTTTCCTTTGGTGGTAATGTCTACGGTATTGACATTGCTTCAAAGCAATACTTTAAAACTTCTCCCAGATTTTTAAAGACGGAGGAGGCAGCTACTTTGGTTGGTATGCTTAAAGCCACCACCAAGTATAATCCCCTCAATAATATTGATCTTGCCAAGAAAAGGCGAAATACTGTTTTAAACAAAATGGAAAAGTATCAATATATCACCCAAAAACAACTGGATTCATTGTCTGCACTGGATATTAAGTTGAATTATGTCAAGGAGACACATACGGAAGGTATTGCAACTTATTTTCGCGAATTTGCAAGATTGGATCTTGATAAACAATTGGCTCATTTGAAAAAGAATGACGGAAGCAGCTACAATCTATATACGGACGGCTTGAAAGTTTATACTTCAATTAATATTCCAATGCAGAATTATGCTGAATCTGCAGTGGCCGATCAAATGAAAGAACTTCAGGAGCTATATTATCAACAAATGCGCTGGATTAAACTACCTTGGAAAGACACCGCTTTTCTCCATAAAGCAATCATGAATACCGACCGGTATAAATCAATGGTTACAGCCGGTTTGTCACAACATTACATTGACAGTGTATTTAATGTTCCATATGAAATGGAAGTTTATAGTCCGCAGGGTCCAAAGACAATGAAAATGAGCCCTAAGGATTCTCTGATCCATTATCTTCAGTTTCTGACGGCGGGATTTATGGCCGCCGACCCTTCTACCGGTTTTATCAAGGCTTGGGTAGGGGGCATTGATTACAAGTATTTTCAATACGATCATGTGAAAGCTAAGCGACACGTCGGTTCTACCATGAAGCCGATTGTGTATGCAGCTGCTTTGGAAAAAGGACTTGACCCTTGCGCGTATTACGATAATCGACAAAAGACGTATCCTCAGTTTGAGAATTGGTCTCCTAAGAATTTTGAAGGCGGATATGGTGGCGAATATTCCATGGCAGGCGCTTTGGCCAAATCACTCAATTGTGCAACAGTGGATATTATGCTTAAAACCGGTATTGACACCGTGGTTGATTTTGCAAAAAGAATTGGCGTAACATCGACTATTCCTTATGAACCATCTGTTAGCTTAGGAGCTGTTGATATTTCTTTATATGACATGATAACTGCCTATTCTACTATCATTGATAGAGGGCAAAAGCCAGCTCTGACTTATATCTTGAAGGTTGTTGATTCTGAAGGAAATGTATTGATTGACAATACAACACCGGAAGCCCAGGAAAAAGTACAGGTAATGAATCCTGAAAATGCGGATATCATGCGATCCATGATGCAGGGGGTTATTAATCATGGTACTGGTGGTTCTATCAAGTGGAGATATTCCATCACAGAAGACCTTGCCGGAAAAACCGGAACAAGTCAGGACTGTAGTGATGGTTGGTTTATTGCGTCAAATCCGAAATTGATTGCCGGGGCATGGGTAGGTGGTGAATTTCCTGAAATACATCTTACGGGTAATTTTACCGGTGCTTTTACCGCCTTACCGATAGTTGGAATGTTTTTGAGAAGTGTTGAAAAAGATAAGTCCTTGAATGACTATGTCAAGGAGAAATTTCCTGAATTATCACAGGAAGCAAAAAATCGTTTGAATTGTCCCTATTCTCACTATGTCGCTGACTCCTCGGCTATCGATTCTACCGGACTTGACTCGCTCGGTAATCCGATAATAACCGATGATGATTTCCATGAGCAGGATGATGAGTCGCCAAAAGTAGATACCACTAAGAAGAAGAAGTTTTTCGAAGGGCTTTTTAATAGAAAAGAAAAGAAAAAGGTTGATAACGAGAACAACTGATGTTTGTTTCTCAAGAAATTGAATCGAAATGGAAATTGTCGAAACGTCTGGGATATTGATTGAAACTTTGCCGGGAGCTGATATACCTCCTGTTGAATCAACTTTGATTGAATTGTATAAAAAATTGGTTTATCCCAGGTTGATTGAAGAAAAAATGCTTAACCTTCTCCGGCAGGGTAAAATAAGCAAATGGTTTTCTGGAATTGGCCAGGAAGCTATTTCTGTTGGCGTAACCGCTGCCTTGGATGAAGATGAGTATATTTTTCCAATGCACCGTAATCTCGGAGTATTCACATCAAGAAATATGCCTCTTGAAACCCTGTTCAGTCAATGGCAAGGAACTGAAGGAGGATATTCCAAAGGGCGCGAACGTTCTTTCCATTTTGGTTCCGTCCCTCATCACATTGTTGGTATGATCTCTCACTTAGGCCCGCAATTATCTTATGCTTCCGGAGTCGCTTTGGGCCATAAACTTGCTGGAAATAGAAAAGTTACTGCTGTATTTTCAGGTGAGGGTGGAACAAGTGAGGGAGAATTTCATGAAGCATTGAACGTAGCAGCCGTTTGGAGTCTTCCGGTAATTTTCGTTATTGAAAATAATGGGTATGGACTTTCCACTCCGGTCAATGAACAATATAGATGTGAACGCATCAGCGACAAAGGGAAAGGATATGGCATGCGTGCAATTACAATTGACGGTAATGATATTGTAAATGTATTTAATACGGTCAGAATACTTTCGGAAGAAATCAAAGCTGATCCGCATCCGGTTCTTTTGGAATGTGTTACTTTCAGAATGCGGGGACATGAAGAAGCTTCCGGAATCAAATATGTTCCAAAGGAATTGTTGGAATATTGGTCAACACAGGATCCCATCCTGAGATATGAAAAATATCTTTTGGAAAGGAATCTGATGAATGAAAATGATTTCCTTTCAATTAGATCCAAATTTAAGGAAGAAATCAATGAAGCTGTAAATAATGCGCTCAGTCACTCACCCATTGTGCCATCCACTCAAACTGAGCTGGACGATGTTTTTGCTCCCTTTGAATACAATGAAATCAGTGGAGGTCCTGTTGAGACTGAATTGAGGATGATTGATGCGATCTCAGATGGATTGAATGAGGCAATGAAAAAACATTCCAATCTGATTTTAATGGGCCAGGATATTGCTGAGTATGGTGGTGTCTTTAAGATTACAGATGGATTTTTAGAAAGGTATGGGAAGGATAGAGTCAGAAATACTCCTCTTTGTGAAAGCGCAATAATCGGAACAGCTTTAGGCCTTAGTCTTAAGGGTTATAAAGCTATGGTTGAGATGCAGTTTGCTGATTTTGTTACTTGCGGGTTCAACCAGATTGTTAATAATCTTGCCAAACTCCATTATCGGTGGGGTCAACATGCCGATGTGGTTATCAGAATGCCTACAGGCGGTGGAGTAGGAGCCGGACCTTTTCATTCCCAAAGCAATGAAGCATGGTTTACCCATGTACCGGGCCTTAAGGTGGCCTATCCATCCAATCCTTATGATGCCAAGGGTCTTTTACTGACTGCATTTGAGGATACAAACCCTGTATTATTCTTTGAACATAAGGCATTATACCGATCTCAAATCAGGATGGTTCCGGAAGGTTATTACAACTTGCCATTTGGAAAAGCTGCCATTGCAAGAAAGGGTGAAGGCATGACAATCATTACGTATGGTATGGGTGTTCATTGGGCACTTAAAGCAGCTGATGATCATCCTGATGCTGATATTGAAGTTATCGACCTCAGGACCTTGGTACCTTTGGATGTTGATTCAATATTGACATCCGTCAAGAAAACAAGTAAGGTTATTGTATTGCATGAAGATACGCTATTTGGTGGTCTTGGAGGGGAGATCGCAGCTATCATTAGTGAAAAAGCTTTTGAATATCTGGATGCGCCTGTACGCAGGTGCGCGGGCCTGGATACACCTATTCCTTTTTCTATTCCTTTAGAGAAGAATTTTATGGCTGATTCCAGATTAGGTAAGATTATTGAAGAATTGAAAATATATTAAATAAGGATAAAAGATAATGGCTAATTATTTGGATAACATTGTGGCAGTAAGTGGTTTACCCAGGCTTTATTACATGGATGGTAGCAGAAGCAACGGATTGATATTGAAAGATATGGATAATGGTACCCGGCAATTTGTTTCAGCAAGAAAGCACCAATTTACGCCCCTTAGGTCGATTGCTATTTATACATATAGTGATTCCACCCCGATTGAAGAAGTTTTTAAGGCAATCTCGCTTTTAAAAGGTGAATTAAAAATTTCAGAAATTCTGAAATCAGATAATAAAACCCTGGCCGTGAATTTCAGAAAGATCCTACCGGATTATGACGAAGACCGGGTTTACCCGGGTGATATGAAAAAGGTCTTTAAATGGTTTGAATTCCTTGATGCAAGAAATATCATAACTGCCGACTCTGAGGTTAATACTGAAAAGCACGAAGAGGAATGATTAACAACCTCAAAGTAGTAGCAGTTCTGCCTGCCTATAATGCTGCAAAGACACTGGAGAAAACTTTCAATGAGATTCCAATGGATATTGTCGACCATGTCATTCTATGTGATGACAATTCGGTTGATAATACAGTTGAAATCGCCAGAGCAATAGGCATCCAGCATATCGTCACCCATGAAGTCAATAAAGGGTATGGGGGCAATCAGAAATCCTTATATAACAAAGCGTTGGAATTAGGTGGAGATATTGTCATCATGCTGCATCCTGATTACCAGTACACTCCGCTATTGATTCCATCCATGGCTCACCTTATCGCTTCAGGATTGTATCCTGTGGTTTTTGGTAGCAGGATCCTAGGTATGGGCGCTCTCAGAGGAGGCATGCCGGTCTATAAGTATATTGCAAACCGCGCATTGACTTTCTTTCAAAATCTTCTGAGTAGCCAAAAACTCAGTGAATATCATACCGGTTACAGGGCATTTTCGGCGAATGTTCTCAAAAAAATAAACTTCATGGCCAATTCAGATGATTTTGTATTTGATAATCAGATGATTGCGCAAATATTTTATCATGGTTATGAAATAGGTGAAATAACATGCCCCACGAAATATTTTAAAGAAGCAAGTTCAATCAACTTTAAACGTAGCGTTAAATATGGAATTGGGGTACTGATTACCAGTATTTCTTACAGGTTGAATAAATGGGGTCTTATGAAGTCAGTTTTATTTGCTGCTAAATCATGATAAATTTGGCATAACCATTGAATCTTCCTTCCTGATCCAGGGAGAAAATGAAAAATATTCCTTTCGTAGTATTTTTCAGAATAAGGTTATCTTGATTGATATAGTCGAAATCCACTTTCTTTCCACTTGAATCCAAGACCAATAATTTCGCAATAGGAATCGATGAATCTAAATGAATGGTAGTACCGGCGCTACCTGTACTCGGATAAATTTTTAGCGGCGTGATTGCCATTCTACCTTTGCTGCTATTCGTAGGAGTACAGAATAATCCAGTACCGGCACAATATGATCTTTGTGGAATCGTGCAATCGAGTATGAAGGGATTGGTTTTATTATTCTGATAGGCACTGATGAGTATATTTCTGTTCCACTCATCTGTATCAACAGGATCAGCAATATGCCACTTGCAGAGGTCTTCAGACATCAAAGTGAAATAATTGGGGTCTATACCATCGCAGGTGGATTGGTATATCGTATAAAAATACATGATGCTTCTTGCCACATCTCCTTTTCTGTTTTCTTTGGGTTCAAAAAGGGAATTCCCTTTTTCACTGTATAATTCAATATCCGAAGAAGGAATCTCTTTTTGTTTTTTATCCTTATAGTACCACCATTCTGTTTTGTCATCAGGAATCTCACCAAATGGATCATTACCTCGATCGGTATTGACATTCTCCCTTACAGAATATAGATTGTACATATTGGATCGCATTGGTTCAAACTGTGCGCCTTTCGACTGAGGGTAAATATGCTCTGTGTTGATATTCAGGTTATAGGCAAAGTCTGTGGGGTCTTTCGAAGGATCCAATGTAATTGTCCAATCTGTATAAATGCATTCAATGACATTATTGACTGCTAATATATTCCTGAAAAGTGTATCTCTTGCTTTAGAATACCCTAAAGTGGACTCCGGTGTATAGGACATTCTAATCGAATCAAGAAGTTCGTTTCCCTGCAGATTAGGGAAGACATCAATATGTTGACCGAAAAGGGATGCCGGTACGATAAATAATAGAATAACCCAAATCCGCATATATTGAATATTTTTACAAAAATACACTCTCTTTTGAGAAATCATCCCTCTATTATCTTTATATATGAATTTATTGACATATTTGACAAATTAATAAAATGTACTGCAATAATCATCATTGGCAGGATCGGATCGGGTTAATGTTATTCTTAAGGTAGTATATACTTAATGCCACATTATCAGAATGATATTGAAAATATAATTAAACATTGATAGAAAAAATTTGAATTAGTTTTTTCGATTTTGAAACAATTCTAATTTTTAATCTTTATTATTGTGATTTGAAGAAAAGGGTTTATGAAGGAAGGATTTTGCATAATGTCAAGTAATTGCAAATTCTTATTGATTCACTTGTACAAGCGTAATGCCAATTGTCTCTTTAGTTCCGGACTGAATACTTGCTTTTTTCTTCAATCATTATCATACCAAGTAATTTGAATCCTGAATGCCATGCGCATAAAACCTTTTAAAGCAGTTTTTCCGGATAAAGATAAGATAGGAGATATTTTAAATTACACGGAAACCGTCCGGGATAATTTTCCTGAAATGAATCAGAAACATTTTCTGAAATCAGGAGATACAATGCAATTGATTCTTTATAGCATAACGAGCGAAACAATCAATGCTACTGGTATTATTTGTTTGACGGATATCCGTGATTATAAGGAAGGATCAATTTTAAAACATGAAAAAACACTTGAAGAAAAGGAAATTCAACAAGCCAACCTTATTTCCGAAAGGAACTCAATGGTTAAGCCGGTATTGTTGACTTATCCTGTTTTTGATCACTTTAGTGAATATTTGGAAACACTTAAAGTGGATCATAATTTGATTCAACAGTTTTATTTCGAAGATAAAAAGGAAAATCACAGATTTTGGGCAATTAATGGGGAAAAGGAGATCCAGTACATTATTAACTTTTTTGGCCATGATTTGATGAAAGTATATGTGGCTGATGGCCATCATCGTCTGGCAACATTTGCCCGTTTAAGTGATCAGGAATGTTCAGGGAAGTTTGATCATATCCTTACAGTATATTTTCCGTTTAACAGCCTTAGAATTCACCCCTTTCATAGAATTATTTCTATAGACGATAATTTTCAGGAAACAGAATTTCTCTCAGCAATCTCTGAGATTTGTTTTTTTGAGAAAATAGAAACATTTTGTGAACCCCGGTTTAAGTATAATTTTATACTACATACAGGTGTTTCTATCTATTCCTGTGTATGGAAACCCAGTTTAATTCATAAATACAGATTTGAGCCCCTTTTATTGGATTCTGCCTTATTGAATGCAGTACTTTTTCGGGAAATATTTCACGTGAAGGATGCCCGTACTGATGAAAGAATCAATTATGTGGAAGGACACAAGGGATGGGAAGGCTTTGTAAAAGCATTTAAAAAGGATAAGCATAAAATCGGCTTCTTTTTATACCCCGTTGATTTTGAAGATTTTCAGAAAGTGTCCGATCTGCATTTGACTTTACCTCCCAAGAGTACCTGGTTCGAACCCAGAATCAGAAATGGGTTGGTAATTCACGAATTTAGTAACGAATGAATAGATATATTGGTTCGATTTTTTTCAGGAATTAAAGTGAGGCGATAGAAGAAAAAAGGAAAGCCTTTTGTGAACACACAAAAGGCTTTACATTATTGACGGCATATCGTTATGCCATAAAATTTACTGTTTGATTTCGAAAGAAGAAAAATCTTCATTCTTGCTGGCACTTCCATCATCAGAAACTTCCTTCACTTTAATCATAAAGTAATGATCTCCGTTTTTAACGACATAGACATCACCAACCTTCATTTTTACTGTAGCCAGATCCGTAAGGCCATTGTCAAACAAGGATGAAATCTGACCCGGGCTAACGGTTAGATCCCAGTTGGAATTATCTGTCTTTCTTACTACACTTCCTTTCCAGGGTATAAATTCACCTTTCCATGGATAAGTATTGCCGACAACATCATTTCCATTGTCTCTGATATGAGCTGTAGCCCATTCGTTGTTAACATCAGCACCTTTTACAACTGCCTTGCCGGTCAGCAAATCAAGTCCTCCTGCCAATGGGCCTAAGTAATTGTACATTTTTTCAGATGTTATGGTAGCAACAGTCTTTATATTGACCTCAAGTGCTACCGTATTTGTATTATTTTTCTCATCTGTAAGTACGAATTCGTACTTGTATGCTCCGGTTTTTGCAACTGGATCTATTTCAAATACTTTAGTAAAGCCTTGTTTGTCTGCACCTAATAAAAGTATAGCAGCTGAACTTGGATCATTGTCATCAACAAGAAATCTATCGACATCCAGATTTGTGCCATTTTCTTTTACAGTCAATGACTTTAGGTCAGCATCTCCTTTGACACCTTTGACGGTGATTATAATTGGAAGAAGTGGGTCCTGATCTTTTGTTGCATCAAAGGTATGCGTTTCAGTAACCGTTGGTCCCTTACTGGAAGTAGGGTTATCGTCCGGATTACAACTAACTACGAACAATGATGCGCCAACCAGCAACATTAAGTTCCAAAATCCAAATAATTTTTTCATGTTTTATAATTTAGTTAAAAATTCCAAATGTTTTTCGAACCAAATAGTTCTTACCTGATCCCAGATTCTAACATATATAATTCTAAGACGTAAAACGGGCACAAAGGTACAATGCTTAATGAAAAAAATGTTTAAAAAGTTTAATGCGTTTTCGAAAGGCAACCTGAATTATTATTAAACTTCCTCATATATAGACGAAAAAAAATCGAATTTAGTTTGGATAATTGTCAATTTTCATACAGATTTTTTTTGAATCCAAGATTGACAGTGGTGTACGAAAGACGCTGATTATTGTCTCCGACACCCTTTTCGAATGGATTGACCTGATGTGCCGCTTCAATAAAAATTTTAGAGGATTGCTTTATAAGTACTTCAATACCAAGGGCAATGTGTAGGCCAAAGTAACTGTTCTTCTTGAAATCTCCTTTCAGAATACCATCGCTGACCTGCTTGTCGGGCACAAATAGTGGGGCAAAGGCTTCTTTATTGTCTGGCTTTTCAGGTATAATCGGAGTATAAGATGTTGTTGCAGCCAATGTAATTTCAGGTCCAATCTTGCAATAAGGAATGATTTGTTCTGACCGACCGAACTCCTTTTTGACTGTTAAAGGTATATTGATATAATGGCCTTCATTATGGACTTTTGTTCCGGTGTCAAATTTTTTATAAGAATAATTAATGCCGGTGGCAATTTGGGCCTTCGCTATCCCGAATTCAACTTCAGCACCCAATCCTTTACTCTGAAACCTATTGGTAATGATTGCTCTTGTGTTTGCAATATATCCCGGGGCCCACATTTTATCAAATATCCAACTTGCATTTAGCCCGAGCCATAATGACTTATTTTTTGATTCTTTTTTATGTTGGGGTAGGATAGGGCTGATTGTTATCTCCTTTTTTGATATTTCAATCCTGCCCGGTTCGATTTTTTTAATTGGAGTAATTTCCGGAGTACTCCAATTGGTGCCATGAAAGTCTTCATGGGCAGTACTTGGGTGATCGGAAGAATATTGGTTGGTTGCAATATGATCTGTCTCTTTGGTAAAAGCCTGCAATGACGGGTATAGCCCGGTCGGATATTGAATAGCAGGGATTTGCTTTTGATTTAAATCCTTTGTTACTTTATTTCCAGTATGATTTCGAATAGGTTCCCTGGAATAACTCGTTGATTCTAATTGATTATGTGCTGCTATATTTAATGTATGATTACTTGTTTTACTTTCTTCAGATATAACTGCCATAGGCATTTCCTGTTGTGATGAATTCTGCTCATAATATATATGCCAGGTGAATATCCAAAAGAATAGGGCCAATGTACATGCTTCAAGGCATTTATAGATAAAAAGTCTGTGGTTATGGAGGTTGAACCTGAATAGTATACTATTCAGGATTGATGTCTTAGGTGTTTGATTGATCGAATTTCCGGTAAGTTTCTTTTTGATTGCCGCATCAAATTCTTCTTCAGCAAGTATTTGAAATTCTTGTTGATTTTCAGAAAATTGTGCACCGACTGAAGGTCCGATTGCAGAATAATAGTGTGAAAGGCCTACATTCCCGCATTTATCGAAGCGTGTGCGACTTGAGAGATTCTTACAGCCTGTTTTCTGAGAAAATTGATCCCACGCATCAGTTGGGAGCTTAATTTGCATCCCATCCATTGCATGCTTAATTATTCTATCAAATTCTTTTTCCTGCAACATCACATTCCAATCTTTTCCTTTAACAATTCCTGAAGTCGCAATCTGGCTTTAACTAAATTTGAACGGCTCGTACTTTCAGTTATACCCAACTCGGTGGCAATTTCCTTGTGCGAATATCCCTCAATAGCTGCCAAAACAAAGACGGTTCTATAGGTTGGACTTAATTTCTGAATGGCGTTCAGGATTTCTTTCTCCGTGCATTTGGAGACAGCATCCGGATCGATTATAGCTGTATGGTATATCTGTTCGATGTCTTCTGTTCGTCTTCTTGACATTTTTCTGAAATGATCTATGCAATTATTGACTATCAATCTATGTAGCCAGGAAGGAAAGGAAGTGTTGGGGACATACTTTTCAAAATTGTTAATTACCTTAATGTATCCGTCATGAAGAAGATCCATGGCATCACTTTCATTGGCGGCAAATCTCAGACATATCGACATCATCAGGCTGTAATGGTCTTCATAGACTTTTCGGATAGCCCATTCTTCACGTCGTATGCAGGCACTGATGAGATCGCGTTCTCTGAAATCCATCGAGATGGGTATATCCATAGAAAATGATTCCTTTCGGTTATATTAGATATGTATTGTAACGTATGTCAAACGAAATTTGCTGCTGTATGGATAAATATTTTTCTTTTTACTCCTACCTTTGGGACTTAAAATAAAAATTCAAGCATTGAAACCAGCACTGCCTAAAGGAACACGGGATTTTCTTCCCGGTGAGATCAAGAAAAGGAATTATCTTTTTAATATTATTCGGGAGAAATTTGCCTTGTATGGATATGATGCCATAGAAACCCCGGCTATGGAAGCTTTGGAAACATTGGCCGGTAATTATGGGGAGGAAGGGGATAAGTTGCTCTTTAAAGTTCTGAATAACGGAGATTTTCTAAAAGACGTTGAAGATTCGTTTCTGACAGACAAAGACAGCTTTGGTATCATTCGCCATATTTCAAAACGTGGTTTGCGCTACGATCTAACCGTTCCGTTTGCGCGGTACATAGTAATGAATAGACAGCATATTAAATTTCCGTTCAAGCGGTCAGCAATACAACCTGTCTGGAGAGCGGACAAACCACAAAAGGGTCGTTATCAGGAATTCTACCAATGTGATGCCGATGTCGCAGGTTCTAATTCATTGTATTACGAAGCTGAGTTGATCCGATTGTATGATGATGTATTTACGGCATTGAACCTGCCTGTCAATATCAGGTGGAACAACAGGAAAATATTATTTGGCATCTCACAAACCGTTGGTCTCAGCGAGCATTTTCATGAAGTAACTGTTATCATAGACAAGCTGGACAAAATTGGCAAGGAAGGCATTGAACGTGAACTTATAGGAAAGGGTTTTCCTGTACAAAGTATCCGGGATCTCCTAAAGCTGATTGCTCTGACTAATCTTGAAGAGCTTGAAGAACATATGAATTCCGAAACGGGCACACTAGGAATAGTTGAGATGAGAGAAGTCCTGGGCCATCTCTCTGAAGCGCCTTTAGAGAACCATTTGCAGTTTGATGCCACTTTGGCCCGGGGCCTCGGATATTATACCGGATGTATATTTGAGGTCAGTGCATTGAATGCCAATATGGGGTCTATAGGTGGCGGGGGACGCTATGACAATCTGACTGCTAACTTTGGTTTGAAGGATGTATCGGGTGTTGGTATTTCATTTGGAATCGAAAGGATTTATGACGTAATGGAAGAAAAGAAATTGTTTCCGGATCAAATTTCCAGGAGTAAACAAGTTCTTATTGTTTGCCTGGATAATGAATCTTTCGGATACGCAGTCGGTGTAACTAATCAATTAAGAGTGCAGGGCGTTTCCGCAGAGTTATATCCTGTTGTGGCAAAACTTCAGAAACAGATGTCCTATGCCAATGACCTGGATTTTGCTTTTGTATGCCTGATCGGGGAGGCAGAGCGGACGGCCGGAAAGATTTCATTGAAAAATATGATGACAGGTGTTCAGGACATATTTTCTTTTCATGAAGTGGTGGCCCGGATTGGTCAATAAGACAAGTTTTGGCAATATGATTGGATAGTATTTACATATTATCTTTAACAAAATTTGTATATATTATTGAATAACTATACCTTTGCACCCTAATTTTAATTTTTAACCTATTTTAAACCATACTTCTTTAATAATGAAGCAATTTGAAGTAACTTTCATCGTAGATCCAGTACTGTCGGGCGATGAATTAAAATCGACAGTAGGCACTTACACCGATATGCTTAAAAATGAGGGTTGTAAGATTGTCGCAATTGACGAATTAGGCTTGAGACAGCTCGCCTATGACATTAAGAAACGCTCTTCAGGAGTTTATTACACCATTGAGTTTCAAGCTGAAACCGGAGCAATCATTGCCAAGTTGGAATTGGCTCTTCGAAGAGATGAGCGTATCATGAGATTTCTTACCATCAGCCTGGATAAGTTTGGTATCAAGTACAATGATGACAAGCGAAATGGTAAGATTGGCAAAGTAAAAGAAAAAGTAAAAGCTAAGGAAGAACAACCTGAAGCAAAAGAAAGGAAAGAAACACAAGCACCTGTTGTTGAGGAGAATCAAGTCGAATCAACAGAAGAATAAATTTTTATAAAATTAAAATAATTAATTGAACATGGCTTCAAGAGATGATATAAAGTTCCTCAGTAATCCCAACCTGGGACAGAACAGAAAAAAGTATTGCAGATTCCGTAAGTATGGAATCAAACACATTGATTACAAAGATCCTGATTTCCTATTGCAGTTTATTAATGAGCAAGGTAAAATTCTGCCAAGGCGAATTTCCGGTAATTCATTGAAGTATCAAAGAAAAATGGCTACAGCAATCAAGCGTGCAAGACATCTTGCCATGTTGCCTTATGTTGCAGACCTTTTAAAATAACCCTTTAAAGTAGAATAGAGAAATGGATATCATATTATTAAAAGACATAGATAAAGTCGGTAACAAACACGAAATTGTTAAGGTAAAGGATGGATACGGCCGTAATTACCTTATCCCGCAAGGGTTTGCTGTGGTAGCAAATGCTGGTAACAGAAAGATGTTGGCAGAGCTGGTAAAACAAGAAGATCGTAAGGAGGCCAAGCGTGTGGATGAATATAAGGAAATTGCCGCTAAATTGACTGATGTTACCTTGAAAATAGGAGCAAAAGCAGGTACGAGCGGAAAGATATTTGGTTCCGTAACCAACATACAGATATCGAATGCCCTGAAAGATCAGGTTGGTGTTGAAATTGAAAGAAAGAAGATCATTTTGGAGGACGATATTAAAACGCTTGGAACTTACAGTGCTAAGCTAAATCTCCACAAGGACGTTCAATCTACAGTAGCATTCGAGATTATCGAAGAATAATATTTATTCAAATAATGAATTATTGGGAGATTGGCTTTGGTTGATCTCCCTTTTTATTGATAAAATGATACTATCCGATAAGCAGATTTTGCAGGGAATTGACGATGGGACAATCGTGATTGAACCATTCGAACTTTCCTGTCTTGGAACAAATTCCTACGATGTTCATTTAGGTAAATACCTGGCTACCTATGTCGATGAAGTACTTGATGCCAGAAAACATAATCCTATTGAACTATTTGAAATTCCGGAAGAAGGATTTGTCTTAATGCCCGAAAAACTTTACCTCGGAATTACTTTGGAATATACGGAAACACATGCTACTGTACCATTTCTGGAAGGCAAATCCAGTGTTGGTCGTTTGGGAATAGATATTCATGCAACTGCCGGAAAGGGCGATGTTGGATTTTGCAACCATTGGACACTGGAGATTAGTGTCTCTCAACCCGTAAGAGTCTATGCCGGCATGCCGGTTGGCCAGTTGATTTATTTTAAGGTCGAAGGAGACATTGACAATTATTATAATAAGAAAATTGGAGCTAAATACAATGTTCGGTCTGACAAGCCGATGGAAAGTATGATGTGGAAAAATAAATTTTAATTAAGAAATTACTGAAAATATAGAAACTTATATGGATCGTAAAAGTATCATTGGTTTCATTTTACTAGCCGTTCTTTTTTATGTTTGGATGACGTTAAATCAAAACAATAATAAGAAAATTCAGGCAGAAAAGAAATTGCAGGATTCCGTAATGTTGTCGAAAATCACGCAGCAAAAAGCGGATTCCCTGAAAGCTTTGGAGGCATTAAGTCCCCGGAATGATTCTGCCGGTATCAAGATAAGCGACACTTCCAGTATTGTAAAAAGGCAACCTCCAGCTGAGGTAACCCTTGAGAATGATTTAATCGCTCTAACGGTTTCCAATGTTGGTGCCAAGATCAAACAGATTCATCTTAAACAATATAAGACCAGTGCGGAAGATGCCAAAGGTAATGAAGTTCGTGAACCTTTGTTATTACAGGAAGCTCCTGAAAATGAGATGGTATATATCCTTCCATTAGCCAATGGAAGTAAATTGGAAACGGTTTCTCTACCTTCTACAGTTGAGAAATCCGGTGATAAAATTATCTTGAAAACAGAGTTGCCCAATCAAGCTTTTTTGGAACAATCTTATCAATTTGATACAGCGGCTTATCAAATTGATTATCAGGCTAAGATAATTGGCGATCCCGGATTGGATAAGTCGAAGCCTATTACTGTCAGGTGGGTTAATAATTTGACGAGGCTAGAGAAAAATTATCAATATGAACGTACATATAGTACGCTCTATTTCAAAATAGCCGGAGAATCAAGTGATTATACTTCTTACAGCAAGAATACCACTGTCAAACTTAAACCCGGGCAACAGCTTGAGTGGTTATCAGCTGTCAACCAGTTTTTTAATTCATCCTGGGTGCCTGAAAAGCCTTTCGATAATGCTGAATTGACCATTACACAAGGCGAGGGAGAGGATAAGTACTTAAAAAAAACAGAAGCAACCGTCACATTCCCGATAGAATTTAGCTCCGGTCAATCCTTTGGGATGAAGGTATATGCCGGACCTAATGAGTTTAATAGACTCAGAGAATACAACAACAGTTTGGAAGATATTATTCCCTTTGGAAGTAGTATAATGGGTTCCATCAACAAATGGGTTGTCAGGCCATTGTTTAATTTCCTCGGGACTTTCATATCCAGCAAAGGGCTTGTGATACTTATGCTGACTTTACTTGTCAAGCTTGCTTTATGGCCATTGACTTATAAAATGATTTACTCCCAGTCTAAGATGTCTTCCTTAAAACCACATCTTGACAAATTGAAAGCAAAATATGGTGATGACTCTTCTAAGATACAAATGGAGACCATGAACCTATATCGTGAATATGGTGTAAATCCATTGGGCGGGTGTCTCCCCATGTTGTTACAGATGCCGATATGGTTTGCCCTGTATCGCTTCTTCCCTGCAGCGATTGAATTTAGACAAGCCCCTTTCCTATGGGCAACGGATCTTTCTAGCTATGATGTTATAGCAAAATTTTCATTCAATATTCCAATGATTGGCCATCATTTGAGTTTGTTTACTATATTATGGACAGTTACAACATTATTGTATACATGGTATAATTTCAAAAAGATTGATACGACTTCTACCGCTGCTAATCCGGCACTGAAATATATGCAATATATTATGCCTGTCTTTTTTATGGCATTTTTCAACAGCTTTGCCTCCGGATTGACATGTTATCTTGTTTTTAGTAACATCATTAATATCGCTCAGACACTTATTACTAAGAATTATTTGATTAGTGATGAGAAAATTCAAAAGGAATTACATGCGTATAAGCAAAAACCCAAAAAGAAAGGTGGATTTTCAGATCGTTTGGGTGAAATGCTTAAGGAACAACAAAAAATTGCTGAGCAGAGAAATAAAAAGAAGTAGTTATATTTACTTCTTTGATTGAGTAAAATGCGTGTATCTCCCTTGGCTTTTAAGGAGCCCGTTGGTGTTATTGGTTCGGGATCATTTGCTGTCACAATTGCACATTTGTTGACTCAAAATGTCAATGTGCTCCTTTATGCAAGGCGCCCGGAAGTGGTGGATGAAATCAACACTATGCGTAGAATGTATGGTCATGACCTGCATGAACGGATTTCGGCGACAAATGATATCAGCAGAATAGGGAAGGAGTGCTCTGTAATTTTCCCAATTGTTCCCTCTGAGTTTTTTAGAAATACGATCCGACAATTGGCTCAATTTCTGAGTCCACGCCATATCCTAATCCATGGTACAAAAGGTTTCGATATCATTGGTGATTTTGATTATGACTTAGAAGGTTTTTCCAGAGATAATATCCGGACCATGAGTGAGGTTATTCAGGAAGAAACCAGTGTGATAAGGATCGGTGCCTTGTCGGGTCCCAACCTGTATCGGGAGATATTGGATGGACAGCCTGCCGCAACTGTCGTAGCCTCTAAATATGATGAAGTGGTCAAGATGTGTCAAAAAGTCCTTGATGGCCCTGACTTTGCAGTCTTTGGATCTCCAGAGTTACTCGGTGCTGAACTTGCCGGTTCACTTAAAAATGTCATTGCGCTTTGTACAGGTATGCTTAACGGTATAGGAATGGGAAAGAATCTGGAAGCATTGCTGATCACCCGAGGACTGCGCGAATTGATATATATAGGCAAGGCTATGGATGTCCCGGCGAGGGCCTTCCTTGGTACGGCCGGCATAGGTGATTTAGTTGCAACTGCCACTAGTCCATCCAGCCGTAATTATACCTTCGGTCGGAGGCTTGCAATGGGTGAAACAAAAGAGCAGATTGCGGCAAGTATGGACGGATTAGCCGAAGGGGTCAGAGTATTGAAGATTACCAACGGTCTTATCAAACATTATAAAGTAAATGCACCAATAATTACTCTCTTACATAAGGTTGTCTTTGAAAATTATAACCTGCAAACTGCAATACGATTCCTGATGAGGTACCCTTATGTACAGGATGTAGATTTCTTATAGTTATCAATTTTAACATTAGCGTTAAAATTGTGTTAAGAAAATCAGACTCACTTTAGCTTTTTGTTTAATAAATATTAACATTATTAAAATGTGTTATTTGCTCAAATGGCTTGGTAGATAAGTGTTCCAGCTTGCTAAAAAAAATAATAAAATTATTGCAGATATAAAAAAGTGCCTTATCTTTGTAGTCAGTTTTAACATAATTTTAAACTTTATTTAGAAATGAAAAAATTAATTCTTTCTTTGATTGTTGTAGGATCTGTTTCTTTCGCTATGACTTCTTGCAAGAGCGAGACAACTACAACTGAGCCTGAAACTACAACTGTTGACACAACAGCTGCACCTGCACCTGAGGAAGCTGCACCTGCTGCTGACACAACAGCTGCACCTGCTGCTGATACTACTATGCAGAAGTAATCTAAAAACTTCAGGTTTTTTTAGAAAGGGTTATCTTGCGATAACCTTTTTTTTCGGAGCTTAGCTCAGTTGGTTTAGAGCGCTTCCTTGACAGGGAAGAGGTCACTGGTTCGAATCCAGTAGTTCCGACAAACTATACAGGTAAAAAATATTAAGGCCCTTTTGTGAGGGCCTTAATTGTTTGTGGGCTTTTTAGTTTTTCATAACCTTCTTTGTGATAGTATTTCCATATTCGGTTGTTACTTTGATAAAGTACATTCCGTTGATCAAATTACTAACATCTAGTTTATTTGATGTATTATGTATTGTGGTTGATATATGGATTTTTCCTATTTGATCAGCTATTTGAACATCAGCCTTGCCTTTCAGTCCATTGAAATAAATAATGCCGGTAGTCGGATTAGGATAAATATCTATTTCAGCATGATTTTGAAACGTTGCCTGCTTCACTAAAGAATATTGGATACTCCCATCCTTGTCTGACATTTTAATTCTGTAGTAATTAACCCCCGGCATTGGTTGATCATCCATGTAATCATAGGTTACTTCATTTGCATTGGCATTCTCTTTTGTCGAGGCTTCTACATAACCGATAGTTGTCCAGACCTTTCCGTCTTTACTTCTTTCAATTGAATATCCACTAAAATTTCTTTCTTCTGTAACCTTCCACATTAATATTACGGTTTGATCATATTTTTTTACCTCGAAATTTTTCAAAATAACAGGCAGAGCTATCCCACATGACGGCGTTGACTGGCCGTTGACCAATCCATCTGACAGGCAATTGAGGTAGCATTCCAGGTTGGTATATCCTGAGACACCCGTGATACTTAAAGATAACTGTGTGCCATTGTGGTCCTGAATTGACGGGTTCAATCCGTGCCCCAGTTCCCAGTAATCAGGCATTCCATCCATATCAGTATCATCAGGGGGCGTTGTGGGAGCATTAGTTATAAAAGCATCATTAAAATAATCCACTCCATCTACCGGTAGAGGTTCTATAATATTTTGTACTAACGGATTCATGAGTCTTGTGTCCATTGGATCCCTAGGGAAAGCCCCACAGTTCGCAATCATGTAATCGACAAGGTTATTTGATGGATCATAAGTAATTGATGGGAAGTTATGTCTATTACTGAGTAGCTGCGCTATTCCCGGATCATTGTTCGGATTGTTGCCTGGCTGATTAAAATCATTGCAACAATAGAATAACTGATAGTCGCTATACATTGGATAGATATCCATATTGTTGCCCAAGCCATATATCTGATTCTGTGCATATTGAAGAAATCTCATTTCCATCATTGCATAAGGAAAGGTTGTACGCGTCTTCATAAAGTTGTTTACCCAGTTCATGTGGACGAAAAATGAGTAATCTTCGCCTGATGGATCGATATTGGCTCCATACCACACATAATTTTGAGGGTCCCATAATAGGTTATTTGAAAGTTCCAAATGTAGAGGCCCGGAGTTGCAATAGGGTGATTCACAAATCACTTCGGGCAAACGACCCGCTATCCTATTCCAGGTATTATGATGGATACTGAGGTTATCCTGAGGGTGTTCCAAGGTAGAATAATTGATTAGCATTCCGCCGTATATATAATGAGGGCCTACAGTTTCCGAAAGCATACTATGCTGGATGGTTATGTCAGAGGATTGGGAAATCTGAATACATTCGTCACGGGCATTGGCGAATGAACAATGATCTACAATCATGTTGCTTGCACCGTCAAGCCGTAGAGCATCGTCCAGCACGTAATGATCTGACGGGACAATTGCCGGGTCATGTGGCCTTGATCTGATATGGCGCATGATAATATTATCCCCTGAACCACCAGTTTCATACACCTGATCAACAATAAATCCCCTTGTTATTATACCTCCTGGAGATGTTTGTCCGGCTATAGTTACATCACCTTCCCTTAATTCAGCAGCTGCATCTATGACACCACTTACCTTAAAAAGTATGTATCGCGGGCCGCTTTCAGAGAGTGCAGCATTTAAGCTTCCTGGCCCATTGGCATTGAGGTTGGTGACGTAGATTACTCTGCCACCTCTGCCACCTGTTGCCTGTGCACCGAACCCTTCAGCTCCAGGAAATGATGGAATTGGTTGAGCAGTTAATAAATTGGTACAGAAATATAGACATACAAAAATTAAAGTGTTGTGTGTGTTCATTATACATAATGTTTATTTATGAATGATTCTGATCATTCAACAGATAAATACGAAAAATATTGAAGGGGATGACTAAATAGACTTATCTCACGGTAAAGATAAAGTGAATACTATTAAAGCAGGAAGGGGTGAAGATAGAATATTCAAAAATGGCAGTAATTCTGTATAAAGTAATGCAGTAAACAGGGAATTTACTTGTTTACATGAGAATTTATTATCTCATTGATCAGTGCAACTATCAGCCTTTATTGGTATTCAATAAGTTGAATTGAATTTGTTTGAATAGATTAATACCCTGAATATATGCATTTTCATGCTTTACGTATTTCGATTTGTAGATAGCCTCAGATGTCAATTTGTAAGCTCGTTCTGCCTCTTTTTTTGTATAGAAAAGCGTTTGGAATGTGCTTTCCCAATTTTTAAAATTTTCCATTATAATACCGTATGGAGAAAATTTAAAACACGTATTGACATTTGAATAATTAAAGGATTTCAACTCCAATTTATCTGCCATATTGAGGTAAGCAATCCAAAAGTCAATATGATTAACCATCCTTTTGACTAGTAAGGAATCATTCTCACTGTGTTCTGCAGGAAGCCGCCATTGATTGTTCGGCAGGGAATATGGATTGAATGTATCGTGGCGGAAAGAATATTTACGGACATTGCAATAAAAATAGTAATCAAATGTCCCGGATAGATCAGGTATAGTAATCCTGTGCAATATTTCACCTGTACCATTTGGATGGTATCTGGCCGATATATGATATATGTCTCCTCTGAAGCTGCGCATTTCGACGGAATCTTTTCCATTTCCCAATGGAGAGAATTTACCATAATCAAACTGACCTTTGATATTGGTTGTATAGGTGCTGTCATCATTGAATTGTATCCACCGACCTGTATTGAACTTAATCATTGCAGGCAGTGCAGCATCGTTCTTTTTTGGGCCGGTTACCGAGGATACCAGCCACAAACCATCAAAATTTTTTGTAGGTATATCTACATTAAACTTGCTGTTATCACAACTACACAAGCTTATTGTTATGAAAACCGTAAATATTACAATCCGACCCATCCTTGTCAGAATTGGACATCCAGAGTCATGTTTTTGCCATCACGCAAAAATTCAACAGGCACTTTTGATCCGGGTTCAAGTCCGTTCAAAGCCTTCATATAGGTTTGAATATCAGTGATGACAAAGTCAGCCACTTTCAATATAACATCGCCGGCTTTGAGTCCGGCCTTGGAGGCCGGTTTGTCTTCTTTGACTCCATCAATTCTAAGCCCTTTTTCATTATACATATAGTCTGGCATAATGCCTAAGGTTACCTTCATGACGACTTTTTCCTGTTTATCATCTTTGGTTGCCGTAAAAGGAATTTCATTGACTTTTTCCAATGATCTGACCAATGCAAGGATATTGTTATATATCTTTGTCATACCATCAAAGTTGATTTTTTCGGTATCATCAGAAACTTTATGATAGTCTTCATGTTGCCCGGTGAAGTAAAACAGTACCGGAATATTTTGGAAGTAAAAAGATGTATGATCTGAGGGACCTGAACCGGATTCGTCGAATATTAACTTTAATTTGGATACATTGTTTTTCTCGAGAAGGCCTTTCCAGACAGGAGAGGTGCCAACGCCACCTATCAAAAGGCTATTGTCATCTTTCAGCCGTCCAACCATATCCAAATTGATCATGGTTGCTACTTTCTTCAGATCAATGGTTGGGTTTTTCACAAAATGATTTGAACCCCAAAGACCAAATTCCTCGCCCGAAAAAGCAATGAACAGGAAATTGTATTTCGATTTAGAATTTTTTAATGCCTGAGCCAACTCCATCATCATGCTGACACCGGAGGCATTATCATCGGCACCGTTATGAATACCGGCTTCTGTGGAAAGACTGAAACTACTGTGACCATCACCAAGGTGGTCATAATGTGCTCCAATTACAAGAGTGGATTGGGCACCGTTATCAATATATCCTATTACATTGGTTATCTTGGCTGAATCACCTGATTCCAGATGCAGATTGGCAGAACTATGTGGATCAACTGTGGGTACATAGTAAAAAGTCTGAAAATAGGTATTTTGATCGCCCATCGGCTTCAATCCCAGCTGAAGAAACCGACTGGCTATATATTCCGCGGCAATATCCTGAAAAATACTGCCTGTCAAACGCCCTTTCATGGCATCAGAAGCTAAAAAGCTAATGTCGGAATGAAATCTCTTACTTAAAGCAACTTCCTGTCCATTGACATATAAGCAGTTAAATAGAATTAATATAAATAAGATACCTTTTTTCATCATGTTCTTTATTTAATTACGATATTTGCAGTCATTTTTAAAGCCCCGCAAAGGTACAAAACGTATAACAAATAAAAATTTTATCATGATAATAAGAAATTTTTCCATTCTATTTTTTTTAGTTATAAGCCTGGTTGTTAATGGCCAGCAGAAGCAAAAACAAACTTTGCACTATAAGCAGGAGAAGCATCTTAAGAAAGTTCAGCAATTGACTTTTGGCGGAGATAATGCGGAAGCTTATTGGTCTTTTGACAATAAGTCTCTTGTCTTTCAATCCAATAATCCTGCATGGGGACTTTCATGCGACCAGATTTTTATTATGCCTGCCAAGGAAATGAAGCCTAACAAATCCGGAGTCAGGTTGACTCCTACTATGGTAAGTACAGGTAAGGGCCGGACTACTTGTTCTTATTTTATGCCGGACAACAAAAGTGTTGTTTATGCCAGTACACACGAATCAATGGATAATTGTCCTCCTGAAGCCCCTCATACCGGTAAGTACGTATGGATGTTATATCCTGAATTTGATATTTACCAGGCTGACTTAAAGGGTAAAATTATCAAGAAACTAACCAATGAACCTGGATATGATGCTGAAGCCACTGTCTCTCCTAAAGGTGATAAAATTGTATTTACAAGCACGCGTACCGGGGATTTAGAACTTTTTACCATGAACATCGATGGTTCTGATGTCAGACAGGTAACACACGATCTTGGTTATGACGGTGGTGCATTTTTCTCTCCGGATGGCACAAAATTGATTTTCCGCGCAAGTAGGCCTAAAACAGATGCAGAAATAAAGGAATATAAGGAATTGCTGGCACAAAATTTGGTTCAACCTACCGCAATGGAATTATTTATCTGTAATGTAGATGGAAGTGATTTGCGACAAATTACAAATCTTGGTAAGGCTAATTGGGCGCCATATATGCACCCGGATGGCAAAAGCGTATTGTTTTCTAGTAACCATCATAGCCCCAAAGGATTTCCTTTTAATATCTTTAAAATCAATATTGATGGTACCGGCTTGGAACAAATAACTTTTGATAATACTTTCGATTCTTTTCCTATGTTTTCTCCTGATGGTAAGAAGGTTTCCTTCAGTTCCAATAGAAACAATGGCGGTACAAGAGATACGAATGTCTTTATTGCAAAGTGGAAGGATTAATCCAGACGTTTGCTTCCCAGCTCAATGACTTCTGCGTCATGAACTTTTCCCTCAGAAATAGAAAATCGAAGCATAGTCTTGACCTTATGAAAGCCATGGAGGCCGGACGCACCCGGATTCATCGCCAATAAGTTGAACTTCTTGTCATAAATCACACGTAGTATGTGTGAATGTCCACAAATAAAAAGGCCGGGCCTGTAAAACTCAATGAGTCTACGTGCCCGGCTTTCATATTTATTAGGGTAACCCCCAATGTGGGTCATCAGCACTTTAAGTCCTTCGACTTCAAACTCCATGGTTTCCGGCAATTCTGCCCGGATTACATATCCGTCAATGTTGCCAAACACTGCCCGCACCGGTTTGAAACTCTTTAAATGATCCAGCACTTCTATAGTGCCGATGTCTCCGGCATGCCATATTTCATCACATGACATAAAATATTCAGGCCACAATGGGTCGATGTAGCCATGTGTATCAGAAAGAAGTGCCACTCTCATAAATGGTTGATGACGATTTTGCCAAAGTGGCTTCCTGAAATCATATAGTCAAATGCCTCATTGATTTGATTCAATGGGAAGATCTTATCAATAATAGGCTTTACTTTATGTTCGTTGACGAAATCTAGCATATCATTGAATTCCTCCGGTGTTCCCATAGTTGAACCTTTTATTGTCAATTGTTTCCAGAATAAATTCTGAGGATTGATGGAATCAATATTTCCTTTTGTGCCACCGTAAATAACTATGTGAGCACCAAAATTGGCCAATTTCAATAATTTATGAAAGTCAGCACCACCCGCGGAATCAATTATTATATCAAATCCCTGTGCCATTGTCTGCAATTCAGAAAACGCCTCAGGATTACGATAATTGGCGCCACCTTTAGCACCGTATGATTTGGCCATAATGATTTTATCGTCAGAGCCGCTTGTTACATATACATGCATGCCAAATGCCACAGCAAATTGTAGCACGAAGCTTGCCACACCACCGCCTATACCTGTAATTAAAATGTTTTGTCCCGGCTTGGCTTGAGCCTGGGTCATGAGAGCTCTCCATGCCGTTAGACCGGAAAGTGGAAGGGACGCTGCTTCATTATAATCGAGGTGACTCGGCATGGGATAGATTAGTGATGGATGGACAGCAATTTTCTCAGCACAGCAGCCATGATGCGGCATACCCAGAATCTCAAACTGAGCAGATTGAAATGCAGGGGAGTTTCCCCAATTTATGGTCGGCAACAGAATAATATCACGGCCTTCATATCGTCCTGCACCATCAGAACCGGGAATACAGGGAAGCTTTATTCTTGCATATTTACCTTCCTGAATCCATAAATCCCGTCTGTTCAGTGAACTTGCCATTAGATCTACGATTACTTCCTTTCCTTGAGGATGAATTTCAACCTGTCTATATTCTACTTTTTCGCCGATGGCGTTTAAGATCCCTGCATTGATGAGCATAATGTTAATTTGTAAGAAGGTAAAAGTAATGAATTCATGATAATTTAAACCGGATGTTTGTAGATGAGATACTTAATCATGCGTTTAAGTAATGATAAAAGTCAGGTCTGGAAGTTGATACTTTCGGGAAATTCAAGTAGGTAGATATTTAATACTGTAACTACAAATCAGTCCTCTGATTGAACTGATGAGGAAAAATATTTTCCTCTATATCAGTCGTAACTGATTTAAAATAATTACGAAATGCTTTAAGGATGAGGTGGTCAAGTATTAGTCATCTACCTACTTCGTATTATTAACCCACATTGCATTGACATTCAGATTATTACCCTACCCAATGATATAAATGGCCGGAATATCTTTCCTGAGTTCTGAACACCCAAGTTTCCGCCATTCCTTGACTGTCTTACTTTTAGAATATGCGTGTGGGCCCGTCAATCCCATATGAATAGAAAGGTGAGTATTTGGTTGAAGTGTCGATACAAGTATATCATACATTGTAAGATTGCGATAAGGCGTCTCAATGAATATCTGAGATTGATTCAATCTGCCCGCATTTTGTTCCAGTAATTTAACCTTTTTGACCAGTTCTTCTTTTTTATTAGGTAGATAACCATGGAAAACAAAGCTTTGACCGTTAAATCCACTTGCCATAAGTGCAAGTAGAATTGAACTGGGCCCGACTAACGGTACAACTTCATACCCGGACCGATGTGCCCATTGGATGACTTCGGCACCAGGGTCGGCAATGCCGGGACAACCTGATTCAGACATTAAACCGACATCGTTCCCGGCGTCCAACCATGATTGAAGCGTTTTTATGTCAGGCGCTCCATGTTTGTCCAATTCTACGAGGGTAATATCATTTTGATGCAACGGATGACCAAGCATTTTTATAAATTTTCTGGCGGTCTTGCTTCTTTCAGCTAAAAAGAATTTAATTTGGTACAATACAGACGTGGTTGCAGGTGGAATAGTGTCAGCTGCGCAATCATCAATAGGCACCGGAAGGAGATACAACCTGGCTTTTTTAGGCATGATTTCAATTTGATAATTTGACCTCAAAAGTAAAGCCAAATCTCTTATCTTCGCATTCTCATGGCAGATATTCTTCATAAAGACACATATAATATACACCTGCCGGTCTTCGATGGACCGTTTGACCTGCTTCTGTTTTTTATTGAGCGGGATGAATTGGATATCCAGAATATTCCTATAGCTAAAATTACAGGCGATTTCCTGGATTATATACGCAGTATGGAAGAGATCAACATTGATCTGGCCGGCGAATTCATAGTCACTGCAGCTACCTTAATGCGCATTAAAGCCAGGATGTTACTGCCAATGAAGAAAAATGAAGAAACACAAGAACTTGAAGATCCAAGAGATGAATTGGTTAATAAAATTCTGATATTCAAAAGTTTCAAAGAGGTCTCAGAAGAGCTGTCCAGATTGGAAACCGAACGTGCCATGCTGCATACCAGAGGCGGTATACTTTCTGATATAAAGCGGATTCAACATGCTTCTGTCAGCTATAATGAACTTGAATCTGCTAACTTATACAACCTGATCAGAACATTTAACCGGCTTCTGGCTAGAATGAATGACCCTGATAAGAGTAATGTACACCAGATTGTAGATTACCCCTATACCATTCAAGATTGCCGCGAGGATATCCTCAATGCTGTAAGAAATAATGAAAAATGCTCTTTTGACACCTTGTTTTCCGGTTGTGAAAACAGAATTCATGCCATCGTTCAGTTTCTGTCGCTTCTAGAGTTAATTAATCAGCAATTGGTTAAGATAGTAAATGCTTCAGGAGCAAATGCTTTTTGGATTTCTGAAAAAAAAACGGAAGAAAGGGATTCGTCAGATGAAGCCAATTGACCTGGTTCGGCAACACAATGTGAAAACAACCCTACTGACCAGTCATATGAGTCCTTTCTTAAAATCAGTTTATTTGGTGTAGATTGGTGTTCTTTTGCTTATGTTCTTAGGTTCTTTTCAGCAAAGGTAACGCTCAGTATGTGAGGCGAAAGCTTCGTGATCCTCGCAATAAAATAAATCCCTGGAATTGTGTTCATTATTGAAACAATTACTTGCATGACATCCGTAGTAATGGTTGAGACAACAATGGACTAATAAGGCCAATTGATGGCGTAGCTTGATGATTTACAGTTTGATATAAGAAGGATCAATCATGTCAAGATGGCATAAAAGATTATTTTGATGTTATATCCGAATCTATGAATCTTGAATAAATTGAAGACTTATTGTTACCTTTGGTTATATGTTGTCCCTTAAAAACCTACATACCTTTCATTGTGATGTTTCTGCCAATGATTTGATCAGGCTTGAATCTCCTGTCAAAGTCACTCAATTGTTCGATGACGGCTTCTTTTCGACTGAAAAATGGATGTTGCTGGGAGGAGGTAGCAATGTACTTTTTTTAAAGGACTTTGAAGGTATAATCTTGCTCAACAGAATGAAGGGTAAGGAAATTCTTGCAGTGAACGAATCTTCTGTCCTGGTAAGGTTTTCCTCTGGTGAAGTGTGGCATGATATAGTCCTTTGGTCATTGGAACAGGGTTTCAATGGCATTGAAAATCTGTCCTTAATACCCGGAACTATGGGTGCAGCACCTATACAGAACATTGGGGCCTATGGAGTAGAGTTGAAGGATGTATTTATATCTTTGCGTGCATTTGATACGATCTCAGGAGAGGTTGTTACCCTTTCCAAAGAAAGATGTAACTTTGGGTATAGGGATAGTGTATTTAAACACGAACTTAAGGGTAGAATGATCATCCTTTCCGTTGATTTGTTATTGCGTCGGGATGGAATAACCGATGTAGCTTATGGTGATATATTGAAAACGCTTGCAGCAAGGGGGTTTCAGGCGCCCTACAAACCAAAGGATGTTTCGGATGCAATAATTCAAATCAGGCAGTATAAATTACCTGATCCGGAAGTTCTAGGCAATGCCGGAAGTTTTTTCAAAAATCCTGTGATTCCCGCATCTCATTATAATGAATTAAAGAAGGAGGATCCTGATATTCCCGGCTATATAGTTAATGATAGTGAGGTAAAGGTTCCGGCAGGTTGGTTGATAGAACGTTGCGGATTCAAGGGTAGGAGAGTAGGAAATACGGGAAGTCATGAAAAACAAGCATTGGTCCTGGTTAATTATGGAAATGCAAGTGGCAGTGAAATTCATTCACTGGCTGTGGAAATTCAACAAGAAGTTGCCAAAAAGTTTGGTATTGAAATATTTCCGGAAGTCAATTTTATTGAATAAGTATAAAGTATTATATATTTCGTTATTCACGCTTTTTAGTTGCACTTTCCTCACCTTTCAAAGCTTCTATGTATTTATCTATAAACAACTGTTTTTCCTTTGATTTATATTGTTGTATGAATCGCGGATGTTCAAGAATTGTCATTTTTTTAAAAAAACGATGATTATCGTTCAATTTCTTGATAAAAGAACCATTCTTAACACCCAGGACAAAAACCTCGTCTGTGTCAAGTCCCATATTAAAATGCCGCTTGAGGGAATCTATCATGAATTCCTTTACACAGTCAAATAACCTGGAATCGTCATAATAATTGGCATTTAGGAAGTTGTCATCTTTTGCTTTACGGACAATGGCAAGTGGAAATGGAGAATTAATGTAAAAATTTCCATAAAATTTGTCCGCCCCCCCATACTGTTCAATCATGTCATACAGGAATACTGAGGAAACTTCATGTGTATGCGCTGATTGCAAGGTTATGCCGCAGACTGTCTCCAATCTTTTGGTATCTGTAAATGGAACGCCAGTAACTCCGGCACCATGGCGACTTGGATTGATCCCGATGATAAATTTCCGTTTTCTATTATCATTATAATACTTTTCATAGAACTGACGCATCACTATCATGGTTTCAGGGTTGTCTAAGTATGGATTCAAAACTTTAAATGCTTCCGGAATAGCTCCATCATACTTCAGGTTATAATTAAAGTCAATTACTTTGGCCGCAAAAGAATGTCTTTTAATCATCGTTTCGGGATTACATTTTTGCTTATAGGAACAGTTTGAAATGCGTTAGGTTTTAAAACAACCTTCAAAACAAACAACCTTCTTTTAATAGTATTTAAATTCATTTTGAAAAGGTTATTAAATTATCACTTTTGCTCATATTCAATAATTTGACCATTAGTTTTTATGTGAAGGATTTTGAGCCGGTGAATTAGTCTCCTCTTTGACGGATACTTTAATTTGGGTAATAGCATAGTTTATTAATAAGATAAATTTAATGGTATTTTCAGGAAATCGGTTTATTACGAACTTCTCAGTGCATTTCCTTACTACTCAAGTACGAAAGTTAGACTTTTTGCATATATTTTAATGAATATTACCAGGACCGTTCTCCTGATAGCTCAAAAATTTTTGCCCACGTACATTCGAAAGAACAGGTTATGAAGGATTTGCATAGTCAGTTTAGTCGATCCAAAAGCTATAGGATGCATTTTTTTCGAAATTCCAATGTCAACACTTTGTTTAGAAGTGATTTTGATACCAATTGACATTTTATTCTTACATTTATCAATAAAACCGTGTTGCTATGAATGGTGGTGTTGTACCCTTTTCTCTTTTTACTGAATATGATATTCATTTATTCAGGAATGGGCTCCATTATAAATTGTATAACTTACTGGGGAGCCATCTTGTTGTTGTTAATGGCGTAAAGGGCGTTTATTTTGCTGTATGGGCGCCTTCTGCGTCAAATGTTACTGTAATGGGCGATTTCAATTATTGGCGTACTTCACAGTACAGGCTTAATCCACGTTGGGATAATAGCGGTATCTGGGAGGGGTTTGTCCCCGGAGTAAAGCAAGGTGCAATTTACAAATACAACATTACCGGACCTGATGGTAAGGTCTATGAAAAGGGCGATCCCTATGCTTTCCGTTGGGAAGTTCCTCCCGGCACCGGCAGTATTGTCTGGGATATAAAAGACTATTCCTGGAGGGACAAATCATGGCTCGAAGGGAGAAAAAAGTTTAATAAACTGCAATCTCCGATCTCTGCATACGAAGTTCATTTAGGAAGCTGGAAGAAGCCGGAAAGAAAGGAAACCAGTTTTCTTACCTATAAACAACTGAAAGATGAACTCGTGCCCTATGTCAAGGAAATGGGCTTCACACATGTTGAATTGATGCCGGTAATGGAGCATCCATACTATCCTTCCTGGGGATACCAGATAATCGGGTATTATGCTACAACCTCACGATTTGGAAGTCCGCAAGAGTTTATGGAACTGGTCGATGCCTTTCATCAGGAGGGTATTGGTGTTATCCTTGACTGGGTACCCAGCCATTTTCCGAGTGACGGACATTCACTGAGTTATTTTGACGGCACTCACTTGTATGAGCATGGCAATCCTCAGTTAGGCTATCATCCTGATTGGAAGAGCCTGATATTCGATTATGGAAAGAAAGAGGTTAAATCCTTTTTGATTAGTAATGCTGTTTTTTGGTGTGAAATGTACCACGCAGATGGTTTGAGGGTTGATGCTGTCGCTTCAATGATTCACCTTGATTATTCCAGAAAGGATGGAGAATGGACACCCAATAAGCATGGTGGACGTGAGAATCTTGAAGCGATTGACTTCATCAAGGAGATGAATCAGGCAGTACACGCCTACCATCCGGATGTAATTACGATTGCCGAAGAATCGACTTCGTTTCCCTTTGTTACTGCACCGGTCAATGATGGTGGTCTCGGTTTTGATGAAAAGTGGATGATGGGCTGGATGCATGATACTCTTAAGTATTTTGCACTTGATCCTATCCATCGTCAGTTTCACCATGATCAGATTACTTTCAGTATGGTATATGCCTACTCTGAAAAGTTTGTCCTGCCATTTTCGCACGATGAGGTAGTTCATGGCAAGGGAAGTCTATTGACCCGTATGCCGGGTGATGAATGGCAGAAATTTGCCAATTTGAGAGCTATGCTTGGCTATATGTTTACACATCCCGGAGCTAAACTGTTGTTTATGGGTGGGGAATTCGGCCAAAGCTGGGAGTGGAGTCACATTAACGGCCTGGAATGGCATTTGCTTCGATTTGCCTATCATTCAGGCATACAAGGCTTTGTAAAAGAATTGAATCGGCTTTATACGACTTACAATGCATTATATTATCATAATTTTCACCCTGCCGGTTTTGAATGGCTCAGTGTCAATGACCGGGAGAACAGTGTCCTAATATTCCTCCGAAAAGGAAAAACGGAAGTCGACAAACTAATCATCGTTCTTAACCTGACTCCTGTGATCCGGGAGCATTATCGTTTTGGAGTTCCAGATAAAGGTAGCTGGAGGGAATTGCTCAACAGTGATGACAAGAAGTGGGGCGGGAGTGGAGTTCATAACAAATCCGCTATTAGAGCCACCAAAAAAGCAGAACATAATCGGGATTATTCGATATCTATCACATGTCCTCCATTGTCTATAGTTGTTTTTGAACCGGTAAGAGTTGTCAAAAAAACTGTTAAAAAAGGGAAACCGTGACGCAGTTAGAACAGGGCTCCAACAAAAAGTATATCTGTATTCACGGGCATTTCTATCAGCCTCCAAGAGAAAATGCCTGGCTTGAAGAAATCCAGTCTCAACCAACCGCATCTCCATTTTCCAACTGGAATGAAAGGATCGCTTATGAATGTTATTCTCCCAATAGAGCTGCACGAATTTTAGATAATGAAGGTAATATCTTATATATCGTAAATAATTATGAAAAAATCAGTTTTAATTTCGGACCGACTCTGTTATCATGGCTGGAAGAACATGATGCTGATACTTATCTTGAGATCATCGAGGCTGATCGTAAGAGTGTCAAAGAGAATAATGGACATGGCAATGCTATAGCACAGATATACAACCATATCATTATGCCTCTGGCAAGTGAGGCTGAAAAAGAATTGCAGGTATTTTGGGGTGTTCGTGATTTCGTATTCCGATATGGGAGGAATCCGGAGGGAATGTGGCTCAGTGAAACAGCTGTCGATACTGCAACACTAATTGCATTGCGTAGAAACGGAATCTTATTTACCATTCTTGCACCAAGACAAGCTGATGCTGTTAAAGAAAAAAACGGTGAATGGATACTTTGTAGTGAAAAGGCCGTTGACACCGGGAAACCTTACAAGGTTATTCTGCCGGATGGCGATTCTATTGCTGTATTTTTTTATGACGGGTCCATTTCTCAGAAGGTTGCATTTGAAGGTTTGCTCAACGACGGTGTTGCATTTGCTTCTATGTTGATGCAAGCAGCAGACCAAAAAGATTATGATGCTCTTATCAGTATTGCTACAGATGGTGAATCTTATGGTCACCATCATCGCTATGGCGAAATGGCACTTTCGTCCTGTATCTATCATATCGGGCAACATCCGGATTATATTTTGACAAATTACGCTGCCTACTTAGCCATGTTTCCTCCTGTCGATGAAGTCAGGATAAAGGAAAATACCAGTTGGAGTTGCTATCACGGGGTAGAACGATGGCGTGCAGATTGTGGATGTAATACAGGCAGCCATCCCAGGTGGAATCAAAAATACAGACAGCCACTACGCGATAGCCTGAACTGGCTTTCAAATCAATTAAGCAGATTATTCAATGATAAAAACAAACTTTTTTATAACGCTCATGATGCCTTGCTGAACTATATCGACGTTGTTTTGGATAGGAGTGAGGTAAGTACAGAGTACGTTCTTCGAAAATATGTCATCCGGCCTGATTCAGAAAGTAATGGAGTCGATGCACTCAAACTTCTTGAGATGATGCGACACGCCAACCTGATGTTCACCAGTTGTGGCTGGTTTTTCGATGAAATCAGTGGTCTGGAAACCACACAGATCCTTCAATATGCACGCAGAGCCATTACTCATGCGGAATATTTCGGATTATTCCTTGAAGACGGCTTTCGCCAAAGGCTTGAACTTTGTCCTACCAACCTGCCGGAATATAGTTCCGGCAAGGATGTATATGAAACTGTTGTACGTCCTTCTGAAATCCGATTGCTGCAGGTGGCCATGCATATGTCTGTATTATCAGTATTTGAGGAGGTCCCATCGGAGATGACCTTGTACAAGTTCTTTGCCAATCATGAGACCTTTGTCCGTGAGGAAAAAGGAGACCAAAAACTGGTCATTGGCCATGCCGTGATGAAATCGGTCCTTACAAGGGCCGAATTGGAATACAATTTTTCCGTATTGGTTTATAAAGGTATTGATCTGATTGGTTATGTTAAACAAGGGGCGCCCGATGAAGGATTCAATTATTTTATCCGGACAGCCAAGGAATTATTTCAGCAGGATGAATTGGATAAACTATCCGGATATTTTAGGGATTATTTTAAAACGGGAAGTTTTGATTTCTCGAATTTATTTAAAGATGAGAAAATCAATTTATTAAATATTATTTCCAAAAGAAATATAAAAAATGCCGTTGCCAGTTTTAGAAATATATTCAATGTCAATTATCCATTATTGTATGAAATGGAAAAGGTCGGATTCCCGATTTCAAAAGGTTTCCTGGAAATAGTTGCCTTTGTCTTCAATGCGGATATCATTGACGAATTATCCGTATCCGGTGATGTTGATATTGCAAAATTAAGACAGTTGACAGCTGATTTGAAGAAATGGAAAGTGCCAATTGAGGATCCGGAAAGAATAGCCTTTTTGGCAGAACGTCAGATATTTGCTCAAATCAGGAGATTAAATGAGAATATAAAAAACCCAATCCCACATGAATTGATTGATTTCTTGTTGGATTGGGTTTATGGATTAAATCTTCCTATTAATCTGTGGCAAAGCCAGAATGAATTTTATGAAATCAGCAAACAGATTTCAATGCACCCTGATATAAAGCTGGAACAAATAGCGAAAAAATTAAAATTTGCCTGATCAGCTTTCAGTTTTTTCCTGCTCAGTATTGTCAGTCAGGGAATCAGCAGCAATATCATCATTCTCCTCTGTTTCCGTTTTTGCCTCTTCCTCTTCCTCTTTAGACGCTGTAATATTTTCAAGTATATCTTCTGCTTTCTCAGAGATGCTTTCAGCAATATCTCCCAGTTTCTCTCCAATGACGGAACTGACGGCGGCTATTGTATCTACTGCGTCTTCAAGAGTTTCACTTAAGTTAGTTGCTATGGAAGACAATATGGACTCATCCTTTTTCTCTTCTTTTTTCTGATTTTTTTGTTCAGAAATCATTTTGGCAGCCTTCTCTAGGTCTTCAGAATTTTCAGCTCTTGATTCACTGGCAGCTTTTATTTCAGCTGCTATCTTTTCCTGTACTAATTTCTTAGCCTCTTCCTTTTCGGTCCGCATAGCCTCACTTCTTTCAAGCTTTAATTTCCTTTGCTCAAGTTCGGCTTTCGTGGACAACATGTCATTTAGCTTTGCTTGCTTTGACTGGATTCTTTCTTCAATCATTTTGGTCTTGGCCTGCCTAATCTGCAATTCAAGTTGTCCTACCTGACCATCCATCTTTTTAGTCTGGAACTCCAAATCATTCTTGTCAAATTGGATGGATTGTTCCATTTTAGCTATTGCCGCCATTAATCCATTATATCGGTTATCAAGCCTTTCTTTTGCTGAGTCTGATGAACCTTTATCCGAGCCTCCGAATCGTTTCTCTTTAACTTGTTTGAACAAGGAATCCAGCTTATCCCATATTGACTTACGATCAGCATTGTTCAATGCGGCCGTCTTGAACTTGTTTTGCAAGTCTTTTAGTTCTTCAAATATTGGATGGAGGCTAAGACCTTTGGATATTTTCTCTTCAATCTCGTTTAAGGATTTGGAAAAATTTTCCTTTACTAATCCTGATTTTTCATTGAAGATTCGGTCCAGTTCCTTACGTTTTTCTTTCAAATCATCAAAAGCTTGATTGGTGGCCTTTCTTAGACTTGAAATATGATCTGCGAAAATATTCTTTTCTTTTATTTGTCCCTGAACCTTATCCCAGAATGTTTTTAGCTCATTCCATATAGGCTGGCTGAATTCTTTCAATTGCTCTATTTTGTCCTTGATAGATTCAAGTTCAGCTTCGTAGCTAGCACTAAGTCTGGCAGAAAGTACAAAGAATTGCCATTCAGTCTGTGCTCTTGAAATTAAATCCTCACTTCCTGTAGTTATTCCTTCAGGTAAAAGATTGCCCGATGCAGTCAGTTCTCTTTCAAAAAACTGATGACCTTCAGGAAATTGAATTTCTGTACCGTTTTTCCAGTTGTTGGATAGATTCAGAAACAATTCTTCTGTTGCGATTTCTTCCGGAAATACATACACATCGACTTTGTTGTCCAGTGCTCTTAATGACAAAGCAAGTAATACTTTACGGTCGTCCTGTTGACCCCAAATAACCAATTTTGATTTCATTCGTACCTAATTTTCTACAATCTTGCGATTGATATTAACATTTGTATAATTATTGACGTAATAATGCAACTTTTCGTTCATTGCATTAAAGATATTACAGGTATCTTAACACAAAGAAACGTAAATTTATTTCGATTGAGAAATAATATTCCTGACTTTTTATTAATTCTTTATTTTTAATTATTTGATTAAATGTATCTTAAATAGTTTTTAAGCAATTTAACCATACCTGATTTTTCAATAGGTTAGAGCGTTGTTGCCATTTGTTTACCTAAAAGCTGTTTTTCCATCAGATATTCAGCTATTTGGACGGCATTGGTAGCTGCACCCTTTCGCAAATTATCCGATACAACCCAAAGATTAAGTGTGTTGGGTTGGGATTCATCTCGCCTAATCCTGCCTACAAAAACTTCATCTTTTTCATGAGAATCTTTGGGCATGGGATACACAGCATTGAATGGGTCGTCCTGGACGATTACACCTTCAGTATTCCGAAGAATTTCAAATATATCATCTAACCGGAATTCATTTTTCAATTCAATATTAACAGACTCGCTGTGTCCTCCGACTACAGGGATCCTCACCGTAGTTGCAGTTACGCGAATATTTTCGTCGGATAATATCTTTTTGGTTTCATTGACCATTTTCATTTCCTCCTTGGTATACCGATTGTCCAGGAAAACGTCGATCTGAGGAATGACATTCATATCTATCCTGTGTGCATAAGCCATTTCACCCTCAATGCCCTTGCGCTCATTCATCATTTGAGAGACTGCTTTTACCCCGGTACCTGTTACAGACTGATAGGTTGAAACAACTACCCGCCTGATACCATATTTGTCATGAAGTGGTTTCAATACAACTACCATTTGAATGGTTGAGCAGTTGGGATTGGCAATGATCTTATCCTGGGCTGTCAATGTATTGGCATTTACTTCCGGGACAATGAGCTTGATGTCTTTATCCATTCGCCAGGCCGAAGAGTTGTCAATAACAGTAGTGCCAACAGCTGCAAACTTTGGCGCCCATTCCAGCGATGTCGCCCCCCCTGCTGAAAATAAAGCCAGGTCAGGTCTCATTGCCACAGCATCAGACATTCCAACTACCTTGTATGACTTTCCCTTGAACACAACTTCCTTCCCTATGGAACGGTCACTTGCAACCGGTATGAATTCATCAACCGGGAAATTTCTTTCCTCCAGGACTTTACACATCACACTTCCAACCAATCCTGTTACACCACAAACAGCAACTTTCATATATTCGATAATTTTATAATTTGAATGATTACTTTTATAAAATCAGCCTTTCCGGAATATTTAATTCCTTTCAAAGACCAATTTTGATCATAAAAAAATTAAATTTACAACCTGTAAAGATAGATAATCGGTTTGATTTGCAACCAATAATTTTATTAAACTACTGATGTTCAAAAATTTACTTTTTATACGTTTTCGTTATTTGTTTTGCTTTGTTTCCTTACTTTCACTGAATATACCAAATCAGGCGACAGGTCAGATTTTTGAAGACTTTTCAGGAGCGGAATTTAATTCAAGCGGACTTTGGACCGGGGATTTAAGCAATTTTACAGTCAGTAACGGACAGGGGCGCCTGAATGCAGTTGTTGCCGGTTCATCCTATTTCTCTTCACCTATTGTATGGCAAGACTCTTTTGTTTTTTCATTTTATGTTAAACTGAATTTTGCCCCATCCACTCAAAATAAGATTAGCATCTATCTTTGGAACAATCAGGCCGATTTGAACGGAGGATCTGGTTTGATGATGAATATTGGTAAGAATGGAGATGACGATGGCGTCACTTTGGTTTATGGGAACCAAACCTCTTCAACTACCATATCTGAATCAGGCTCCGGGGAATTTGCTTCCGGCGTTGATGGGATTTTTTCCGGCATCATAACTGAGGAACGCCTGTATATTCAATATAAAAAGGTTGGACAAACCTCATCAGTACTGTATGACGGCCCGAAGCCGGATGCCTTTATGCTGGACCAGTCTGCTTATTTCGGCTTTCTTATGAAATACTCATCCGGTAATATTAAGAATTTCTTTTTTGATGATATTGAAATTGACAGATATAAAGCCGACACCGTTGGCCCGGTAGTTGTTTCAGTAGTTCCAACCGGACAGTCCTCGGTAAGATTAATAGTTAATGAAGAAATTGTTGAAGAAGATTTTCGAAATCCTGAAAATTATAAAATGTATGATAGTTTCGGAAGGGAATTAACTATTCAGCATGTTGCCACTTCTGGTTTGACTGCGGATATTACAATTACTGAAACATTCAAGCCGGATGTCTATTTTCTGACTATCTCAGGTTTGCATGACCTGGCAGGAAATCTTATGAATAAGCAGACATTGAAATTCAATTATTTTGCCTATGCAACACCAGAAAGATATGATGTCCTGATCAATGAACTGATGGCAGATCCATCGCCGGTTGTTACCTTGCCTGAAAGCGAATATATTGAATTGTGGAACACGAGTAGTAAGATTCTGTTGATCAGTCAACTTAAAATTGTCAAAGGTATCACCTTCTACGACCTGCCCAAGAGGGCTTTAGCACCTGACGAATATCTGATCATCGTCCCTTCCGGAGATGTTGATAAGTGGAATGGATATAACAATGTTGTCGGCATTTCACCCTTCCCTACACTCAATAATGACGGAGCGATGCTCACCCTTATAGATTCTGCCGGTAATTTGATCCACCATGTAAGTTATGACTTATCGTCCTACAAGGATAATTCGAAAAAAGATGGAGGCTGGAGTCTTGAGCATACCGTTAAGGAAGGAATTTGTGATGGTAATGATGTCTGGCGGGCTTCAACGGATGCTTCAGGTGGTACGCCCGGCAGAGTCAACTCCAACACTGTTATCGCTTCTGAAAATGTTTTATTGACAGGAATGGAATTACTTGATGACAGAAACCTTCAATTGTGCTTTTCTAAATATTTAAATTTTTCAGATTCAGTGACCCAAGCTGCCTTTTCTTCGGTCAATACACCATCATTCCAGATATTCTTTTCTCAGGAAGTGGATAATTGTTGTATCATTGAATTTGAAGAATCTTTGATGGATGCGGTATGGTACGAATTAGGGATTTCCGGATATATAGTCAATTGTCTTGGAAATTACATTGAAGCAGATACTTTGATAGGGTTTGGCTGGGGTTTTCCAAAACCTGGACCAAATGATATTATTATCAATGAAATTTTGTTTGATCCAAATACCGGTGGATCCGATTTCGTGGAGTTCTATAACAGGACTTCTACTACCTTTGATCTAAGAGGGTTGAATATTGTAAATACCCAGGGAAATAAAATTTCTACAATCAACAAAACAGCTCTCCTTAAACCCAACGATTATCTTGCATTTTGTCCTGATAAAAATTGGCTGGCTGCAAATTATACACTCAGAAACCCACAAAATATTATTGAAATTGGCATCCCTTCGTTTAATAGTGACCAAGGCAATGTTTCTTTAATGGATGGTATTTCACTTATCGATAGTTTTAGGTACAACCAAAAGTTGCATAATGTATTCCTAACTAAAGTTAAGGGTGTTTCCCTTGAACGAGTTTCTGCGGATGGAGATTCAAACCAAAAATCCAATTGGCAATCCGCTGCTTCCGATGCCGGTGGTGCCACTCCGGGATATGTCAACAGCCAAACAAGGACCTTGAAAAATGTTGATAAGATATTGACAAAGCCTGAAGACCATTTTTCCCCCAATAATGATGGTTTTCTCGATCAATTTATTGTTCAATACCTTCTTGATAAGCCCGGCTATATATTACGTTGGCGCGTATTTGATGCAGCAGGCCGGCTGATTAAATCAGATCAGTCCGGAGTGTTGACCGGGACAGATGGCTTTATCACCTGGGATGGAAGCACTGATGATCTGAAGAAAGCATTGCCGGGAATCTACGTCTTTAAGTTCCAGTTTACACATCCGGATGGTACAACCAAAAGCGAACATATCAGTTGTGTGCTGACCTATTAAGATTTAATTTTATGCTTTAAACAAAGGACTATAAGCGCCTCTTATTCAATCAATAAATTACGCGGTCAAACTCTTTTTACCATATTTGAGCTTTTCAAAATCTATTTTATAAAAAAAGAGGAAAACTCCGATGAGCTGGACACCCCAATATAACAATTCCGTTGCCCAGGCGACATTCAGTGAACTATGCATGATATCGACAACCACATAAATTGCAATCAAATATACAATTGCACTGACGACTTGTATTTTAAGACCAAATAGGGTGGCGCCTGTTCCGGCAATTCCATTGATATAGATGGAAATGATGCAATTGAAAGTAATGATACTAAGAAGTACAAAGAGTGTAACTCTACTTTCACTAATAAGCGTCATATCAGCTGAACCCAACAGAGGATACAATAATATATCCGGCCAAATAATAATCGGTAAGGCTATCATCATAGTTAAGATAAAGCAAAGGATTGCTGTTTTCTTCATGCTTGGCAGAATGCTCAGAAAATTGCCCTGCCCCATTAAGTTTCCGACTATGGTATTGGTGGCAGAACTAAAGCCCCATGTAGGTATTGATAAGATTAAATAGACCACCCGAACTAAATTTGAAATGGCCAGAGCCCTTTCGCCCATATCTTCAATAATGGCAAAGAAAACGAACCAGGCGCCCAGACTAACAAAATTTTGTGCAACTATTGGCGCAGCAAGATTAAACTGGTCTCTGATTAACTTAAACTCAATTCTTGGTTTTGCGAATATTCGTAAGTATTTGATTTTTTTATCAAAATAGAGGTAAAGCAGAAAGACTATGGCACCTAGCGCTTCTGCTATTGTACTCGCCAATGCACTTCCAGCTATTCCCATTGCAGGTAGCCCCCACTTACCAAATATCAGGGCGTAATTAAGTAATCCGTTGACAATCAGCAGAAAGATGGTTTCTATCATGATAAACTTGGGCCTGGCTATTCCGGTATACAAAGCAATTAAAGTGATACCGATATAGGAAAAAAATACACCAAAGGATCTGTATTTAATAAATTCGTTGCATGCATCAAGTACCTTTTGATTTTGCAGAAAAAGACTGAAAAACCAAGGCCCTGCAAAGAACATAAACAAAAACATAACAAGGGCCAGCATCGCTTCAAACAGACCCAACGCCTGGAAATTTCTCCTAATCCCAACTACATCCTGGCGACCGGCAAGATTGGCAATAATTATTTGACCGCCTTTACTAAAACCATAACCGATGGCATTGACCATGAGGTAGAAAACACCAACAAATCCTATGGCCGCAAAGTCGGTTTCACTTAAATGGTACAAGAATATACTGTCACTCAACTGAAGGACATTTTGTGCCGCACTCCCTATCATGATCGGCAAAGCGATAGCCATAATCTGTCTGACGGAAGGGGTAAGTTTCATACCATTTGCTGATTGTTCATGAAGCTTATGCTAAAAATTAATCTTATATTCATTTTGGACTAACTAAGCCTTATCCAAATATAGAAATTTTCGTCCGAATAAAACTTACGGATTGCTCAAATTCTATTTGGACCTCTAATCTACATTGAAGATAATATTAATTTAAAGAATCACCTTGAAAACTTCCTTTCTTTCCAAACAAATGATTTATTGAAAAATGCCAGAAATCCGATAAGGACAACATATAGAATATGATAGAAATCAGCTAAAATAAATTTATTAATCGGACGTCGGAAGAATTTTCCCATTGGCATCAGCATAAAATAGTCGACAATCAACTTACCAAAAAGGGCAGCTGCAAATACCTTGATAAAAAGGCCACCATTAATGATCGCCAATATCAAGGCAATAATGAAACTAACATTAACAATCCATAAAAAGGCCCAGAAGGCCAATATATTGTTATTCCTGTAGCTGAATGACTTATTGGCCCACCTTTTCCGCTGGTTAAGAAAAGATACAAAGTCCGGTTCCGGTTGTGTATAGGCTATAATTTCTTGATTACGAGGAAATAAAACAGATTTGTCAAATTTAGACGAAACGAATTCGATGAGAAAAACATCGTCTCCCGAAACTATATCCCGATCATGTGCAGATTCCAAATAATCGAAATAAACATCCTTTGTAAAAGCAAGGTTACCTCCACTTCCATTATAAAACCATTTTTTTCTGGAAGCTACCATCGAGAATACCATCATCCCCATATAGTCCAGGGATTGCATAGCTCCCAATAGGGAATTACCCTTCCCGACCATAAGTAATGTACCTATAACGACCTTAATCCCCCTATATCTGAACATAGTTGAGTAGGCGGACAACCAATGTTTGCCGCGGTCTGTATCAGCATCAGTTGTTATTATATGATTGAAGCGTGACACTTCGATGCCCGTTTGGAGTGCAGCTTTCTTACCGTTGCCATTACTGTCAATCAGCCTGATCATTTTGTATTTGGCTGCGAATGTGCTGATTATTTCTGCAGAGCGATCACTAGATTGATCATCAACACAGATTATTTCAAATTTACCCGGATCATATTGCTGGTCTACTATACTTTTGATGCACTGTTCAATATTTTTTTCTTCATTTCTGAATGGTATGATAATCGAAAAACTTATCCCGTCCAACTCAGGGTTGGTGTTCAGAATCCTGGTCTTCAACCATTCGATGGTGATAAGAAAGATACTGAAAGCATATATAGCAAACAGAATCAGAATAAATGCTATTGTCCAGGACATTTAGTATTGTATTTATCTCCCGGGAGAATTATTCTTCAGACTGAATTGCTTCACATCCACCTAAACATGTGCCATATAAATTGAGAGAATGGTGTGTAATATTAAAATTGAGCATTTCGCCTATCATATTCTTGATATTCTGGATGCGAGGGTCACAGAACTCAACTACTTTTCCACATTTTTCACATATCAAATGGTCGTGTTGTTTGTAACCATATGATTTTTCATATTGTGCAAGGTTCTTGCCGAATTGGTGTTTTTTGACCAGATCACAATTGACAAGCAATTCGAGAGTATTGTATACCGTAGCTCTTGAAACCCTGTAGTTGTGATTTTTCATATGGAAATACAATGTCTCGGCATCAAAATGATCCCCTCTTCGATATATCTCTTCAAGTATTGCATACCTTTCAGGAGTTTTTCGACATTGATTTTTCTCCAGAAATTCCGAGAATATCATCTTAACTTCAGAAAACAGTTTATCATTCAAAGGAATTTCAACTGTTTTGTCCTCTGAAATATTTTTCCTCGCACTATTGTTCTTTTGTACTTTTTTAATTTCCATATTTTTAATTTACGAGAAAGCTTTGTATGTCAATTACTTCTTCTAACATTTGAAATATAAGGAATGTTTTTCAATGCCTTAATTAAGGCATTCAATTGATCCAAATCCCTGATCTCAAGTTTCACAAGACCTTCGAACACTCCTTCATTGCCTGCTATTGTGAAAGATTTGATATTGAGACCAAATTTGTTGATTGTCTCTGTAATGGCAAGGATAACACCCTGACCTTTGTCTGTTCCTGTTATTACCAATTCTTCCAGGAAAGAAGAAGAAACGAAATTAGCCCATTCGGCCTTTAACACCCGATATCCATAGGAGGCAAGTAGATGCTCACTGTTTGGGCATGATGCCCGGTGAATCTTCAGCGTATTGGCTGTGGTGACGAAAGCAAAAATGTCGTCACCGGGGAGGGGGTGACAGCAGGTGGCAAACTGGTAACTAAATTTATCAGCGCTTTCCCCATTGATGAGAAGAAACGATTTATTCTTGCCGGGTTCAATGGCATAGGATACATTTCCAAGTTCATCACTGGTCTCTTCTGTTTTGATTTTAGTCACTACAGGAGGTGGCATCAACTTATTACCTTCAACCTTAAATTTCTTTAAGTCAATCTTAATTTGATGCTTTGAAATGCCAAGGTATAGTTCAAATCTGGTTTTCAAACCGAAATGCTTGACCAGGAAGTCAACATTTTCATCAAATTCTAACTTTTGATTGGAAAGTTTCCTTTCCAGCTCTTCCTTGCCATATTCTGCCTGGGCTTTATCTTCTTCCTTGAGTGCCTGTTTTATCTTATTGCGGGCCTTGCCGGTAATCACCATTTTCAACCAACTTTCATTTGGTTTTTGGTTTTTGTTGGTAATGACCTGAATCTGATCACCATTTTCCAGGACGTATCCCATCGGTACAAGCTTGTTGTTGATCTTTATACTGATGGTGTGGTAGCCCACATCGGAGTGTATATTGAAGGCAAAATCCAAGGCAGTTGCACCTTTGGGCAGTGTTACCATATCACCTTTAGGTGTATAGACATATACATCTTCTCCACTCAGGTTGGATTTGAATTCAGAAATAAATTCCAATGCATCCTTGTCTTTATCTTCCAACAAGGTTCGGACTGAATCAAGCCATGCATCGAATACATTCTGGCTACTCTGCTTCACTCCCTTATATTTCCAGTGGGCTGCAAATCCTTTTTCGGCTATTTCATCCATCCTTTCAGACCTAATCTGCACCTCTACGTATCGACCGCCAGGGCCTACCACAGTAGTGTGCAATGATTCATAACCGTTTGACTTTGGCATGGTTACCCAATCTTTAAGACGTTCGGGGACAGGTGTATAGACATCTGTAATTACAGAATACACTTGCCAGCAAACACTTTTCTCCCTTTTGGGCTCAACATCCACGATGATTCTGACTGCAAAGAGATCATATATTTCCTCAAAGGGTACTCCCTTAGTCTTTAGCTTTTCGGCAATGGATGAGATAGATTTGGGTCGACCTGTGATCCTGTATGGTACTCCGAGTTCCTCCAGTTGATCATGCATGCCTTTGATAAATTCATTGACATAATGATTCCTGCTTCTCTTAGTCTCTTGAAGTTTCCTTGCAATCTCCTGATATAAAGAGGGCTCGAGAATCTTTAGACAAAGGTCCATGAATTCAGTCTTAAGCTTATACAAGCCAAGACGGTGGGCTAGGGGAGCATAGATGTAGCTTGTTTCAGAAGCAATTTTTAATTGTTTGTCGCGCTTCATGGAGCCTAAGGTCCGCATATTATGCAGCCTGTCAGCCATTTTAATCAACACGACCCGGACATCTGAATTCAGTGTACTCAATACTTTTCTGAAATTTTCCGCTTGTGGATTTTCAGCGTTATATGAGCTATCCAGTTTAGTCAAACCATCAACCAACTTGGCGATTTTATCACCAAATTGTTTCTTGATTTCTTCTAAGGTTACATCGGTATCTTCTACAACATCATGAAGCAGAGCCGCAACCACTGCCGTGGGCCCCAAACCGATTTCTTCCGCGCAAATCCTTGCCACCTCAATAGGATGCAGGATGTAGGGTTCTCCAGATTTTCTTCTTTGTTTGGAATGTGCCTGTACCGCAATCTCATAAGCCTGACGGATCATATCCTTGTCTTCCTTGGATAGATTGCTTTGAATGCTTTTGAGCAAATTCCTATAGGAGCGCTGAATCAACAGCACTTCTTCAGGATCATTTGTTTGGGACTGCGTTGTCACTTTAATAAATATTTATAACTATTACTTCGGCAGCCGCATAAACAATTATCGGAGCCGATCCATAGATTTTACCAGTCTGATATCTTTTTTTATGTGTTTGTTGGCTAAAAACAATAATGCCAAAACGACAAAAGGAATGAAAAGTCCTAGTTTTACTTGTATATGGACCATCTCTTCCTGTCGATTCTCAAAGTTAAGATAAAATATTATTCCTGCAAATAATATAATGCCAAAAACCATAATTATAATTAACTTAGAAAGCAATAATTGAAGTTCCCGTTTTTTGAACAAAAATATGTTAATGAAAATTAAGGCAGAAATGGCACCAATAAGAACCTGCAAAATCAAGTTGTCATAAGCATTGAAGACACCGTCCTGAAATAACGATCCTGAACCGGCCTGAGCACTATCACTGGCCGCAAAATCAAAATTTGGCAGGAATAGGAATGAAATACATGCAGAAGCAAGCAATAGGAAAATAGTTTGAATCCTTTGAATCATTTTATGGTTTTTACAGGGTTAAAGAATCTTTGCCCATTACAGTTGTGTACTTGAAAGACAGCTTTTTATCCGGATAGATATGACGGAAGGCAGATTGTACCATAAGTGTCGCCTCATGGAATCCGCATAATATAAGTTTTAACTTGCCCGGATATGTGTTGATATCGCCGATAGCATAAATACCCGGTACATTTGTACTGTAGTCGTAGGTATCCACCAGGATTTCGTTCTTGTCCAGATTGAGTCCCCAGTCAGCGATTGGGCCCAGTTTGGGCGATAAGCCAAATAAGGGGATGAAATGATCGGCTCTTGTAGGAATATCTCCTTTGGAATCATGTCTGATATTCAAACTTTCCAGATGCCCGTTACCGGAAAGTGAAGTAACTTCGGCCTCGGTTATCAAATCGATTTTACCACCTTCGGCTAAAGCCATCACTTTCTCAACACTATCCAACGCCCCTCTGAACTCCTTTCTTCTGTGGACAAGGGTTATATGGCTTGCTACATCTGAAAGATATATGGTCCAGTCAAGTGCTGAATCACCACCACCGGCAATGACCAACTTTTTGGATTGGTACACTTCCGGATTTTTAATGATGTATTCCACACCTTTTCTTTCATAGCTTTCCAGGTCAGGAATTGCTGGCTTACGGGGTTCAAATGATCCCAATCCGGCTGCTATAGCTACTACAGGAGCTTTGATTTTAGTATTGTGGGATGTAGTAAGGATCCACTTGTCATCATCAGACTTTGTAAGGCTTTCAACACGCTCACCAAGTGTAAATCCGGGTTTGAAAGGCGATATCTGCTCCATCAGATTATCCACTAATTCACCAGCCAGTACTGTGGGATAACCCGGGATGTCATATATTGGTTTCTTTGGATATATTTCACTCAATTGACCGCCTGGTTGTGCCAATGAATCAATCAAATGGCATCGCAATTTCAACAATCCAGCTTCGAATACTGTGAATAATCCTGTTGGGCCGGCTCCAATTATAGCAATATCAGTTTCAATCACTTTATTTATTTTTAAAATTTGCTTTTCTTTTTTCGATGAAGGCTGATGTCCCCTCCCTAAAGTCTTCGGTCTCCATACACAGTCCGAATTGTACCGCCTCTTCGTCGAAGCCATCCGTATTTTTATCATAATATGCATTGATGCAATGGATGGTTTTTGCAACTGCTATTGGGGCCTTTTCAGCAATAATATTTAGGATTTCCAAAGCCGCATTGACTTCATTACCTTGTTCGACTACTCTGTTGACCAATCCAATTTTTAATGCTTCTTCCGCATCAATCATTCTGGTAGTAAGCAACAATTCCATGCCTTTGGTTTTCCCTACCAACTGTATGAGACGCTGTGTACCGGCATAGCCAGGGGTCAATCCTAAATTGACTTCCGGTTGACCAAACCTTGCCCTGGACCCTGCGATCCGCATATGACACGCCATAGCCAGTTCGCAACCGCCTCCCAATGCAAAACCATTGACGGCAGCTACAACCGGGACAGGGCACCGTTCAATCATATTGAAAACAGACTGTCCGCGCCTTGATAATTCTGTTCCTTGCTGTGCACTAAATTCAGCAAATTCTTTGATATCGGCACCGGCTACGAATGCTTTTTCACCTGATCCGGTTAGAACAACACCTCTTAGATCTGGCCTTGAAGGCAATAAGTTCTTGAACAGATTTTCAAGATCATCAAAAACTGCTTTATTCAACGCGTTGAGTGATTCAGGACGATGAATCGTAACGATCAATATCGGTCCATTTTCTTCAATCAGGAGTGTAGCAAAATTCATTGGTTGTAAAATAAATTGTTGTCGTTTGAAAAATCGTGCAAAATTAACCTTTTATTGACTATATGTATAATTACTTTAAGGATTCATTGTAAGAAATTATTTGGTCTTAGAATCTTTTGCCCACTTCTGTAGAAATTTAGCCGTGATCCCGAATAATTGTATAATCAGGCATTTCTGTTAACATATACAGTGTTGCCAACAGGATTAAATATCCTGAGCCAGAAAGACCGGAATTAAAATAAATTTACCGAAAAATAGATACCATTCATAGTATAAGATAAGATATACCTATTACCTTAAAGTTCCTGAATCTCGATTGAATTGTGTAGATATGTATATCAATGTTTGTTTAGTAGAAAAATAATTTAATTAATAAATTACGTATTATAACAATGTAAATATATAATGTATTATACATTATTAAAATACAAATATAAAAAGAAATATTTAACATATTATAATAAAATAGTATAAATATATTACTGATAAATAATTAACTTCGCATTATAAAAACATTTAATATGTTAAGTTGGTTTACTAAGCTCATTCATAATATTCAATCTTTTATCCCGGGTGGTCCAAACCGAAAATATATAATCACTTTTATGATTGTTTTTGTCTGGATGGCTCTATTTGATAAGAACAGGTGGATTACCCAGTGGCAACTGCAAAGGACCATCTATAAATATGAAAAGGAAAAATCACGTCTCAATAAAGATATTGTAAATACCAAGGAACAAAATAAGGATGTGGTCCGGGATGTTGAAAAATTTGGTCGTGAAAAATATTTAATGACCAAAAATGATGAGGATTTGTTTATAATTGCAGTCGAATAGCACGCGATAATTTTAATTATTTCTTAAAGTTACACCGCGACTATTAGTACAAATTACTTTATTTCAAACAATAAAGAAATAAACAAATTTATCATATAATGTCTGTTATAGTAAACAAGAATTCAAAAATCATCGTTCAGGGTTTTACAGGGAAAGAAGGAACCTTTCATTCCGAGCAAATGATTGAATATGGAACACCCTTAGTTGGCGGTGTTACACCGGGTAAAGGAGGAGAAACTCATCTTGGCAAGCCTGTTTTCAATACTGTTGCTGATGCTGTTAAGCTTGCAGGAGCTGACACATCCATCATCTTTGTACCGCCTGCTTTTGCCGCTGATGCCATTCAGGAAGCTGCCGAAGCCGGGATAAAAAATATCGTGTGCATCACGGAAGGTATTCCGGTTCAGGACATGGTTAAGGTGAAAGAATATATTAAAGATAAAAATGTAAGACTGATAGGTCCCAACTGTCCGGGCGTCATCACTCCGGATGAAGCCAAGGTAGGGATCATGCCGGGATTTGTCTTCAAGAAGGGACGTATCGGTATTGTATCCAAGTCGGGTACGCTGACCTATGAAGCAGCTGATCAGGTCGTTAAGGCGGGTCTGGGTATATCTACAGCCATCGGTATTGGTGGTGACCCTATTATCGGCACCACGACCCGTGAAGCCCTGGAATTGTTTATGAATGATCCGGAGACTGACGGTATTGTTATGATTGGTGAAATCGGCGGTAATCTTGAAGCAGAAGCTGCCCATTGGTACAAGCAACACGGTAATAAGCCGGTAGTTGGCTTTATCGCAGGCCAGACAGCTCCTAAGGGTCGAAAAATGGGACACGCCGGAGCAATTGTCGGTGGTGCGGAAGATACGGCTGCCGCCAAGATGCAAATCATGGGCGAATGCGGTATACACGTTGTGGTGTCTCCTGCTGATATCGGCAAAACAATGGCCGAAGTGATCAAGGGTTAAATTCCTGATTCCTTATTATCCTGTTAGATTTTTGTATTCTGTTCATACCATTGACAGATAACTTATGCTTTTGCAATGCAGTTACCTGATATGATTTTCAAGGTAGCAATGGTAGCATCAATGCTGTCCTTTGTGATTCCATTCAGTGCATGTCTCCTGTTGGCAAGTACGATACATGAGACATCTTCCATCGCTTTTTGCCCTTTTGCCGTTACCTTAAGTAAAATGCGTCTTTTGTCTGACTGATGGACTGACTTTTTGATGAATTTGCCTTTTTCCAGCAGGATAATAATTCTTGTTACAGATGCACTGTCTTTAAAGACTTTAACCGCTAATTCATTCAACTGTATATCAGGCTCATCTATTAATACTTTCAGGATTAGCCATTGATCTATGGTCATAGTATAACCGGCTAACTTAATCCTGCTTTGAGCAAACTGCCTGTACGACTTAATTGCTTTTTCTATATGATAAAAAATTACATCATCTAATATTTCCATTTTTAGCCTTGTTTGGTGGTACAAACTAAAGCTAAAAATAGGAAACATTTGATTATCATATTGCCATTGATCGAGATGAATGCAATATTTATGTAAATTGATTCAAAAATAAGTATCCGGTAAATGTCCGGCCACTTAATTTGCCCTTTGCTTTACATCATCAGCGCCGCCTTCTCTTCGAGGCCCTGAGGCTATATTGCTATTTCCGAATTTATAGGTAAATGAAAGCGTGGCCACTCTGGAATCTCTGGTGACGACAAAGTGTTCCTGATAGTCCCTGAAGTTTACAACTGCTGACATTCTGCCGGAAAAGGCAATATCCGTGACGTTCAATTTTACGGTGGCTTTATTGTTCCATAATTTTTTCTGAATGCCGGCGGAAATTTGCCAGAGAGGGTTGATATTGTCAAAAGCGTGCAATTCACGGCTTCTGTAAAATCCTGATATTTCGGCAGACACCGTTTTTGAAAGGTTGAAGTTGTTGACAAGATTGATATTCATGGATGGTCTGCCGGAATTGCTTAAAGTGGTATTTGCAATCTTGCCATTATATGCTGCATAATATCCGGTAAAATCGGTCTGGAGCGACCACCATTCAGCAATTTTTGCAGGGTAGGAAACTGACAGGGAATAGACATCTAAATGGCCGAGATTGACGATGGTCTGTACGGTTGTCTTTTCTTGATTGGGCGAGGGCAATAGTATATCTGTGAGATTATTGACAGTACGGCCCCAGCTCAGTGTTGTAAAGAGTTTTTGCTTATATACATAAGTAAGTTCGAAGGCATGGGTGGTCTCCGGCTTGAGATATGGATTCCCTTCCGTGTAGGTCGATGGATCCAGAAAGAATTTGAATGGATTAAGTTGTTTATAGCTGGGCCGGTTTATCCTTCTGCTGTAGTTAAGATCAAAGCTATTGTTGTCATTGATTTTGTAACTGATGAATCCACTTGGGAATAATTGAGTATAGCTGGTATCGAACTGTGTATTTGTTACTCTCTGGTCACCACTTACATTTGTATTTTCACCGCGTAAACCTAATTGGAAGTTCCAGTTACCGAACTCTTTACTTAGAGTAACATAAGCGGCATTGATGTTTTCCTTATAAATGAAATGATTGCTTTTGGTGGAATCATATACCGGTTGTGCATTACTTTTATCATAGAATTTCAGGTTATTGTCGGCAATGACATAGCTCGATTTTACCCCTGCTTCCATTTTTATTCGATTCTTAAATGTCCTTGAATAATCACTTTTTAAAGAATAAATGTCAAGGCCGCCATGTATGTCACCATATAGGAGGTAGGCGGGCTTGTACTCATTGTTTTCAAGGTTGTAATATCGGGTTGTGAAATTCTGTTCAGTCGTGTTGCCATAGTGGGCATAGTCAATATCTGTGGTTAGCTCAGAGCCGGATGAGTCAAAGGAATGTTTGAAGTTGAGGTTTCCTGAATAATTGTACCAGTTGTCATCCGATCGGTTGGAGGTGCGGAAAGATGAAGACTTTATGTTTTTGTAGTCATATACATCAGAAATATTTTCACCATTTGGCTTGAATTTGTTACTTACTCCGCTGATTACAATACCTACTGTATTTTTTGAGTTTAAGAAAAAATCAGCTCCTGTTCTGGCGGTATGATTTTTAACCGGAAAAATCAGGTTGTTATCCTGTTCATAAGATGCTGTCAGTGTGTCGGCATTTATAAAATCGCGATCGAGGACGAGATGGTTAAACCCCTTGCGATAAGCATAATTATAACTACCGAAGAGATTTACTTTTTTGCCTCTGTGATTCAGCGAAATACCTGAGTTGGTTTTGGAATATTTACCTTGTCCATAGCTGAGGGTGAGTGTTGCATTTGTGCCTAGTCGCTTATCTTTTTTAATTTTAATATTTATAATACTGTTGCCGGCAGCATCGTATTTGGAGGAAGGATTGGCGATAAATTCAATTTTTTCAATGGATGACGATGAAATGCCCCTGAGATAGTTAGCTAAGTCCGTTCCGCCCATTCTGACATCCTTGCCGTCTATCTGGACGATAATTCCTTGCTTTCCTTTATACGAAATGTTGTCAGACTGTGAGACAGTTACACCGGGAGCCTTTTCAAGTAATTCAAATACGGATGACCCTTCAGCATTGATGCTGTTTTCGACATTCATGATGACCTTGCCCTGCTCACGTTCAATAAATGGTTTTTTGTATTGGATGACGACTTCATTCAGATTTACGGTGCTGTTACTGAGAATGATGGAGGGCAGCATGATGTCCCCGGATGCAAGGATAGGATCACTCAAATACTCTGAATATCCTAACAGTGATGCCTTGATGAAATATTTCCCTGATTTCAATCCTGTGAAACTGAAAGTGCCAAGCTGATCAGATAGCTCTGTTTTAACCAGCGTAGAATCTACTGCATCCAGCAGTTGAACAACTACATCGCTGAGGGGAGTTAGTGTTCCCTTCTCTGCAAATTTACCCAGGATACTATTACTTTTTGAGTTAGTGTTCTGTCCGGTCAAAGTTGTACTACAAAATGCCAGGACGCATAAGGTTGTGATTAAATATTGGAATTTCATATCTTTTAATTTATTTGATATATCAATTATATGACAAAAATAATGACTCTCTTTTATTTATTGATATATCAATTAAAATCTTATATTAAATCAATTTTCTCATCGACAAAGATTTAAAAATAAAAGATGGATGGTAGGCGAGGGGAGGTTCGAAAAACGTTGTATGTCAAATAAAGGGAATAGCCGGACTCACAGTGTTGACTTTAAGATTGGATGTTGACACATTTGGTGCATCCGCGAACTTTAAGATAAAAAAAGGCTGCCCGAAAGAGCCGGACAGCCTTAACCTATTAATTGAACCCCAGTTTATAGACACTGCTATTACGTATGTCGTCATGTGTCCGGAAAGTCACATCAAGATCCTTGACCAGACCGGTATCGAGGCCGTACACCCAGCCATGGATTGATAATTCCTGGCCATTAGCCCATGCCTGTTGAACGATTGAAGTTACGGCAAGGTTTAAAACCTGCTGCTTGATATTCCATTCAACGAATTTGTCAAACCGTTCTTTCTCGTTGCTTATTTCTTCAATTTCCTTTTTACGGAATTTATAGCTGTCCTTAATATGACGTATCCAGTTGTCGATGATCCCGACAGAACTGTTTCCCATGGCAGCCTTGACGCCGCCACATCCATAATGACCGCACACGATGATGTGTTTAACTTTAAGGATATTGACGGAATAGTCAAGGACGCTGAGCATGTTCATATCCGAATGAATAACCATATTGGCAATATTTCGGTGAACAAATACTTCCCCGGGGGCAGCACCAATGATTTCATTGGCCGGAACCCGGCTGTCCGAGCATCCGATCCACAATAATGGCGGAGTCTGGGTTTTTGATAATTTTTTGAAAAAATCGGGATCCTGTGATAATACCAAGATGATTTATATAATAGTCCATAAATTTTTGGTATACTTGTCCGGTTAGCTATGCTACTAGAGCTCTGCTCTGTCCCGGGAGTGAAACAATACGGGGTTCCGGGATGTTGAGGTTACAGTCGTATAGATCAATGAAATTGGTCTATAACGAATGCACCTTCGGTATTACATTTAATAACAGGGTTTTAAGGCAAATTGTGGTCAATGCGCGGTTAGGCGGAAATACTGAGGTCTTCCCCTTGAATCAATTCCATTTACCTCCTGATTCGATCAGCATGATGGCAGTACACAAGAAATACCGACCAATAATTGCTATAGGAATAAAAAATACAATCTAGCCAATATTATGATAGTTGGTACTCCTCAGTAAAAACCAGAAGGTGACAGCAAAAAAGATGAACAAAAGTGCCAGGATAATATTCTTACCCGGGTGAATAAAAGGCTCCTGAATTTCCTTCGCTATATTCGCAAATTAAACACACAAGTTTGTTATTGACAAATAATGTCGGTCAGCACAGGCCAATAAGAATAATTAGGTACGTTTTTAGCTCGCGTGACTTTTACCACAAGATAATATAAGTTGTGCTAATTACAATGAGATTTTACAAAGGCCTGAAGGAAGTTATCCATATGGTATTGCCTAAAAAATAGAATTTATAGCAATTGTAATGAAGATTTCATACAAATTGCAGATACTTTTAACTTAAGGCATCCAGTAAATGAAAAAAATTTTAAATTATTTAGGATTATATGTACTTAGACTTTATATATAATCCGTAAATTAGCAAGGTTTTATTTATTTTAGTGTAAATAAACATTGAATTTTAAGCTATTCCTGCTGGCGCCCAAATAATATGTGTTATTATTGACAGAAATGACTGTTTGGCAACATAATATTTTATAATAATATTTTAAATATATTATATTATAATTATATTTTGTTATTATCCAATATATATTATTTACTTATAATGGTTTAACTTTTTAAAACTTCGAACAATGAAACGGTTTTATTCTAAATTATTGCTTGTCTATTTCCCTTGCTTTTTCTCTTGTTCAATTTCCTATGCACAGTATCCTAAATTAGTTAAGGATATTAATACTGCCGGAAGCTGTTATCCACATGGTTTTGTGCGCCTTAATGATAAAATATATTTTCAGGCCACAGATGCCACACACGGGAGTGAATTATGGGTAACTGATGGAACGGAAACCGGAACCTATATGGTTAAGGACATTGTGCCACAAGGGGATAGTATAGGATTTCAACTCATTGTATTTAAGGGGCTATTGTTTTTTAATGGTGATGATGGCAATTCAGGAGAAGAACTATGGGTTTCCGATGGAACAGAAACCGGGACAAGGCTGTTTTTAGATATTCGTGCGTCAGGTGATAGTTATCCAAAGAATTTCTTTGTTTTGAATGATCACCTTTATTTTGCAGCAGATGATGGTGTTCATGGAAGTGAACTATGGATTTCTGATGGTACAGTTGCAGGAACACACATGGTACAAGATATTAATACTACCGGTGATTCTTTTTGCAGTAATTTTTTTGCATACCAAAATAAAGTTTATTTCTCGGGGAATGACGGAGTGAGTGGCAATGAAGTTTGGACAACAGATGGTACAGCTGCCGGGACCAGGTTGTTGGCCAATATTAACCCTGCATCAGGGTCTGTCCCTACCAATTTTGCACAATTTGAAGATAAATTGTATTTTTCTGCATATACAAATGCATTTGGTCAGGAATTATGGGTGACAGATGGAACGGAAGATGGAACTCACCTGGTTAAAAATGTCGATGGAAATATTTCCGGTTACCCTTCTAATTTAACTCCATTTGATGGAAAATTATTTTTTGTTTTAGAAGACACTACTTATGGATCAGAGCCCTGGGTTACAGATGGAACAGAAGCAGGGACCCATCTGTTTAAAGATATAAACCCCGCCGGAAGGTCAAATTGTTTTAATTTCGTTGTTTACAATAACAAATTATTCTTCAGTGCTACGGACAATATTTCTCAGAACGAGTTATGGGCAACAGACGGGACCCTTGGTGGGACCCGTTTAGTAAAGGATATTTTCGTTGGTGGTCATAGTAGCCCCAGGTTTCTTACAGCTTTTAAAGATAAGTTATACTTTACCGCTTTAAAATCTTATACTGAAGGAAGGCAATTATGGTCTTATGACGATAATACAGATGTATTGACACTTCTTACTCCCCCGGATGCAGATTTACCTAAACCTCATGACAATGATTTCGAAAGTATCTCTTTGGGCAACCTACTTTTCTTTGCCGCATCGTATCGTTCTAATTTAGGTAATGAATTATATTCTTTAAATGTTAATTCTTCAAGTGTTTTTAAATCATCAGACAAAGAGGATATAATAAGGCTTTACCCTAATCCATCAAGAAATGAAATAAGTATCCAAATAAAAGATTATGCGCTAACTAATGCCACAATAACCATTTCCAATAGCATAGGTAAGATAGTCAAACAAATAAGAATGCCAGAAATTACAAATGGATTTTCACAAACCTTTGATATATCTAAATGGAATTCGGGAATATATTTTGTAAATATAAGCTCAAAAGAACTCCATGCTTCAAAAATGTTGGTCAGGATACAATAAAGAGGATAATAATCACAAGGGAGGTTAATTTGATTTGTAGAATTATTTTTAAAGAAATATTCTGAAATTTAGCCGTTTATTGACATCTTCAAACATTAAGTTGTAACTTCTCAAGGCCTTAAGACTTCCAGTAGGATAATTGAATAAAGTTCTTAATTGTTCATTAGGTATATCACCATCGGAATAAAGAAAGCCGCCTGATTTTTCTGAATCAGACGGCTTTTAGTAGTCCCTCCAGGAATCGAACCTGGATCTAAAGTTTAGGAAACTTCTATTCTATCCGTTGAACTAAGGGACCGAGGGCGCAAATATATAAATTTTATTGATACAAAAACATCGCTGCACTTTTTTCTAATTCCCTGAAGTATGGATCCTTTAAATCTTTAATGAATCTGATAGCTTCTCCGGTTGATTTCATCTCAGGGCCCAAGCGCTTATCAACTTTTGGAAATTTATTGAATGAAAAGACCGGTTCCTTGATGGCATATCCTTCCAGGTAAGGATTAATCTCAAAGTCCTTCAATTTATGTGTGCCGAGCATAACCTTGGTAGCGATATTCAAAAAAGGAACACCATAAGCTTTGGCAATAAATGGTGTTGTACGACTTGCTCTGGGATTGGCTTCTATCACATATACCTTGTCATTCTTGATGGCATATTGAATATTGATCAATCCACGGATATCTAACGCTACTGCCAGTTGGTATGCATATTTTTTCATGGTCTCGATGACTTCATTGGAAAGGCTGTAGGTTGGAAGCATTGCTGAACTGTCACCTGAGTGGATTCCTGCCGGTTCGATATGTTCCATAATTCCCATAATGCATATTTCCTCTCCATCGAAGATAGCATCTATCTCAGCTTCTTTTGCCCTTTCAAGGAACTGGTCGATTAACACCTTGTTGTCCGGCATGTGCTTGAATATCGAGAGTACAGATTGTTCCAGTTCCTGGTCGTTGATGACGATCTTCATTCTCTGGCCCCCTAAAACATAGGATGGTCTTACCAATACAGGATATCCCACTTCATTTGCTATTTCAAGGGCCTCGTCAGCATCGTTTGATGCACCATACTTAGGATAGGGAATGTCTAATGATTTGAGCAGATCTGAAAACGATTTTCGATCTTCGGCTTTATCCATATTCTCAAATGAGGTTCCGATGATGCGAATGCCATGTTTTTTCAATTTTTCGGCCAGTTTCAAAGCAGTCTGACCTCCTAATTGAACAATAACGCCGATTGGCTTTTCCAGTTCAATAATTTCAATGAGATGTTCCCAGTATATAGGTTCGAAATAAAGTTTATCGGCAATATCGAAATCCGTTGACACCGTCTCCGGATTACAATTGATCATAATAGCTTCGTAACCCGCCTCTTTGATGGCCAGTAGTCCGTGTACACAGCAATAATCGAATTCAATACCCTGACCTATTCTATTGGGGCCTGAACCAAGAACAATGACTTTTTCTCTATCTGTCGGTATACTTTCGTTCTCCTCATCAAACGTGGAATAGAAGTAGGATGTATGGGCGTCAAATTCAGCAGCACAAGTGTCCACTTGTTTATATACCCGTTTCAATCCTAATTTGTATCTTGCTTTAGTGACATCTTCTTCTTTTACACGAAGCAGCCAGGCGATTTGCGAATCTGAATAACCGGCCTGTTTCAGGGTTTTGAAAAAATCATATGGGATATCTTCAGGCATGTTATATCTCAACAAATCTTCTTCATAGTTGCATAGTTGCTTGATTTGTCTGATAAACCAAGGGTCAATGCCTGTAATTTTCTTAATGGTTTTTTCAGGAATCCCTAGTCTGGCAGCATCTTTAACCCGATAAATCCGATCATCGGAAGCTCTGACCAGCCGCTCCATGATATCTTCTGTACGAATCCATTCTTTTTTATCGGCTCCAAGGCCACTCCGATTATTTTCCTGAGATTGACAAGCTTTTTGAAGAGCTTCCTGAAAACTTCGGCCGATGGCCATCACTTCACCTACCGACTTCATCTGAAGACCTAACAGATGATCTGCCCCTGCAAATTTTTCGAAATTCCACCGTGGCATTTTAACAATCACATAATCAAGAGATGGTTCGAATAGCGCTGATGTATTTTTGGTAATCTGATTGCTCAATTCATCCAATGTGTAGCCAATAGCCAACTTTGCAGCAATCTTCGCAATCGGATATCCGGTAGCTTTACTTGCCAGAGCTGATGACCTCGATACCCGAGGATTGATTTCAATAGCTATCAATTCTTCTGTTTCGGGATTCTGTGCAAACTGTACATTACATCCCCCACAAAAATTACCAAGTGACCGCATCATTTTGATCGCATCATTCCGCATTTGTTGAAAAGCTGTATCACTAAGGGTCATGGCGGGAGCCACAGTAATACTATCTCCCGTGTGGATACCCATAGGATCCAGATTTTCAACAGTACATACTATAATAACGTTGTCATTGGCATCCCGTAATAGTTCCAATTCAAATTCTTTCCAGCCCAGAACAGCTTTTTCTACAAGCACTTCATGAGTAGGGGAGGCGTTAAGTCCATTTTTTAAAGCTTCCGAAAAGTCTGCTTCTTCCATAACCAATCCTCCACCTGTACCGCCAAGGGTAAAAGATGGTCTGATTACCAGTGGGAAGCCAATTTTCTGCGCCGCTTCCATACCTTCCAGATATGAGTTGGCAATATAGGATGGTGCCACCTGCATACCTATGTCAATCATGAGTTTGCGGAATAATTCGCGGTCCTCAGTGAGTTCAATAGCGGACAAATCAACACCAATCAATTTTACTCCGTATTTTTCCCAAATACCTTGTTCTCCCGCTTCAATGCATAGATTTAGTGCGGTCTGACCTCCCATGGTAGGAAGGACTGCATCAATTTTTCTTTCTTCCAGGATTTGAATGATAGAATCTACTGTGAGAGGCAATAAGTATATATGGTCAGCGGTTACCGGGTCCGTCATTATGGTTGCCGGATTGGAGTTGATTAAAGTCACCTCTATACCTTCCTCCCTTAAGGAACGTGAGGCTTGTGTACCTGAATAATCAAATTCACAGGCTTGACCAATGATGATGGGACCGCTTCCTATAATGAGGACGGATTTTATATCCGGATTTTTTGGCATTCTATGTAGTTTGTTAATTATTAGTCCAGGCCTTGAAGAAACATCTCAATACTTAATTTCAAAATAAAGTTTTAGTCTTCCTATGCTTTGAAATTATAATATCCAAGGCAAATCAAACTTTACATTCCAACTTTCCGGACTGTTTCTTTAAAGGCGCCGCAAAGGTAAGAAATGTTCGAAAAATATTTATAGGAATGTATCTTAAATAAAAGAAATGGTTGTGACAATGCTTAAATTTTTTAATATTTAGTGGTATGATATTCAGGCAATATATAAATTTTTATAATATTTACAAAAAAAGTCTTTAAATTACAATTAAATATTACCTTTGCACGGATTTTTGTAAAACATAGAAAAAACAACGCATATTACATGGGAATAATCACAGGTATTAGAAAACGAGGTGGATTACTGATTGTCGCTATCGGTCTTGCTGTATTTGGTTTTGTAGTTATGGATGTCGTTCAGAACAGGAATATGGCCGGATCTGCAACCAGAATCGGTACCGTTGATGGAAGTTCAATGGAATTTAATGAAATGCGCAACATGGAGGAGATCCTTTATCAAGGTTCCACTGCTGACGAATATTCTAAAAGAGAATATATCTGGAACTACTTTATGGAAAGTACCATCCTTAATAAGGAAGCAGAAAAATCGGGATTGATGGTTGGTAAAGAAGAGTTAATGGATCTGCAATTTGGCAACAATCTTAGTCCTATCATGAGACAACGATATGGTAATCCTCAGACGGGTCAAGTGGATATCCAGCAACTTCAAGCGATTAAAGATCAGATAAAGAAAGGTGAACTTCAACCTAATATGGCGGCTTTCTGGGCAATTCAGGAAAAAGAAATCATCAAGGAAAGGTTGAAAGATAAATTGAATTCACTTTTTACCAAAGCAGTATATACACCTAATTGGCTGGCTGAAAAGATAATGGCAGATCAAGCGGAGCCCGTTACTGCTCTTTATGTTAAAGTTCCTGCTACCTATATTGGTGATACTGAAGTTAAGTTGACAGATAGTGATTATCAGAAATACATTGATGAACATAAATCAGTGTATACCAATGAAAAAGAATCAAGAATCATCAGTACAGTGAATATCTCAGTTCTTACATCCTCTACTGATACAATGAATGCCAAACAGGCAATCATGGATAAAATGGTTGAATTTAAAGCTGCGACTAATGACTCTGCCTTCGTATTGGCTAACAACGGTACCATCACGAACGTTTATACCAAGCCTGATCAATTGGAAGAGCCATTGAAATCAAAGATTTCAGGTTTGGCTGTTGGAGATGTGTTTGGTCCTTATATAGTCGGAGAGGAAGTTAAAGCTGCAAAACTTTTAGGTAAGACTAGCGTCGCGGATTCGGTAAAATCACGACATATTCTGATATCAGCTCAAACACCTGAAGACTTTACCAAAGCTGAACAGAGAATAGATAGTGCTCAAGCAGTAATTTTATCGAAAAAAGCTTCCTTTGCCGATGTCGCAAAGGCCATTAGTATGGACCCTGGTAGTGCTTCAAAGGGTGGCGACCTGCCTTACGCTCCTCAGGGTATGATGGTAAAGGAATTCAATGACGCTTTATTTTTTAATTCCACACCCGGCCAATTGAAAAAAGTAAAAACCCAGTTTGGATATCACTTAATTGAAATATTGGATAAGAAAACGATTGGGGATGCTTTTGGATATAAGTTGGCCTATATCGATACAGAATTGGTGCCAAGTGAAGAAACTCAAAATAAATACCTGGCTGAAGCTGAAAAACTAATCAATGGTGTAACCGATGTTGCTCAACTTACAGAAAAATTGAAAACTACTCCAGGATTACAGCTTCAGAAAAACTTCGCTGTTTCAAAGCCTGATTTTACCCTACAGACAGTAGGCCCTGGTCAAAGTGCTCGTGACATTATAAAGTGGGCCTTTGAGTCAAAACGCAAAGTTGGAGATATTGCAACCGAACCATTCCCTGTTCAATCTACCGGAAAATACTATGTTGAACAATATGTCATCCCGGTCCTTACTACCATTATTCCAAAAGGAACAGCCAGTGTTGCTGCATTGAAGGAAGAATTGACGCCTATGGTTATGGCTGCTAAAAAGATTGAAATGCTGGTTGAAAAAGCTAAAGGCGTCAAGTCTTTAGAAGAAATGGCAAGTAAGTTTAGTGCTAATATCGATACAGTTCAGAACGTAACTTTCAATCAGATGCAACTCCCTGGCATTGGTCGTGAACCAAAGATTTTGGCAGCTATTTATACCACTCCGGTGGATCAAACATCAGCTGTTATTGGAGGTGCGAATGGCGTGTTTATGATTAAGCCGATCAGAAAGGAGAAATCACCGGTGCAATCCACCATTGAAAACACGAAGATGTTCTATACTGCAAGTACAATGCAAATGTATAGTGGCAGACTGTTTGATGCCTTAAGAAAGAAGGCTAAGATTGAGGACAACCGAGGAGATATTTATTAATATTTAATTTAGTATAGAAAAGGCTTTTTGGTCACCTACCGGAAAGCCTTTTTTTATTTGCAAACAATTTTTTACCCGGTTTTTTAGTTCTTATCTAATCCAGATTCGTGTTTTTTTTGAAATTGTCCTAAAAATTTCACGTTATGAGATTGACGTTATTTTTCCCTTTTTTGGTTATGATCTTCATTTTATCATGTTCTCCTGACACTAAAATCATTGTGCAAAAGGATGGGGAGAATAAGATCCTTGAAAAAATAACCGTTGATGCACGCACCCAAAAAAAGCAGGGCTTGTATCAAAGATTCTATCCATCCGGCAATTTGGCTGAGGAAGCATATTATGACCGGGATTCATTAAATGGTATTAGAAAGTTCTATTATGAAAGTGGAGTCTTGGAACAAGAACAAAATTATCTATCCGGAATATTTCAAGGACCTTTTCGTTCTTATTACATCAATGGCAATATTAATGTAGAAGGAAATTATGTGAATAATGTGATGGATGGTGTGTGGAAAAGATATTATGATACCGGTGAGCTAAGGGAAGAAGTTAATTTTGTCAATAATGATGAGAACGGACCATTCAGGGAGTATTATAAAAATGGCAATATAAAAGCCGAAGGAACATATATCAATGGTCCGAATGAACAAGGAGAATTGAAAGAATACAATGAAGATGGGGAGTTGATAAAGATTATGTCATGTACCAATGGAATCTGTAATACGATCTGGGTCAAATAAGTATTTTTTATTCACGGAATAAACATGAAGTATTATATTTAGTCCATAAAATTTGTTGATTTATATACTTGGGAGTTCTGAATGTCAATTAAATATATTTTTGCTTTCACCTTTTGCCTGCTAACAGATGTCCTGTTTGCTCAAATTGAGAGCAACAAAATTTTTCCATTCCTCAATCAAAGCTCCAGTGGGCGCATGAATGCTCTTGGAGGCTATACATTAGCTGAAATCAGCCCTGATATCAACCAGAGCTTTTCCAATCCTGCTTTTTACAATCCAGATGATCAATTTGATCTGAGTTACAATCATCAATTTCTTTTCAAAGGCGCCGGGGTTGGTAATCTTGCTTTAGGGAAAAAAATAAAATGGAAAGATCTGGCACTGTGGGGCGGAATTCAATATGCCGGATATGGCTCTATTGATGGATATGATGAAAATGGGATCCCTACCGGACTAGTTAAAGCCAATGATTATAATATAATTATAGGTGCTTCGACGCAACTGTATGAAAATCTTCGCCTTGGTTCCAATATTAAATTTATCACCTCTAATCTTGGTGAGTACTCAAGCAATGCCTTTGCGGTTGATTTGGCAGCAGCTTATCATGTACCCGATGGCACCTCAACACTGGGATTTGCCATTAAAAACCTCGGGCGGCAGATTACTTATTATGAAAGCACATTAGAACCTTTACCACTTGATATTCAAGCTTCAGGAAGTATCAGGTTGAAGCATTTGCCTTTGCGAATTGGTATTTTGGCTCACCATCTTAACAAATGGAACCTGTTGTATGAAAATCCATATGATATAGAAGAATCCTTTTCTTTTGACGACCCCTTTGCCAAGCCTGATATCAAACAATATGGATTGGTAGACAATTTGTTCAGACACCTCGTGATTCAGGCCGAACTCGCGATTGGCAAAAATGAAGGTTTTAAAATGAGACTTGCTTACAATCACATGCGAAAACGTGATCTTACTGTTTACGGGTTTAGAAGCCTTGCCGGATTTTCCGGTGGCCTTGGTCTCAGAATCTATAAGTTTGGATTTGATTATGGGATGTCTGTTTATCACTTGGCAGGAATCAGTCATTGCCTTACAATCACAACCGATTTAAATACTTTTAATCGCAAAAGTTTGTAACATTTTACTCAATATCGCATACAGTGTGCGGTTTAAAAATATATCCCGGAATTCATTATCTACCTTTTTTCCATGATTCTGTTTCATTATTTTTATCTATTATACCGTAAATTCAAATAGAGGCTAAGCATAGCCTAAAAACAGAGGAACAAAAAATCATAGGATTGGAATACAATCCTGAATTTGATGGGCTCCAGGCGTTTAAACCGATGCAGGTAAAAATCTAAAAAAAATAGCCTGAGTAAAATACCCTCTACGAATCATAACTCAGAGAGTATTCATGAATATTCCGGGTAAAGAAAATCAGAATATTTTTACCCAAACAAAGATAATTAATATATAACTCATAATATCTATTCATTATATATATTTATTAATTTAAATATGTATCAATATTTTATCGAAATATAAAGCCTCAATGTTTTAGATACAAACAATCCCTGATTCATTGGAATTTCAGTCGCAAAGATTGATTAACTTTACATTAGGATGCATATTTATTTGTAATTACCATCTTTGTAAATAGAATAACAAGCATTCCGGAAGGAATATTATGACCAGATCAAAAGTAAGGTTGCTTACAGTTATTGGTACGTTGACCATCTCTGCAATCATAGTGATTCAGGGGTATTGGGCTATTCAGATGTGGAATTATAAGGAGAATGAATTTTCTCAGACCGTAAAGGTCGCTCTATATCGGGTAGCTAAACAATTGGTTGAACTTAACGGTTCCGTTTTGCCAAATACTTCTATTGTCAATCAGATGTCTTCTAATTATTTTGTTGTAAATGTCAACGACAAAATAAAGTCTGATCATGTTGAATATTATTTGCGCAAAGAATTTCAGAAAGTACTTATCAATGAAGATTTTGAATTTGGCATCTATGATTGTTCTAATGATCAGGTAGTTTATGGCAACTATATTAAAGCCAATTCCGAGCCTATTAATGATGCCAAGGAAAAATCATTTTTACCGACACATGAAGGTTTTACTTATTATTTCGGAGTACTTTTCCCGAATAGAAGTACCTCTCTCATGGCTAATCTTAAATATGTTTTTATTCTTAGTATACTTTTATTGATTGCTCTTGTAGTTTTTGTATATTCCATCTTTGTTATAGTCAAACAAAATGAACTTTCTGAACTGCAAAAAGATTTTATTAATAATATGACTCATGAGTTTAAGACGCCACTTGCGAGTATTCTCCTGGCAAATAACGCCATAGCCGGTAATAAAAAATTTGCCGGAGATAATACCATTTCCAGACTTACAGGCATTATTGCTCAGCAGAGTAAAAGATTGAGTTCTCATGTTGAAAAAATTCTTGATTTGGCAAAGTTGGAGAAGAATAAATTCCTTCTTTTCCCTGAGAAAATAGACTTAAAGCAATGTATTTCGGATATGTTGCCTGCCCTTGAGTTAAGAATAAATAATCTAAAAGGTGAGTTCAATGTTGAAATGCCTGAAGAAACTGTATGGATTATGGCTGACAAAGTGCATCTTACCAATATCATTGATAATTTATTGGATAATTCGATAAAATATACTGTTAAAATACCCGTTATTAACTTGTCCGTAGTATTAATTAAAAACAAAGTGATTATTACGATTAAAGACAATGGAGTAGGTATGGATCAGATTACTTTGAAGAAAGTATATCAAAAATTCTATAGGAGCCATACCGGTAACCTTCACGATGTTAAAGGATTTGGCCTTGGACTGTTTTATGTCAAGAATATTTGTAATGCTTTGGATTGGAAGTTGAAAATTGAAAGTCAACCCGAACAAGGAACAACAACCACAATCACAATACCTAGAATATGAATAAGACAAAAATCTTTTATGTTGAGGATGACGAAACTTTAGCCTTCCTGACAAATGAAGCTCTGGTGAATGAAGGATTTCAGGTCGATCATTTCAATAATGGCCTGGATGCATTGAATGCCTTTCGAAAAAACCATTATGATATATGCCTTTTGGATGTTATGTTACCCAAAATGGATGGTTTTGAACTAGCCAAAAAAATACGGGAAAATAATAATTCCATTCCGATTATATTCCTTACAGCCAAATCAATGTTGGAAGACAAAATTGAAGGCCTAACCATCGGTGGTGATGACTACATTGTTAAGCCATTTGATATGAGAGAGTTATTATTAAAAGTTGAAATTTTCCTCAATAGAAGGTCAAAGTCACCTGCTCCTGGAGATATACAGATTACAACCTTCGGAGATTATACCTTTGATTACGCCAATCTCATCCTTACCTACGGACAAACTACACACACCCTTACTCAAAAGGAAGGTGATTTGCTACGCTATTTCAGTAATCATAGAAATACATTAATCAAGAGAAGTGAAATCCTTGAAGAATTGTGGGGTCGAAATGACTATTTTCTGGGTCGTAGCCTGGACGTTTTTATTTCCAGACTTCGAAAATATCTATCTTCAGATTCAAAATTGAAAATAGAAAACGTACACGGGGTTGGCTTCAGATTTTCGGTAGACGCCTAGTACTTATCTTTGACCAGGAAAAATTTTACCGTTTACTTTTTATCTTAAAATGAATAACTAAAGTATATACATTGTAGTAAATCTTAAATCGTAAGTAACTATAATTCAATCAAATCATAATGAATGGCGGTAATATTCTATACCACCTATTCTCATTCAAAAGATATTACTGTGTCATCGGTAATATCTTTTTTTTGAAAAAACATACCAAGATGTAACTATTTGGCCATTCCCATCGTATCACTATAAAAGAAAGGGAATTCAATGATTCATTTTTATTGGAAACAAAACAATTGGTGAAAAGAAATGCCTGAAATTATCAGATTCAAAAAAACAAAACTGTGACAGTCAGTGAATACAATAAATCGGTTGATTCGTATGCAGATAACCTTTACCGCTTTTTCTTAAAGAATATTTCTGATACAGAATTAGCGCGTGATCTTGTACAGGAAACTTTTGCAAAAATGTGGCTAAAGGTTGGTGATGTTGATTACGAAAAATCAAAAAGTTTTCTTTTTACGGTTGGATATAACACTATGATTGACCACATCAGAAAGAAAAAACGAAGAGACGAATTTATTGCAATGCAAAAACCCAGTGAATATGAAGAGAAGGATTACGACCTAAAAGAAGCCATTGATTTTGCACTGAGTAAGTTGCCGGTTATACAAAAAACGGTATTGCTGTTAAGGGATTATGAAGGATATTCATATGAAGAAATAGGCCAGATGACTTCACTTTCAGATGCACAGGTGAAGGTTTACCTCTTCAGAGCAAGAAAATCCATGAAGGAAAAATTATTGGAAAACAAATTATTATTTCCTATTTAATATGACACAGTCCAAAATAAATATTGACAATTACGAAGCTTATTTGCTGGAACGGTTTGAGGGCACGATTCGTGCAGAAGATGATCTTGATTTAACCGTTTTTTTGTTGGAAAACAATCTTTCAGATGTTTCGTCACAAGATTTATTTTATTTTGATGACGCCACTATACTGAGTGAAAAGGAAACAAATCTGATTGACTTCAACTACCTGAAGCAATCGACTCCTATAGAACAATATGATACGCTATTGTTTGAAACAGTAGAAGGTACCATTACAACTGAAGATTGGTCTGAATTGAAACATACCATTGAAAAGAACCAGATATTGAAGCGGAATTATGAAGCTATGATGGCTACAAAGTTAGCACCGGATTATAGTATAATATTCAAAGACAAATCCTCTCTTAAAAAGGTCGTTGTCTTTAGAAAGATGCTCTATGTACTTGCGGCTGCGAGTTTCTTTGGCCTCTTTATTACTTTGGGTATGAGGATGTATACTAATTCAACAGAGACTCATGAGCACCTGGTTGATAATGAGATAAAGGTTAACGACAATCAGCATTCAGTCTCTCCTGGTTTGGTAGCAACAGATCAGGAAAGTTATTCCGATTCAATCACCCCGATTGGAAAAAAACAAGAGAAAATGGTCGATGAATTTGCCTATCCTGATAACAAAACATCAGTAGGCATCGATCATAAACCATATTATGCTTCTGGCAATCCGGATGATACTCAGGAAAATCAATCTGAAAGTAAGGAACAGGATTCATCCACACCATTTAAAGACATTTCGTCAAAAGTTGAATCATTACAACGGATTGCATCCGTCAGATCAGCCGGTGTGGTTTCTGAGCAGATTAATTATATCAACATTATTAAATTGAAGTCTCCGGAATATTATGCAACCACCAATAACGATGACTATTTTGGTTTCAAAGACAAAATGGAAAGGATAGATCGGGGTGCCAATGCGATTTCCGGGTTTATCGGGAACCAGGCAAATATTGTAAAAAATGAAGGATTGTTTGGCTTTGCTCGGGAATATGATCAAAGTGGCAATCCGGATGGGTTTAGTCTAAGAATTGCAGGCTTAGAATTCAGTACCGCAAAATAATTTTCCTCAAATATTTATTAACCATTGAATATATTAAAATGAAGCAAAACATTTTTTGCATAATATTGATATTGGGTTCAATATATGCTCAAGCTCAGAACAATTACACTCAATTGCCCAGAATCAACAAGGTTGTACTAAATGATAACTCAAACGTGACAATCATTGAAGAGAATGCTGACCAATCCGGTATTTCGGTTACATCCAATAAAAAACCGGGATATAGAGTTAAGGAAGGTGTTCTGTATATTGACGATCAATCCATTGCCAAGATCGCAATTAACAATTTGAATCAAATAGAAGCAAATGATGTCTCTGTTGTAACCCTTAATGGTGGATTTTCCAAAGGCCTCGAAGTCATTGCCAATGATGCGACCAGAGTTAAAATCAACGGCAACCTCGATGTAGTTGTTATCGAAGCCAACGATGCTTCTTATATCACATTGGATGGTAAAGCTAATTCTTTAAATGTTAAAACTAATGATGCGTCAAAGGTGGATGGAAGTATGATAGCCAAGCACTTGTTTGCCAAATCTTTTGATGTTTCGAGGATCGTAGTTTATGGCGATAAATATGTGGATACCCAAGTAAATGATCATTCCAATATTGAAATCTTGAAAAACCCTTCAACCAAATCTACAGTTTCTGATTCCGTAATTGTTGAAGAAGAAACCATCCGACATGAAATGGATGATCAATTTGATGGGGTTGGTAAGGATATTGAAAAATGGAATAAGAAAAAAATCAAATGGCGCCCGAATCAACGAGTCTGGTCCGGATTTGAGATGTCAGTAACCGGTTTGTCTAATGATTTGTTTGATTTCCAGCCCAATGAATTGCATGAGCAATGGGCTATAGAACAACCTTCCGTTTCTTTTCATATCAATATTCTGGAACATAAGTTCAGACTCGGAACTGATTATGTGAAGTTTCTATCAGGGTTGGGGATGCAATGGGATGTGCTCAGACTTAAAAAAGATGTCACACTGCAGAATTCCAGGGACAAAATACAGCTAGTCGATTCTCAGTATGGCACAGATTTAAAGAAAAACAACCTTATTTTGGGCCAAATTCAAATTCCACTGCTGTTGAATTTCAATACCAAGCCGGGCAGTAAATATAATTTTCATATCGATGGTGGAGTAGTAGTAGGATATAGATTCAAGCAGGTTCAAAAGCAAGAGATAGTTGTAGATTATAAGACTTCTATTGATCAGAATATTAAATCACAGTTTCATCAGAATCCATTTGATTTCTCAGCAACCTTAAGATTAGGAGTTGGAGAATGGAGTGTTTTTGGAATGTATGATTTGACCTCCTTGTACAAGAAAAATGAAGGGCCTCAACTCAAAGTTTGGAATATAGGTGTGACTATTATTCCATTTTGAGATGTTATAGACAAATTTTTGGCTTATAGGAAAGGGGACCCTTGAAAAAGAGTCCCCTTAAATATTTTGGTAGAATAATCTGAAATAAGAGAAAATGCCTATCGCTTCTTCAATTCATCTCTTATTTCTGCAAGTAATGTCTCAGTTGGAGATGGGGGAGGAGGCCCGGCTGGAGCAGCAGGTTCCGGATTACGAAGTTTATTCATAGCCTTGACCATCATGAAAATTATGAAAGCCAATATAATGAAATTAATAGCTACAGTAATAAAATTACCCCATGCGAAAACCGGCCCAAGTTCCTTTGCTTTATCTAAAGGTAATCCGGATGTAATTTTATCCGATAAGGGAATATATAGATTACTAAAATCCGCATTGAACACAATCCCAACTATTGGCATGATGAGATCATTGACAATGGAATCGACAATCTTTCCAAATGCTCCACCAATGATCACACCTACTGCAAGGTCCATTACACTGCCCTTGGTAGCAAATTCTTTAAATTCTTTAAGAAAACCCATAGCATATATTTTTTATATATTAATAATGATACAAATCTAATTAAAATATTATAAAATCATATATGTTATGGGCTAATATGAAAAAATTAAGTCAACGACTTGGTTTTTGGTATATTCGCTTTTATTTGATAAAAATATTTATTTTGATGCTCTTTGCGTTATTCAAATAATAGCCAAATGAATATTTAACTTAAAACAAATGTTAATGTGTTGAAGTGTCCTTTACTTTTCCTGACTCTTTTTATTTGCAATCTCAATGTTTTTAGTCAAAATAGCAGGATCGATGGTTTTGTCGCCGATGAATTGAACGGTTATGCAATTCAAAATGCAACAGTAACAATTATGCGTACTTCAGATTCGCTGCTGGTTAATTATTCACGGACAAAAACTGATGGCAGTTTTTCATTCAAGTCTCTTATTCCTGGTCATTATGATCTTTTTATTTCTTATCCGGATTATTTGGGTTATGCAACGGATATTGAATTAGAGCCCGGCAAGGACTTTCTGCTTGATACGGTCTACCTCATTAAAAATAGTCAACTACTTAAGGAAATTACTATTGTCGATGGTAGTAAGATCAAGTTTAAAGGTGACACCATTCAATTTCTTGCCGATAGTTTTAGAGTGGGAGAAAATGCCAATGTTGAGGATTTGTTGAAAAAACTTTCCGGAATCAAAGTGAATTCAAAAGGAGAAATTACTGCATTTGGTGAAAAGGTTGAAAAGGTATTTGTGGATGGAGAGGAGTTCTTTGGTTCTGATCCGACTATTGCAACCCGCAATATTCAAGCCAAGGCTGTTGACAAGGTACAGGTATTTGACAAGACTTCGACAATGGAAGAGCTTACCGGGATAGCTGATGGAGAAAAATTTAAAGCTATAAATCTTACTTTAAAAGAGGAATATAAAAAGGGATACTTCGGAAAAGCAAGTGCCGGAGTAGGATTAGACCCGGTCTATTATGACGGATCATTAATGTTGCAGGGTTATACAGCAAAGTCTAAAATATCGGCATATGGTATTGGCAGTAATACGGGCACAGTCAGCCTTGATTTCAATGACTATGGTAAGTATATGAATTCTTCTGCTGGTTCAGTCAGTTTTGATGGCAATATGACAACCATCTCTTTTTCAAGTGAGGATGATTTTAGCTGGGATGGTAGATATGACGGCGAGGGCCTACCTAAATCATTAGCGGGAGGTGCTTCATTTTCTACCAAACTAGCCAAGGATAAAATTCGAATCAATGCCAATTATGGGTACTCTGATATCCAATTGAAAAAGAATGAAAAAAATATTTCAACAAATTATTTACCGGATGATGGATTTGTAAAAGATGACAGTCAATTTACAGATAGTAGGATTATCAAGCATTCTGCCTTGTTCAAAGTAGAAGCAGACCTTGATTCTCTGACTACTTTAATATGGAACAACGGAGCTTCGACCAGAAAAACCAATAATTATAAAGAGGTACATACCCGACAAAATGATCTTGAACAGAATCCAATAACCGAAATAAACAGGACTTTAACTAATAAGAATACCGGAAATTCAATTAATAGTGAATTGACATTAACCCGAAAATTCAAGAAAAAGCATCGTTTACTCGTAATCAACGGTTCCGGTAACTATTCTGAAAATGAAGGAAGTAGCTATCTTAATTCCAGGAATGATTATTTTACTTTGAATCAGTTCCAGCAGATCAATCAATTGGTTGACAAGGGTGAAACTAATTTTAGTTATCAAGCAAAGGCAACATATAGTGAACCTCTTGGAAAAAAATGGACTGGTCAGATCAATGTTTACACCAGCAATGTTGCTAATCATTCCAATAAATTGGCAAATGAATTTGATGAAATAACACAACAATATTCGAAATTCGTTGACTCGCTGAGCAATGACTTTGATTATAGGATTAATTCCAATGGAGGGGGTGCGTCCATCAATTATAAGGGAGAAAAATACGATTTCAGATTCGGAACTGATGTTGACTACTCCAATACTATTAGAAAAAACAAAATTGATTCATCTTCTATCATTGACAATGCTTTAAGATGGATTCCGCGAGCAAATTTTACCTATAAATTTAATCGCGCATCGAGAATTTCTATGAATTACTATGGTTCAACACGCCAACCTTCGATCAATCAAATTCAACCCGTCCGGGACAATTCAGATCCGACTGTTTTAATCAAAGGGAACCCGGCTTTAAAACAATCCTACACCCAATCTATATCAATGTATTATAATTTCTGGAAAGCGTTATCTGACGTAGGATTGTGGTCATATGCCAATTTTAGCAATACCTTCAATGAAATTGTGTCCAATACAATCATTGATGAGGCAAGACGGTCCATCACCACCTTTACCAATGTTAATGGTGGATATAATGGAAATGTTGGATTTAATTATAATATGCCCCTGGGTAAAAATTTTGAAAGCGGCTTTGGTTTGGGGGCCGGTGTATACAATAAGGTTTCTTTTCTGGATGGTGCCAGAACAGCTGTATTGACAACATCGATTTCACCTTCTATCAACCTGAGTTATGAACGAGAGGAATTATTTGAAATAAATATAGATTTCAGTCCTTCTTTTTCCAATTCAAACGGAGGTCTGGTCGCAAATGCAGGGAAATATTATTCTCAAACTATTGGTTCAAATTTTAAGTATAAAATTACTAAATCAATTGAATTGACCGGTGATATTAATTGGCTGTATCAGGGAGCACAAAGCTCATTCAGCCAACAATTCTCACAAGTCCTATGGAATGCCAATGCATTGTGGACAGTAGATAAAGCTAAGAATTTTATCGTGCAACTTTCTGTACGTGATATTTTGAATCAAAACAAAGGCTATGAAAGGAATGTCAGTTCTTTTTCGACTTCTGAACGACAATATGATACCATTCAACGATATGGGTTACTTAGCCTTATCTATAATATCAAAAGCAAATCAAAAGTAAAAGGACAATGATGCAAAGGCTATTATTCTTAATTATTATGTCCCATCTAATTAACCTGCCAGGCATTGCGCAAAACACACAAGTCGTTACCTGCGGTACAATCAAGTTTGAAAAAAAAGTAAGTATCAAAAAGAAACTGATAGCATCAAAGGATGAGGAAGATGATGGTAGTTTTTGGTTTGAAAATATGATAAAAAATGCACCTGATTATTCTTCGGATCAGTTCATTTTACAATTTCGCCAGAATGAAAGTTTATATAGCTATGACAAAAAACTGGATGACAGTAACTTTATGACATGGGGTGGAGAAATTGCATCTAAGAATATTGTGTATAAGGACTTCAATACTTCAAAGATGCAATCGGAGAAGCAATTTTATGATTTGAATTATGTATTAAAGGATTCCATAAAACAATTCAACTGGAAGTTGACACGTGAATTCAGGAACATAGCAGGATTTGAATGCAGAAGAGCAACCACGATTATCAATGATTCGCTGTATGTTATAGCATTCTACACGGATGATATCCAATGTAGTTCCGGTCCGGAAAGTTTTTCCGGATTACCGGGTATGATATTGGGTGTTGTGATGCCACGATTATATACGACATGGTTTGCTACATCAGTGGATACATATTGTAATGAGAAGGCTGTCCTGAATAAGCCTCTGAAAGGGAAAAATTCCAATGAAGGAGACTTGATTGGGAAAATAAAAGAAAGATATGGGAAGTATAAAAAGTGGTATCAGTCCCTAGTGTGGAGCCTTATCATTTAACAACGTGCATCAATTGGATTTTATAAATACTAATTTTATCCGTTACATTTTACCCATCCGTTAATTTGTTTTTCATCCTGAATGGACATGAAAAACTTTATCAATAAATTTTCTTATTCTTCAATATATATCTTCATCTAAAATAAGCAATAAATTATCAAATAGTTGTATCTTTGCGGACAATTTTGCAGTAATAATCAATCAATAATATTTCATTTTGAAAAAATTATCATGATTATTATTTAAGTAATTGTCAAAATATTCATTTAATAAACCTTTTTCTGAATGAAAAAAATTGGAATTTTATTTGGTCAGGAAAACTCATTTCCCCAGGCATTTGTTGACAGAATCAATGAAAAGAAAGTTAAAGGCATCAGCGCAGAGTTCGTATTGGTTGATGAAGTATTTCAAGGAAGGGCAACTGATTATGCCGTTATTCTTGATCGGATTTCCCAAGATGTGCCTTTTTATAGAGCTTATTTAAAAAATGCCGCAATAAGTGGAACAGCAGTCATGAACAATCCATTTTGGTGGAGTGCTGATGAAAAATTCTTCAACAATGCACTAGCTACTAAAATTGGTGTTCCTGTTCCTAAAACTTATTTGCTTCCTTCCAAGGAAATGCCCACTGACACTTCCAGCACATCATTCAGAAACCTGAAGTTCCCATTGGATTGGGCCCATATTTTCCAGGAAATCGGATTCCCTGCTTATATGAAACCACATTCCGGCGGTGGATGGAAGAGTGTTTATAAAGTAACCGATGTGGAAAACCTTTTCCAATCGTATTCAGAAACCGGACAGCTGGTCATGCTATTCCAGGAAGAGATCAAATTTGAATCTTACTTTAGATGCTATTGCCTTGGCAGGAAGTATGTCAGAATCATGCAGTATGAGCCACGCAACCCGCATCACTTACGATATGTGACCAATGGCGGACCTGTTGAGAAAAAGCTGTTGAAGACAATCGAAGAATATGTGCTTCGTTTGAATAATGCATTGGGCTATGATTTCAATACTGTTGAATTTGCAGTTAGAGACGGAGTTCCTTATGCAATAGATTTTTGTAACCCTGCCCCGGATGCTGATTTGTTCTCCGTCGGTCAGGATAATTTTGACTGGGTCGTTGAAAATGCTGCTAATATGGCAATTGAAAGAGCTCAGGCTCACAAAGATGGGCAGGACAATCTGACTTGGGGCGACTATGTACGAAGTGGAGTTGAAGGAAAATTGATTGGTTCCTCCTTTGCCAGTAAATCAACCTCAAAGCGTAGCCAAAAAAACAACAGCGCAGAATCCGGTGATGTCAAAACAACCTCTAAACGAGTCTCAAAAGCTAAAGCTACCACCACAGAAAGTGCAGTGGAAAAGACCCCTGCCAAAAGAGGCCCAAAAGCTAAAGCTACAGCTTCAGCAAGTGCGGTAGAAAAGACTCCTGCCAAGCGTGGCCCTAAGACTAAAACTGCATCAAGCGATAAGCCGGCTGCTAAACGTGGACCAAAGGCCAAAGCGACAACCGCAGAGGTTGCAGTAGAGAAAACTCCTGTTAAAACTGCTCGTAAACCTAAAACTACAGCAAGCGACAAACCTGTAGCTAAACGTAAAACGGTGGCAAAGGCAGCAAAGGCAGGAGAAACGGCTAAGAAAGTTACCAAAGCGGCATCAAAATCTACTGTAAAATCAAAGACTCCAAAAGCTCCGAAAGCTCCGAAAGCTACGAAAACAAAATCTTCTGCACCAGCAGCAGGTGGGTCTGATTCAACAACACAGGAATAATTATATTCCATTTATGATAAAATCCGGCGATTAATATTGCCGGATTTTTTAATTTTACGAGAAACAACTAACGGCGGAACCTTTTTCTGCATCTTATCTTATCATGCGAATTAAAGTTGCAATTCTAGACTTAAACGACAATACACCCAATCTAGGACTCGGTTCCATTGTCGAACATGTTAAAGCATTTCCGGGGAATCTGGAATATAAAATATTCGATGTTCGCCACAAACATGAGGTTCCCGGTCTGGATTTTGATATCTACATTTCATCCGGAGGACCAGGTGATCCCAGAGTAGGAGATGGGATATGGGACCCTGCTTATTACGCTTGGTTGGATAGCGTGCATAAATTTAATTTAGGCAAACAAGGAGAAAAGAAATACGTTTTCTTCATCTGTCATTCATTCCAGTTGGCTTGCATCTATTTCAAATTCGGAGAGCTTAGATTGCGCAATAAAAAATCTTTTGGCACCTATCCTTGTTACTTGACCGGTAACGGACTGTATGAAGATAATTTCAAAGGATTACCCAATCCTATGTATATCGCTGATTTCAGATCTTTTGAAGTAATTAAAGACGATTATGAAGTTAAATCCAATACCTTTCCAAAGGTTCTGGCCATCGAACAAATCAATCCTATTGAGCCTAGACAAAGGGCTATCATGGCAGTCAGATTCTCCCCTGAAATGATCGGCACTCAGTTTCATCCGGAAGCATATCCTGAAGGTATGTACGATTATTTCAATCAGCCTGATCGGAGAGATTCTGTCATTGCTGAACATGGTGAAGAGCGTATGAACCAGATGATTCGTGACCTGGGACACCCCAATAAGATTACACTTACCAATAGTACAATACTCCCTAATTTCCTCCGACAAAGTACCAAATGTGTCAAAGAGTGTCGGCTCAAAGAAGCTGCCGGTGCTGTCTAATCATGCGTTGTCGGTATAAAATAAAAAAGCCCATCGAAATTTCGATGAGCTCCTATTCCATGGTTTATATTTCAAAATCTGTTTCCAGAGGATGTACCAGCCTGGCCGATATTGAAGGTAATACCTATACTGCCGGATAAATTCCTGTTTTGAATATCTGAATCAATCTGTAATGTCCCGATTGGTGCTATTTTGTAATAATCTGTGAAGCCGTGCGTATAACGACCTTCAATGAATAGATTAGCATTGGGCCCAAGTGTAAATTCAACACCGGCTGCAGCAACTCCCGCGACTTCAAATCTCTTAAAACCGAGATTATCCAGATTCAGGGATCGATCGAAAACAGTTATTGGAAGCAATGTATTAACGTTGGCTTTAGCTCGTCCTTTCATCAAATAACCAAATTGAGGTCCTACTGCACCATATGCTTTGACGTTGTCATTGCCAATCTTTCCTTTAGCGAGGATTGGAAGCTCCAGGTAAGTAAACCTGTTCCAGTAATCCACACCGACGTCTATCGGAAAATCATAAATCTCGAATCCTTTGGATTCAGTAATTCTGAACCCTTTTTGGGTAACATTCAATTCTGCCTGCAAGGCAAAATAGGGATTAAAATTATACCCACCAACTCCACCTGCCGTCAGGCCATGAAGTGTTTTCAATGGCAGGATATTGGTAAATGCTTTTGCAGCGTGGGTATTACCGGCATTGTAACCAAATTTAAAACCCAGATAAGGTTGAGCTTGAAGCCCCGTCCACATTAGCAAAAAGAATGCAACAATAATTACTGAATACTTTTTCATTTCATTTTTATTTTATGATCAAACAATTTACCTATAAGACGTAAATTATTAAAAAAATATAGTTAAAAAAATCTTTTCAATGTATTAATATTATTTAAAGAAATATATTTCTTTAAATACATAAAGGAAATTGCTCTCCCCATATAATGATTTTCAACAATAGAATATGTTGATGTAATCATGCATTCTATCCGTTACCAAATAACTTGCAATTTATTTTGCCTTGGCATCATGTTCTAAGTAATCTCCTCTTTTCCCACTATAAAGATCAAAACCATAGAATCTACATTCCAAGGGACCATTATAAAGGACAAACTTTTTAGAAGGCTTTAGACCAATGTACTTCATTGCCTCAATATTCGAAGAAAATACCCAGGCCTTACTACCCGAACATTTGTGTTTCAGATGATTGCCTATTTCCTCATAGAAGCGTATAACATCAGAAACCTTCATGCGCTCATCATAGGGTGGATTCATGATGATCGTAGCATTTTCTTGCCTTACATTAAAAAAATCAAACTGACTGGCGATGACCCGATTTTGCAAAGGTAGACTCTCGAGGTTGATTTTAATGTTATCCACAGCAAGCCTGCTCTTATCAGAGGCGAAAATAGGCGGTAAATCAGTAATGATTCGTTCGTTCGCACTGTTAATTATTTTAGTCAACAGCCTGTTGTCAAAGTTCTTCCATTTTCGGAAGGTAAAGTCTTTCCTGCAATATTGTGCCGGTATGCCCGCAGCTGCCATGGCGGCTTCGATTGCGATGGTACCGGAACCTGCCATCGGGTCAATAAAGATTGATTTCTTATCCCAGGCAGATAATCGAACCAATCCGGCCGCCAGAACCTCGCTCATCGGTGCACTAACTGTCTTGGTTCTGTAGCCTCTTTTGTGGAGTGAATCACCGGAACTGTCAGAGGACAAGGTCACCCGATCGCCTGTTATCCTTACATGAAGTCTGAAATCAGGTGTTGACACATTGATAGAAGGTCTGACACCATAATCCGCCCGCATTCTGTCTACGATTGCATCCTTGACTTTGTGAATAACAAACTGGCTGTGGTTGAAATATTCAGAATGCACAACAGCATCAATGGAGAATGTCTGTTCAGGCCTGAAATAACCGGAAAAATTAAAAGCCTTTACCTTTCTGTACAAACTGTCTGTATTATTGGCAACGAAGTGATGAATGGGTACAAGGACACGGAGTGCAGTGCGCAATTCATAATTTGCCCTGTACAGCAATTCCTTATCGCCATAGCAGGTGACGGCACGCGTCCCAATAACAATATCCTGAGCTCCGAGCTCTTGCAATTCCTCAGCTAATACGCGCTCCAGCCCTTTAAATGTAGTAATGGTAAGTTCCATCAGACTTGTATTACTCCCGGATTGAAAGGTTCCATTGGTGCATGATTGGCAGCTTCAATACCCATGCTGATCCATGTCCTGGTATCAACAGGATTGATGATGGCATCGACCCAAAGTCTTGCTGCAGCATAATAGGGTGTAGTCTGATTATCGTATTTGTCCTTAATTTTTTCGAAATATTCCTGTTCCCTCTGAGGATCGATGTTTTCTCCTTTACCTTTCAATGCTGACATTTCAATCTGTAAAAGCACTTTTGCCGCCTGTGCGCCACCCATTACAGCTATCTTGGCGGTCGGCCAGGCAACAATAAGCCTTGGGTCATAAGCCTTGCCACACATGGCATAATTTCCGGCACCGTAACTGTTGCCGATTACAACGGAAAACTTTGGTACAGTTGAGTTTGAAACCGCATTAACCATTTTGGCCCCGTCTTTGATGATACCTCCATGTTCTGATCGTGTGCCCACCATGAAGCCGGTGACATCATGTAAAAACACCAAAGGGATTTTCTTTTGGTTACAATTCATGATAAATCTTGCCGCCTTATCTGCTGAATCACTGTATATGACGCCCCCAAACTGCATTTCTCCTTTTTTAGTCTTAATTACCTCTCGATTATTGGCTACAATGCCAACAGCCCAGCCATCAATCCTGGCATAGGCACAAAGGATAGTCTTTCCGTAATTTTCCTTATACTGGATCAATTCAGAATCGTCAACTAACCGCTCAATGATTTCAATAGTCTTGTATGGTTTTGCCCGATCGTCCGGAAGAATCTCAACGATTTGGTTGGGATCCTTTTTGGGCAAGGCCGGTTTGATCCTGTCGAAACCAGTAAATTTCGGCAGGCCGAATTTCTGGACTAATTTTCGAATAGTTTCAATACATGTCTTGTCATCCGGCATGTTATAATCTGTGATACCGCTGATTTCTGTGGTAGTGACTGCCCCCCCAAGGGTTTCCTTATCCACGTCCTCGCCTATAGCTGCTTTGACGAGGTAGGGTCCTGCCAGAAAAATTGAACCTGATCCATCGACAATCAATGCTTCATCCGACATGATTGGAAGATAAGCACCTCCGGCCACGCAGCTGCCCATAATGGCCGCTATTTGGGGTATACCCATGGATGACATACGGGCATTGTTGCGAAATATCCTACCAAAATGCTCTTTGTCCGGAAAAATCTCATCTTGCATAGGCAGGAAAACACCTGCGCTGTCAACTAAGTATATGATAGGAATTCTGTTCTCCATACTGATCTCCTGACCCCGAAGATTTTTCTTTCCCGTGACTGGAAACCAAGCTCCGGCCTTCACAGTAGGATCATTGGCTACTACAAGGCAAATTCTCCCATGTACATAACCTAAAAAGATTATGACTCCACCGGCTGGGCATCCGCCATATTCAGGATACATCTCATAACCGGCGAAGGCGCCAATTTCAATACTGGGTCGGTCACTATCAAGAAGCATTGATACGCGCTCCCGTGCTGGCAAGCGATTTTCGGCCTTTATCTTTTCAATTTTTTTCTCACCCCCTCCCTTGTATATTTTCTCCAAACGCCTCTGCATACCACTGATCAGCATCCTGATATTATCGGCACTTAATTCTCCGGCAATATTTAATTTTTCCATCTAAAAAATAATAATTTAAAGTATTATGAGCAAATACGAATAATAGTTTATTATCCATCATCAAATTACTCAAATTTATATCATATATAGAATGAATCATCCGACAAAATTGTCGTACCTCTTTATTCGACATGATTGATGAAGCGCTAAAATATAATTTATTTTATTTACCTCTTAAATAATTCCTATTTTCTTGGAGTGAAAGCCTATTTTTGCGCATAAGGATAAATTGACAAATTTGATGTACAAGCCATATATTGTCGGAATCACCGGAGGTAGTGGGTCTGGAAAGACAACATTTCTTAAGAGCCTTTCTGAAGGATATAGTGCAGAAGAAGTCTGCATATTATCAATGGATAACTATTACAAACCAAGGACTCAACAAGTATATGATGAAAACGGAGTTCAGAATTTTGATTTGGTTGAATCCATTGATACACAGGCATTCTTTAACGATATCATCCGCCTGGTGAGTGGAGAAACCATTGTTCAGGAGGAATACACATTCAATAACAGTCTGGCAGATGTGGAGATGATTACTATCAAGCCGGCACCGGTCATGATTCTTGAAGGCCTTTTTATCATGCATATGAAGGACCTGAGATCATTGCTTGATTTAAAGATATACATTGAAGCTAAGGATGCTTTGAAAATCATCAGAAGAATCAAACGCGACCAGTCTGAGCGAAATTATCCATTGGAAGATGTACTATATCGTTATGAATCCCATGTCTTACCTTCCTACGAAAAATATATATTCCCGTACAAAAATGATGTGGACATCATCATCAATAATAATGGCAATACAGATGCCGTCCTAAATATATTGAGAAATCATTTTGATGTTATCATTAATAGTAACCAATAAATTGCATATCCCGCTCTGATGAAAAAAATAGGTATCCTTGGTGGCGGTCAGTTAGGGAGAATGCTTCAGGCTGAAGCGCAGCAACGAAATATGCCGGTATATTGCATGGATAAGTCGGAAAATGCTCCTGCATCATTATATAGAGACTTCTATACTATAGGTGACATCCGCAATTATGATGATGTTATGTCATTTGGGGCGGATAAAGATGTGATTACGGTCGAGATCGAACATATCAACCTTGAAGCATTGAGGGATTTGGAGAAAGCCGGCAAGGAGGTCTACCCAAATCCGGATGCACTGGAGATAATAAAAAATAAAAACATACAAAAATCCTTTTATCACTCAATTGGCATTCCTATACCAGAATTTTCCAGCTTTAATAGCAAGGATGAAGCCGTTATTGTATTTGAACAATGGAAGAATCGCTTACCTTGTATATACAAATCAGCCGAAATGGGTTATGATGGAAAAGGAGTACGCACCATTAGAGCAATTGACGATGTCCTGGCCCTTGATGATATACCGGGAGCTTTCGAACAACGCATCGACATTGATATTGAAATTGCGGTAATGATTGCACGTTCTCCCGATGGAAATTATGTACTCTATCCGCCTCTAGCCATGTATTTTGATCCTGAAAATCACATTCTATCCGAAGTTTATTATCCTGCAAACATGGGGAAAAATATCGTGGAAGAAATGAACAGGATTGCAGTCAAAGTAACAGAAACATTGAATATATGTGGGTTATGTGCTTTCGAATTTTTTATTACCTCAAGCGGTGAAGTGGTTTTAAATGAGATTGCGCCCAGACCTCATAACAGCATGCACATCTCGATGAACAATGCACATTGCAGTCAATTCGAGCAGCATTTGAGAGCAATCTCCGGATTACCCCTCGGAAGTAGCGTAATGGAAAAGGCAGGTATCATGTACAATATTATAGGTGAAGAGGATGATTACGGAACTGCCGAATGGACCGGGTGGCATGAAGTCATGAACCTGCATGAAGTGTACGTTCATTTATACGGGAAAACAGAGATAAAACCTGCCCGCAAAATGGGACACATCAATATTGTCGGAGATGACTTGAGTAAACTGAAAGAAAAACTATTGACAATCAGGCAATATTTCAAAAATAGAAAATCATGAATGAGGTTACGCCTTTAGCAAGTATAATTATGGGCTCAGACAGTGACTGGCCGGTGATGTCGGATGCTGCAAAAATCCTGGAAGAACTTGGTATACCCCACGAAAAGAAGGTTGTTTCTGCCCATCGGACACCTAAAATGATGTTTGAATTCGCTGAAAATGCTTATTCACGAGGAATTCGTGTTATAATTGCCGGTGCCGGAGGTGCAGCACACCTTCCGGGCATGGTAGCAAGCTTGAGTTGCCTTCCGGTAATAGGTGTGCCTATTAAGTCTTCCAACTCAATCGACGGTTGGGATTCCATTCTTTCTATACTTCAGATGCCGGGAGGAATACCGGTGGCTACTGTTGCACTTAATGGAGCTAAGAATGCAGGGATTCTGGCAGCTCAGATACTGGGTACATCCAATGATGAAATCTATGACAGAATAGCAAAATATAAAGCAGAACTTGAGGCAAATGTTCTTGCCAAAAAACTTTGATTATAATAGTCGATAAAACTGTATAATCGATGATATACAATTAGATATGAGATTTTGCCTCCTTTTAATTATCAGCTTTTTCGGTTGGATGTCATCTGTGGATGCTCAGGAAGAATTTCCGGTTTTTATATCCGGACAAGAAAACTATACAAGTTATAGGATTCCGGCCATAATCTCAATGCCAGATGGCCGATTACTGGCTTTTGCGGAAGGTAGGGTACACCATACAGGCGACTTCGGTGATGTCAACATCGTTCTTAAAATCAGTAGGGACAGAGGAAAGACATGGGACAATCTTAGGACAATCGTCGATTATGATGAATTACATGCAGGGAATCCTGCACCTGTGATAGATATGGCTGATCCGAATTATCCCAATGGCAGGATTTTTCTATTTTACAATACCGGAAACAATACCGAGTACGATATCAGGAAGGGTAATGGTTATCGGGAAGTATGGTATATCACCTCTGAGGATGGAGGAGAAACCTGGACACAAGCTGTCAATATAACCACACAAGTCCATAGACCACAACAACCTGAAGTAAATCCGGACTATGATTTTCAGGAAAACTGGCGTGCCTATGCCAATACACCGGGTCATGCCCTGCAATTTTCCTGGGGTAAATATCGCGGCAGGATATATGTACCTGCCTATCATTCCTCCGGCGACCTGCAATTCGATGCAAGAGACTACCACGCACATGGCTATTATACAGATGATCATGGTAAAACCTTCCAGGTAAGTCAACCGATTTCACTGGGCGGTGGAAATGAAGCCACTGCAGCCCAGTTTTCAGAAGAGGGTCTCATGATGAATGTCAGAAATCAGAATGGGTCCGTCAAAGCGCGCTTCATTGCACTAAGTAATGACGGAGGTGAAACATGGTATAGAGAATACTTTGACAGAAATCTACCGGATCCGGTGTGTGAAGGCTCGTTGCTCAATGTCAACAGGCGGGTCATTGCTTTTTGCAATAATGCAGATACTTCCGGGCGTAACAACCTGACACTCAGACTAAGCACCAACAGAGGCGAATCCTGGTTTCAAAAGACGTTGATTTATAGTAATGACAAGGTAAATGATGCCTCAGGATATTCCGATATAGTAAATGTGAATGATCGCACTATTGGTGTTCTATACGAAAAGGATAATTATTCCAGTATCGTATTTACAACCGTAGAGTGGTCGATTCCCGTATATAAAGCACTTCCTAAAAAGAAAAGTCATGTTGTTAAGAAGAGCAACAGAAAAAGACGCTGATCGCATCTGGGAGATCATACAGGCCGCCATAGAAAAACGCAGAGCAGAAGGTAGCATGCAATGGCAGGATGGATATCCTAATCCACAATCCATTGCTACAGATATTGAACAAGGATATGGTTATGTCCTTGCTGATGGAGAATCCATCCTTGCCTATACTGCAATAATCTTCGATAAAGAACCTGCCTACGAAGTACCAAATGTCGATTGGCTTAATGGTGAATCTTATGTTGTCATTCACAGGGTGGCCACAGCCTCAGAGGTCAGAGGAAGTGGTAAGGCAATCCTGTTGTTTCAAATGGCAGAAAAAGTTGCCTTAAACAAAGGAATATTTAATATCCGGGTAGACACCAATTTTGACAATCAACCCATGTTGCACATCCTGGATAAACTGGGTTATAAGTACTGTGGGAAGGTATATTTAAGAGGAGGAGAAAGACTGGCTTATCAAAAAATTCTCTTATGAGAGTTATAAATTTTTTTTTAGACATCTAAAAAAATAGTCTTTTCTCCTGATTTCAAAAGATTTGTTTTCTTACTATATATAAAGATAGCAAGAGAAAAAAGCGTACAAATCAACATAATCATGGCCATTGGCCTCCCGTTGTGATTTGGAATCATATTAACTATGCCTGCAACAATAGCGCCAATACCAAGTTGTACAGATCCCATAAGTGCAGAAGCAGTACCGGCATTTCGGCTAAACGCAGTTAAACACAATGCGGAAGTATTGGGAAAAACAAATCCAAGTGCTGCCAGATATACGCAAATCATAGTAATCATTGAGTATAATCCAATAACATTCCATGTAATTAAAACCAACAATACTGTTGCAAGAAAAGCCTGTATGATGAGGGCTGTAAACGAAATTTGTTCACTGGTGAATTTATTCAGGAATAAGGTATTCAATTGCCCGGTAAAGGTCATTCCAAGGGAAATAATAGCAAATATCAAACCATATTCTTTCTGAGATACATGATATACATTTAAAAATAAATCTGCAGAACCAGAAATATAGGCATAGAGACCTGAAAATGAAATGGCTGAAATGGAAGCAAAGATATAGAACTGCGGGACACCGGCGACTTCCAGGTAAGACCTTATAATCGGTAATGGTCTGAGAGATTTCTCATCATCGGGTCTGTTACCATCAGGTAGCCAAAGCCATGAAACAATTAATGTCAGTAGGCCAATACCTGCAAGCGTCATGAAAATGGATGGCCAACCAAACCAGGTGGAAATATAGCCACCGAATGTAGGAGCCAAAACCGGAGAGAGCGCAATCACTAACATCAGATAAGAAAATACCTTTGCTATCTTATTAACCGGAAAAAGATCTCTGACAAGTGCACGTGCAGCCACCATGCCTGCACAACTACCTAATGCCTCGAAGAATCGTAATACGATCAACTGGTCTACATTTTTAACCATTGTACATGCCAAAGTTGTAAAAAAGTAGATGACAAGACCTATATAAAGCGGTTTCTTCCTTCCATAACGGTCAAGCAATGGACCATAAATCAATTGACCTATAGAGATTCCGACAAAAAAACTGGACAGACTCAGCCCAATCTCTGGCACGGTAGTTTTCAATGAATGAGCCATATCATTGAAGCCGGGTAAATACATGTCGATGGAAAATGGCCCCAATGCTGAAAGAAGCCCCAATGACAAAATAGCCAGCCTTTTATTCTTTAATTTTTCCATCAATCCTTTGAGTGCATCGAATCTGAATGAACATTCTTTGTAGATAAAAGGTTGCAAACGAATCATCGCAATACCGGTAAATTAACTTATGGAATACTGAAGACAATGGGGAATTATTCTATCGTAATAATGTATATTGATATTATATCCAAATATTGCTAATTTTGTGGTAATTCTAAAATACTATGGACACCAATTCTCAAGCAGAAGAAATACTTTCAAGAATTACGGACGATCAAGATTTTTTTAAAGCCCTGAGGAGTAAAGAATATTCCAGACTGGATACGCCTGTCCATCAGATCTACCTTGACTTTACTGGGGGCAATTTATATCCTTCGTCTCTGATCAAAAAGCATCATGATGCATTATTAAATGGAGTCTTTGGCAATCCACATTCCATCAATCCAACATCAGCAAGATCTTCCATTCTGGTTGAAAGCGCCAGAGAAAAAGTTATTGAATTTTTCAATGCCGAGGAATATTTATGTGTTTTTACTCCAAATGCTACCGGTGCACTCAAAATTGTAGGTGAATGTTATCCATTTACCTCTGACAGTCATTACGTACTCCTTTCTGATAATCATAATTCAGTCAATGGAATCAGAGAATTTTGCAAAAACCATGGAGGCTCAGTGAATTATGTTCCGGTCCAATATGAAGATTTGCAAATTAATGATGAAATCCTCAAAAAAGCTTTGACCGATAATGCCGGACAAAGCAATAGCCTCTTCTCTTTTCCGGCTCAGAGTAATGTAAGTGGTGTGAAACACTCGCTTGACTGGATTAAATTTGCCCAAAATCTTGGCTACGATGTACTTCTTGATGCCGCAGCATTTGTACCAACATCCAGATTGAATCTGAAGGAAGTGCAACCGGAATTTGTCAGTATTTCATTTTATAAGATTTTCGGATATCCGACGGGATTAGGATGTCTCTTAATTAAAAAGTCTGTTTTCGATAAGTTGAAAAAGCCCTGGTTCGCCGGAGGCACTGTAACTATGGTATCAGTTACTTCTCAGCACAGTTTTTTAGCCGGCAATCACGAGCGCTTTGAAGATGGCACACTGAATTACCTCGATATTCCTGCCCTCCAAAATGGTCTTGAATTCATTGAATCTATCGGTATGGAGAGAATCAATGCCAGGATAAAAGGTCTGACTCAATACCTATTAGATAATTTACATGCACTGCACCATAAAAATGGCAAACCCTTGGTCAAGGTCTTTGGACCGCATGATATGGAGCAACGCGGTGGCAACCTGGTAATGAATTTCTTCGATGAAAATGGCAATACTATTGATTTTGAAAGCATTGATGTGGTAGCAAGGGATAAAAATATCTCCATCCGATCAGGTTGTTTTTGTAATCCTGGAATTGATGAGATCAACAACTGTATTACCAATGATGAAATGGCTCAATACTTTACCAGCAGAGATAAAGGTGATTATCATGACATGGTTAAATATTTGGGTAAAATGCGCGGTGCAACTAGGGTTTCTGTAGGTATTGCCACTTCGAAAGAGGATTTAGATGCTTTCATTGAATTCCTTAAGGAACATTTCAAGATTTGATATCACTGTAAAAATCAGGTTGCCTGGTCCTTCGGTTGAGGTGATTTGAACCGACAAACCTTAAATAGGTAGTTAAATGCCAAAGTTACCAATAATGCGACTAGACATCCGGCAATCACACATACCAAACGATCCAGGGCCAGTGTCCAATCTGCTGACTGATTGTTGTATAGCATCAAAATCACAAGTGCGGCTAAAGCACTCCGAATAGAGCCTTGCATATTGAAATATAGGCCTATAATTACCACCAACATCACTCCGATACTTAACATCAACAGGTTCGGAGGATGAATGAAAAACATAACCAGCCCTACCACACAGCCTAATAAATTGGCAATCATCCTGTCTTTTGCCAATTGAGTACTGTTATCCGGCGAAATAGCGACAACAACTGAAACCAAAGACCACTGAAAAGGCAACTCAGGAAAATTAATGTAAAGAAGGTAACATAATACAACCCCAATTATAAGGCGAGTGAAATACAAGTAATTTTCAACTGTGAAAACATCGGATGTACCTTCCATTCGTTATATTTATATTTTATTTAATATATAAAACAATCAAATTGATATATATGCATATCACACAGTATTACATACACTTCCCGGAGTATCGCGATAATAGATATAACCCGGATAATCAAATTTTCCAGTCTTGTACTTCTTTTCCACTTTAGTCCAGAACTGACTGTCTTCACTATAGGTAATTGATTTATCATAACCACCCGAAGAAAGGAAAACTTCCGTTTTACCAAAATAAGTGGCGCCAATATGGCATTCTGACAAGTGAATCAATCGCTCCGGATTGTTCCGGTCCTTGACATATGGATTCCCGATAATAATAACTCCACCTTCTATCATATCCATTTCCGGATGATGTTCCATATAATCGACCCTGGACTCCAGGTAGTCAGGTTTTAGTGCGTCATCACTATCAAGGAAGGTTATATATCGACCGGCAGCTGCTTTCAGGCCAACATTCTTTGACAGTGAGATATTGCGGTTACTATGGCGGAAATATCTAATATTATCATGTGCCATCATATACTTCAAAACAACTTCAAAAGTATTGTCTTCACTTCCGTCGTCAATAACCAGCAACTCCGTATTTTTGAAAGTTTGATTGAGAAAAGATCCGATACTTCGATCGAGGTATTCCGCCCTGTTATAAGTCACCATAATTACAGTAACGATAGGGGAGGCGCTTTTGTACAATTCAACCATTTCATTCATTTTATTTCACATTCGGAAATAATACCGAAGGTACATTCGTTATTGACCAATTTCATTGATCTATACGACTGTAACATCGGCATCCCGGAACCCCGGATTGTTTCACTCCCTGTACAGAGCAGAGCTCTAGTAGCATAGCTATCCGGACAAGTATACCAAAAATTTATGGACTATTATATAAATCATCATGGTATAACAACTGCAAACCATTCAATAAACCTACTAACTTCAGTGGATATTTTCGATAGTCAATTGTAAAATTGTTTTTCTGATCAGGAACCTGAACCGTGTTGTTATTGTATCACCATTCTTCTGTTATATCAGCTTTTGGCTTGTTCCAAAGCTTGTCCAATATCGTAAATGATATCCTCGTAATTTTCAACACCAATAGAAAGTCTGATCATTTTCTCTGTGATAAACAGTTCACGACGCAACTTCGGATCCACATCCACATGTGTCATGGTAGCAGGATGCTCAGCCAGGCTTTCCGTACTACCCAAGCTGACCGCCAACTTAATTAAGTCAAGGGCATTGAGAAATTTGAATGCTTCCTTTTCTCCGCCTTTGATATCGAATGAAATCATTCCCCCATTGGTCATGCATTGTCTTGATTTAATTTCAAATTGCTCCCCATCCGCTTCTGTTAAGTTGCCCGGAAAATATACCTTTTCAATCATTGGATGACCATTCAGGTATTGTGCGACCTTATTTGCATTAAAGGATTGTATGTCCATTCTTGCTTTTAGCGTTTCAAGGCTCCTCAATAACAACCATCCCGTATTAGGGCTCGCCATATTACCAAGAAATGTCCGGAGGCCTTTGACTCTTTTTATCAGCTCAAAAGAGCCCAAACAGGCTCCGGCTATGACATCACTGTGCCCCCCAATGTACTTGGTCGCTGAATAAAGAACCAGATCGGCACCATGCTTCAAGGGATGCTGCCATAACGGCCCCATATAGGTGTTGTCAACAGCAAGAAAGACTTTTGAGCCGTATTTTTCTTGAAAATGATCAGCTACCTGCCTGCTTAGGTTGATATCTACCATATCATTGGTTGGATTGGCAGGAGTCTCAATATACACCAATGCAAGGTTAGAAGCATGACCACTTTGGTCTACGATACGAAGAATTTCAGACTTACTTTGCCCGGGCCTGAATTCTGCAACATGAATTCCAAATTTTGGCAATATTTTCCGGATAAAATGATCACTTCCGCCATAAAGAGGACTGCTGATAAGCAATAAATCACCCGGCTTGAGAAATTCAAGTAAAACCGTGGTGATTGCAGACATTCCGCTTTCAAAAACCGCGCAATCTTCTGCTTCATCCCACAGGGTCAATCTGTTTTCCAGGATTTCGAGGTCCGGATTATTGATTCTGCTGTATATAAGACCCAATTCTTCTCCCTCATTTGGATTTCTGTGTCCATAGGCAACCTCAAAGAAGGCCTTTCCTTCTTCAGCATTCTTGAAAACAAAAGTAGATGTCTGGAAGATAGGGCATTTAACAGCTCCTTCAGAAAGTTCCGGCTTATAGCCATAAGACATCATAAGACTCTCCGGCTTCATTTTTCGTTTTAATTCTTTACTCATGTATTATAATGTTAAATGATATAATTGGGTATTTCAGGCATTTTCCCAAAATACACTCTTGATTTCGGAAATCGTTTTTAATTGATTCATCAATGGGACAAACCGACTGTCTTCAGCTTCTTCAAATTTGACGATATAAATAGTGTCCTTAGCATCCTTTTCAAAGGAAAGTGATTGAATTCCCAATGTGTCATCTTCAAACAAGCGGGCAAATACTTCAGGAGTATGGTTTTCAGAAGGAATGACGATTTTTAGAATCTTATTTTTATACCTCCTGGAATAAATATGCTCAAGTTGCTGCAACCCCCACAAAATAATCAAAGCTATTGCTGTGGTAACTCCGGCTGCGAAATACATGCCACCACCCGTTGCTAATCCGATGGCAGCCACAGTCCAAAGACCCGAAGCAGTCGTAAGCCCGTGAACCGTACCTTGTTTCATAAACAAGATAGTTCCCGCACCAATAAAGCCAATCCCACTTACTACCTGTGAAGCGATGCGGGAAGGGTCAAGCATTACATTAGGTGTACCTAAAATATCAGCGAAGCCTAATGAAGAAACCAGCATGATGAGACATGCTCCTACACATACCATCATATGCGTCCGCAATCCTGCAGCAAGTGTTTTCCGTTCTCTCTCGAGACCAATGGCAGCACCAAAGAGGCTGGCCAGGACCAGACGCAATAGAATTTCCTCCCAGGGGATCATAATTTGCAATATTTATTACACCTATTGATTTCAGAATAAATCTTTAGAAATGTTAATTTCCTAATTTGTCCGGCAGTGAAGGTAGACATATTTTTTGAATCCTGCAATATTGGATTAGCACCATCATTCTTGACTTTGTGACTGGTAAAAAAGGGATTAAATTTTACAAGATCGATTTTTTACTACCTTTGCCATTGAAAATTTCGTATAAATGAAAAAAACTATTGCAATCATTGGTTGCGGCAATCTTGGAAGCGCCATTGCCAAAGGAATATTGGAGAAGAGCTCTGACAAGTATAATGTTATCGCAACCAGAAATAAGGTTGAGCTTCTTACTCCCTTGCAAGCACTTGGTGTCGAAGTATCCAATAATAATATAGATGCAGTGGCCAAATCAGAAATTATTCTACTGGCGGTCAAGCCCTATTTAGTTGCAACCATTCTAAATGAGATAAAGAACGTTTTGAATCCAGCTAAAGTATTGGTTTCTCTGGCTACAGGTATTACCATTGCCGATATGAAGCTAATCTTGGGTGATACTATTCCCGTTTTAAGAGCAATGCCCAATACGGCTACCGGTGTAGGAGAATCCCTCACATGCCTATGCTCTGCCGATAGTAACTCTGAGAAAAGGATAGGGGAGGTCAAGAACTTATTTGATTTAATTGGTGAATCTATTGTTATCAGAGAAGATTTAATGGATGGCGCAACTGTTCTTGGAGCATGTGGTATTGCCTATGTCATGCGCTTTATCAGAGCAATGGTTCAGGGCGGTATTGAAATCGGCTTTGATGCAGCAACAGCCAGTAAGATAGCCAATCAGACCGTCAAAGGTGCTGCACAGTTGCTAATATTGGGCCAAACTCATCCGGAACAGGAAATCGACAAAGTCACCACACCACGTGGTTGTACCATTGTAGGATTGAATGAAATGGAACACCAGGGCTTCAGTTCTTCTCTCATCAAAGGAATAATTACATCCTACAAAAAGATTGAGAATACCAAATAAAATTGAAACCGGTGTTTAGTTGTGTTCATTAACCTACGCAGAAATTCACTTTCTAAGTATATCAGCACTTATAATCTATAACAGGACAAGAAAACCGGTCTATACAAATAAGTATCAAATCAAACCTGAATGAAGGAGATGCTGGAATCCATCTGGCCGCTATCTGCTGCCGAAGCCAATTTTTTTACGAACAAAGTTCAAATCTTCTGTTTTCATTTCAAGGAATGAAACATCATCCATTGTAATGATGTTAGTCCGTTGACGTTCTTTATGTCCTTCATTCTCCCTGACCAGTCTCAAATTATGCTTTTTGATCAACTCATCCGTGATAAGTCGTATTGTTCGGGCATTGCCAAAGTATTTGTCACGATATTGCCACAGAAAGTTTATGTATTGAGCAAGATATTCCAATGCCTTGGGAGACAGCCTGTAATGTTGGTCTGCCAACATCTTTCTTGCAATTTCAATGAGTTCTTCAGGAGAGTAGTCATAAAATTTCAAGGTTTTGTCGAACCGACTGGCCAAGCCGGGATTTGATTTAATGAATGCATCCATGTTGTCAGGATAACCTGCTGCAAAAACATAAAATTTTCCACGATCATCTTCCATTCTTTTGAGTAAGGTCTGGATGGCTTCATTTCCGTAATCATTGAAGCCTGACCCGCCAATTGCATATGCCTCATCGATAAACAATACTCCTCCAATCGCTTCATCAATCTTTTCTGTGGTCTTAATAGCTGTCTGACCGACAAACCCCGCAATCAGGCCTTGTCGGTCAGTCTCCACTAAATGGCCTCTTTCTAATATTCCAAGAGCCTTGAACAGTTTGGCAAGAATTCTGGAAACAGTCGTTTTTCCTGTCCCGGGATTACCAATGAGTATGGTGTGGAAGAAAAATTTATGAAGAAGATTTTCACCGTGTCTTCTTTTGTATCTTACAATTTCTACTACTTCAAGGATATCCTTCTTGATATTGTCCATACCAATCAGCGACTCAAGTTCGTTCCTTGCCTCTGCTAAAAGAATCTCATCAATTGGTATTTCAGGCAGATTCGGCCGGATAACCTGTTTAAGTTTTAGAATATCTTGTTCGGTAATTGTCGACAGTTGTTCATCACTAAGTCTTTCAGGATTCGCACGGCTCATAGTCCTTATCCCAAGATTAATTTTTCCTTTTTCTACCAGGTCATAAACAAAACGCGCATTGCCAAATGTCTTATCCTTTTTTCTGAATGCTTCCAGGATTATTTCATCCAACATAGCCTTTGACTTGGGGGTAAATCTAACTTTCAAATCACCGGCAACATAATCAGCAATCTCACTTAACTCCTGCGGCAAATAATCAGGGAATTCGTAATACATTTTGAATCTGGAATTCAAGCCGGGATTTGAATTGAGGAAGTGTTTCATTTCCTTTGGATATCCGGCTACTATCACAGCAAAATCGCAGGTAGGGCTGGACATTTCCTTCACCAGGATTTCTATGACCTCCCTGCCAAAATCTTTAGAGTCATCATTGGTTCTCGCGAGTGAATATGCTTCATCTATAAAGAGGACGCCCCCTCTCGCCGTATCAATAGCCTGTTTGACCTTAGGTGCTGTCTGACCGATGTATTCTCCCACCAGATCTACTCTGTCCACTTCATGCACATGACCTTTTGACAAAAGGCCCATTTTTTTGTACAACCGGCCAATAAATCCGGCGATGGTCGTTTTTCCTGTCCCCGGATTACCAATGAAGACGGAATGAATGTTTAGCTTGGCATCCGACTCGAGACCTTTTTGCTTCCGAATATTCAAGAAATTGATATAAGCAGCATGTTGCCTTATTGCTCTTTTAATATCTTCCAGTCCAATATAACGATCAATTTTTGACATGATTGATTCAAAGTTCTCCTCATCATGCTCGATTTCTTTAAATTCCAGTGGGATTAAAGGATCTTGCAGGAAGACAGCCGGATGTCCTTCAATGAAAAATTCGCCGACAGTAAATGGTACAATAGCCATCAACCTGTCCATAAAGACAACCTCGTAAGTGTAGTTTCCGCGCTTCCAGTTTCCTTTTACATTGGTCCCCCAACCGGCGGTAATTTTTATTTCACTATCATTCGGCTTGACATTGACTAACCGCACTATTTGCCCTTTCAACTCCCGGCTACTGGTATATATCCTTATAAACACCTCGCATTGCCAGGTTTTGGGCAGAAAGTTATCAATACACATCTCCATGTAGATCAACTGTGATTCACTACCTGAGAATTCAGTGTAGTACGTTCTCTCATCTTCCGGAACATCACCATAAGGACCTTCATATAGCTTAACAGACAAAAGTGAGAAGAATGGATTATCTTCATCACTCATAGGCCTGTCGGCATCAATCACATAAAAATGCTTAGTACCTTCCTTCTCCCCATTGATATATACTTCCCAATAATAACTTCCTTGTTTCCAAAAATGACCTTCCTGCTTCGCACCCCAACCTTCTCTAAGATAAACAATTGAATCATACTTGTATATCGTTCTGTCAAAATGCAATGAGCAAATTTCATTTCTTTGATTATTATCAATAACCTGATAACACTTCAGATCAATCCTTACCGACCAATCTTCCTCATCATACATCTTATTGATAAATGACAGCTCAGCATAGATATAACTGACTTCATATCTATCAAATACCTGACGATATTTTTTCTGGTTATCAATAAGCCATTCCGTAGATGCATAGCATTTCAATTCCTTGAATTTATACTTCTTTTTAGGCTGGGGCATTTCGACCTGGGACATCTTTCAGTTTAATTTGTTGGTTGTGGGTTAATTGTTGTGCAATATATGCATTTTTTAAAATTATTAATAACGCAATATTAATTCATTTTTATTTGCATTTTCCATTTTTACCTTACCTGATTAAAAGATGGATTGTCCAAGAATCGAGATATAATTTAATAGATACAACCAGGCAGGGATAAATTACCATAATTTAAAATATTCTTAAAATTTGAGGAAAAACGACCGTGTAAAATTCCATCGCAACTTCAACTACAGCCATGTTAAGTATCTTGTGCAATCACATCTCAGGTTCATTATTTTATCATTGAAGACCAAAAACAAACCCGGAACGGTACCAAACTCGTAACTTGACAATCTCGCATATTTTCTGACATAGGTTTAATTATGGAGGACAACTTCAATATTTTCAGCTTACTCCCGTAATAATAATATCAAATATTTCACAACCATCCAAACATAAATCCAAGATAGTAGTCAAGGTTGTTTAAGTGTCAAATAAATTATTTCAAAAAAATAAAATCAAAAGTTGCATCAAATAAATTTTTGTAGATATTTTACGATACCAGAAAAATGATCACATATATTATAACTAATTAAATATTTTAACTACCTTTGTCATAAGAAAGAACAAACTTATTTTTAGCTAATTGACATTTCAAGTGGAAAAGCCTCTTGTTATTTTATATACACATGAAAGAAAATTTACGATGTTCGTAACACCCGATTTAGTACAATCACAACGTGATTCTGTTTTAATTTCCTTCAAACCCTCTGACTCACCCGGATATTGGCTTCCTATATTTACTTTTTCTGATTTAAAAATTGTTTTTGAATGACGATAGTGAAATTGATGACTTGGATAGGTATTGCAGCATTGCTAATAACTGTCATAACCGTTTATCTGAAAAAGACAAAGAACCCGCTGTTCTCATTTTTACAATATTTTACAGGAATACTTTTTCTTGTATCCGGTTTTGTCAAAGCAGTTGACCCGCTTGGTACAGCCTTCAAGACTGAACAGTATTTTGATGCCTTTTATTATACTTTCGAAGGCACTAAAATGAGCTTTATCGCCCCGTTGTTTCATTTTTTAAATAATTATGTCAATGCATTCTCTATCGGCACCATTGTACTGGAAATGATGCTGGGAGTTATGTTGATTCTGGGGATAAAACCCAGGTTGACATCCTGGGCCTTTTTTTTGCTGATGATATTCTTTACCTGCCTCACCGGATTTACGTTCCTGACCGGATATGTGCCGCCTGACGTCAACTTTTTTAGTTTCAGTAAATGGGTAGAATTTTCGGAAAGTAACATGCGGGTTTCTGATTGTGGTTGTTTTGGCGATTTTATTAAGATCGTACCTAAGACCTCATTTCTGAAGGATATCTTCCTGATGATACCTGCAATTTTATTTCTGTTATATAATAAAAAATTTCACAAATTATTGTCATCAGGTACCAGAGTCGGCATATCAACCGTTAGCTTCATCGCATTTTTATTCTATTGTCTGAATTATACATACTGGAATGAACCTGATATTGATTTCAGACCATTTAAGGAAGGAACAAATATTAGAGAACAAAAAATAATAGAACAAGAAGCTGAAGCAAGCAGACCGGTTTTTCAGGTAATAACACCGAAAAATGGCGGAACTTCTGTCACACTGAGCTCAGAAGAATATGCCAAACGTTGGAAGGAGTTTCCCAAAGAAGATTTCGATATTGAACAAAAAACAGGGGAGGCCTCAATGAAAATTACGAAAATCAGTGATTTCAGGTTAACAGATATGGATGAAGCCGATGTAACTGATAATATACTTTCTGATTCTGCCTATAGCCTGATGATAGTCAATTACAAGGTACATTTTGACTTTGAAATGAAGCAGGTGACTAGCAAAGACACAACATTCGTTGAAGGGCCGGGTGATTCTATCCATATTGAAGGGATTAAGAGCGTAACCCAAAATGTTGAGATGCCTGTATTCCGCAATGATTGGAAAACAATGTATGAAAGTAAAATTTTACCATTGATTGATAAAGCAGAATCAAAACATATGAGTGCCTATGTCGTTTTTGGAGGGTTATCGATAGATCAGATGAAGGAAGCCTCTCGTTTTATTGGTTTGGAAGTGCCTGTTTATCAAGCAGATGAAACCATATTAAAAACTGTGATCAGGTCCAACCCGGGGATTATACTCTGGAAAAATGGAAAAATCATTAAAAAATGGCATATCAATAAAGCACCGGAATGGGCTGAAATTGAAGGATACATGAAAGATTAAACAGAAGTCATAACAGGATAAAAATATAATGCTTAGTAGAAGAAATATAAGAGTAAAAGTCTTACAGTCGCTGTATTCCTACTTTTCCACAGAGGGAATGAAGAAGGATGAGGTCATGCGTAATTATGATGAATCCATTGAGAATGCTTATATCTTGTTGCACTTTCAGTTATATCTGTTATGCAAGATTTCAGAGCATTCAAAGGAGGATCTTATTAAGCGCCAGTCCAAATTATTACCAACAGAATACGATAAGACTTTTACGGCAAAATTTTATGAAAATCCTCTGATGCAGAAGATTGTAAACAACGATGAAATCAAGCGGCTATCATCAAAGTATAACTTCGATGAAAAGATACCTGAGGATTTTACAAGAAAGTTATACAAGACATTTAGTCTTACCCCTGAATACCAAAATTATGTTAACAAGTCGAATACCATTGAGGATGATCAAATAATTTTGCTGTCTTTATTCAAGGATATTTGCAAGCAGGAATTCTTCAATGATACAATCGATGATTTCTTCTATAATTGGCAAGATGATCAATCGATTATCATTGGCACAATTAAGAAAATCATTAAGGATTTTAAAACAAGTGCTGAGATAGCCGAAGAATATGGTCCTTCAGAAGAGGCAATTCGTGATTTTGGAAGAGAATTATTAAAATATATACTTAACCATAACGATGATTTGGAGAAACATCTCACTCCTATCATTGAAAACTGGGATATTGACAGAGTTGCGGCCATTGATATGATCTTGATTAAAATGTCTTTGAGCGAAATGTTGATATTTCCATCTATCCCCACTAAGGTATCCATCAATGAATATGTTGAATTATCCAAGGCCTACAGTACGGATAAAAGCAAGGATTTCGTTAATGGTATATTAGATAAGGCTTTGCATACTCTTTCAGATAAAAAATTAATCAGCAAATCAGGTAGAGGCCTGGCAGAATAGATTGTCCCAGATCGGTTGGGCTTAATCTATTTGCTGAATGATTAATTAATTGGTATTATATTATTATTGGAATAATTCTTAAAATCATTGACATGAAACGTATTCGATTGGTATTTGTCTTATTAATCTTCCCCCTTTCAATCATTTTTAGCCAAAACCTTGAATACAAAAACGGCATAGGAATTTCCGGCCGGATAGGCAATGGCGACTTACTCAATGACCGGGACTTTGACATGGCCAACAGTTCCTTGCTCATCGATCTCAATTATTCTCGAAATCTTACTTCGTGGCTTGACGTAAAGATTCCGCTTGGAGTAGCAATGACGATGAATAACACCGTTGAGGACAAATTATTGGGATTTCATGGCGACATTCTGTTTCAACTGGGCTTATTTGACCGCACCAGAATTGCAGCACCCTATTTGTATCTGGGCCCATCCTTCAACCTTTCGAAGGATTTCGTCGAGAACTCTTACAGTGTTTTCGATATCGCCGCTAGAGCCGGTCTTGGTGTGGATTTTAGGATAACGGACAATTTATTAGTCGGTCTGAATGCCGGATACACCAATACTTTTGAAGAAAATCAGAAGGGTTCACTGGAGGCTGGCTTAGGTATTACCTACCTATTTGGACAAGGTGCTACCGGTAAGGGCAAAATGAGTATGAATAAACTGAAAAAACTGGACAGTGACGGTGATGGCATTCCCGATATTCAGGATGAATGTCCGCATACCGCCGGAGTTGCTGCTTTCAATGGATGCCCTGACAAAGACAATGACGGCATACCGGATTATCAGGATAAATGCCCTGATGAAGCCGGTTCAAGAACCACCATGGGTTGCCCGGATAAAGATGGTGACGGTGTGCCCGATAAAGATGATAAATGTCCGGATATTGCCGGCGATGCAAAATACAGCGGTTGCCCATTTATTGACTCAGACGGTGATGGCGTCCCGGATGGTGAAGATCTATGCCCGGACCAAAAAGGACTTGTCCGTTATCAGGGTTGCCCGGACACGGATGGCGATGGTGTACCTGATAATTTAGATCAATGTAAAGATAAAGCAGGGCCGGCAGAAACTAACGGTTGTCCGGACACTGACGGAGATGGAATCCCTGACATAGAGGATAAATGTCCAACTGTCGCAGGAATTCCGGAATTAAATGGTTGTCCGGCTGCCAACCAGGCTGATTTGAATATTTTGACAAATGTATCCAGAAATATCAAATGGCAGGATAATGCATTTGCCCTGTCCAATGATGCTCGTAATCAACTGGATAAAATTGTTTCCTTACTTAAAAAGAACAAGAAATACAAGCTGACTGTGATTGGCTATTCGGATTCAGATACACCAAAAGATCAAATCACCTCCCTGAGCAACGCAAGGGCAGATGAGGTCAAAGGGTATCTTGTAAGTAAAGGAATTGAAGAACAAAGGATAATTGCCAAAGGTGGTAACTTACCTAAAATATCAACAAGAAAAATTTTATTTGAAGTTAAATAATCAGGGGTTATACCTTTGCTACTCAAATCCTATCTGAACTATGACACACCAAAAGGTTATCATACTTGATTGCGGCTCCCAATATACTCAACTAATAGCCAGGAGAGTAAGGGAATTGAATATTTTCTGTGAAATATTTCCATACAACAAAGTTCCTCAAATAGAAACCGATGTCAAAGCATTAATTATTTCAGGAAGTCCTTTTAGTGTTCGTGATAATAACGCTCCGGAAATTGATTACAAAAACATTTTGGGTAAGTTACCAATGCTGGGTGTTTGTTATGGTGCGCAATATTTGGCTCAAAAGGAAGGTGGCCGGGTTGAACGTAGTGAGCAGAGAGAATATGGGAAAGCCATCTTGAATATTGAGACCCCTGATGACCCGATATTCTCCGGAATTCCGGCATCAACCCAGGTATGGATGTCCCATGGAGATTCAGTATTGGAACTTCCTCCGGGTTATACAAACATTGCAACCACAGAACATAACAAATTTGCAATGTTCAAGAAAAACCCGATTAATGACGAGGCTCCCGTATATGCAGTACAGTTCCATCCCGAGGTTACCCACAGCAGTGATGGCTTAAAATTTCTGGGTAACTTTTTATTGAATATCGCCAATATAAAGGCTGATTGGACGCCGGATGCCTTCATTGAGGAATCAATTGATCAGTTGAAGACAAAAATCGGTGATGAAAAAGTACTTATGGCCCTCTCCGGTGGTGTTGATAGTACAGTTTGTGCTACCTTACTTCAGAAGGCAATAGGCGACAACCTGATCTGCTTCTTTATTGACAATGGATTGTTGCGTAAAAATGAATTTAATAATGTATTAAATGCCTATAAGGATCTGAAGCTGAATGTTGTAGGCATCGATGCATCCGACTATTTTTACGAACAGCTTTCCGGAAAGACAGATCCCGAAGCTAAGCGCAAGATTATTGGAAAAGGCTTCATAGATATCTTTGAAAGGGAAGCAGGTAAACTTGGAGATATAAGTTGGCTCGGTCAAGGTACCATTTATCCGGATGTAATAGAATCCATCTCAGTGCATGGGCCAAGTGTCACTATTAAATCCCATCATAATGTGGGAGGATTACCTGAGCATTTGAAATTGAAGCTTATTGAGCCCCTTCGTATGCTTTTTAAGGATGAGGTTCGCCGTGTGGGCATTGCATTAGGCTTACAACCACAATTTGTACATAGGCATCCCTTCCCGGGACCTGGTCTCGGAGTTAGAATATTAGGAGATATTACTGCGGAAAAGGTTAGAATACTTCAGGACGCTGACGATATCTTTATAAGCGGCTTGCGCAAATCAGGACTCTATGATCAGGTCTGGCAGGCAGGCGTTGTATTATTGCCTGTCAGATCTGTCGGGGTTATGGGTGATGAACGTACTTACGAAAACGTGGTGGCATTACGGGCTGTTTCAAGTACCGACGGCATGACTGCTGAATGGAGTAGATTACCGCATGACTTCCTCGCCGATATATCTTCTGAGATCATCAATAAAGTAAAAGGAGTTAACAGAGTAGTTTACGATGTCAGTACAAAGCCACCCGCAACAATTGAGTGGGAATAACTGTTTCGCTATAGTCCCACGAAAATTCAGACAACGATATGCGGTTACGGTCATTTATTGTACTTGCTATTACCTTAATTTTAGTCAGTTGTAAATCAACGACCAGGGTAGTTTATCCTGAAAAAAAGGACAAAACATCAATACCGGAAATCAAGAATCCTGAGCGTCCCGATAGTACACACCATTCCAAAATAGTCAAACAAAATAAAAAAGATTCTGTTGGCAATGAGGTTATTAAGCCGGATGCTAATCCTGTGGTAATACCTACCGAAAAAACCAAACCGAATAAACATTTAAAAAATAATATCAAGGTTGCTGTCGCCCTTCCCATGAAAGGAGGGTACGATGTAAGTCGTTTTGTTGAGTTTGTCAATGGTATGAGCCTCGCCGGGTCTTTATCCGGTGGAACATCAACGGATAGACTAGACATCCATTTTATGGATATTGGAAATGACAACAGTGCAGAGAAACTGGCATCTATTAAGGCAATCCTGGATGCAGATATCATCCTGGGTGGATATCAAACCAGTCAGGTAAAAGCTTTAGCTGAAATAGCCCTTTCGAAAGCAATACCCTACATTTCACTCTGGAATAGTTCAGATGATATAGTTAATCACAATCCGTATTTTTTTCAAATGAAACCTTCATTGGAAGCCTATTGCTCAAACATGGCCAGCTACATTACAAAGCAATTGAGGCCTGATTTGACCATTATTTTGCTTGAGGGAAAGAATACTAAGGATGCATCAACGATAGATTACTTTTCGAACATATATCAAAAAGAAAGGATAAATTTTAAGGTAGTCTATGGCCTTGGAAGTGTCGATTGGCAAACACTTTTTATGAATTATAACAGAATAGTTGTTAATATTCCTAATTGGGATGAAAGACAATTTGTCAAAAAAGCATTGAAGCAATTAATTGAGGCTAAAAAAAATAAAAACCTGACTGTTACCGGTATGCCTCAATGGGCAAGCTGGGATCAGGCTGATTTTACTCTATTTGAAAATTGCGGACTGTTAGTGCCCATAGCAACTAGTGTTGATCTTAATGCTCCTGAAGTCATTATATTTCAGAAAAATTATTTCGAAAAATATGGAACATGGCCTACTTCAGAATCCTTTTATGGAAATGATATACTTTATTTGATAAAAACTATTTCCTCAAACTTGATGAAAGGAGATTCCTTTGAACCGGTAAATGGTTATTCTGCTAAATATTTTTCATCCTATGAATTCAGACCTGTAGTAACCAGACCTGGAGGAGAAGTACCACAATTGTCCTATTACCGAAATCAGTCCATAACGATAGAAAAATTTGAAGGAGGGCGTTTTGTTACGGTCAGATAAATATATTTCAATCAACCCCTATACAGGAAACCTAATAAGAGAATTTCCATATTGGGACGGCAAGCAGATAGATCAATCTATAAGATCCTCCAAACAGGCATACCATTTCTGGAGCCATACTACCATAGAAGAGCGAAAGTCCTTCCTTGCAGCTTTGTCTGAATTTTTGAAATTGAAAGCAGATGATTGGGCAGTAATCATTACCGAAGAAATGGGTAAACCATTGTCCCAGAGCAAAGCTGAAATCCTTAAATCCGCCACACTGTGTGATTATTATTACCAACAGTTGGAAGTACTGTCACAGCCTCGCATGATTCCGCTTGACAATAAACGCTATGGTATGGTCAAACCACAGGCTCAGGGGGCAGTACTCGGCATGATGCCGTGGAATTTCCCGATTTGGCAAGCTATACGCTTTGCAGTACCGGTCATAAGCGGTGGAAATGTTGTCCTGCTGAAACATGCACAGAATGTTGGAATCACAGCTAATTTGATTGAAGAAGCGATAACCCATGCAGCAGGCCTGGAAGGTGTACTTATCAATACCTTTATTACTCACGATGATATTGCCCGGTACTTACAGGATGAACATATCGTGGGGGCATCCCTGACGGGAAGCGAAAGGGCAGGAGTAGCTGTAGGACGCATCGCCGGTATCAACATTAAAAAAACGGTGATGGAACTGGGGGGCAGCGATGTTTTCATTGTTTTGGAGGATGCCGATCTGGAACTTTCAGCTGAAATTGCTGTCAAAGCACGCTTAAACAACAATGGTCAAACCTGCATAGCTGCTAAGAGATTCTATATCCACAAAAATATCTATCCAAAGTGGAAAGAATCTTTTGTCGAGATTATTAAAAGCAAGAAGATTGGCGACCCGAAGGATCATTCCAATGAATTGAGCGGCCTGGCCAGAAATGATCTTGCGGAGACCTTGCAGGCCCAGGTCGATAAGACTGTTTCAATGGGTGCAAGAAAATTACTCTCCGGCGGTGTCGATAAAGACAATCCATCTATCTACCATCCGGAAATAATTGAGCATATCGACAGCAAAAGCCCTCTATCTTGTGAAGAAACCTTTGGTCCTGTTGCCGCTTTATTTCCCTTTGAGGATGAGCAGGAAATGCTTAGTCGGGTTAATGCAAGCCGGTATGGCCTGGGAGCAAGTGTATGGTCAACCGATACAGATCACGCCATAGCCATTGCTGATCAGGTGAATGCGGGTTCTGTTGCTGTGAACCAAATGATGAGCAGTGACCCCAGATTGCCTTTTGGAGGTATTAAAAAATCCGGATTCGGAAGAGAAATGAGTATGGAGGGTTTTCTCGAATTTCTCAACCTGAAAACAATCATTGTCAGTAATGAATGAAAGACGAAAGGCAAAATTTGAGGAAGTCGCATCAAAATCTCAGCTTTCACTCACCGTTATTCTGGAAAATGTCCACGATGTACTTAATATAGGCGCCATTCTTAGATCCTGTGATTCAGTAGGTATCCGTAATATTTTTGTAATCAACAATTCAGGCTTAAAACAGCATAAATCACTGACTTTAGGAAAAAGAAGTTCCATGGGTACCAGAAAATGGGTCGATGTCAGATACTTCCATGATTTAGATACCTGCATTGAAGAAGTCAGGAAAGATTACGATGTCATTGCCGGTGCGGCAATCTGCGAGAAAACAATAAACTATCTTGATTTTGATTATACGGGCAAGGTCGCAATTTTAATGGGAAATGAGAAGGAAGGTCTGTCTAAAGCTGCTCTAGACCATTGTGATGTCCTGATCCGAATCCCTCAGGTAGGGATGGCTGAAAGTTTAAATGTATCCACAGCAACGGCTGTCATATTATATGAAGCATTCAGACAGCGATTGGTAGCGGGTAAGTATGACCATCTACCGGATATTTCAGAAGGTCAAGCTAACGAATTGCTTAACAGACTCCATGAAAAAGTTTTTGACAAAACCAAGAGTACGAAAAAATACAAAATCAAGGCTGAAGAATAGTGAAATCATGCATCCGAAGAATCAGTCATCAATGCTTCGTTAAAGTCTTGATTAATTCAGCCTGAGCTTTAATAGTATCCCTCAAAGCACTGAATTCACCCTGAGTATATGCTTGAGCCGGTGTAGACTGATTGTGTCTGAACTTTGAAATCTTTGTGTTGACATACCAGACCTCCCGGATATCATTTCCATAGACCCTGTACATTTTGTATTCCTCATTGTCTGAGTACAACTCAAGGTGTTTGTGCTTTCTAAGATTATTTATTACTCGCTTTACTACAACATCCCCTCTGGTGACGATTACGTAGACATGATGGTCCCGGATGCCGGTTTCCCAAAGAGAGGGTTCCAGATAACTACAGACCAGGATATCGTTCTCATCGATGGTGGGCTCCATCGAATCCCCCCTAACATCAAAACTACGGTAGGTGCCTGAATTATAGGTGATATCAGGCAATGTATAGGTAGGTAGTTCCCGGATCATCTCCGGAGCATTCAATTCTTCGGCATAACCTGCTTGTGCGGGTACCGGAACATGGAGGATTCTTTCCTCATTGTCCGAATCCGTAACAATTGTGAGAGTCTTGAATGAATATTGCTGATCCTGATCCAGAAAGATTTCTCCCTCACCCATAAAGAGAAATATAGGATTGACATTGAACCGGGTTATAAATCGTTGCAACACTTCAACAGGAACATCCCTCTTGCCTTTGGTTACTTCGCTGAGACTTTGTGGAAGGTAATCCAGCTCAAGGCTAATCCTCCGCATGCTTTTGATATTACCATCTTTAATCAGTTTCTTAATTGCTAGCACAAAACGCTCCGACACAACATTTGCCATATTTTATTAATTCGTATTAATCAGGTTCAAAGGTATTAAAATATTATATATTTTTCACACATATATTATCATAATATTTACACATCATAAAATTATACGCAAAATAGTGAATGATATTATCCTCCCTTTCTTGTCCCGATTATGTTTATATTGGCTTTGTTGATCAATGGATACTTGGCTTTATCGCCTTTTAATCATACCTTTGCAGGCAAAATTATTTAATTTACCTTGGCTAAAGCAAAAACTGTATATATATGTTCCAGCTGTGGTGCTAATTCCCCTAAATGGATAGGAAAATGCAATTCATGTGGAGAATGGAATACCTATCAGGAAGAAATCATACAGTCATCAAATACTAATCGGAATTATTCATCACGTACCGGAGAATCCGGACCAAAAGTTTCCGATAAACCAAAATTACTGAAAGAAGTAAAATCAAATTCACACGAAAGGATACCTACGGGCGATGACGAATTAGATCGTGTCTTGGGAGGCGGAATAGTACCCGGTAGCGTTATCCTCATAGGTGGTCATCCGGGCATCGGCAAATCTACGCTCATCCTTCAATCAGCAATGTCCATGAAGACTACCGTCCTTTATGTCTCCGGCGAGGAAAGCGAAGAGCAAATCAAGATGAGAGCAGATAGAATCGGAAATATCTCAGGACAATGTTACATCTTTGGAGAGACCAATATAGATACAATTTTAAGACAAGCAGATGCACTACAACCTTCTGCAATAGTTCTAGACAGCATACAAACCATGTTTTTGGAACACTTGGAGAGCTCTGCCGGTAGCATTAGTCAAATCAGAGAAACTGCTGCTGAACTTCAACGATATGCCAAGGAAAGAAATATCGCCGTCATCATCATAGGGCATATAACTAAGGATGGAGACCTAGCCGGACCCAAATTACTTGAGCACATTGTGGATACCGTACTATATTTTGAGGGAGATCGACATTATGCCTACAGATTACTGCGTTCAAGGAAAAACCGATTTGGATCTACAGATGAAATCGGTATCTATGAGATGCGAGAATCCGGTCTTACACCTGTGATTAATCCAAGCGATGTGTTGTCAGGTCATGGGGGCCAATCGTATAGTGGAAATGCCCTGGGAATAATAGGTGAGGGGTCACGCACTTTCATGCTTGAAGTTCAGGCACTTGTTACTCGGGCAGTTTACGGTACGCCCCAGCGCTCCGCAACCGGATACGACACCAGGAGGATGAATATGCTGTTGGCAGTACTTGAAAAAAAATGCCAGTTACCACTAGGCTTTAATGATGTCTTTCTCAATGTTGCCGGCGGAATAAAAGTGGACGATCCTTCAATTGATCTTGCTTTGGCAGCAGCAATCATATCTTCCCTGCAAAATGTTGCTGTACCGGATAAATTCTGCTTCGTGGGCGAGGTGGGGCTGAGTGGTGAAGTAAGACCTGTTCAAAAAATTGATCAGAAATTGCTGGAAGCTGAAAGGATGGGTATTGATACCATTTTTATTTCGAAATATTCAAAGTATAATGTTCCTGCCAACTTTCGGCTTAATATTCAACCTATTGTAAAAGTCGAAGAATTGCTAGACCTTTTCAGCTAATAGAAGCTTTGTATGCTGTTGAGGCAAATGCTCATTTATGGCATAATTGCTTTTATTGAAGTCGGTTAAAAATTGATATAATAATTCGAATTTTTGTATTTTTATCGGTTTTTTGCCCTAAAAGGACTGTCTTTGTCTAATCAAAGGTCAAATTTGAAATGAATTCAATAGGCTTTCAATTTTATTTGAATGAATAGATTTTATTGAACGTGAATATGTTATGTTAATATGAGTAAAGAAACAAGTAAGGGACAACCGCGAAATATGCGGCAGTGGAATATTGTAAAAGGAGAGAATTCATGGACCCTGTTCAAAGTAATTTCCGAATTTGTCGATGGTTTTGAAACCTTGAACAGGATAGGCCCGTGTGTGTCCATTTTTGGTTCTGCCCGTACAAAACCGGGAAGTAAATACTATGAAAGTGCCGTCCAGATTGCGCGCAGGCTTACTGAAGAAGGTTACGGTATTATTACAGGGGGCGGACCCGGCATCATGGAAGCAGGTAACAAGGGCGCCTATGAGAATAATGGTATGTCTGTAGGCTTAAACATTCAATTACCATTTGAACAAAATCACAACCCCTTTATCGATCCTGATAAAAATTTAGATCACAGGTTTTTCTTTGTCAGGAAGGTGATGTTTGTCAAATACGCACAAGCTTTTGTCGTCATGCCGGGAGGATTTGGCACCCTGGATGAAATGTTTGAAGTTTTAACATTGATGCAGACAAACAAAATCAAGAAGGTACCGGTTGTTTTATACGGAATTGAATACTGGTCAGGTCTGAAGAAATGGATCAAGGAAGTAGTTGGTGAGATGGAACATAACATCAACCCAATCGATCTGGACCTGATGCCTATCACAGATGATATTGAAGAGGTGGTGCGTATAATCAATGAATACTATGAGGGGGATAAACAAGTGAGGCTTCGCCCCAATTACGAACTATAATAATAAACACAATGGATTATTTTAAGGAAGCTCTATTCCTGCACAAACAGTTGAAAGGAAAGATTTCCGTTCAGACTAAATTTACCATCAAAAACAGGGACGATCTTTCCCTGGTGTATTCTCCCGGAGTAGCTGCTCCTTGCCTCGAAATAGCCGAAAAACCTGAGACAGTGTACGATTACACTCTAAAAGGTAATACTGTAGCCATAGTTTCTGATGGTTCGGCTGTTTTGGGTTTGGGTAATATCGGAGCTGCGGCGGCAATACCAGTTATGGAAGGCAAGGCAATGCTTTTTAAGCGTTTTGCCAATATCAATGCATTCCCGATTTGTCTGGATACTCAGAATACCCAGGAGATCATAGATACAGTAAAAAGAATTGCACCTGTATTCGGTGGAATCAATCTTGAAGATATCAGTGCGCCCCGTTGCCTTGAAATTGAAAACGCTCTCCAGGATTTAGGTATTCCGGTATTTCATGATGACCAACATGGTACAGCTGTCGTTACCCTTGCAGGATTGATCAACGCTTCTAAACTACTTGATAAGCCATTGAGTGAGATGAGGGTAGTTATAAATGGTGCCGGTGCTGCAGGTATTGCCATAGCCAGACTCCTGCGTTGTGTGGAACATACTGATAATTCAGTATGCCAGCCTGTCAAGGAAATCATCATTTGTGATACCAAAGGCATCATTCATAGAAGCAGAACAGATCTGACTGATGTAAAAAAATCTCTGTTGGCATTCTCTAATAGCGAAAATATGCAGGGGACTGTCAAGGATGCAATAAGGAATGCCGATGTATTTATAGGTGTCAGCAGTGCCAGTTTGCTTGACAGACATGATATTGCCACAATGAACAAGGATTCCATCATCTTTGCCTTGGCCAACCCGATCCCGGAGATTATGCCGGATGAGGCATATGCCGGTGGGGCAGCAATCGTAGGAACAGGCAGAAGTGATTTCCCCAATCAGGTGAACAATGTACTCGGATTCCCCGGAATCTTCAGGGGTGCTTTGGATGTACGTGCCCCAAGGATATCTCCCTCCATGAAAATGGCCGCAGCCTATGCCATTGCTGATTGTATTGATCAGCCTACAAAAGAGAATATTATTCCTGCAACGCTAAATGATCAAGTGGCCTACAAGGTAGCCGAAGCAGTAAGAAAGGCAGCAATGAAAGAATGGAATCTCAAGCAGATATACGGTTTCTGATCTTGATTTGGTTTTTCGGAAAGATTAAGCGTGGGATGAATCATTTTTAAAGTGGAGACACATAGTCCTGTGTTGTTTTCCAACATCAAAGGAAGTAATTACCTTACTTTTCTTTCATTGTATTTTAAGTGATTGATATAAAATTGTATTTTAGCCTTTTTCTAAATTCATTAAAGGTGAGATACAAACATTTTCTATTGACTTTAATTGCAGGAACAATCGCTTTTTCTTGCTCAGAACCCAATAATTCTAAAAAGAACGAACATTCACAAAATACTGTTTCGGGCTACGATCCTAATTTCAAAGTATCAGCGCAGGAATTTGCTGATCTGAAGGTTCTTAGATATCAGGTACCTGGATTTGACCAGTTGCCATTACAACAAAAAATACTTGCTTATTACCTATCAGAGGCTGCACTTTCAGGACGAGACATCATCTATGACCAACAGAGTAAGAATGGACTTACCATTAGGAAGACTCTTGAGGCTATTTACGGAACTTATTCAGGAGATAAGTCTACCGAAAACTGGAAGAATTTCGAAATCTATTGCGGGCGTTTTTGGTTTAGCAATGGCAATCATCATCATTATGGCAATGAAAAATTCTTTCCCGAAGTCTCCTTTGAATACTTTAAGGAAATTGCAAAAGCTAGCGACCCCAATTTGTTCCCAATGGATAGTGGTGAAGACCTTGATACCTTCCTTGAAAGAATCAAACCAATCATTTATGATCCAAATGTAGAACCCAAATTGGTCGATTTGCGACCTAATATCGATAATGTAAAGGCCTCTTCTGTTAATTTTTACGAAAATGTCAGTTTGAGGGACGTTGAATTATTTTATGAAAAGTTTGACAGCAAGGGTAATGCACCCATGTGGGGCTTGAATAGTAAACTGGTAAAGGAAAATGGCAAGGTTTTTGAAAAAGTATGGAAGTCAGGCGGTATGTATGGTCCCGCTATCGATAAAATAATCTATTGGTTAGAGAAAGCATCCGGAGTCGCCGAGAACGATCAACAGAGAAAAGCTATTAACCTACTGATTGATTACTATAAAACCGGAGACCTCCACACTTTCGACAACTATTGCATTGCATGGGTTAATGATACAGCAAGCAGAACGGACGCCGTCAACGGTTTCATTGAAGTCTACCAGGATCCTCTTGGACGAAAGGCAACTTATGAGAGTGTTGTCAGTATCAAGGATCTTGAAGCCACAAAAAGAATCCAGGCAATAGCAAAGCAGGCACAATGGTTTGAAGACAATTCGCCCTTGATGCCTGAGCATAAAAAGAAGAATGTCAAAGGTATCATAGCCAAGGCCATCACGGTGCTTATGGAAGCCGGCGCAACAGCTCCTGCCGGCCCTATCGGCATCAACCTTCCCAATAATGAATGGATCAGAAAGGAACATGGATCAAAATCTGTATCTCTGAGCAACATTGTCCACTCTTATAATGTCGATGGCGCTACAAGCGGTATGCTCGACGAATTCGTTGTCAATGATGAAGTGAAAGCCAGAATAAAAGAGTTTGGAGATATCACCAGTGACCTGCATACTGATATGCACGAGGTTATCGGACATGCATCCGGACAGATCAATCCAGGTGTTGAATCTACTGACAAAACCCTTAAGAACTATGCTTCAACACTGGAGGAAGCCAGAGCTGATTTGGTTGCTCTATATTATATGATAGACCCCAAATTGGTCGAAATAGGTGTAATGCCAACTGTTGATGCCGGTAAGGCAGAGTACGATTCATACATGATGAATGGTTTGATGACCCAATTGACAAGAATCCAACCCGGTAACAACCTGGAAGAAGCCCATATGAGAAACCGCCAGCTCGTTGCTAAATGGGCCTATGAAAATGGGAAAGCTTCCAATGTAGTTGAATTTGTAAAAAAAGATGGCAAAACATATGTCAGAATCAACGATTACAACAAACTTCGACAGTTATTCGGACAGTTACTAAGAGAAATACAACGAATCAAATCTGAGGGTGATTACAAAGCCGGTCACGACCTGGTCGAAAATTATGGAGTCAAGGTGGATCCTGAACTTCACAGAGAAGTGTTGGAGCGTTTTAAAAAATTGAATATCAAGCCTTACAAAGGTTTTATTCAACCCAGATATGTACCTGTCATGAAAGGTGATAAGATTATTGATGTAAAAGTAGAGTATCCGGATAATTTCTTCACTCAAATGATGGAATATGGTAAAAAGTATTCCTTTTTACCTGTAAAGAATTGATTTTCATTAATTAATCATGCTTTTTCATATATCCTGAAAAAGATAATGGACATTGTTTGACGATAATATTGAACTTGATGAATAACCACATCCGTTTCTTACTTTTATTTGCTGTCATTTGCCTGTCCTCTTCAGTGACAGCACAATTCAAATTTTCCGATAAAGAAGTGACGAAGGTTGTATATAGTACTTCTTATAATGACAGGACTGATCCGAATCAAAATCCAATTTGGGTGTTTGCCGATTCCGGAAATGCCCTGATTACCAACAGAGATCAGATGAACAATACGGCTGCATTCCCTTTTGAAATGACATTAATACATAGCAACATCAGTAGTTACGCTCAATATGCATTCCTTAAAGAAGGTAGCTGTATTGCCATGTTGGATAGCCAGTCAATAAATAAACAGAACTGGGAGTTATTGTCTGACACTAAGGATATTCTCGGCTACCGGTGCAAAAAGGCCCGGACCAGCATCAATTCCAACACCATTGAAATCTATTACACAGATGAAATGAAAATTAAGGGAGGCCCTACGCTTTTAGGCACAGGCCTTGGATTCGTTCTCGAAATGGTACGAAACGGCAACTACAGGATTTCTGCGATCGGAACTTCAAAAGAAAGATTCGAATGGCCGGCTTTTCTGAAAAATGTAACACCGGAATACCTGGAGAAAATCGATTATAATGACAGGATATGGCAAAGCCGTTTTATTACGATACCTGTATTCAACCACCAACAGATATGCTTTACAGATGGCCCTTTTGATAACAGTAACGAAGTTATGCGATTTGCAAATGGAACCATCGTGGTAAAAAAAGTCAGATTCCCCAAAATCGGACAACACGACCAGATATTTCTGGATATGACTCAGCGATCCAATGGTGATGCATATGACAGAACCGGATCCGTATTCCTTATTCCTGTAGATAAAAGGGTCAGTTTCTTGGATGCACTTCAAAAAGGTATCGGGGAGCTGCCCATATTCGATAATGGAAATGGGAAAAAATATCAGGGGGTTGTTCTAACACCCCAATATACGCCCTTACTTGAACTGATGAGATTTTTTACCCCTTTTGGAATAGGTCACTTCAGAGACCGTGTAACACTGAAAGGTAAAACATGGCTTGATTCAATAACCTATCGCCAGGAAGTTTCGGATTATGCCGGTGAATTAAACGATAAGGAGGTGTACATCGGCGCATTTATAGGAAATTATGACAAGGGTGGACATATCATTTCAATGAACTTTACCATTCATAAGGAAGAAGATATGGATATGCCCACACGCAAAGTACTACCATTATTTAATACATTGAATGTAATGGAGATGGCCGGACAGGATTATGGAACTATGTTTGATTCAGAAAAAGGACTGAAAGTGGAGTTTGAACTCAAGGAGACCATGAAGAATTGCAAATTAAATTTTATTACTACCGGACATGGTGGATGGGGCAGGGGAGATGAATTCGTACGTAAAAAAAATACAATTACGCTCAATGATAAAATTATATTCGAATTGATTCCCTGGCGGGAAGACTGCGGCACCTACAGACTCTATAATCCGGTATCGGGTAATTTTTCCAATGGGTTATCCTCCTCCGACTATAGTCGATCTAACTGGTGTCCGGGAACTGTTACCAATCCCTATATCATCGACCTGGGTGATCTACCTGTCGGAAAGCATGTATTAACAGTCAAAATACCTCAGGGTAAACCGGAAGGAAGCAGCTTCAGTTCGTGGAATGTCTCAGGTGCATTGATAGGAGAATAACCTGAATATCGCGTCTTAGACCGGGCATACAATAAAATACGTCAGTAGGGACCAAAGTCCATCGCTCAGAGAAATTTGATAACATCATAACGAGATTTGAGCCTATTTTTTAACCCAACTGAGAAAAAATTCGACAAATTGGTAATAACTTTCTGATGCTTTATCAAAAATTTTAGTGAAGAACTTGGAAAAAACTTCAAGATTCATACTTCCATCACTCATTGCTCTGCGTGTTAAAGCGAAACCAATCAAAGCCATGACCATTACCGGAATCCAAGGTGCCAATGCGGGAGGGATGACCTGGCTTTCAGCTGATTTTTTCATAATCGTGAACAAAACCTGGTAAGTCATGTAAAAAATGATGGCGACAAGCAAGGGATAACCAAATCCGCCTTTACGAACTATTGCTCCCATTGGCGCTCCAATGAAGAGAAAAACAATACAAATCACACTATAGGCAAATTTGACATGCATCTCGAAGATATGCCTTACTTTAGAGTCATATTCGGCAGCATAGATACTCGACTGAAGATCCGCAGTACTTTGAGCACTTTTAGCCAAAGATACGGCATAGTTGACGCTAGCCAGGCGAAAACGGGCATTCAATTGATCAAACACAGGTTTTCCGGGCTTAAAATTGCCATTTACAAACAAATCCCTGGAAGTAATTAAATTTGCCGGGGAGCTATGAAAATCCTCATCTATCTGAGCAGGTGTATTTTTTCTTTGTGGTTTTATAGGAATAATACCCAATCGCTCGCGCTTCAATTTTTCCATTGACTGGGTATCCCGCTTTGGGAAATATTGATGATCGACACTTTCCCTTCTATCATTGAAGGCTGAATATCCGGTTGTGGCATATTTGGAATTGATGGAACTCATCAAGCCACTGTTCATGTCATCTACTGCTCGGTCAAGTCTACTATTGATGCTGTCAACGGCAACTTTTAACTGCCTGATACTCAGCATACTCTGATGAGATTTATAAAGGTTTTCATCCGTCCTGTTAAAGTCAAATTGACTCATGTCAAAAACCTTGGTATATTCTTTAAAATTCATCCGAACAAAAGGATACCGGCCTTCATTACTCCCTTGTGGATTCATTTCCTGATACTGATGTCCATTGAACATCTTCATGATGAAAAGATTGTCCTTTGGCTCTGTATACATCTCTCCCTCCTTGGCAGTAATCAGATTCAACTTGTCAATTTGACGCTGATTGTCATACACCATAATTCCTTTGACTGCTCTGCCATCTTTGTCTTTATCCGTTACCTTTATCACATAACCGGTAAAGTCCCGGTTGAATACGCCTTTTTGAATGCTCAAAGTCGGTTTTTGATTTTTGATATCCAGCAACCTGGATCGATACTTCAGATTGGCAACAGGCCACAGGTAATTACTGAAACCAAAACTGATACAGGCTATGAAGAAAGAAAGAAAAATCAATGGCTTCATGACACGCATCAGTGAAATCCCGGAAGATGTCATACTTGAAAGCTCATATCGCTCGGCATATCCTCCCATAAGCATAACCGAACTTAATAGAACTGCTATTGGAAATGCAATCGGAAAGAAAGATAAGAGCAGATAAAACAATAGTTCCAAAATAATCAGGGCTCCTACACCTTTGCCCACCAGATCATCCACCCAGACCCATAGGAATTGCATGGTAAGAATAAAAAGAGCAATGAAGAAAGTGGCAATGAAAGGAATGATAAATCCCTTCATAATCATTTTGTCCAATGTCTTGAATACTGCCATTTATGTATTTAAACACAAATAAAGAGAAAATCTGATTAATTGGTTGATGCAAATTTAAAAGAAACAATTTTTACAAAGATTTTTAACCTTTATTCATGATTCAATAAACATTTTGGCTTATTATATTATTGTAAATAGCTGTTGAAATAATTAAATTAATGTCGAAGAATCATTTATCGATTGATTTTGAGGAATATGACCTGGACAATGGCCTTCACGTCATCCTGCATAAGGACAATACCTCGCCGCTTGTTTCCATTTCTGTCATGTATCATGTGGGTAGTAAAAATGAAAGTCCGGACAGAACAGGTTTTGCTCACTTTTTTGAACATTTGCTCTTTGAAGGCTCCGAAAATATAGCCCGAGGCCAATTTTTTAATATTGTTCAAAATGCAGGTGGTACTCTGAATGCCAATACATCCTATGACCGAACCTTTTACTACGAAGTCTTTCCTTCCCACCAATTGGAAACAGGGCTCTGGCTTGAGTCAGAACGAATGTTGCATGCTACCGTAGATGAGACAGGAATCGAAACACAACGCTCTGTAGTGAAGGAAGAAAGAAGGCAAAGGTATGACAACAGACCGTATGGGAGGATCGTGGAAGAAAGCATGCAACGAGCCTATACTGTACATCCGTATCGATGGCCGGTAATTGGCTCAATGGACCATATCGATGCAGCCAGCGAGGAGGATTACAGGAATTTTTATGCAAGGTACTATGTACCTCAAAATGCTGCCTTGTGCATTGCCGGAGATATTGATACAGATAATGCAAAAGGACTCATCCTTAAATATTTTGGTACCATTCCGAAAGGAGAATTGCCCATCAATCGTCCTGAACCCAATGAACCACCCATGGCACATGAATTGCGTGACATCGTATATGACAATATCCAATTACCTGCTGTAATTCATCTTTATCACATTCCAGCTTTTGCCAAAGGAGATTATTTCGCGGTAAAACTATTATCAGATCTTTTAAGTACCGGCCAAAGCAGCAGGTTAAACAAGGTGCTTGTCGATGAAAAAAGAATTGCCGTGCAAGTGGGATCTTTTCCTCTGGAACTGGAGCATCCCGGAGTCGTGTTACAATTTGCCATTGGAAATCCAGATACTGATCCCGAAGTTCTTGAATCAGCAATGGATGAAGAAATAGACCTCATTTTAAAGGAAGGATTAACCGATGAAGATTTTGAGAAACTGATCAATCAGACAGAAACAAAACTGGTCAACGAACAATCAACCCTTCTTTCTATAGCTGAAGGCCTGTCAACGTATTACACCTACTTTGGAGACACATCTATGTTTAACAAACAAATGGATTTCTACAGATCAGTAAAAAAAGAAGATATAAGACAAGCCGCACTAAAATATTTTAATAAAGACAATAGGGTAGCCTTATTCTGGTTGCCTGAAGCTCACAAAATTGAAAAGGTTGAATAAAGGAAACGATGAAAAGAACAATTACTGACGAAGAATTCCGCAAAAAACAACCGGATCCTCAAATAGCCGGACCCATCAATTTTAGGCCTGATCAGTTTTTCCAACTGGATAATGGGCTAAAAATCATTCTGGTTGAAAATCATAAGCTACCAAGAGTCAATGTGCAATTATACATTGATCGTGGTGTGTTTGCTGATGGGGATAAAGCAGGATTGCAGGAGCTGGCCGGGCAACTTTTATCTTGTGGTACGGTAAGAGATAGCAAATATGAATGGGATCGTAAAATCGACTATTATGGCGGAAGCATCCATACTACTTCGATTGGTGGAACCGCCTCTTCCTTGACTCGATATTTCAAACAGGTATTTCAACTCTTTGCAGACGCAATTTTAACCCCGGCTTTCCCTTTAGAGGAATTCAATAATCTGAAACGCCAGCTTCTTTCAAATCTGGCCGCACAAAAATCTGAACCGGAGTCCATTTTAGGCAATCTAATCAAAAGAAGGATTTATCCTGGCAGGCATCCCTACAGTGAAGTAATCACAGAAAAGACCGTAAGAAATATTACTGTGGATGATTGCCGTGAATGGTTTTTAACTAATTCGTCGCCCGATAATTCCTACTTGATTTTTGAAGGTGATATCACTATGGAAGATATTAAAATTCTGGTGGGTGACAATTTTTCATCTTGGATTCCCAGGTCGGTTACTACTTTGGAATGGCCTGAGGATATGAAGAGAAACGGTGTGAATGTCAGTTTTGTAGAAAGGCCTGGCGCAGTCCAATCACTCATTGGTATTGGTTATTCCATAAATTATTTACCATACAATGCTGACACAGATGCTGCTAATTTAATGAATTCTGTGTTAGGTGGTTATTTTTCGAGTAGGCTCAACCTCAATCTTAGGGAGAACAAAGGATATACCTATGGCATATATTCACGACTTACCAATGATGAGTCCATTGGCTCGTTTACCACTTCCGTAAGCGTCAGAAATGATGTGACAGCGGACACCATTCTTGAAATTGTAAAGGAAATGAATACACTGAGAGATGTGGATATTTCTGTGGAAGAATTGCAACAGGTAAAAAACGTAATCAGCGGTAATTTTTCAAGGTCAGTTGAAAACCCAATGATCATTGCAAAATTTGCCTTTGCACGCCACAAATTCAATTTACCTGAAGATTATTTCAAGAATCAGCTCATTAGAATCAATAAGGTGTCGGTCGATGATATCAGGCTGATGGCACAAAAGTATTTATTGACTGATAACATGCACATCGCGGTTATTGGTAGTCGTGAAGTACTTAATTCCCTTACAGCTTTCGGACAGGTTACAGAATTTGATTTTGAAGGCAATCCGATAGGATAAAAATTGTAGCTTTGCTGCTCATTTAATAAATTACTATTATAAACCCAATGCAATGACCTCTATCAAAAATTTCCTGAATGAATTGCCAAATAAAGTTATCCCCGCAGCTTTAGAAGGCGTCAATACCATCCTTCATTTTGATGTGACCGGTGACAACGGCGGACTCTACACGCTCCGAATAGCTGATGGGAAAATTGACGTTTCTGAAGGTTTAATCGGAGATGCCAAATCGGTTATCAGAACAAGCGATAAGGTCTTTAGTGATCTTGTCAATAAGGAAACTAATCCAATGATGGCGTTAATGACCGGCAAGTTAAAAGTTTCCAATCCCGGTGAAATCATGAAATACGCCAAGCTTATAGGATTAATGTAGGACGAAGGAAAATGTCAATCCCCCGGTTGGCACAGCATAAAGACCAATATATTCATGCTGTACAGCAGGCTTGATTTTCATGCTGATATTTTCATTGATGTCAAATGTCTTTAGGTGAGCAGAGACGAAAGCATCCAGGATATTTAAGCCATAGACTCCAGCAAGGGCAATATAAGAAAGCTCCATATTCTTTCGATAGTTGTCCCGGGCCAGCCGAACACTTTGTCTCGAATACCGGTCATAATCAGTTGGCACCCCATCAATCATATTTCTATAAACTTCCTTTAATAAACGATAGTTCTTCCGGTTAAATTCTCCGGCATAGATCAAAGCCCCGAAACCGGCATATACGATAGGGATCTTCCAGTATTGATGATTGTACGCCTGACCCAATCCAGGTAAAATGGCGGACCGAATAAGGGCTTTTTTGGGAGTTTTGAGATCAACACCTTCCCAATTTGTTACAACTGTGTCTTTTGTAAGATGCGAGCTATCTTTTGGCGAAGCCAAAAATAATGAATCAGTATTTTGACAAAATAAAGTATGTACCGAAATGACTATCAACACTATAGGCACTATTGCCTTTACTAAAGGATGAAGCATATCGGCCATTTTGATGTTTTTAAAAGCTTTTATTCTGATTGATTTGACTTTTATCCATCTATAACGTCCAAGATACCGTTTAATTCGTTTGTAGAGTTGAAAATAAATTTCAAATATCCCTGACCTTTTTCATTCTGTTCCACTTGTACCTTGACACCAAACTTTTTCTTAAGTCTGTCTTTCAGATGCTCCAATTCAGGGTTTTTAGCTCTTGATGTCGGTTTCGCCACCTCTTTTCCATGGAAATGATCACGGATATTGTTTTCAAGCTGTCTAACTGACCACGCATTAGACATAGCTTGCTTGTAAAAAGCAAGTTGAAGCGCAATATCATCCACACCTGCCAGAGCCCTTGCATGCCCCATGGATAGCCGCTTATCCTTGACAGTGGCCTGAATATCCGGTAATAGTTTCAATAATCGAACATAATTGGCGATCGTGCTTCGGTCTTTTCCAATCCTTTCTGACAGATTTTCTTGCGTCATATTGGTTTCTTCCATCAATCTCTTATAACTGATGGCAATCTCAATCGGATTAAGATCTTCACGCTGGATATTCTCCACAAGGGCCATTTCAAACAGCTCCTGGTCATTGGCAAGACGTATATAAGCGGGAACTTCCTGAAGACCGGCTATTTGAGCTGCTCGAAAACGACGCTCTCCGGCAATGATTTGAAATCTGTTCCTTCCGGTCTTCCTAAGGGTCAAAGGCTGAATGATTCCAAAATTTTTAATACTTTGCGCCAATTCATTCAACTGTTGGTCATTGAATTGTGACCTGGGTTGATCCGGATTAGTTTCAATTTCAGAAATTCTGATCATAGCCACACCATCCGACAATTCCCTTACCGCTTCAATTGTTGGTTCAGCTTCCTCCTGATCCATACTGTTCAACAATGCCCTTATTCCTTTTCCTAAATCTTTCTTTTTCAAAACTAATGTTTTAAATGGTTAAACAGTCGCTTGTTCAGATGCAGCACCCTGATATTTTAAAAACTCATGTGCCAAATTGATAAAATTGATGGTTCCTTTACTTCCTGCGTCATACATAATCACCGGCTGATGACTGGATGGAGCTTCACTTATCCTCGAGTTCCTGTGGATTATAGTGTCAAACACCCTATCCTTAGCATGTTCCTGCACCTCTTCGATGACAAGATTGGCCAGTCGAAGCCGCTTGTCATACATGGTCAGTACTATACCTTCAATGGTGAGATGGGGATTCAACTGCTTGCGAACCAACGAAATAGTGTTCTTCAACTTGCCCAAACCTTCCAAAGAAAATATTTCAGCTTGCACCGGAATAATAACGCTATCCGCTGCAGTAAGTGAATTGACCGTTATGATACCCAAAGATGGCAGACAGTCGATAAAAATGTAATCGTATTTATCCCTGATTGGCTCCAAAAAGTCTTTCATAATATATTCCCTTTTGAAGCGACTTACCAATTCCAGCTCCGCACCAACTAAATTGATATCTGAAGGCAGAATGTCAAGATTCGGCGTATTGGAATGAACAATAGCATCCACGGCCGGTACTTCGTTAATAAAGCAGTCATAGATGGTGTAATTGGTCATTTCCTTGGTCACGCCGGTTCCTGAAGAGGCATTCGCCTGCGGATCAGCATCCACAATAAGTACTTTATATTCCATCAATGCCAGACATGCTCCAAGATTGATGGCGATGGTAGTTTTTCCGACACCCCCTTTTTGATTAGCTATAGCGACAATTTTTCCCATGTATTATAAGTTGATTACCTGATTAATTTCAGGCAGAATCAGTTCTTTTCCGTTTTTGGCAAATAATTCCTCCGCCACAACTGTATCTATGGAGATAGGAGGGAAGGTGTTGAAATGACACCCTATGACTCTGTCACATTGTAATAATTTAGAGGCAATCAGGGCATCCTCATAATCCATTGTAAAGCATCCACCAACCGGCAAAATGGCCAGGTCAGGTTTGTGGTAAAAGGACGGAATCAGTTCCATATCTTTTGTCAAAGCAGTATCACCGGCAAAATATAAGGTCACGCCATCAGCATGTATTAGAAATCCTGTTGGATTTCCACCATAACTACCATCAGGCAAACTACTGCTATGTACGGCTTTTACCATCCTTACCTCGCCAAAGCCAAAATCATTCTTACCACCAGTATTCATTCCAAAAGTGGTACATCCCCTGTCCTGAAACCAATTAGCTACTTCAAAATTTGAAATAATGGTAGCTCCATTTCGAAGCGACAATTCCTCGGCATCAGCTACATGATCTCCATGTCCATGTGTAAGCAGAATAAAATCAGCTTCAAGATTGCCCACATCCACTTTTCCATCCGCCAAGGCATTTTCGCGAATAAACGGATCAATGATGATTGTTTTACCTCCAATCGAAAATTGAAAGCAGGAATGTCCAAGATACTTCAGATAATTCATCGACAGAATGTATTGAATATTAAAGGGTTGTAAGTAAAAGGCTTCACTTTCGGACTGCAAAGTTACAAATTTTTTCTCAAGTCCTCCAAGGATTATATAACCCGGCTTGGATTATGTTTGTATTGTCTGAATTAATACTACAAGTAAACGAATTATGCTTAATAACAGTTAAATACACTTCCAACCTGGCATTTGCGATATACGAGCAGAAAAATATTCTCCATTATTATATAATGCCGGAATTATGGATCGTAGTATCCGGCGGTCATATTCCACTATTTTTCCAAGAAATTGCACTCCCAGGAATGAAGTTGCCCAAAGGTTTGATATTTAAGTTATCTTTTCTAAAAATTAATCTGATTAAGGTTCTTAGATAAAATTTTTATCAGGCTATGATAATCAGGGAATAAAAAAAAGACCTATGAGCATTCACCCGGTCGGTCTTTTTTTTTCAGTGTCCTTAATTAAGGCAATCAATATATACACTTAAATCTTTTCGAAATTAACCTCCAAGTGAAGTGTAATACATAATCTCCCCTTTTAATTAAAGAGATAATATTATTTAATACAATTGCTTGCATTTCTCACAAAACTAATCCGCCATGCCTTAAAAACCTATAATAAATAGGTTTAAACCGATTTAAACCGAAATTGAAAAGTTAAAAAAGGCAAACCAGAGTATTAAATACTTTACGGAATTATTTGATAATCAATAGATTCTGCCAATTGATGAGAAAGGAGTACTAAAATTTAATTGTGGTATAAAAAATATAACAATATGATTAATTTATTATTATGAATGTCCTTTCCGGATCATCATACACATAAAAAATCCATCGTGTCCATTATGTTTTGGGTACAATTGTTTCTCATCGGCAAGGAAGAAATCTTCATGTTGACTCAAAAACCGATCAACCTGGTCCTTATTCTCCAGGGGTAAGACGCTACACGTTGCGTAAATCAGTCTTCCTCCGGGCTTTACCCATGCAGAGCAACGACTTAATATGTCAAATTGCGTTTCTATGAGTTGTTGTAACTTTTCAATGGTTAGTTTCCATTTTTGATCAGGCTCCCGCCTCATTACGCCTGTGGCACTGCACGGCACATCACAAAGAACGACATCGGCTGATGCTATTAGGCTGCTAAGCTTATCCCGATCCATATAATCTGAAATAGAAATGATATCGGCACCTGCACGTTCTTTTCTGATTTTCAATTTTTCCAATGCTGTTGTGTTGACATCCAACGCCAGAATATTTCCATGATTTTCCATCAAACTTGCCAAATGCAACGACTTGCCACCTGCACCACTACAAGCATCGATAACAAACATACCCGGTTCCGGCCTACAGAATTTGGCGATTTCCTGTGATCCTGCATCCTGAAATTCAAACCAACCTGATAGAAAACCTTTATCCCTACTGAGGTTGCTGCGGGATTCAAGTTTCAAACAATCTCCGTCAATTCCGGAAAATTCAATGCCCTCCTTTTTGAAATACTTTCCCAACTTATTGATATTGGTTTTGAGGGTATTCACCCTAAGGTACACGGGAGCCTTTTCGATAGAGACACTAATAATTGAATTCCATTGTGAGGTGAGGCTTTCCTTTCCGATCTCATGCAGCCATTGGGGAACAGAATAAAGGATTTCCGGCATAGATTTGGCGGTTTCCATCCTGTCTGTTGTCGTACTCGTGGAGGACATTAACCATTCACCAGCATCAGGCGGAACTATTTGATTGACAAACAGATAAGCGGCTATGATTCCATTTAGTCTATCTTCTTTCTCCGGTGCAATAAATTCATAATATCTGAAGTTTTTGACGATATTGAAAATTGCTTCAGAGATAAATTTCCTGTCTTTTGATCCCCTTTGAGGTTGAGAAATATAATTCTTTACCGTAATCTCGGTATTCTTGCCGTTTTCCATAATCTCCCGGATTGCAGAATATATATCCTTACAATGTGACCAGCGTGCCTTCAACAAAAGTCTTTATTTTTTATTTAAGAAAATATTATGTAACCTTGAATCAATTTTCGAGTCTAAAGGTCGTTTTTTTATTGAGATAATATACATTAGTATTGATAAATATTGTAACCATGAAACGAATCTTATTTCTTTTACTTCCTGTCTTTATGTTGACAAGCTGTGCTGAATTACAGCAATTTGTCAACACTGCCATGTCTGAACCCACCAATGCGGAAATATCAGATGGCTTGAAAGAGGCCTTAAACATAGGTATATCTAAAGGAGCCGACCAATTGTCAGCTAAAGATGGATATTTCAAAAGTGCGTATAAAATACTCTTACCACAGGAGGCAAGAAAAATTACCGATAAGCTCCAGGGCATTCCCGGATTCAGCAATGTGGAGGATGTTATTCTGGAAAAAATTAACAGAGGAGCTGAGGATGCAGCTACCAAAGCAAAACCAATATTTATTAAAGCCATCAAAAGCATGACCATGAGCGATGTAGTAAATATTTTGATGGGTTCGGATGATGCAGCGACTCAATATCTGAAGAACGCAACCTCATCAGAGCTTTTCTCAGAATTCCATCCGGTCATTGTTAATAGTTTGAACAAATTCAATGCTATTGAATATTGGGATAAAGCCGTAGGCGCATACAATTCCATTCCTTTAGTAAAGCATGTTGATACCAAGCTGGACCATTATGTTACCAATCAGGCTTTGGATGGCCTGTTCAAAATGGTGGCAAATGAAGAAAAAGAAATCCGAAGAAATCCTGTCAAAAGAGTGTCCGAATTATTGCGAAAGGTATTTGCCAAGCAGGACTCCAACAGAAAGTAATGGACTTTAATGGCGTGAAGCAGCCAGATACAGATACATTTATATCACCCGGTTATTTGCACTCCTATTCTGCCTTTGGGGTCGGAGGGCTCTGATCCGGTGAATCCTCGGTAGCTTTTCTGATTCCGGCGGTAATTTTTTCCTGACTTCGTCAATGCGTCACCCTATCGAAAATTCCAAAAATTATCAGAAAAG
>ERZ761610.24-NODE-24-length-170874-cov-36.009495_pt1 | contig 170874 bp, 161 predicted proteins | sample MGYA00512164_ERZ761610 | MGnify/ENA primary metagenome ERZ761610 (study PRJEB28899, sample SAMN02850038) | bioreactor sludge metagenome | biome: EBPR Sludge; feature: EBPR Bioreactor; material: flocular biomat | place: Australia: Thorneside Wastwater Treatment...
ATGTTTATAATAACAATAGTATTAACTTGATTACAAATCTAAAGGCCGGTAGGCAAGGACGGGGTGAGGTATTAATTAGGACATCAAGCGGACACTCAGATTTCTCAATGTTGTTTTTACCTATTCCGATTCTGCTAAACCACTTGTTAATAATAACCACCAGCTTTAATGAAGGCTCAGGTGTCACAAGTAGTCATTCGATTTTTCTTACTTTCGTGCATGTCATTATTTATAGCCTCACTCAATTCAGGAAGCAACGGCAACTGCTACTACGTTGGCAACCACCACGAGGCTGTTTTAATTGATGCGGGAATTTCCTGCCGCGAAACGGAACTCCGCATGAATCGGCTTAACCTTTCCATGAAAAAGGTGAAGGCCATTTTTATTTCACACGAGCACTCCGATCATATTAAAGGCGTTGCCGGCATTTCGAAAAAATACAAGCTACCGGTTTACGTTACGCCTAATACCCTGGGGCACCGCGGACTGCGTGTGAAGCAACATTTACTTTTTCCATTCAAAGCAAATGAGCCCATTGCGATTGGACAACTTACCATTACGGGCTTTCCTAAATTCCATGATGCCAACGATCCGCACAGTTTTATTATTGCCAATGAAACCGTGAAGGTGGGCGTGTTCACCGATTTGGGTGTTGTATGCGAAAACGTTATCCATCACTTCAAGCAATGCCATGCGGCATTCCTGGAAGCCAATTATGATGATCACATGCTGGAGACCGGACCCTATCCCCTTCATTTGAAAAACAGAATCCGCGGTGACAAGGGGCATTTATCAAATGAACAGGCGCTGGAGTTATTCCGCAAGCACCGGCCCTCGTTCATGAGTCATTTATTTTTGTCGCACCTTTCAAAAGAAAACAACTCGCCTGTTCTTGTTGAGCGTTTGTTTAAATCAATGGCCGGAGATACCAACATTGTCATTGCTTCCCGTTACCGGGAAACAAAAGTTTATCCCATCCATGAGCAACCTGTTGTACAAGAGGTTCAGCTTTCATTGTTTGGGGGTTAATCTCATTGTTAATGATGGAGGGTCCATTCTTTTATTCAACGACTACACGATCTGTTGAAAACTTGCCCGTTCTACTTCGAGGTTTCAATAATCTTTTCGGCTAACACATCCGGATCTGGGAGATTATCCAAATCACCAAGGGATTTATCTCAGTACTTGTTAATTCTTTTCAAACGTCCGTAGCCGTTTCTAAACTTTCCTTCACTCCTTCGCATCATAACCTGTTATTCTTTCGTTACCTTTCTTAACCAACCTCTCCGTTATGTTCGCCAACTACCTCCTCCTCGCCTTCCGCAACCTGGTTAAGCAACGCGGCTACGCCATCGTAAACACCTTAGGCCTGGCCATCGGGCTGGCTTCAGCCATTTTTATTTTGCTGTATGTGCGCGATGAACTTACCTTCGACACCATGCACCCCAAAGCGGAAACCACCTACCGCATGGGCTATTGGATGCAGACCAGCAATGGTGACATACAAACCTACCCACAGGTGCCGGGCGGGTGGGACAATTACCTGAAGGAAACCTACGAAGGGGTAACGGACATTACCAGCTATGTACAGGAAGGTATGCCCACCAGCCTGCGCCATGTGCCCACCGATAAAATTATTTTAACAGAAGAAATAATCTGGGCCGAACCCAATATCGGCACGTTGCTGGTGGTAAGTATGATTAGCGGTCATCCCACTGAAGCACTGAAAGAACAGAACAGCATCATCCTGTCGCGCACAGCCGCGCAGAAATTTTTTGGTGAAGGCGATGCGCTGAACCAAACCCTGAGTGTATCGCACATGATGACCAACAATACACCCATTGAGTTGATGGTAACGGGTGTGTATGAAGACTTTCCCTCCAACGCACACATTGCTCCGCAATACATTGCCAGCATTTATGCGCTGAAACCTTTTGTGCGGGAAATGGATCAGGCGCTGAATGTGTATATGGGCGATGGTGAATATGGAATATGGACACAATCGTTTTTCAATTGCAGAAACCCTGCGCTGGTACCCGCCATGGAAGAGGACTTGCAAAAACAAGCCAACGAAATTATTGCAAAGTATAACCTCGATATCAAGTTTCGTCCCATCATGCGCAAGATCACCGACCTGCACTTCGACCAGGAAATGGACTGGTCCATTTACCGAAAGTCGGCCGACAAAAATTATTTATACATTTTTATTACTATTGCCGTGTTGATATTGGTGGTAGCCAGCATCAATTATATAAACCTGGCAACAGCACGCTCCGCCACACGCGCCAAAGAAATCGGGTTGCGTAAAACTTTTGGCAGTCAGCGTACACAGTTATTCATTCAGTTTATGCTCGAGTCATTCTTGCTGGTGCTCATGGCGTTGGTGCTTGCCGTTGGCGCTGTTGTATTGTTGTTGCCGGAGTTTAATTCGATTTCTGAAAAAACCTTTGCTGTACATCATCCTTTTGAACCTGGCATGCTGAGCATACTCGGTGCGGTGGTGGTGTTTGTTACGTTCCTGGGTGGCAGCTACCCGGCTTTGTTTATCTCAGGCTTTCAGCCGGCTGTAGTGTTGAAGGGGAAGTTTTCGTTTCGCAAGGGCTCGAATGTGTTCCGCCAGTTTTTGATCGGCTTGCAGTTTACCGTGGCGGTGGCGCTGTTCATCGGCAGCCTGGTGTTGGTGCGCCAGATGGATTTGATGCGCAACTCGAAACTGAATGAGGCGGGCAAACAGATTGTGTCCATCCGGTATGGTGGCTTTGGCGAAGGCACAGCCACAGATCATCAGTACAACACCTATAAAAATATGTTGCTGGCCGATCCGCAGATTGATGCGGTAACACTCGCCAATCACTTACCACGGTTGGATTACTTCGGGCCGTTGAACATGCGGTTTCAGTTTCCTGAAATAAAAGAAGATGCATTCGAGTGGTTTCAACTTAATGGCGATTATGATTTCCCTAAAACATTCGGCTTAAAAATTATTGCCGGTCGCGGCTTTGATGGGAGTAATATTTCTGACTCTTCGGCTGTGCTGCTCAACGAGTCGGCTGTGCGTTCACTCAACATCAGCCCCGCTGATATGATTGGTAAGACGGTAATCCGTCCGGCTCACAGTTACTACGGTGGCCCCGACAGCACACAGGCACCGGTTACAGGAAAAGTTATTGGTGTGGTGGAAGATTTTCCGTACCGCTCCATGCATCATAAAATTGAACCGCTGGGAATTGCTGCGCGTCCACACTTTGCCGATCGCATCATACACGTGCGAATTGGTGCAAAGAACATGGGTGAAAAAATTCGTTTCCTGGAGCAGGAGTGGAAGAAGATGTTTCCGACCTACGGTTTTGATTATTGGTTTATTGATGATGAGTTTGGACGCATGTATGAAAATGAAACGAAGGTTGCCGGGCTCACGGAAAAGTTTTCGGCCCTGGCCATTATCATTACGTGCATCGGGTTGTACGGCCTCGCATCGTTTATGGCGCAACAGCGCACACGCGAGATTGGTATTCGTAAGGCGATGGGCAGCAGCAGCGTACAGATTTTGAAATTGTTGATACTGGTGTTCGCCAGGTTGTTGCTGATTGCTGCAGTGATTGCCGTTCCGCTAACCTATTTTCTTTCTGCAAAATGGCTGGAGCGTTTTGTGTATCAAACTCCGCTATCGGTCGGTTTATTTGCCATGGCCCTGCTAGTGTTGGCGCTGATTACGTTATTCACGGTGGGCTATGAAATTCTTAAAGCATCGCGTGCAAACCCGGTGGATTCATTGCGGCACGAGTAGCTTTCTTTGTCATGCACGAAGAACGCGTATTACGACACTATAAAAATATAGGCCTGGCTGCTTTTATGAAACCGACTCTTAGTAACCCCCTTCTCCTTTACAAAATGTGTAACAATGGCTTCTGAGTACTCGCGTTTGCATTTGAAGTAGGTCGCCTTCTTTTTTGGATCATGTGCTTTGAGCAGGGCGTTCAGCAGCGTTTTATCATTCGCTCCAATTTCGCACTTAGGTTTAATGGCTTTAGTGACGGCTGCAATAATCTCGTTGATTTCTTTTACTTGGAGTGGATTAAAAAGTGCCATGTTTCGCTCAGTTAGGTATCAACAAAAGTATACCATTCTGGTGAGTATGCAACACCAATAACAGTTGCAAAGGAGCCTGTTGTGATTGAGCTAAAACTATTTGAAGATGTTATAGTTTGTCACCATATTTTTATACTCCGGCAGGATTTTTTCATACAGCGCCTCATCAACTTTTTTCAGCGTATTCATAAGCCCACCTATACCGGAATCTCTCAGGCTTACGCGTTGCTTTTTAATTTCCTCCATCTTATTTCGGATGGTAGCCTCCAGTTTGATGAGTTCTCTTTCTGTCATCGCCAATTTTTCCTTTAATAACCCGATCTACACACTAAATCCTAGTTGTAAATTTTCTAAAAATTTTGGTGCAAAAGTGCTTTTGTGGCCAATTTTCTTACCCACTAAGAAGCCGAAAAACAGAAAAATTCACAAACGATAGCTGATTCACATTAATCGCCATACTAATTGTAAAGCGGCTATATTAAGCACGCAGGTAAACGGTTCACACAGCGGATAAAAGCACTTAAACATCAAAATTAACATGATATACATCTGTATCGTTGCGTGCAATGTTCGGAATAAAGAATCCTCCCGGCTGTGGAATCTCCTCGACCAGGTCAAACACACGGCATGTTTTAGGCAGCGCAGAAAAGATCAGCAAGAAGCTATACCTCAGCTTATCCGGCACGATGGTCCACACCGGGGCAAAGGTTATGTTTTCGGCATGGATTAGTTGTGCCCGTTCGGCTGCGTTCTTGCCTACTAAAAATGTTGATGGCCAAATGCGAATAAGCATTTCTTGCGCCTGGGTTTGTACGTAGCCGTGAATATAGATGTATGAATCGTTCAGCAATTCCGGGCGGATGGAAAAAAGTACATCCGTATCTACAAATGGTTTTGCTTTTACAGGAGGTTGCTCAATGCTGGCCACTGGATTCGTTTTGTTGATCCCCTAAAAATAGATCAACTTTATGAAACCTGGTGGCTCAACTCTTTTCATTAATAACGAGCACGGGCAATTGTTCATGGTTTACCAGGCTCTCTGCCAAACTATGAGAAAAAATAAAGGCTCCTGTTTTTAGCTGGGTAGTAAGCGCAATAGCATCGGGGGCAATATCTTTTGCGGCATGTTTAATTCCCCATTCCGGATCATTTGTGGTAATGAAGTTGCGGGTAAAGGTTGCGTTTGGAAACTGCGCTTGAAGGGTGTTCATTTTTTCATCTACCTCGGCCTTGGTTTGCTTATCATTTTCCAGCCCGATGTAGAGCATGTGAATGGTGCTGTTCCAGAGTTCCCTAAGCTTTGACACACTTCCTAATGCTTTAGCAGGATTTTCATGGAAGGTGGAAGCAAAAAGAATCTTATCAAAAGTAACCACATCAGGTTTGTTTTTAATTACCAACACCGGGGCGGTGGCGTGACGAACAACACGTTGCGTTTGCGATCCGATGACCAGTTCGCGAATACCCGTTGCACCATGCGAACCCATAACCACAAGATCAATTCCAAGAGGCTCAATATAGTTTTCAATTTTATCTGTCCCCTTATTCATCACCAGTAATGGCCTAGTGTGTACACCTGCTCGTTCTGCTGATGCAACGAGCTCGTCAAGTTTTGCTTTTGCATGACCTAAGGCGGGATCCGTCTGGATGGGTTTAGTCGGCAGCACGTGCATACTACCGGATTTATCATCATAGAGGTGCTGCACAATTAATTCAGCGCCAGCCTTGCGCGCGATTTCCAGCGCTACGCTAAATGCATTTTCTGCGCATGCTGAAAAATCTGTAGGAACTAATATCTTTTTCATGGTATGAGTTTTTTCGGTCACAAAATCCTGACCACCAGCCAGCCTTTGTGCGCCCATTGCCCAAAAACAAGGTATTGCTGCTATGAACGATTATGAATGATGCGGATCAAGGGAAGCCATGATATTTATCAGGCTAGGCTTAGGCGGTCCAGTAGATAATTGAATTAATGGGCGAGACACGTAGGCTTTTAAGGTTAAAACCGGACTGCTTTAGCGCCTTATGAATTAAGTCAAGCTGATGATGTTGCTCTTTTGTCTCCGAAATTATGTTCATCATACCCAGGCCTTCTGCTGCAGTCAACTGCAACAGGTGCTTTGCGTATGCCGTGGTCAGCATATGTATGGGAATTTGCTTATCCACAAATACATCACTCACCACCAAATCAAAACGGGCGCTGCACGATCGTACAAAATCAGCAGCATCTGCAATATGCAGCGTCAAATTCCTGTGCTTGTCCAGATCAAAATATTTTCTGGCAAGCGAAATTACTTCGGGATCAAGTTCAACACCCGTAATGTTTGGTGTTAGTCTTAGTTCGTCACATAAAATGGTGGCAACGCTTCCGGCACCAAAGCCAAGTATTAAAACCGTTTTTGGATTACGCTTCTTAACCTGAAGTTTTTTGAAAGCCTTTTGGAAAACCCGGTGAAGTGTATCAAACGAATAGTTGGCATCAGGTGAGTGTAAAACGTATTTTCCGTTTTGATACCACACTTCCAACTCACCACTTACAGCGCTTGGTCGTTTTTCAACGATAGTTCCTGAAACATAACTGAGTATTTGTTGGCCTACTGTTTTCACTTCCGCTCAAACATGCGCTTGAAGAAATCGGCTGAAGCTCTGTAAGCGCTCACCCAGTTTTTGTGCAGCAGAAATCCGTGTACTTCATCAGGAAAGACAAGTTGCTCAAAATACACGCCCTGTTCTCGAAGATTTTCTGCCAGGCTTACCGTCTCGCTGAACGGAACATTCCGGTCGTCATCCCCATGAATGAGCAGTACCGGTGATCGCCAGTCTTTAATGAAATTCATGGGAGACGCTTCAAATGCTTTGCGCGAAAAAGCTTGTTGCTTTTCGGCCTGATACGATGGTACAAAATTTCGTATCACCACATTCCAATCGTGCACACCGTGGATATCCACACCGCATGAAAACAAATCTGATGCCTTGGCTAAGCCCATCGCGGTTAAATAGCCGCCATAGCTTCCGCCCCACAAACCAATTTTTTTCGCGTCCACATCAGCGCGTTGCGCTAAATATAATCCTGCTCCTTCCACATCGCGGTATTCGCTGGCACCGGCTGCCCCGTAATCAATCGCTTCACGAAAATCCAATCCATAACCAATTCCACTGCGGTAATTTACCGACAATACTACATACCCCTGGCTGGTGAAATACTGATTGAGCGCATAGGCGTTATGATAATACGCACTGTAGTGAAACCCCAATACCATTTGCCTGCGCGAACCGCCATGAAAGAAAATTACGGCTGGGCGTTTATCACCTGGCTTTGCGCCTTTAGGAAGAAAAAGCTGTGCGGGAATTTTCATGCCATCCGTTGCCGTGATCATCACTGCCTGAGGTGTTACCAGATCCTTTTTCGGAAAAGCTTTCGGGAACAAATCAGCTGCAATCATTTTTGATTGACCGTTTGCACCAATAACATAAGGCCATGCAGCGGTGGTCGCATCGGTACGCAAGCAAACTACACCAGCCGTTGTTTCAACTGGTGAATATTCAATGCCATCCCCTGTTGAAAGTTGTTGTGGCTTACCTCCGGTTACGGCTACTTTATAAATGTGTCTGTGGTCGATGTCCCCGATATTAGAAACATAGATCAGGCTTTTTCCATCACGCGCCACATCAACCGACTCTGTTTCACCATCACCCGGTGTGAGCAGCAGCGCTTCTCCTCCGTTGATGGAAACAGAATACAAATGCTGCCAGCCATCGCGTTCCCACGGAAACACAATGCGGTCGCCTATCCACCAAAGCATGTTATCCACCACGGGAATACCTGTATGCAATACGCTGCCTCTGCCCGGTTTAGCAACCCAAACTTCTTTTGCTTTTTCTGTGCTTACATCCACAACCCGAATGGACCACGGGTGTCCTTCTCTTGCCGGAACAAAAGGCAATCGGTTACGAACGTTGGGTGCTCGCGTAAAGGCGATTTGCTTTCCATCGGGTGACCAAACAGGATTGCCATCACGATCAACACTGGGGTCTAAAAACTGAGTGGTGTTGGTTGAAAAATCATAAACGCCAATAAACGAATGGTCGGTGCGGCTGCTCACAAAAGCCAGCTTATTTCCATCGGGCGACCAGCGCATGTTGCTTTGCGAACCGCGTGAATGAAAAAGTTTCCTACCCTTGCCAGCTGAATCGAGTTTAACCAGCCACACCTGGCCGCTGCTTAAATAAGCGATCGATTTACCATCAGGCGATAGCTTTGGATAAAAACCAGTGGCCAGTTTCTTCACATTGCTTCCATCAACATTCATTATCCAGATGGCGCGATCAACACTGGGTTGCAAGGCGATAGGATTCGGTAGTTCATTCGCGCTGTTGGGTGCCCCTCCACGAATGAAAATGATTTTCGAATTATCACTCGTAAATTGCACCGATGAAATTTCCTGACCATCATCCTGATTGTAGCTGGTAATTTTTTTGGGTGCAAAATCAGGTGCATCGGCTACATAAATATTACGTACACCCTGATCGTTAAACACCCAGGCAATACGTTTACCATCGGTACTGGCGGTGAGGCTTGTTGGGAAGGGTACGTTGAGGAGGTTATCAATGGTGACCTGGGCGAATGCTGCAGATAGTGTAGTGAGCAGTACGATAAGAAGGATTGCTTTTTTCATATCGGGTGTTTGAATTTATTGCTGTTAACGTTTACAAAATGCAAAACCACAGAGGCCACTACGTTTTGCTCAGAGAACACAAAGAAATATGGTGCAACATTTTTTTGATTCTACAGTCAGTTTAAATCTCTCAACAACTGCTCATAAAACCACAAGGCTGTTTTGTAGCTTTCCAAACTCACGCGTTCATCAATTCCGTGAAAGCCAATCGGGTCAATCGCGGGACTAAACTTAATAATGTTGGAAGATACTTCAGTAAAATGCCGCGAGTCGGTTGCGCCAATAACTAAAAAAGGAGATGTAATCAACTGCGGATAACTTTTTTGAATGGTTGAAGCTATTTTCTGATATCCGAAACCCTTCACCGGTGTTACGGGTGATGCTTCCGATAAGGTACTGAGCGGAGTAATGTTTACGCGTTCGTCATTAATCTTGTTTTTCACACCTTCTATTGCCTGCTCCGAAGAATGGCCGGGTAACAAGCGAAAATTTACAACCGCTGTGGCCACGGTTGGCACCACATTATCTTTAATGCCGCCTTCAATGATGGTGGGCACAATCGTGGTGCGGATCATGGCATCACCCGTGTTACTCTCAGAATACGTTCCAAGAATTAATTTCTTAAACAACCACGGATTAGCAAAGGCCATCCGCTGAACAAAAGGCATTTCCGGTCCCAGGCTTTCCATCAGGCCACGCATGGGTTCGGTAAAATCAGCCTCAAACGGATTACTTCTAAGATTGTACAGTGCCTTCGATAAAATATCAATTGACGTTTCCTTTTCTGGCATAGATGAATGACCACCCTGGGCGGTAACCGTTAGCTTCAGTGACATATAACCCTTCTCCGATGTGCCCAACAGCGCTACCGGCTTTGTAATACCCGGAATTTTTTCCGCTGTAATAATGCCGCCTTCATCTAATATGAACTCAGCGGCAATGTTTCTTTCCTTTAACAAGCGTGCTATAGCAATTGCGCCCTTGCCTCCAATTTCTTCATCGTGCCCGAAAATAAGGTAGACTGTTCGCTCAGGCTGGAAGTTTTCACTCACCAGCTTTTCAACTGTTTCAAGTATAGCGATCACATTGATTTTATCATCCGTGGTTCCTCTGCCCCAGATGAAATTATCTTTGATCACACCGCCAAATGGATCCACCGTCCACATCGATTTGGTAGCCTCTTCAATGGGCACTACATCCTGATGAGCCATGAGAACAACGGGCTTCAGATCAGGATTTTTTCCCTCCCACTTATAAAGCAAACTGTATCCTTCTACTATTTCGCGTGAAAGCGTTTCATGCGTTTTTGGATACGTTGATTTCAAAAATTCGCGAAAGCCTGTGAATTGTATTGAATCAAACAACGAAGGGTCGCCATACGAAATGGTTTTGTAAGAAAGTGCTTGTTGAAAGTGTTGAAGTGAGAGTTCAGTAACCTCAGGCGCTGATACGGCTGCAAGGGGTTGTTGATTCGATTTAAACGTGAACGTGTTGAATAGTACAACGCCCACCAATGCGAGCAGTACAATCAATTGAAAAAGAAAAAGCTTTTTAATCATAGTAAAAGTTAATTTATCCAAACTTTATTCTTTTGGTCTGTGTCTACACAGTTTATGGTGTAGTTACTTATATTGTTTCCCCTTCTTAATCACCATATCCACACGTTGCAGCAATGCAATATGACTTAATACATCACCCTTCACAGCAATAATATCAGCATACTTGCCTTCGCTGATCGTTCCAAAATCTTTCTCCACACCCATCGCCACGGCCGGCCAGTACGTTGCTGCGCGAATGGTGTACATCGGGTCGAAACCAAATTTGTTTACCCACACGTCCAGTTCGTTCCAGGTGCTTTGGCTGTGGAACTTCATTGGTATGCCGCTATCGGTACCAATCAGCAACACCACGCCTGCATTTTTGAGTTGATTTATTTTTGTTTCCAGTGTTGGCTTTCGCAACGGATTCAACCCGAAATAAGAAAGCCTACCCGGATGCTTGATGGATTGTTTGATATCATTAATGATCGAATCGGGTAAACCTAAATGCCATGAGGTGTTGTCAAGGTGTTCGGGATTGTCGCGCACGTATTCATAATTGTATAGTCCTTCAACTGTTGGTGTCCAAAACAGCGGGCCCAAACTCATTTTCGCGGTGCGCTCTTTGATCATGGCGATAATATCAGCCGGATACTCGGGCGCTGCGGCCAGCCCGGTATGTTCAAAGCAATCAACGCCTGCTTTCAGACCTCTTCGTATTTCATCGGGGCGGTGTGCGTGCGCCACTACTTTCAGTTTATTCTTGTGTGCTTCATCTACCACGGCCAAATATTCTGCGTCTGTCATTTCATCCTGATCGATCAGTTTGATGCAATTCACGCCCGCTTTGGCCAGGCGTTGTACTTTTGCACGCGCATCGGCCTCTCCCTTAACACCCCATCGGAATTCAGCTGTGCCCGGATAGGGTTCTTTCTGGATGAAGGGGCCGCTCATGTACATCGTTGGTCCTGGTATTTCTCCCTTGTTAATGCGATCACGAACATTAATGCTTGTTTCCAATGGTGCGCCCAGATCGCGCGCGCTGGTGACTCCGGCCAGCAAAAGTTGGTGTGCCGATGAAGGCATGATAACATCCTTAGCGATTTTCAAATAAGTTTTGTCCCAATGGGTGTAGTCACTGTGCCCGTTAATCATCAGGTGCACATGCATATCCCACAGGCCGGGCAATATGCTCATCCCTTCGGTTGAAATGACTTCAGCATTTTTTGGAATGTCAATAGAACCAATTTGTCCAACAGCCTTTATGCGTTCTCCCTCAATGATGACGACTGAATTTTGTAATGGCTTACCGCCATAGCCATCAATGAGTGTTCCGCCCACGAGAGCCTTAATTTGTGACCATCCGTGCATCTGAAGCATGAGGGCTAGTAAAAGGGCGATAACTTTTCTCATAACAGAAAGTACGTTATTCCCTGATTAGATAGCAAACGAATGGAGTTACACCTTTGGTATTATACAAAAAGTATAATACCTTTAGTATAAATTATCGAAGGAATGAATCCGTTTGTTGTTATCGGTTACCGGGGGAATGAAACTTTTTGCGATCGGGAGAACGAAACCCGTGCCCTGATCAAAAACCTGAAAAATGGTCGGAATACCTGCATTATCTCCCCTCGCAGACTTGGCAAAACCGCCCTTATCTATCATGTTTTCGCCAATTTAAAAGATTGGGTCTGCGTGTATGTTGACCTGAATCTCTGCAACAACCTGGACGACTTCCTGAAAAGTCTTGCCTCCTCGCTGGCTAACATTCCCTCCGCCCATAAATTTTCTTTTCTGGAATTGCTCACTTCGCTCAAGTTCAGTGTTGAAATGGATGCGCTTACTGGCCAGTATAGTGTAGGGTTTAACCTGGTGAGGCCGGGTGATAATAAAAAATCGGTTTCTGAACTTTTGAAAATCATCGCCAAGCAGAAGAATGTGGTCATTGCGCTCGATGAATTCCAGCAGATACTTAGCTTCAAGGAAGCACAGGTGGAAGGTTGGCTTAGGGCCGAAGCCCAACAGCATAGCTCGATCCGGTTTATTTATTCCGGAAGTCAGCAACGGGTGCTGCATGAAATGTTTGGATCGAATAAACGCCCCTTCTTCCACAGTGCCGAACTAATGACTTTAACCAGTATACCGAAAGATGTGTACACCAATTTTATTGTTGATCAATTCAAGAAAGGGAAAAAAAGTATTTCAAAAGATGTTGCCGGCTTCATCTACGACTACTGCTTGGGATTCACCGCGTACATTCAGTTAGTATGTAATCACCTATATGATGACACGCTTCGAATAGTAAAGGAAGATTCCGTGCTGACCACTGTTGGAGAACTCTTAAAACAATATGAGCCGTTTTATTTAAAACTAAAAAAGCCTATAACGGATATGCAGTTCAGGGTTCTCTATGCTGTAGCTAAACTGAAAAAAGTTTATGCCATAACCGGAAATGAGTTTATGAGTGCCGCGGGGATCACAAATCCCTCTTCAGCAAGCAAAGCTATTGCTTCACTGCTAAAATACGACCTCATTTATACCGACACAGACGCAAGTGGAAAGGAATTCTTTAGTATTGATGATGTTCTCTTTTTACGTTGGCTTGAACGACAAAGCATATAATAATTGATCGCTAATTAAAAATAAAATGCCACACATCAACTGTAACAATGCCAGTCTATATTACATCGATGAAGGTGCCGGAGAGGAAACCATTGTCTTTTCACACGGCCTTTTGTTTTCTCATGAAATGTTCCGGGCACAAATCGATTATTTCAAAACCCGCTACCGCTGTATTGCGTACGATCATCGCGGACAAGGGCAAAGCGAGGTGACTGATTCCGGATGTGATATGGACAGTTTGTTTGTGGATGCTGCCGCGCTTATTGAAAATTTACAATTGGGCGCAGTTCATTTTGTTGGCTTAAGCATGGGTGGTTTTGTAGGTATGCGGCTGGCTGCTCGCAAACCAAACGTGGTAAAGAGTCTTACGCTAATGGAAACCTCTGCCGATGAAGAAGTGAATAAACTAAAATACCAGGCGCTGAATGTGATTTTCAAAATTGCCGGCAGTAAGCCTATTTCAAAAAAAATAATGAATATTCTTTTCGGAAAAACGTTTATGAACGACCCTGAAAGAGCGGAGGAGAGATTATACTGGGAAAATAAAATGATGGCTTTGCCAAAAACAGTTACCCGAGCTGTAAGCGGTGTGATTAACCGAAGCGGTGTATTTGAGGAAATAAAATCCATTCAAAAGCCAACCTTAGTTATGGTGGGAGATGAAGATGTGGCCACAAAACCTGAAAAGGCAAAACGCATTCATAAGCAAATCAATGGATCAGTTTTAGAAATTATTCCTGGTGCCGGCCACAGTTCAACTATTGAACAACCGAAATTCGTAAATGCTATTCTTGAAAAGTTTTTGAGTCATGTACAGCCTGGTAATAGCTCTTCTGTAGGTCACTAAACTTACTTCTCTATGAAAATGAAATATTCGTTATCGCTTGGTCGTGTTGCAGGTGTCCAAATTTTCATTCACTGGACCTTTCTTATTCTCATTGGGTGGATTGTTTACATCAACCTGAAGCAGGGCATGGGCACCGTTGATATTATCTGGAGCGTATTGTTTATCCTCACATTATTTGCCTGTGTTACCGCGCATGAACTTGGACATGCCTTGGCCGCAAAACGATATCACATCAAAACACGAAACATTACGCTGCTACCGATTGGCGGATTAGCCCAGCTCGAATCCATACCAGAAAAACCAAAAGAAGAACTCGTGGTTGCACTGGCCGGTCCACTGGTAAACATCATCATCGCGGTGGCTTTGTTTCCGCTTATTAAAATCAGTCCATATGCCATTGAAGAAATGGACTTGACCCGACTAAGCCATCACAACTTTTTGTTTTCGCTAATGGTAGTGAATATCTGGCTTGCCGTTTTCAATATGATTCCTGCCTTTCCTATGGATGGTGGACGTGTGTTCCGTGCGTTGTTATCATTTAAATTTGAGCGAAATGTTGCTACACGCATTGCAGCATCCGTAGGCCAATTGCTTGCCGTTGGATTTGTGTTTATCGGATTTTTCTACAATCCGTTTTTAATATTTATTGGTGTTTTCATTTTCCTTGGAGCTCAGGCCGAGGCTCAGTTTGCAGAAGCCAAATCATTGTTGAAGGGGTATACTGTGGCGGATGCTTCCATGCGGGACATTCCAATAGTGAAGCCCGATGATACGATAGAATATTGCTCCGATCGCTTGCTGGCTTCTCAAAACAAAAATTTTATTGTTGCCGATGATAGCGGTGTTGTTGGCACCTTAAACCGAGACGAAATAATAAAGGCTTTACGTGAAGGAAAGTTTACGAGTCCGGTATCGGAGGCAATGAATCGCGATTTCATTTCACTGGACACAAATGCTTCGTTAGAAGAAGCCTGGACCACCATGCAAACAACCCGCAAAACTGCCGCACCTGTTTTTTCAGCAGGTCAACTGGTGGGTATGATTGATACAGAAAATGTGGCTGAGTTTTTAATGATCAGCGAGGCAAAAAATAAAGAGTGACTACTCGTACATCAACTCCTTTACTTTTTCTTTATCCTCCTTCTCGTTTTTTAGATCGAACATCGTTCCAAATACATGATCCCAAAGTGTAGAACTAACACCAAAGCCATGATGCTCATTTTTATAGTGATGAAGATGATGGTTTCTCCACAGCCCCTTCATCCACTTGAAGGGAGGATTCCAGGCATGAATGGCGTAATGCATACTCCCGTAAATGAGGTAGCCCAATAAAAACCCCGGAAAAAACAAAAAAGCATATATACCCATCACTAAGTACATCAACCCAAAGATTGTAGAGGCAATAATCAGGCTGGGGATTGGAGGCATAAAAAGACGCTGCTTGTCCCGTGGATACTCATGATGGTTTCCGTGCATGATGTACAAAATTTTCCGCGAGCGCTCTGTTTGCGGAATAATATGAAAAATAAAGCGATGAGCCAGGTATTCAAAGAAAGACCAGAAAAACATACCTGCAAAAAATACCAAAACCACTAAATAAACCGGATGGCTTAAAACCGCGCTACTGTAATAAAGCATGTACGAAATCACAGGAATGTACATGCCCCAGATAACCAGAGGATGGGCCTTAGTAAGCATTTCCAGAAAATGATTATCAAATAGCTGAGCCTGACCTTTGTTGTGGATTTTATCGAATTTCATAATGACATTTTGCCTGAAATCGACCCAAAGGTAAATACAACAATTAAATACGTCAATGATTTTTATCACTGGCCGGTTTCACTTCGGCTTTGAAGAAGGATTCTTCCGATTAAGATATTTAAAGGCATCGGTCATCATAAACGTTCCGGTAATTCCCGTGACCCCTCCTGTAACCAGCAACACTTTTCCTAAGTCATCATATTTCCTTCCCAACATTAAGCCCCCCGCAATTGTAACCGAGTACCCAATTGTGGCCACAATAATCCCTGATTTAAATTTCTTTTGTGAGGTGGCCAGGTTGAGTTGAATTTGGTCAACATCCGCGCGGAGCAAAAGTATTTCTCGCTTCAGTGAATCAACATCCGAAACAGGAACCTCTTGAGCAAACACAAAAAGCGGTAGAATAAGCACGCTGCTAAGAATTATCGATTTCATAACCATTGGATAATTCTGCAAGATAAAACGCATCATCGATCAAGCCAATTTTTAAAGGCATGCACGCGCTCCCGACTTATTGTAAGGTCATGTTCACAAGGCTGATTAAGTCTTATCTCCATGCGCGAACTGATAAGTCCTTTCACTTCTGCAATGGCATCTATGCTCACCATAAATTTTCGGCTAATGCGAAAGAAATTGACCGGATCAAGCAAGGTTTCCAGCTCTTCCAATGTATGATCAATCATAAACTTCCGATTCTCTTTCTTTGTAACGAGGTAAGCCACCTTGCCATCTGCAAAAAAGTAGGCGACTTCGCTGGCTGGTTTAAATTGAAGTTTATTTCCGGATTTCAACAAGAAGCGCTCCTTAAATACAGTGTTGTTTTGTTTCAGTGCTTCTTTGAGTAGTGCTATTTCTTCAGGCTGAATCGACTTTGCTTTAATTTTTCTGTACTTATCTAGGGCATTTTGCAATTCTGCCTTCTTAACCGGCTTTAGCAGATAATCAATGCTAAAATGTTTAAAGGCTTGAAGAGCATATTGATTATAGGCTGTGGTGAAGATGATTGGCTTGTCTATTTGTACTTTATCAAAGGCCTCAAAACTTTTGCCATCGGCCAACTGAATATCAAGCAAGAGCAGATCAATTGAGTTTGGTGTCGCAAAAATGCGAACTATCTCCTCCACGCTGTCAACGTGCTCCGATACCTCCAAAGAGGGGTCGCATTCCCTTAAGAGGCCAATCAGGCGCTCGGCAGCCAGGGGTTCGTCTTCCGCGATCAATACTTTCATTCAACAAGCTCCAAAAGTGGAATTTTTACAGTAAACCGGCTTTCTGTCCTTTCAATCTCTACTTTCCGGTTACTTAAAAACTCATAACGGCTCTGAATGTTTTTCAAACCAATCAGGGTTGACTCCTCCTTTATTTCCTTTGGTTGAAGTGTATTACTCACAACGATTGATCCGTTTATTGTGCTTAGGCTGATTTCAAGCGGATTCTTGCGCGACACAACATTGTGTTTGATTGCATTTTCGATAAGCATCTGAAGAACCGCTGGCGCAACGTAAAATTTATCTCCATCGCGATTGATCTCGTTTTTAACCAAAATATTTTCACCAAACCTGATCTTCAGCAAATACAGATAGGATTCTATGAAGGCCAGTTCTTCATTTAAGGAAACAACTTTTTTTTCCTGGTTATAAAGCAGGTACCGATATACAGAAGAAAGCTGTTCAATAAATTTTGCTGAAACTTCGGAATCTTTGTATACCAAGGTGGAAAGTGCGTTCAGGCAATTAAAAAGAAAGTGTGGATTAATCTGATTACGCAGCGCTTCAAATTGTGCCTCGATTGAAATCTTTTTTAATTGCTCCGCTTCCAATTGTGTTTTTTTAAGTTTTTCCATGTAAAACACTATCGCATTCACACAATTCAAAAACAAGTTTACCCGAAAACCAAAGGCCATAAGCAGGGTAAGATGTTCAGCATTTATCTGCACCGGTATATCTGCTACAGCGTACAGGGCTTGCATGGAAATGAAACAAACCACAGCCACATTTACCAGGCTCAGCAAAAATAAGATTAGTAGCGGGTGTAGTTTCTTATTGAAAAAAATGTGCAGTCTGCCGAGCCGGCTTTCAATCAGGCGATTGAGTTCCCAAACACCAAAAACCACCAGGGCCAGTGTTACGAAAAGTAATGTGCCGGAAATAGGGAAGTTGAAAAGTTTATCTCCTACTGTGTACCGGATGTTCAGGTAGGAATAAATTGCCAGTGCAAGAATAAAAAGATAACGGTAGCGAATTTTAAACACTGTGCAGCAATTTAAAACGAATGTACAAAATCATTTATATAGAAGAAGTCCCGCACGGTTGCACGGGACTCTTCACTCCTAAACCTACCCCTCTTCCTATAAAATACCTGTAGGAATAAGAACCTTATCGATGGCGTGAATAACACCATTGGTTGCATGAATGTTAAGTGATGCACCTATCAAGCCAGCTGCGGGTGTACTGCCATTACCATCGGTTATGGTAAGGTTGGATACGTTCACCGTCACATTCTGATTAAGTGTACCAACTGATCCGCTTGCCAAATCGGTTGAGAAAACACGTGCACCCACAATGTGATGCTGCAATACCTCAGCCAATTTAGTGTTTCCTATGGCAGCCTCAAGCGCATTAAGATCAGCAACACCTACCGCTGCGTACAGTGCCTGGAATGCTGCATCTGTTGGTGCAAATACAGTAAGGTTACCTGGAGCACCAGCGGCATCCAATAAAGTTGGAACTTTAGAAAGAGCTGCTACCAATTGCGTGAACTGAGGCGAAGAAGATGTTGACGCTGCTACTGCTATCTGGGCGATAGTTTGAGAAGGCGGTAATAGCGTTCTGTCAATAACATGTACAACACCATTTGATCTGGTTATATCTGTTGCTGTTACTTGTGTTGTTCCGTTAATAAATACACCTGCTGTTCCTTTGCTCAGGTAAATGTTACCATTTAACGTAGCGGCTGATGAACTTCCATTAGCAATGTTTGCTGCAAGAACTTCACTACCAATTACGTGATAGGTAAGTACGGCATTTAATGTTGCTTCGTTAGGCAACGATGTAATACCCGCAGCAGTAAAGGCCGCGTTTGTTGGCGCAAATAAAGTTTTCTTTTCTGCATTAAGTAATGTTTGCAATACCGTTGGAGATGCTGCTTTAACGGCTGCGATCAGCGTTGTGAAATTTTTATTGAAAAAAGCTGGAGCAACAATAGTTCCAACGATAGGTGTGATTGAAGGTGGTACGAGAACCGCATCAATAACATGAACAATTCCATTAGTTGCCTCTACATCTGCTGTAACAACATTCACCGTTCCGTTCAAGCGAATTCCGCCAGAGGTGCTAACCGTAATGCTCTCACCGCCTACTGTTGCTACAGGGCCAGCGGTTAATTGTGAAGACCTTACGGCTGCGCTGGAAATAACATGATACTGTAATACATCGCGCAGTACATCTTCTGGTATATCATCTAAACTTGATTGACCAATAGCGGTTAGTAATCCGGCAAAGGCATCATTGGTGGGGGCAAATACAGTAAAGTTTCCGGTACCGCTTAATGTTGTTACCAGGTCAGGAAATTTAACAAGCGCGGCAACCAAGGTTGACAGATTGCTGTTGCCCTGAGCCAACGTTACAATGTTTTGTGTCGGCTGCATAGAATTATCATCATCGTTACAACTTGATATTGTTAGCGTGACAATCGCCAACGCAATCAACGTTACCTTGGCCTTACTAAGCCAATCTTTGAAAAAACTTTGTTTTGTCTTCATAATGGGTATGTTTAAAGTTATTGGTTAAAAATTGAACAACTTTAAAACCCAGCTACACGCAAGTTGTCTTACCGGTTGGGATCAAATGGTAATAAAAACGGAGTGTGTTGCTATATTCAGGGAGTGAACTGTGCCCTGATAGTGTCAACCCTACAATAGCATGTTTAGGGTAACTGAAAGAAGTGTTTAACGATATCTATAGCTGTGGTTGCTCTGCATTGGTAAAATCACCACGAAGTGTCCGGAAACGCTTGCGTGCCTCTGCGGCAAAAACACTTCCGGGGTATTTGTTGAGAAATTCACGGTAGATCTCCATGGCCTTATCTTTATTGCTCAGTTGGCGCTCATAGATTTCGCCCTGTAAAAAGAAGGCATCATCTGCCAGAATATCCTCAGGGTATTCATCCAGTATTTTTTGTAACAGGCCCAGCGACTTTTCAAATTCGCCAAGCTGCATGCGTAAGTTAGCCTCCAGCCAATACACATCATCAAGAATGGTATAATTGGTGATGGGCTTTTTGATTGCCCGGCCGGCAACTTCGATAGTATCTCCTATTTTTGATTTAAACAGTGTGGCTTCCCAATCATACTTAATCAAAATTTTAGAATCATATATCGGAATGATAACAAAGCCTTCTCTTAAATTTGTAAGAGCTTGCAACGCCTCTTCAGATTTATTTTGATACAGTAATAACTCAACTGAAGCATATGCCTGAAGCGCATCACCAACGGAATCAAAAGCAATGTTTTCTTTAATGCGCATGCTCAGCTCCATGGCATCATTGGCTATCTCGCGTGTTGTCGCTTCTTTTAAAATATCCAGGTGTTCTTGCGCTAACCTGAAATTTCCTTTGTAATAAAACAATTTGGCGTTTTTGAGTTTTGCCTCATATCCCAATGGACTTTCTTTCAGGGATTTCTCCACCTGTGAATAAAGTAATGACGACTCCCACGTTTCTCCTTTAAGAAGATAGATGTCACCTAAATCCAATTTTGATTTTGACTTTATCTGTAATGAGGCGCGCGGATTTTCAATTAGGCTATTAAGCAACTCAATGGCTTTATCTTTTTCATCCAGGTAGTTTGCATACAGAAGGGCTTCACTCCGCTGTGCTTCATGTGCATTTGGGTTGTCTCTGTATTCTTCAATAAATCTGCTGTAGTCCGCGATCAACCGTTTTACTGAATCAGCCTGAACAGGAAATGTATTGCGCACCCGGGCCTCGCGGGTTTTTACCAAACCAAGACGAGCCTGCAAAAAATATGGTCCGGTTGGGTATTCCTTTGCTACATAGTTGTAGCTTCTGAACGCATTTTCGTAATCCTCATTGTCAAGGGCAACACGTGCAACTTCCATGCATCGTTCTCCCAATTTTTTGTATCGCTTATCATACGCCCTGGCTTGTATAAAAGATGCATAGAAATTTTTCTGCTGCATGGTCACCCAGATCAGTAAATCGGAGTAAACATCCAGATCGGGATAGCGTTGAACACGATCGTATAATATTTTCTCCAGGCTCTCCAGTTCATCGAGCTTGGTGAGCAGTGCCTGCATTACATTTTTTACATACTGTATGTTGGCCGAATTTTGTGTAACATAATTCAGGTATTCCTGAACCATTTTTTCCTTCTCGCCCTTTATGCGATACAACATTGCCAGCTCCAGACAAAATAAATATGGATTGCCCACAGCTTGCCGGCATTCCGCTAATGCCAAAATAGAATATTCAGATAGTGACTTGCCGGATAAATAATCGGCTAGCATTTTAATGCGCGAAACATTTCCCTTATAAGTATTGATCAAGTCTTTAAAATACTTCTCCGCCTTCGCTAAATCGCCTGTGCGTACATAGATAATACCAACATCGGCTTTGAATTGAATATTATCAGGGTCTTTGCGCAAAATACGCTTCATGTAGTTTTGTGCTTCGTCACTTTCACCAAGATCAAGGAGAGTATTTAAATAGTTATTGTGAATAAAGGGAAGGTTAATGTCATTTTTTGCCAGATCACGGTAGAGTTCTATTGCCTTTTGTTTGTCACCTTTTAATAAATATTCATTGGCCAGTTGAATATCTGCTTGATTCTGTGCAAACAAGATTGAAGGGTTATGCACAAACAGGGCTGATAAGCTTATTATTATTAAATATTTATATATTTTTTTATAGTTATTAGCCATGTGAATATGTGTATAAGCTATTGCGTTTTTTGAATGTGGAAATTACGTGAATATAATATGGATTGTATTCACTTTGTTATCAGTGGTTTAAGTTGATTGTGAACAAAAGGTATTGTGTTTTATTTAGTCTTTGTTAACTAAACGAAATGTTGATTCTTTTGGTTGACCACGCGCTTATACACAATTGATACAGTTGTTTGAAGAATCGGTTAAGAATAAGGCTTAATACCCATTCTTTTATGGATTATCCACAAACTGTTGGTCACTTATCAACAGCGGACCAACCTCCCAATTGGCCTTAAGATTAATGGTAGGAACGCCTTTCTCGTTTTTATAGAAGGCTATCGGTTCCGGCTCTTGTCTTGTGAAAAAGTTGCCGGCATCCCAGATGCCGTTTCCGTTTTTATCAGTGATAACCCTGACCAGATAATCGGCAGGCGGAAGGTTTTCAAAGCGAGCCTTAGCAGAATTTGAAGACTGTATTACTTTGAAGGTTTTATTTAATACCTGAATTACAACCTGTTCTTTGGTTTTTACTTCAATAATCAGGGTGCCTGAGTTTTCGGGTGTAATTATTTTAATAGAGGACTGTATAGTTGATGCCGTATCTTTTTCTAGTGATTGAAGAGCCCCTTTAGGTATAATTAAGTGATTGTATGGTATTATTTGTTTCTCTTGTTTTTCTTCTTCCTTAGTAGCTTTTACTTCACGGTTTGTACGGGCTTTAGATCCCTGAACCTGGATGAAATCAATTTCTTTAGGCAGTGATTTTTCTAATGTTAAAAGGGTATTTCTCTTGGATAGCTTGTAGTCATCTTTTGCAAACGTAAGGCGATTAACAGAGTCTAGTTTTATGTAAAAGCTGTCAATCAAAATTATCTCTAGCGGTTTGGTGAATGTTATTTCACCTTTAAGTATGGACTTGTTTTTTAAGAAATCCAGGTATTCCAGTTTGGCTGTGAATTTTTCACGACTCGTTGAGCGTTTGTCAAATTTGACGTATAACGCGGTATCAATCTTATTATCAATACTATCCAATACATGTAACTGAACGGCAATGCTATCAATATCATTTATGGTATTGTAGACGCGTATTGTTGAAGCATCTTCAAGGTCTGAATAAATCCTTGTTTCTATGTCTCGACTATTAAGGGAATATTCTTTTATACCTTTAGTTGTTCGAATATTGAAATAGGTTGCTATTGGGCGCGCAGAAATTAATTTTAAATCGCGGGCATCAAGCCTTACAGCAGGGATATTTTTTTTTTGATTTTCTGTGGTAAGAACTACGCTGTCGCCAATGAATCCATACGATTCAGACTTACTGTCAACGATCAGATTCTTGTTTTTGTCTTCAAATGCATAAAGAATATAAGCGCCAGCTTTTAGGTTATCCAGACTGTATTCTCCTTTTTCGTTGGTAAGTGTAATCCACTGTGCTTCATGTTTGAAGATATTGATTGTATCATGATGTACCACCGCAGCAACAGTATAGTTTTTTAATGGCTTACCTTCCAGGGGATTGTAAACAATGCCGTGAATAGATAATGAGTCTATTGCTTCACCGGTACTGAAGGCAAGTTTCAAATTTTCTACAGAATTTCTTTCAGTGATGTCCTGTATGGCCTCACGAAAAGAAATCGTATAGGTAGTATTTTCTTTGAGATCAGCATTCAATTTAAGAACGACTTTATTTTTGCGCGCCTCTGCCTCGAATTTCTTTCCAATGGTGGGCGTGACAATGAGTTGTTCACGGGCTGAATTCACCTGCACCATTTCGTCAAACACCAACTCTATTTCATTCTTGTTAAAATTGGTTTGTCTGTCTGGAGGATTAGATCGTAAAAGTTTAGGTGGTATTTCGTCCTTTATTCCTCCGGTCGGCTGCGTTTGTTTAGCACATTGGATGAACAGTAGAATCAGGCACGCTATATAGAACTGAGATCTATTCATCTTGGCTGCGCTATGTAGATTAAGCTGGAATGATTCAATGTTTTTCCTGCTTTATAATTAGACCAAACACCCCACAAAAATCCGTTTACAATTCCACGAATTCCTGTATTTCCTTGGTTTTTCTCGCTTAACAAACTGATATAAAAGGCATCAAGTTTCATAGGCTTAATTGACTTTATTCTGAACCCGTTTTGATCGAGTAATTGGAACATACTCTTTTTTGAAAAGTGCCATAAATGCCTGGGCACATCATAGCCCGCCCAATGCTGATTGTAATGCAAGGAATCCGCGGATTCATAATTTGGTACAGCAATAAAAATGGTGCCATCTTTAGGTAGCAGCACATTTAGTTTCTTTAGCAGGCTATTTAATTCATGAACATGCTCAAGTACATGCCACAGTGTAATGATGTTGAAGGCTTCTTGCTTTAAATTCTCTAATGAATTTTCGATTTCTTTTCCAGTTAAGGAAGTTGCTTTTTGCCTGGCAGCACTTGAAGGCTCAACACCACTTATATGCCAACCTTTTTGTTGCATAGCTGCCAGAAATTCACCAGTTCCACAACCGTAGTCCAGTAGCGCGCCTCGTGTATTGTATTTTTCAACTAGCCTCCTTTTCCATCGGAGTGTAAATTTTCTCGCGATCATGTAAACCCGTCCAATCAATCCTGACGAGTTCCCGGAATGTGATATATAGTCATTCGATTGATAGTACTCAGAAAGTTTTTCATCTGGCGGCCTTGGTGATGTAATACCCAGTCCGCATCCCGTACAAACCTTAACAAGAAATGTTTCATGTGAAACAGTTGTGTCTTCACAGGAAAGATGATTTTGGAAATCAGTTCGGGAGCAGACTGGGCACTGATCTATGGCTATCATTTATTTACCCATGTATACGGTAAGAACAGAGATATCTGCAGGAGACACGCCACTGATTCTTGAAGCCTGGCCAATCGTTTCCGGTTTTATCTTCTTCAATTTTTCACGGGCTTCCGATGATAATGCCTTTACCCGGTCATAATCGAAGTCGTGAAGGATTTTATAATTTTCAAGACTCCCTATTTTCTCAGCAAGTTTTTGTTCCCGCTCAATATAAGTTTCATACTTGATTTCAATTTCTGCTTGCTCCTGAATTTCTTTACTAAACCTGTTGATAGCATTCTTCAAATCAGCGCTCAGATTTTGAACATCGTGTATACTTACTTCTGGTCGCTTTAGCAGATTTGAAAGGAGAACCTTTTCACGGATAGTAGCAGTATTTATGGATACAAGCCCTTGATTGACCTGGTCAGGATCAACCTTTACTTTTTTAAGCAGTTGGGTTAGTTCTGCAATTCCGTTCTTTTTGTCGAGCACATTATCAAGTCTTCTGTCGTTAGCCAAACCAATTTTATGGCCGGATTCCGTCAAACGAATATCAGCATTGTCTTGACGTAGCAACACTCGATACTCTGCGCGCGAAGTAAACATTCTATACGGTTCTTGAGTGCCTTTGTTGACAAGGTCATCAATCAATACTCCAATATATGCTTCGGAACGTTTCAGAATGAACGGGTCTTTTTCATTGATTTTGTTGTGGGCGTTAATTCCGGCCATTAATCCCTGACAGGCAGCCTCTTCATACCCCGTTGTGCCATTAATTTGACCAGCAAAGTACAGATTGTCAATGAGTTGTGTTTCTAACGTGAGTTTTAGCTGAGTAGGGGGAAAGAAGTCATACTCTATGGCATAACCCGGCCGGAACATTTTGGCATTTTCAAAGCCCCTTATTTTTGTAAGGGCTTGATATTGAATGTCTTCTGGTAAAGAAGTGGAAAACCCGTTAACGTATATTTCAACTGTTTCCCATCCTTCCGGCTCTACAAAAATCTGATGCCTTTCTCTTTCCGAGAAGCGGTTAATCTTATCCTCAATTGAAGGACAGTAGCGTGGTCCAAGGCCTTGAATCCGACCACTAAACATGGGTGACCGTTCAAATCCTAGCTTTAGCGTATCATGAACTTGTTCGTTTGTATAGGTGATCCAACAACTTATCTGCTTCGTTAAGGGCTGCGTTTCTGTATAGGAAAACTTGCCTGGGTTATCATCACCCATTTGCTCTTCCATTTTAGTATAGTCAAGCGTACGCCCATCCACTCTAGGCGGGGTACCAGTTTTCATCCTTCCTGATTCAAACCCTAATGAGACAAGTTGCTCGGTTAGTCCCGTTGCAGCTTTTTCTCCAGTTCGTCCTCCCCCAAACTGCTTTTCTCCTATATGGATCTTCCCGTTAAGGAATGTTCCATTGGTAAGTATTACAGCTTTACTCAAAATTTCAATGCCCAACGAGGTTTTAATACCCACTGCCCTTCCATCCTTTATCAAGACTTCACTCGCCATCTCTTGCCAGAAATCAACATTTGGAATCTTTTCAAGGGCAAGCCTCCATTCTTCTGCAAATCTTGCTCTGTCATTCTGCGTTCGTGGACTCCACATGGCTGGTCCTTTTGATAGGTTCAGCATTCTAAACTGGATCATGGATTTATCCGATACGATCCCGGAAAGGCCACCAAGGGCATCTATTTCACGAACAATCTGGCCCTTGGCTACTCCTCCCATGGCAGGATTACAGGACATCTGGGCAATGGTGCCCATATTCATGGTAACAAGCAGTACACGAGAGCCCATATTGGCAGCTGCTGCTGCCGCTTCGCATCCGGCATGGCCGGCCCCCACCACTATTACATCATACTGTTGAAACATACATTCGTTCCACGTGAAACAATTAAATTTCTAGAAACCAGGTCTTATGAGGTAATCCACATTTCCACAAATATTATCCACAATGAATGTGAGTGGTTAATAATGGTTTCACGTGGAACCTAATTTACAAGCAAAGATAGGTAAGCATCCTCTTTTTTGCGCATTATCGTTTTTTGACGCTTACTCTTGTCATTGTAGCCCAAAAGGTGAAGAACCCCATGCACCATTACCCTGTGCAGCTCAGAATCGAAGGTCACTTGAAATTTGGTGGCATTTTCCCTAACACGGGGAATGCTAATGAAGATGTCCCCTTCAATGCTTCCTTGTTCAAGGGAATTATCGAAGGTGATAATGTCAGTAAGGGTTTTATGATTTAAATAGTGCTGGTTAATCTCTCCTAGGTGCACGTCAGAGCAGAAGATGATATTTAAAGAGTTGAGCTGGAAGCCCTCATTTTGGATTGTATTTTTTAGCCATTTTGATGTTTTTATGGGGCGGGGAAGTTTAAAACGGACCTTTTCTGAGAAGAAACGGATTGCGCCCATGCTATGCGTTCATGTAAAAGCTTAACTCAACCACCTTACCCCCCTCCTTAAACTCAACCTCATCGGAAAGGTGCTTCATCAGAAAAATACCTCTGCCCCCAAGTTTTTCTATATTTTCCGGAGCTGTTGGGTCTGGAAGGTTATGGTAGTTAAAGCCTTCACCTTCATCCTTAACAGTAAACCGGAGGAGGTTTTCATTGAGCATGAGACTTAAATAGACGTTTTTTAAGGAGTTTCCAGCGTTTCCATGCTTTATGGCGTTATTCACCGCTTCGGTAACGGCAATCATGATATTTCCATAGATATCTTCATCTAAATGAAAACGCTCTTTAGCATTATCAATGAAGCTCTCGATCATCCGGATATTATCGATTATGGAGGGAATCTGAATGCTGATGGTGTTCATCGTGTAAGCTGGAGGTTAGTTTTCGCGAAGGCGTTTAAAATAATCGTTCACTTCTTTTCTATAAAAAGGGTAAAGTTTTGGCGGTACAGTTTTCAACAATTCTACTTCTTTTTCCTTTAATCGTAAATATTCCTCAATCGCTTTGGGCATCTCTTTGTCGTAATCCTTGGCGGCCTCGCCTTTTCGCTCTTCATCCATATCTTGCTCACGCAACGATTTCTCTGTTTCCAGAAGGCGGGTAAGAATATCGCGTTGTCGCTGAATGAGCTGATCGGTTAGCTTTTTATTCACCAGGTCAACTTCCGTTTCCTCCATTCGCTCTGTTAAATCTCCACCTGGAGGCCCCATCCCTTTTTCCTGCATTTTATTCTGCATTTCCTGAAGCGCTCTTCGAATTCGCTCCTGTTCAGCGGCCATTTCAGCAAGCTCTTCCGATAACTCCCGTCCACCCTTTCCGCTATTCTTTAGTTGCTCAATCTTGTCATTGAGCTGTTGCTGCATTTGACTTAAGTTAGGTTGGCTACCCTTCTGCTTACCCTTTTTACCAGAAGCCTTGGCATTGGCCATCATATTCATCATCATATCAAAATGACTGTCCAGCATTAAGGCGAGATTGTTAATGGATGTCATACTGAACTGCATTTCCGTTGAAATCTGAGGCCTTCTTCTTTCCCGGTAAGCTTCGATAGTTTTGTCAAGCCGATCGTTCAGTTCAGTTACCTCACGAGTGATGAATGAGCCCATCATTGGATCGCGCTTACCAAGTGCTAACAGACTGTCTTCCAGCACCTTAACATCATCTTTTAGCTTTAATTGCTGTTGGGCCAATAGGTTAAACCGAGGGTCGTTTTGTTGCAGTTCAGTGAATTGCCGCATAAGCCCCTCCTGATCATGCGAAAGTTTGATGAGCCCATGAATGATTTGCCGAAGCGTTTCCAGGTTTTGCATGTCCATCTCCATGCTCATGGAATTTTGCATGCTTTCCATCTGCTGCTGCATCTGTTCCATTTTCTTTATAGCCTTTTGTTGCTCCCCTTTCGATTGAGATGGTTTGCCCTTTTCGAGGTTCTCCTGGCTGTTTTGTTGCGAATCCTCTACTTCCTTACTTTGGTCCTCATTAGGTATTTCATCGTTGCTTTTCAGATCTTCTCCTAGCTCACGCAGTTCCTGAAGCTTCTCCTCTGTCTTTTTAAAATCTTCCTTTAATTTTTCTTGCTCGTCAGCCAGCTCTTTTGACTTTTCGGCATTTTGATTCTCTAAAGCTTTATCCTGGTTTTTTCCCTTGTTGGATTTCTCTTGTTCCTTTTCCAACGCCTCAGTCTTTTCTAAAAGCGCCTGTTGATCCTCCTTGTTCTTGCCCAAATCTTTAATAGCCTGATCCATTTTATATTCAAACTGCATTTGTTTGAACAGCTCAAGGGTTCGCTCCAATTCTTTTTCTAGATTTTTAGAATTTTTATTCAGCTTATCCATTATTCGCTGAAGCTGATTAACATCGGTATTCTCTTTCAGAAGCTTTTCTAATTCCTGGAGAAGTTTTCGGGTTTCTTCATCCAGCAATTCGTCCATCAACTTTTGTATCTGCTCTGCTTTTTCCCGAATGCGCTCATCTTGTTCGGTAAAGGCTTCTTTCTTTTGTTCCAGTAGCTTATTCTGATCCTTTAATTCATTGAGCATCTTTTCAAGATTTTTCTTTTGCTCAAGAATGTCCTCCAGCTTTTTCTTATCCTGCCAATCGAGCGACTGCTTGCCCTTCAATTTTTGCTGAGCATCGTCAATTTGTTTTTGAAGTTCTTGCGCTTTTGAATAGCTCTGCTCAATTTTTTGTTCTGTTTTAGACTGTGCACTAGAAATTTCTGTAACCAGCTGATCCTTGTCGGGCACAAATAATGTATACACAGAAGAGCGTGTTGACTTATGCCCATTCACACCATCGTTATCCCATACTTGTAGAAAATATTCCAGGGACTCTCCTGGTTTCAGCTTGAGCGAATCGAGAGTCCAATTGTAGAAGAAACTTTGCTGACTTTGATTAACCCCGATGGGAATGTTCACCGAACGCTGATCTACTTTTTGATGCTGCGGATTTTTCACGTGAAACTGAAGCATCAGTTTACTTAGCCCGTAATCATCAGATACAATCCCGCCTAAAACGATTCGCTGGTAGAGTATAGAGTCTCTGAAATTGTTGACCTGAAGCTGTGGATACTGATCTTTAATAACATCTATCCGGTAACTTATTTTCTCTTTATTCCTGCTGTGTTCATTCTCCAGAACAACCTCGTACTGATCTGGGTCATGAAGTCCCTTTTTGAAGTTAAAAACCTGATTATCAGAACTTTGCAATCCATCAGGCAGGCCTGTGGAAGCGAAAAGAATAGAGGCTTTTAAAGCGTTGGCGGTTTGAATTTCCCAGGTCGCCACGGTCCCTTCAGGAACTTCAAGATTGCCCGCATTAACAAGTTGTTCGCTTTTTCGCTGTAGGTAACGGGGATACTCCAGTTGAAGTTTAAGCTGTGTAAGTTCAGGACGATTGGCCAAAGCGATTTCAAACGGTGATGAGTAGAAACCAGCGGCCTCAAACTGAATGCTTTTACCTTCCTGAAGTTTTTCAAACGTATATTGAAAATTACCAGCACCCAGCGATTCCATTTTTAATCGTTGTGATTTTACGATTATGTAGCAAGCTTCCGGAATTGCATTGCCATCCAGCGTAAGCGAAAGCGTAAAATCTTCATTGAAGAATCCGGTGAGTTGTTGGTTTTGAACCGCAAAATTAAAGGGGGCCTGCGGAGTGAACTGCTGATTGAAATTTACAATTCGATGTGTGCTTTGCGTAAGTATATTCTTATTGAAAAGAGCCAGCAAAAGAATGATGCCCAATGGTACGGCCAGAAATTTTATGTACTTTTTGTTTTGGCCAAGATCTATGGCTGAATCAAAACGAATGGGTTCAAAAACGTTCGATTTTTGCTGAACACTGGCAACGGCCAGCGATGAGCTTTGCTTTAAATTAATAAGCTGAATCAGGTTAACAAGCCGATCCTGAATTTGCGGAAAATAGCTGCCAATAAGCCGTGCACTGTCCTCCTCACCCATTCCTTTTTTAGTAATCCAAAACTGAATGGGCTCTTTTAAAAAGCGATAGACACAATATGCTGCAGTAAAAATAAATGAGAGCACAATCAGTAGCCTGCCCCAGGGCGCCAGCCACAGCGCATATTCCAATAAGGCCGCAACAAGAAAATAAAAAACCAAGATCGTAATGGTTAGTAAGGCACCTCTTACTAGCAGGTTGGTATAATACCTGCGCCTGAATGAATTAATGTTTGCTTTTACTTTATCAAATCCGCTGCCCATTACCCACAAGTTTATACAACTGAAAACGAGTCTGCTAACTTAAAGTTTGCTGATCACTAAAGATAGTGGCTTAACGCGATGCAAGCAACGGTGAATTATACGAATGACACTAGGTGGACTCTGGCGACAATTTCCATTGGTGCTCGATTTCGAAATATTCAAGCACATGCATTTTCAAAAGTTTTTCCTGCTCCAGTAAGTCAAAGTGAGGCAATTTTTTAATGACTTTCCAATGGGGCCAACCTTCCTGATCAAGCCCCTCAAGCTCGTAATAACCGGCCAGGCTTAAGACTTTACAAATGGCTATGTGAAGCAAGTCTTGTTTTTCTTCTTTAGAAAATAATCGGTACCCCTGCCCAAGTTCTTGAACGCCAATTAAAAACAGCACTCCATTCAAGTCTTTAGGTTTTTTCCCTAGAGACTGTTCAATGTGCCGCAGCAAAACATGCCAGCTTCTTTCAAGTTCAAGATCACGCTTAAACATGATTCAGTTCTTCCCAATATTCGAAAGCTCTCCTTAAATGAGGTATAACAATTGTTCCGCCTACCAGGGTGGCCACACCCATCGCTTCATTAACTTCATCAGTGGTAAGCCCAACCTCTTTGCACTTACCAAGGTGGTACTTTACACAATCATCGCAACGCAAAACCAATGAACAAGTGAGCCCGATAAGTTCCTTGCTTCGGATGTCCAAATGCCCCTCGGCATAGGCGTTTGTGTCTAAATTGAATATACGTTTTATGATCAGGCTATCGGAGGCCATTATTTTTTCATTCATCTTGCTCCGGTAGCTGTTAAAATCCTGAACTAAGCCCATGGTTACATTTTTACTTTTACTATTTTGAACAGCGCAAAACCCTTGCGGGGTTTATGTACGACCGTAAATATACTGCTCCGTGCCATCAGCTGTATCAGAAATATTTTTAGACTTCGTTAGCCTTGTCTATCCGCGGTATTGTTTAGCCTGTGCAGATGGATTGGTTAAGGGCGAAGACATTATTTGCACAAAATGCATCCATGATTTACCGCGAACGGGTTATCATTTGGAAAAGGAAAACCCAATCTATAAAAGGTTATTTGGACGCATTCCGCTTCATTCGGCCTTCGCCTTTTTGATGTTCAACAAGGGTGGCAGCGTACAAAAACTTATGCATGAGTTTAAGTATAACAATCATCGTGAAATCGGATATGCCATTGGCCGGGTATATGGGGAAGAACTCGCCAAAAGTGGCTTTTCCGATCAATTTGATGTTATTTTGCCCGTTCCGCTTCACCCTGAAAAGCACAGGCGCAGGGGCTATAACCAAAGTGAAGAGTTTGCAAAAGGTTTAGAAGAGAAGTTAAGCGCACCTTGCAAAGCCGAATTATTGCAACGACCGGTGAAGACCGACACCCAAACAAAAAAAACAAAACTGAAGCGCTGGGAAAATGTGAAGCAAGTTTTTACTGTGCAAAATCCAGAAGACATTCAGGACAGAAGAATTTTGCTGGTTGATGATGTGATTACTACAGGTGCGACAATTGAGGCTTGCGCTCTTGCGTTGATTAATTCAGGCTGCGGGCAACTCAGTGTATGCAGCATGGCCTATGCTGCAGAATAAAAAAGCCCTCCTGATTTCAGGAAGGCTTCATAGATAAGCTTTGTATTTTTAGTTCTAGTAGTTGGATCCGGCCCTGATCATGGCACAACGGAAACCAATAGTTGCCGTAGCGCTGTCCTGATCAAGATACCTGCGTGTACCGGGTGACATCCAGTATGCAACATCCTTCCAGCTTCCACCCTTATAAACACGGGCTTTATCGGTAATCAGCGATGTAAAGCTTTCAGGATTTCGCTCTGTCCACTCGCCTGTTGCAGGATCTTTAGTAATTCTATTGTTATACCCTCCGGCATCATCCAAGAATCCATCGCGTCTCATCGGGTTAAGGTCATCAACATCCTGGAAAGAAAGGGGACGGTAAACATCCTGAACCCACTCACTTACGTTACCCGCCATATTGTACAAACCAAAATCATTAGGGGGGAATTCATAGATGTAAGATGTAATTAGCGCACCGTCATTCAGGCGACCAGCAATACCGGCATAATCCCCACGACCACGTTTAAAGTTGGCGAGCATAAAGCCCATTTGTTTTCCATAAGGATTACGAACAGCATGACCATCCCAAGGGTAAACGCGCTGGTGGGTTTGCATTTCCTCCAGCCACTGCGTACCAATCATGGCCTGAGCAGCATACTCCCACTCGGCCTCCGTTGGAAGACGATAAGCAGGAATTACAATGCCGGATTCTAATGGAATGCGACCATCGGTTTCTGCATATTCAGTTCCTGCCTTTTGGGCCAATTGAATATTTACTGCACGGGTTCTCCAAACAGAGTAATTAGTTGCCTGTGTCCAGCTGATACCCACTACCGGGAAATAGCGGAAGCCAGGGTAACGAAGGTAGTGATCTACATAGGGATCGTTAAAAGCAAGTTTTCCTACCCATACAGTAGTATCGGGTAGTGCGGCCTGATGTACTTCCTGAGAAGAATCGCGGGCCAGGTAATGGAGGTATTCCAGCCAATGAATATTGGCAATTTCAGTCTCATCCATATAAAAGGAAGCAACAGAAACGGTTCTTTCAATGTTGTCGCGGAAAGACATAACATCCTCTTCAAACGAACCCATTACAGTTCGGCCACCTTCAATAAAAACCATGTTGGGGGCATCGGGCTGGCCTTTATAGGCATTCACCATGAAACCGCCTTCATCTTCATTGTTGAAGCCAAGACCGGTGGCAGTACTTACTTGTCCTGGGTTTTGAGCGGTTGGCTTTCCTCCTCCCCTTCCAAAAAGGGAGCAAGCAGATAGCGCGACTGAACTGATGGCTAAAAATAGAAGAGCCTTAAGATAGTTGTTCATTGTAACGTTGATTTTAAAGCAACTGCTAATATATGGACATAAACGCATGTTTTCCAAGCAGAAGCCATTTTATTCATAAATCATTAATCCAATTACCCTTGGTGTTAGAAAACGTGTTTCCACAAGGGGTATTGTTTTGAGAGCGGACTATCCCAAAACAGGAAGATGAAACCCCGTCTAACAAACAAAAAGTCGGGTTAAATAGTAAAATGGAGCGGTTTACCAGATGGCATGAATTTGTAATTGGCAGCCTGAAAAGAATAAGACCATGTTATCGATTCACGAGTTCAGATTTATGCCCTTTGAAAAAAAATGTGACATCGTTACGTATGATGGGCACTACCTGACCTTTCGCATGCTGGGCGACTGTAAGGTATTTTTGTATAACACAGGGCATTTTTTTGTAGAGGTATACTACACAACCAAATACCAAAAAGTTTTAATGATAAACGCGTTCGAAAGCACGCGGGGCCTGGAGCCTTACCTGGATAATATTTCGTTGGCCGATTTGTATTCAAGACCCATCATGTGATGAAGTAATTCAATGGCGCTTTCCACATGATTCACCGGATCAATAATAAGCAGAGGTTTGCCCGTGTGCTCACGCAACTTACAACTACGCGGGTGTGCCTGAACGTATTTTAAGACTTGACTAAACATGGCGGAATTAAAATACTCTTCCTTGTTAGAAACAAAATAGCCACGAAGTTTGCCGCCCTTAAGCGCTAACTTTTCAAAGCCAACCTTCTCGCCCAACCAACGCAATCGAACAGAGTTAATTAATTCATGCACAGATTCAGGAATGTCGCCAAAGCGATCACGAAGTTCTGCACTAAATTTCTCTAACTGGTCTTCGTTCTTGATATTATCTAATCGGGCGTATAACTGCAGGCGTTCACTGGTGTTGTTAACATACGTTTCGGGAATAAGTATTTCAAGATCGGTTTCAATAACACAATCCTGAACAATAAGCTTTGCTTTCTCGGCCAGCTCATCGGCAAACAAATCTTTGAAATATGTTTCTTTTAATTCCTGAATGGCATCATCCAGAATTTTGTGATACGTTTCAAATCCCAGGTCATTTATAAAGCCGCTTTGTTCCGCGCCTAATAAATTTCCGGCACCACGAATATCAAGATCGCGCATGGCCACCTTAAAGCCATCACCCAGATCCGAAAATTCTTCGAGCGAAGCCAAACGTTTTCGCGAATCGGAGGTGAGCAACGAAGCGGGTGGAGTAAGCAAGAAACAGAATGCCTTTTTATTGGAACGGCCCACACGGCCACGCATCTGGTGAAGATCGGAAAGGCCAAACATATGAGCCTGGTTAATGATAATGGTGTTGGCATTGGGAATGTCCAAACCAGATTCTATTATGTTGGTTGACACCAGTACATCATAGTCACCATCGATAAACTTAACCATGGCCTTTTCCAACTTGTCGCCATCCATTTGCCCGTGTGCAATACCTAAGCGTGCATCGGGCACAAGTTTGTGAATGATATTGGCAACTTCTTCAATGTCGTTTACACGGTTGTGCACAAAGAAAACCTGCCCTCCCCTTCGCAGCTCAAAACTTACAGCATCGCGAATAATTGTTTCATTAAACGTATGCAGCTCGGTGGTTACCGGCTGTCGGTTTGGTGGAGGTGTGGCAATAATGCTTAAGTCACGCGCGCCCATTAATGAAAAATGTAGCGTGCGTGGAATGGGCGTAGCAGTGAGTGTTAGCACATCAACATTATGCTTAAGTTCTTTCAGCCGGTCTTTCACTTTAACACCAAACTTTTGTTCTTCATCCACAACCAGTAACCCGAGATCTTTAAACACAACATCTTTGCTGACAATGCGGTGGGTGCCAATAAGAATATCAACTTTTCCCTCGCCCACCTGGTGAATGATTTTTTTTATCTCCTTGTCGGAACGGAACCGGGAAATGTATTCAATGGTTACCGGAAAATTAGAGAGCCTTTCTTTAAAGGTGCGAAAATGCTGCATCGCTAAAATGGTGGTGGGCACAAGCACGGCTACTTGTTTTCCTTCTGTAGCCGCTTTAAAAGCTGCGCGAATGGCCACCTCGGTTTTACCAAAACCAACATCTCCACACACCAACCGATCCATTGGGTGCGGTTGCTGCATATCATATTTTACATCTTCGGTGGCTTTGGCCTGGTCGGGGGTATCGTCATATAAAAATGAAGATTCCAACTCAGCCTGCAAATAGCCATCGGGTGTGAAAGCGTAACCAGGAGCGCCTTTGCGCTTGGCATATAACTCAATGAGTTCTTTGGCAATGTCTTTTACACGTTTTTTGGCTTTTGATTTTTTTGTTTCCCATTCCTGCGATCCAAGCTTACTAATTAGCGGAGGAGCGCCCTCCTTGCCCGAGTACTTTGATATTTTGTGCAGCGCATGAATGCTGACATATAAAATATCATCATCTCGATATACCAGGCGGATGGCCTCTTGCTCATGACCGTTTACTTCTTTCTTTTCCAGTCCGGCAAACTTTCCTATGCCGTAGTCGATGTGGGTGACAAAATCGCCCGGCTGAAGTGTTTGTAATTCTCGCAGAGTAAGGGCTTTTGAACGCGAAAACCTTTCCCGCGCACGATAGCGGTGAAAGCGCTCAAAAATCTGGTGATCGGTATAACAAAGAATTTTTAAGGTGGCATCGACAAATCCCTGGCGGAGCGAAAATTCCAAACCGGTAAAGTGTAATTCAGGATGTACCTCTTCAAAAATTCCACGCAGGCGGTCGAGTTGTTTGGGTACATCAGCTGCAATAAAGTTTACAAATCCCTGGTTTTGATGCTCGATCAGATTGTTGGCGAGCAATTCGAAATTTTTATTAAACGAAGGCTGTGCGGATGACGGCCAATCAAAAACTACTGGATTCTTTAGTTCAAACCGATTACCGAATTCAATTTTTGTGAAGGGATTAGTCAGCTTTAAAAAAGAATTACGGTCATCAAAAAGTTTCTCCGGACTTAACACCACCTGCGTATTGCTGGAAGCAACAATGCGATGAAAGGATTCACTTACTTTGTCAAAGGATTTTTGAATAACATCGGTTGTGAGTTGAAAATCCTTAAACCATATGCGGGTTTCGGGAGGAATAAATTCAAATAACGATTGTCGTTCTTCGTGCATCAACCGGGTTTGTACATCCGGAATTATGTTGATGGCAGGAACCGTTTCAACCGAAAGTTGTGAACCGGGATCGAACGAACGAATGTTCTCCACCTCATCACCAAACAGCTCAATCCGGTAAGGCAATTCGTGTGCAAATGAAAAAATGTCAATGATTCCTCCACGCACAGCAAACTGTCCGGCTTCATAAACGAAATCTGTTTTTTCGAAATCGTAGCTGTGCATAAATTCCTCCAGAAAGGAAACATTGAGTTGCTCACCAGTTTTTATGGCGAACGTATTGGATGAAAGCGATCGTCTGCTGATTACTTTTTCCGATAACGCCTCAGGATAGGTAACTATAATTTGAGGAGAAGTTTTTGCTGCAAGCGCATTCAGCACTTCGGTTCGCATGAGAATATTAGCATTCTCCGTTTCGTCAAATTCATAAGGCCGTTTGTATGACATGGGGAACAGGAGTATTTCCCTGCCTAGTAAATTTTGAAGGTCGTTTTGAAAGTATGCAGCCTCTTCTTTATCCTGTAAAACAATCAGGTAATCCTGCGGATGCAGGGTAAAAGCCGAAGCTGCCAACACCGCATCCAGGCTACCGGATAAACCCTTAATTCGAATATGTTGGTGATTGGGCGCAGCTATTACTGCGGCTACGGTCTTCACTAAACCATCCGCGCGGTACAAATCCAAAAATTCATTCGCCCTCAAATCGTGCTGCTTAAAGCGAGGCGCAAATGTAATGGTGCTGACCCTCTCCTTCAAAAAAGCGTTGTTAAATTTATTACTTTTAGTAAATGAGCAATGTTCGTCTTTTTTTTCTGCTGCTGAGTTTAGCCGCCCTTTTGTTTATGGTGGCCGGTTTGTTTAAGCCCTGGCTACTGCTGTGGTGGGAAGACGTACAGAATCGAAGAAAAGTGATAAAATTGTATGGAAGCATAGCGCTTATCAGTTACCTGGTATTTATCGGGCTTCGTTTTGTTGAATAACCTACTTCAGCCGATCAGCCACTACTGTGTATTTCTTTTCCCGTGCTGTAAACCCAATGAGGTAGTGATCGCCTCCATCCGTTAACTTCATTTTTTTCTTCAGCGTTTCAGCGGCTAGTGGATAGTTTCGGGTAACAACATTGGCTTTGCCGGTTATAAAAAACGCTTTGATTGCCGCAGGCACAGGCTTTACAACAGCTTTCACTTTGTATACACGGCCCGGAAAATCCTTCACAAATTCATTACTGGTGTACAGGTGTGTGTTTGCATGTAATTTATTCAATCTGAATTTTACCGACACCAACTTGAAAGCTCCCGCCTTAAGAATAGAAGTGTTGGGTTCGTATAAATAGGTTAAGGGTTCAGAGAATTCAGCAACCGCAGCCTTTTCTTCAGTTCGCGCAAAGGAGAATTCTTCCTTATCATTATCCTGAAGGTTAACCGCATGAATCGTGGGCTCACCCGACCAGAAGGATTGGCATAAAAAAAGAACCTCCTTACATTCATTTTTTACTGACAAAATAAAAATGGCCCGAACGTTCCGAAGCTCCTGTACTCCTTGCTGGAGATCAATAAGTGGGGAGGCCTTAATTAAAATAAAATCAGCCTTGGCGAAAAGGGAAGAAGTCAGCGCTGTTACGTCTGGTTCGCAGGAAGAAAACCTGAATACTTTTTTGTTTGCTTTATCCCTTCGCGCTGGATCAAGGTAAAGGAGATTAAACCGTTTGTTCGTTTGCAGAAGAAATCCTTCGGCTGTAATTGCCTGATAGGAAATATTTTTAGCTTTTAGTTTTTCATGACTATGCCGGGTTATCTCAAGCAGCGTTTGATTCGGCTCCACGTAATCAACATGGTCAAACGCCTTACTGAAAAAATAACTGTCTACACCAAAACCGCTAGTAAGGTCTGCACAGCTTTTACACTCCGGTAAAAAACGTTGAATCACCTCTGCTTTGAAATTTGCAGATGCTTCGGATGAACTTTGCTCAAGATTAACTGAAGGCGGATAAACTATTCCAGTTGTAGCGTAGTAGGATGGAAGTTTGTCTTTAGCTTTTCTTCTTCCCCGTAATTGCTCAGCTAAAGCGGCTGTGGGAATACCAAAGAGGGATTTGTGTTTTAAAATAAGTTTCTGTTCATCGTCATGCTCGTGCCCTTGTAAATACTGCTGCACTTCAGGCGCAGCTAGTGAATGTAATAGTGAGGCAGAACTGGATTCAGACATATAAGAAATCAAAGTAACCGAAATTTTCCATGAACTGAAGGTCAATTTGTAATTTGCCATCCATGTATGATCTTATAGTAGTTGGAGGCGGTGCGGCCGGATTTTTTGGGGCCATTCAGGCTGCCGGACTAAATCCACACCTCAAGATTGTTATTCTTGAAAAATCAGGAAAGCTACTATCGAAAGTTAAAGTTTCAGGAGGAGGCAGATGCAATGTTACTCACCATGAGTTTAACGTAAAGGCACTGGCACATCACTATCCACGAGGGGAGAAGACATTGCGAAGCCTTTTTCAAAAATTTCAGGCGAAAGATGTGGTGGCCTGGTTTGAGCAAAAAGGCATTGCGCTTAAGACAGAAGGTGATGGCCGGATGTTTCCAACAACCAACACGTCTCAAACCATAATCGATTGTTTTTTGAGTGAAGCAAAAAAGAGAAATGTAGAGATCAGACTAAATGAAGCCGTAACAGATATTCAAAGACTACAGGATACTTTGAGCATTAGTACAGCTACCGGCAAAACCGTTGAGGCGAAAAATGTATTGGTAGCCATTGGTGGCCATCCTCAGCGCAGCAGTTATGAATGGATTGAAAAATTGGGGCACACCATAACACCACTTGTTCCTTCATTATTTACGTTCAATGATCCATCAAAGCGATTTATTTCATTAATGGGTGTTGCCGTTGATAACGGTTTGGTAAGGATAGCAGGAACAAAATTTCTGCAGCAAGGCCCCGTGCTCATTACCCATTGGGGGCTTAGTGGCCCTGCGGTAATTAAACTTTCTGCCTGGGCGGCAGCGTGGCTTCATCGGGTAAATTATGAATTCACGGTTTTGATTAGTTGGATTGGCAATCGAAAAGAAGAAGAACTTCGGGATGAATTAAATTCCCTAAAAAATACGAGACCGAAACTTAGTGTATCAGGGAATCCGCTTTTTCAATTACCGCAGCGATTATGGACCAAGCTTTGTGAAGAAGCCGAAATTGAAGAGAAGAAAATCTGGGGAGAGCTAAGCAATCGTAATCTTAATAAACTAATCGAGCAACTGATCAGGTGCCCACTTAACATGAAAGGTAAAACTACGTTTAAAGAAGAGTTCGTTACCTGCGGTGGGGTTGAAATGAATGAAATTAACCTGGAGACGATGGAGAGTAAATTTATTCCAGGTCTCTATTTCGCAGGAGAGGTTTTGAATATCGATGGAGAAACAGGAGGCTTCAATTTTCAATCGGCATGGACTACCGCATGGGTTGCCGCACAACACATAGCGCAAAAAGAAAAGGCCGGTAGTTCACCCCGGCCTTGAATATTTTGTGTTGGTTTATTTTTTAATAGACCAAACTCTTTTCTAACATGAACTCGGCAATTTGCACAGCATTGGTAGCCGCACCCTTACGCAAGTTATCGGCAACAATCCACAAGTTAAGTGTGTTGGGAAGTGATTCATCTCTGCGAATCCGTCCAACAAACACCTCATCACGGCCTTGAGCATTCACAGGCATGGGGTATATATTATTCTTCGGATCATCCTGAACAATTACTCCGGGAGTATTGGCCAAAATTGATCGGGCCTCACTGCAGGTGAAATCATGGTAAAACTCTGCGTTCACGGCTTCGGCATGGCCACCCATGGTGGGTACGCGCACAGTAGTTGAAGTAATGCCAATAGTTTGATCACCCAAAATTTTACGGGTTTCGTTTACCATTTTCATTTCTTCCTTGGTATAACCGTTGTCCAAAAACGTATCGATGTGCGGCAAGGCGTTCATATCAATAGTGTGTGGATACACTTTGTGGCCATCCACGCCAGCCCGTTCATCCTGTAGTTGCTGTACGGCATCCTTTCCGGTTCCGGTTACAGATTGATAAGTAGAAACAACAATGCGCTTGAGTTTATATTTATTGTGTAGCGGAGCGAGCGCCATTACCATTTGAATGGTGGAACAGTTTGGGTTGGCGATGATGCGATCGTCAGATGTTAACTCCTGTCCGTTAATTTCCGGTACAATCAATTTTTTAGTTGGATCCATCCGCCAGGCAGATGAATTATCGATAACGATGCTGCCCATTTCGGCAAAACGCGGAGCCCACTCCAGGGAAGTGTTTCCGCCTGCTGAAAAGATGGCCATATCGGGTGCCAGCTTACAAGTCTCTTCAATGCTTTTGATGGTGTACTCCTTGCCTTTAAAGGTCATGGTTTGGCCAACCGATTTGGCTGAGGCCACTAAGTACAATTCGTCAAATGGAAAGTTTCTTTCTTCAATAACTTTCAGGATCTCCTGGCCAACCAATCCGGTGGCCCCCACAATAGCTAACTTCATTATTTTATTAATTGTTTAAAACCAAGCTTCGTCCCCATTCCGGAACGGACGCGCAAAAATAGTATTTTTGGTTACAGGCATAACAATGGATGTAACGAATAAAATTCCCCTTGCTCCCTGCACACGATTGCTGACGCTTAAACGCCTCACTCTTTTTGCTTTCTTAGCAATAAGTCAGGTATGTTTCGCCCAGTTTTCCGATAACTTCTCCGATGGGGATTACACCCAAAACCCAGCCTGGACACCGGACAACCCCAGCAACTGGTTAGTCGACAATGGCCAACTTCGCTCAAACTCCTCCGTGGCAAGTTCCTCGTTTTGGATATCAACACCATCCGCTAAAGTAACCGAAGCCCAGTGGGAGTTTTTTGTCAACCTTCAGTTTAACACTTCAGGCGCCAATTATGTTGATGTTTACCTGGTTTCGGCAAATCAAAACCTGAGCGCCCCTGGCAACAACGGCTACTTTGTGCGTATTGGTGGAACGCCCGATGAAGTAAGCCTGTATAAAATAGTTGGAGGTACGGCCTCCATTATCATTAACGGGACGGATGGCGTAACCAATTTTTCAAATAATGTGCTGCGCATTAAAGTTGTGCGCGATGCGACTCACCTTTGGACACTTTCGTACGATAACACCGGAACGGGTAATAATTACTTTGATGAACCGTCAGTACCGGATAACACCTTTACTACTGGTAATTATTTTGGTATTCGTGTTGTCCAATCCACATCATCGTTCTTTACCCGGCACTTCTTCGATGATTTTTATGTTGGCGAAATCGTTCAGGATACGGAGCCTCCTCTACTTCTTTCGGTGAATGCATTAACCGCCAATACGCTGGATGTTCTTTTCAACGAAAAACTTGATCAGGCAACAGCACAAACACCAACCAACTATGTTGTAAATAATGGAGTTGGCCATCCTCAGCTGGTAACCCTTCAATCAAACGAAAGAATGGTTCGGTTAACCTTCTCCAATCCTTTTCCCAACGGTACTACCTGTCAGTTAACGGTGATTAACGTGCAGGATCTTTCAGCCAATGCCATTACGTCTGCAAGTGCTGATTTTTTCTTTTTTCAATCCTTACCGATACAGTACAAGGATGTAATTTTTACTGAGCTCTTTCCCGATCCAAATCCGGTTATCGGTTTGCCTGAAGCGGAATTTGTTGAGTTATATAACCTCAGCAGCAATCCGGTTAACCTGGCCGGCTGGAAATTTTCCGATCCATCATCAACAGCAACACTTCCAAATTTCATTTTGCAGCCGGGCGCTTACGTGATCGTTACACCAAATTCTTCTGCCTCTTTGTTTTCAACGTTTGGATCGGTAATAGGCGTTTCCAATTTTCCCACACTGAATAATAGCGGGGATAATCTGTTACTGCGCGATCCCGGTAATGCAGTGATCGATTATGTTGATTATACAGACGCCTGGTATAAAGACGATGACAAGCGACAAGGCGGATGGACGCTGGAGTTAATTGATCCGGAAAATACGTGTGCCGAAGAAGAGAATTGGGTCGCCTCGGAACATCCTTCAGGCGGAACGCCCGGTAAAGAAAATTCTGTTAAAGCATCAAAGCCTGACCTCACGGGCCCGAAATTGGTATATGCCATTCCCACCTCACCCACACAACTTAAAATCGGGTTTGACGAAAAACTGGAAGCTGATCTCCCATTAGTCACCAACTTTATTATTTCTCCAACTCTTGAGGCAATGTCAGTCTCATTTTCTTCAACCCGTTTGCGCGAACTTCTCCTCGAACTGGGCGCCCCAATTTCTCCACAACAAACCTATACCCTAACCGTTGCGAACATCCGCGATTGCAGTGGCAACCTTGTGCAGGAAAATTTCCGGTCAGTCAGCTTTGGCTTTCCGGAAGAGGCACAACAAGGTGATCTTGTTATTAATGAACTGCTTTTTAACCCACGGCCATTTGGCGTTGACTTTATTGAAATACTAAACCGGTCGAACAAGTTTGTTAACCTGAGGAACTGGCAAATTGGAAATTTTGAGAATGGACTACCTACCAATCTGAAAATAATTGCCACGGAGGATTTGTTGTTGCCCCCATCATACAAGCTCGCATTTACAACCGATCCCGCTACCATTCGTGCGCATTATCCAAAATCTTCACAAGGCAATTTATTTCGTGTTTCTTCGCTGCCTTCTTTCCCCGACAGGGAAGGGTCTGCAAGTCTGGTAAATCCATCAGGCGTAACCATTGACAACATGCGTTATGAACAGAACTTTCATTCTGTTTTTCTGCGCGACAAAGAAGGCGTTTCGTTGGAGCGGATTTATCCTGAAGGCAACAGCAACGATCCCAACAATTGGAAGTCAGCAGCTTCAACAGAGAATTTTGCCACACCGGGTTACGCCAATTCAAATGCGGGCAATACTCAACCTGTAACAGGCGAAGTAAAAATTGAACCTGAAATTTTTGTTCCGTTATACGGTCAGCCGGATTTCACCGAGATACGGTATGACTTTGATCGCGGTGGGCGTGTGGCCAACATAAAAATTCTTGATCAGCAAGGTCGTGAAATCAAGCAACTGGCGAACAATCAAACCCTGGCAACAAGTGGCTTTATCCGTTGGGATGGCGATCGTGATGATGGCACCAAGGCACGTCCCGGCTATTATGTGGTTTGGTTTGAGTTGTTCGATAATACTGGGTTAGTAGAGACGTACAGAAAGCGTGTTGTGATCGCGGCACGATATTAAGTAAGCACCCGAAACAGTGCATGGGAATAAACCCCCCTTTATTTTTTGTTTTACCCCTCACCCTGTATTTTTGCCCGTCCGAAACGGAGCTCTATCCGGGTGGATGCAACTTTTTAAACAGGAAAAATTTATGGCAAAAGCAAAGAAAACAGCCAAAGCAGCTAAGAAATCAACTGTTAAGGCAAAAGCTAAGGCTAAAAAATCAACCCCCGCAAAAGCTAAAAAAGCAGCCAAAAAGCCTGCGCCAAAAAAAGTAGCTAAGCCTGTAGCTAAAAAGCCCGTTAAGGCGGCTAAAAAAGTGGTGGCCAAACCTGTTGAGAAAAAGGCGCCAGCAGCGGCAGTAAAGAAACCCGTTGTTGCCAAACCTGCTGACAGGCCATCGTTATTAAATCCAACTTTCTTTCCTCCGCTTACCCAACGCCCTATTGCACACAAGCCTTCTAAAAAGATTACCGTATCGGATGATAAGACACGCTATTCCGATGAAGAACTAAAGGAGTTTGAAGCATTGATCTATGAGAAGCTTGAGAAAGCTCGTGGGGAATACAAAATTCTGAAGGAAACATTAAATCGTAACAACGATGAAGGTACTGATGCAACATCAGGTGGAAATACAAAAGTGTTGGAAGACGGTGCCGAAACTGCTGAGAAGGAAAATTTAAGTCAGCTTGCTGCGCGCCAGCAAAAATATATTACCAACCTCGAAAATGCGCTGGTGAGAATTAAAAACGGCACGTACGGTATTTGTTCCGTAACCGGAAAATTAATTCCGAAGGAACGCTTAATTGCCGTGCCCCACACCACACAATCTATTGAGGCCAAGATGATGAAGAAAGACTGAGCATGGACTTTCTTCAAAACCATATTGAGGCGCTGATCTTTTGTTCACCCACTCCTGTAAAGATTGCCGACATCAAAGCATGTCTTTCCGAAATGTTTAATGCAGATGTTCCGGAGGAAGACATCGTTAATGCTACGGTACGGCTGGAAGAGAAATTTGCCTCCGATGAATTTGCTTTTCAGTTAAACAGGGCGAATGGAGGCTATCAGTTTTTAACCAAGCCGGCATACCAGGCCAGCATTGGCATCTTGCTGAAGCAACAATCCAAAAAAAGGTTGTCAACTTCAGCCATGGAAACGCTTGCCATCATTGCGTACAAGCAACCGATATCCAAAACCGAAATTGAAAATATTCGCGGGGTGAACTGTGACTATGCCGTTCAAAAATTACTCGATAAAGGACTAGTGGAGATCAAGGGCAAGGGCGAAACCATAGGGCGCCCCATGCTATACGGTACTTCAGAGAAGTTCATGGAATACTTTGGGATCAATGAACTGGCTGATTTGCCGGTACCCAAAGATTTTACAACAGAGATTAATATCATTGGTGAAAGCACCGATCTAAAAGATTCCGATGCGCAAGCGTGATTCTTCTGGTCCCTCTCGGGGGAAGCGAGGAGCCTCACGTCAGGAGCGCTCATCCGGAAGGCCAACACCCTCCGGTAAGCCACGATTATCCTCTTCACGCAGATCAGACGATGGACCTTCCGGGAGCAAGCGAAAATTCGACAAGGACAGTAAACCTCCTTTTAAGAAATTTGAGAAGGGCTCATCACCAAGGCGATCAAGCGAGAAACCGTTTGAGGGCAAACCAAAATTCGATAAGCGATCTTCGTTCAGAAAATCTGATGAAGGTTCGTTTGAAAGAAAGAAACGATTTGACAAAGACGGACCAAAATCTTCTTTTCGAAAATTTGATAAAGACGCTCCCACAAGGCGTACCGGAGCAGACTCTTTTGATAAGGGAAGCAAATTCAGTAAAGATCATTCGAAGCCACCTTTCAAAAAATTTGATAAGCGCTCATCCTCCGGTGAGGAATCTGGAAGAAGAACCACTCGTGCCTTTGACGGGCCCGATGATCGCGGAGACCGCAAGAAAAAGTTTACAAAATCAGGAGGAGAGGGCTTTTCAGCAAAGCCCAGAAAGACAGGAGAGGAGGGTGAATCTAAACCACGTGGCTTTTTTAATAAGCAGTCATCAGGAAGGGTAAGGCCAAGAAAATATTCGGCTAAGAAAGAAGAAACACCAACGATAAATAGCCAGACCGGTAAGTACAGACTGAACCGGTACATTGCCAACAGTGGCGTTTGCTCCAGGCGTGAGGCGGATGAGTTGATCAAAATGGGTTTGGTTTCTGTGAATGGAAAAGTAATTACGGAAATGGGTTTTCAGGTAGGTGCCCGCGATGAGGTTCGCTATGAGGGTCGCGTGTTACGCGCAGAAAAACCTGTGTACGTTTTAATGAATAAGCCAAAAGGGTACCTCACTACAACAAAAGATCCGCAGGAACGCAATACCGTTATGCACATTATTGGCAATGCGGTGAAAGAGCGTGTTTACCCGGTTGGCCGATTGGATAGAAATACAACAGGGCTATTGTTGTTTACTAACGATGGTGATTTGGCCGATAAGCTTTCGCACCCCTCCTATAATGTAAAGAAGATTTACAAGGTTGAGCTTGACCGGCCGCTTGCTAAAAGCGATTTTCAAAAAATCCTGGACGGCATTCAGCTGGAAGAAGGTCGCGCTATGGTTGATGATCTGGCAATTGTTTCGGATGATGGTAAAACCGTTGGTATTGAATTACACATCGGCTGGAACAGAGTAGTGCGCAGAATTTTTGAAAGACTGGACTATAGCGTTGTTAAACTTGACCGCTCGGTGTACGCAGGCCTTGACAAAAAAGATTTACCACGCGGTCAGTGGAGATTTTTAACGCAGGAAGAAATTATCCGCCTCAAGCATTTCAAATAGTCAGGCGTTGATCAGTGTTATGGTGAAAGCGGTGCCCTGACCATACTCCGATTTTACCGTTATGCTTCCATTAATTTTAGACAAGGCTTCTTTAACGATGTATAGGCCGAGCCCTGTACCTTCAACTTTCGTTTCTGCCCGGTAGAACATTTCAAATATTTTAGGCAGCGCTTCTTTTTGAATTCCACGGCCGTTGTCCTCCACTACAATTTCTACCACCCGGCCTATGCGTTTGAAAACAACACGAATAATTGGTTTTGGCTGATGGATGTTGTGATACTTAACAGCATTGGAGATCAGGTTCCCCAGAATAATTTTCATCTGCGCGTAGTCCGACCGAAAAACATTTGCCGCATCTTCAACATAATCAAGATCAATGGAGGGAGCGTTTTGGTTGAACTTTACATCTGCAATGGTATCTTTTAGTAGCTCATTAAAATTGATCGGTTCAATTTTTAGATCAAGTTTCTTGCTTCGCGACAGTTTAAGAATATCACTGATTACCGAATCAAGTCGTTTGATGCGCTCTTCAATCATGCTCATGTAACGAAGCGAAGTTTCGTCTGTAAGTTCAAGGCGGGCTACATTCGTTATGCCAAGTATGGAGGCGATTGGCGAACGCAGATCGTGTGAAGTGCTGTACATAAAACTATCCAGCTCTTTATTTATTTTATTGAGTCGTTCACGCTCATCTTCCAGTAGCCACACCACCATGCCCAATCCGGCCAATGTAATCAGCACTAATTCTATCATGCCGAAGAAGAACGGAAACCGGAACTCTCTGCCCATGAAATTGAAGACGGCTACAATGAAATAATAACCATAAGTAAGGCCATATAGAAAAAAGGCAAATACCAGAATTCGCTGGCCAATGCCCTTGGTAAAAACATCGCTTCGTAAAGCCACTACGCCTGCGGCCAAAAAGCTTACAGTAATTACAAAATACCGAAGGCCTACCCGCAGCATATAGCGGTTTAAAGAACCCTCAGTTCCTGGGGTATCATGGTATGCCCAGATGGTAACAAAGCAAACGCCTGCAATAAGAGCAGAGACCCCAAGGATAAAGGATCTTTTTACTGGCTTTTTACGAATGATCTCAGTTAACCCAACCAGCAAAAAGAAAGCGTGAAGGAAAATCCCACATTGTGAAACAAAGGATGCGATCAACCTAACCCAGTCATTCTTGCTGTATCCATAAAGACTAGAAAAGGCGAGGGCAAAAGTAGCTAGCGCAAAAAATCCAAAGCTCCAAGCCCAGGTTTTCATGAACCGCCTATAGTAGACCTTGCTGAAGTACACAAAGGCAATAGCGATCACCAGGCCAATGATCGATTCTGCCAGGTAGGTAGCGGCTGTACGTGCAATTATTTCATTAGACAAGCCTTCAAACATGGGGGAAATCAGAAATGAAAATTACCACAAATATTAGGAAATGAAGGGTATAGGAGAAATAAGAAAGGATTTCTGTAAAACAAACAATGCCAACCATATAGTTAGCATTGTAGTTTAAAGGTGGTGACGGAGGGAATTGAACCCCCGACACAAGGATTTTCAGTCCTTTGCTCTACCAACTGAGCTACGTCACCGGGATAAATCTGGCTCCTGAGTGTTATTCAGGGGGCACAAAAGTATGTATTTTTAGATTCGGTGCAAAACCGGGCTGTATTTTTGGATTTAAGGATTTTGGGAATTAACTATCACGCATGATTCAACAGGTTGTATTTATTCTGGTCATTCTGGTGTTTGCACACCTCATCCGCAAACGCATACTACTAATTCGTTCAGGCATTCAACTGGGAAAAGCAACCCCGACAACAGGCGATACTTCATTGCGATGGAAGAACATGGTTTTGGTGGCTTTCGGACAGAAAAAAATGTTTAAGCGTTTAGTGCCAGCGATTCTTCACCTGTTTATATATGTCGGATTTCTGGTTATAAACCTGGAAGTACTCGAGTTTGTGATTGATGGTATAGCCGGAACACATCGGGTGTTTGCGCCTTACCTTGGTTCAGTCTACCCGGTGTTGATGAACATCTTTGAATTTCTTGCTGTTGCCGTTCTCTTGTCGTGTGTGTTTTTCCTTGTCAGAAGAAACATTCTTAAGGTACCCAGGTTCTGGTCGGCTGAAATGACGCGTTGGCCCCGGCTTGATGCCAACCTGATTCTGGTGGTGGAAATTGTTTTGATGTTCGCCATTCTCTTTATGAACGCTGCCGATCAAATCCTTCAAGCCAGAGATGCGCACTACACTTCAACGGGCACGCTCTTCTTCAGCAGCCAGTTGGCCCCCATTCTTCAAAACCTCAAAACCTCAACGCTTATAATAGTTGAACGAGGAGCATGGTGGTTTCATATTGTTGGTATTCTGGGGTTCGCAGTGTACGTAACCTACTCTAAGCACCTGCATATCTTCATGGCTTTTCCAAATACATATTATGCCAAGCTTGAACCGAAAGGACACGTTAACAATATGCCTGTTGTGACAAATGAAGTTAAGTCGATGCTGGGTCTTGCGGAGGTTGCGGCAACAGAACCGGGTAGATTTGGAGCAAGGGATGTTAATGATCTTTCGCGGATAAATCTTATGGCAGCGTTTGCGTGTACAGAGTGTGGACGGTGTACTTCCGAGTGCCCGGCAAACCTTACCGGCAAAAAACTATCACCGCGAAAAATCATGATGGATACACGCGATCGCGCAGAAGAAGTTTCAAAAAGCTTGGCATCAGGTGGAGCGGGATTAAACGATGGTAAATCGCTGTTGGGTGATTACATCACCAAAGAAGAAATTAATGCCTGCACGAGTTGCAACGCTTGTGTGGAGGCTTGTCCGGTAATGATTAATCCCCTCGAAATTATCCTGGAGATGAGAAGGTATGTGGCCATGGAAGAATCCGGTTCACCCGCTTCATGGAATTCAATGTTTCAAAACATTGAAACCAATTTTGCACCGTGGAAATTTTCACCCAGCGACAGGTTTAACTGGGCTAAAGATTAGTCATGAAAAACCTTTTTGATAGGAACGATTCGCAAGAAATCCTTAACCGGATTGAAAAACTAACGCCTGAAACGCAACGGTTATGGGGTAAGATGGATGTAGCGCAAATGCTCGCACACTGTTCCAAATTGCTACGTATTGCACGCGGACTGGAAAAACCTAGACGAAGTGTACTCGGTATTCTCCTGGGCTGGATGGTGAAGGAAACTTTTTTCGGAGCCAAGCCCCATCCTAAAAACAGCCCTACGGATAAAACCCTAATCGTGGCTGATCAAAAAATTTTTGAAGAAGAAAAGAGAATACTGACTGAACACATTAAAGCATTTTCAGAAGGAGGTCCGGAAAGGTGCACCACACACCCAAACCCTTTTTTTGGAAAATTAGCACCTGAAGAATGGGCACGGGGGCAGTATAAACATCTTGATCATCACCTTCAACAATTTGGAGTATAAATTATAACGGAATGAACGTACCAACACTTGCTGAGCTTACCGCGAAAGGAGAAACACCTGAAATACTTTTTTGGGTTGGATGTGCCGGATCGTTTGATGATCGGTACAAACGCGTTACCAAAGCCTTTGTGAAAATATTAAATGCCGTAGACGTAAAGTTTGCTGTATTGGGTACGGAAGAAACATGCACGGGCGATCCGGCCAGGCGTGCCGGCAATGAATTTCTTTTTCAGATGCAGGCCATGAATAATATTCAGGTGTTAAATGGATACGGAGTAAAGAAAATCGTAACGGCTTGCCCCCATTGCTTCAATACAATAAAAAATGAATACCCCGAACTTGGTGGCAACTACGAAGTAATTCATCATGCCACGTTTCTTCAGGAGTTAATTGCGTCCGGAAAAATAAAAATGGCGGGAGGACAATCCTTTAAAGGAAAAAAAATCACCTATCATGATTCCTGCTATTTGGGGCGCGCCAATAATATTTATGAGGCACCGCGTGAAGTGCTGGAGGCACTGGATGCTGACCTGGTGGAAATGAAACGCTGTCGCACTACCGGACTGTGTTGTGGAGCAGGGGGAGCCCAGATGTTTAAGGATGCAGAAAGTGGAAAGAAGGAAATTAACACTGAGCGTACTGAAGAAGCCCTGGCGACAGGCGCCACCACCATTGCTGTTGCTTGCCCTTTTTGTATGACCATGATGACGGATGGTGTGAAGACCAAGGAGCGGGAAGCTGAGGTGAAAGTAAAAGATCTGGCCGAACTTATCGCGGAGGCCAAAGGTTTATAATTAAGTATTAATAGCTAACGATATGTTTGTCCCCTTCAATAGCCTGCCAGATGCTGCCCGTGTATGGATTTATCAGTCTGAACGGAAGCTTAGTGAACTTGAGAAGAGCACAATTTCGGCATCACTACAATCGTTTACCAACCAGTGGACGGCACACAACCAGCCATTAAAGGCATCATTTATTATACGGTATGATCAATTTATTGTGTTGGCGGTTGATGAGTCGTACACCGAGGCCAGCGGATGTTCTATTGATAGTTCAGTAGCGGTTATCCGCCAGCTGAGCAACCAGCTAAAAGTAGATTTCTTTAACAGAACTACGGTGGCATTTTATATTGATGGGCAGGTAAGCACTTTAGCCATGGCTGATTTGAAAAGCAAGTACGAAGAGGGATTCTGGAGCGGTGAAACTATTGTTATGGATAACACGGTGCCAACCAAAGCAGCATTTGATACGGGTTGGATGCGTAAAGCAAACGAAACCTGGTTGAAGCGGTATCTGTCGAAGGCAACAGTTTGAGGTAACAAGTATTGTTTTTTTTGTAGTTTTAAAGCCTAGTCGGTAAGCATATGAGGTTATTGCTGTTTTTTGGGGTTGGCATTCTGGTGGCGGGTTGCAGTGTGGAAAAAAAGGCCACCAAAGCATTCATGCGGGGTGAGTACCAAAACGCCATTAATCTTTTTAATAAGAGCAAACCGAAAGAACCCGCCAAAGCCAATTATTTTGTTGGTGAATCATATCGCCTTTCAAATCGCATTAAAGAATCTGAAGCCTACTATGCAAAGGCAGGTGGAGCTGGTGTTGATAAGGACTCCATTCAGTTTTACTATGCTCAGGCACTTAAGGCGAACTCAAAATACAACGAATCGCGCAAGCAATTAGAAGAACTGATCAAACGCACCTCAAACGAAAAGCTGAAAGATCGCGCACAGGTTGAATACAATGGGCTTGCATCACTGGAGAAGTTGCGTGAAAAGGGAAGTTATTACAAGGTTAAAAACCTTGAACTGCTGAATACTCCAGCGAGTGAGTATGCACCGGTTTACCTGAACAACGAATTGTATTTCACGTCATCGCGTGGCAATGGAAGAATTTATGAGGCCGAAGGCAAACCTTTTACATCTATCTTTAAAGCAGCTACCAGAGGCGCCAATGTTGATGTTACCACTGTTCAGGCGTTGCCGGCAGGCATTAATGATGACCTACGTAATGTAGGATGCCCAACCTTTACACCTGATGGACGCACCATGGTTTTCGCAATGGGTAATACCCGCAAGAAAAAAGGTGGAGCCGATGTCGATTTATATCTTTCTCGTTTCAGAAACGGAGAGTGGAGTGAGCCCCAACGACTTAACATTAATACCCAGTTTAAAGATGAATATGATGCTGTAGCCAGAAATAACAGCTGGGATTCTTCACCCGCTTTCGCACCCGATGGACGCACACTTTACTTTGCTTCTAACCGACCGGGTGGTTATGGCGGCACAGACATCTATTCAGCACAAATGGATTCGCGCGGAAGATTTTCACGGGTGAGAAACCTGGGCCCTGAAATTAATACAGCGGGTAACGAGTTGTTTCCCTACGTATCCGAAGACGGTAAACTTTATTTTGCATCTGATGGCCATCCCGGGTTTGGCGGAATAGATTTGTTTGTTGTGAAACGCGCCAGCGGCAAAACAACCATTGAAAATTTAGGTGAACCGATGAACTCACCGGCCGATGATTTTGGAATATTTTTATTCCGCCCGGATCGCGGCTTCTTCACCTCTAACCGCGAAGGTGGTAAAGGTGATGATGACATCTACACCTTTGTAAATGAAGATCCAAACCTGAAGGTGGTAAATTATTTTCTGGCCGGTGTAACCTATACACCACTCACCGACAGCACACTTCAGATACTTCCGAATGTGCGTGTGTCTTTACTGGATACACAGGGCGATGCGATGCAGGATTTTGTTACCGGCAATGATGGTAAGTTTTTATTCCGTGTGTATGAAAATGAAGATTATAACCTGATTGGTGAAACGGACGGCTACCTGGTAAAACGTCAGGGGTATACCACAAAAGGGAAATCAGTTGACCCGGCTACGCTTAAAGATTTAGTTACCAACATTACATTAGATACCATCATGATTCTCGATAAAATCGAGATCAACAAAATTTTCAGACTGGAGAATATTTATTTTGATTTTGATAAATATGATATCCGAACCGATGCAGCCAGGGAACTGGATAAACTGGTTCAGCTTTTAATCGACAACCCCGAAATTAAAATTGAGATGGGATCACACACGGATAGCGTGGGCACCTTGGTATACAACTATGAACTATCCAAAAACCGCGCTGAATCTACCGTGAAGTACTTAATCTCAAAGGGCATTGCCCCCGATAGGCTGGTAGCAAAGGGCTATGGCGAAGAAGTGCCGATTGCGCGCAACACCAATCGCGATGGAACGGATAACCCGGAAGGCCGCGCGCGCAACCGGAGAACAGAATTTAAAATTTTGGAAGTGGGCGTAATGCCCAAACCCCTCAGCGATGACGAGTTTGACGAGGACAAGTATTTTAGAAAAGGCGGGGAATTGAAGAAGGGGAATTGACGATCCATCTTTATCTAATGAGCACTTTCAGTTTTGATTTTCTTCACGGATCATAAGAGTACCGATTTTGAAAGAATAGTGCTTAGTAAAAACATTATTCAACAGTACATCATTTGCAATTATTGAAGAGCACTATATGTCAATAATAAGGTTTGGCTTTTGCAGAGGATAACCCACACTATTATACACGGCCATGCCGTTTTATTGTGGGGTATGAGCTTGATGAAAGGACGCTGAACACTATAAGGGGCGGCAAGAGCCACTTTAACACATCCATTCCAATGTTATTAGAATGGCATTTTATACGGGCGCAAGCAATAAAAATTGCTTGTCGTGTAAGCCAAAAAACGTAAGAGTAGGCTATTATCTAAAATCAAAAAAGATGAAAAATTTGGAACATTTTAAAAAGTTCGAGATCACGCAACAGGATCAAAGAATCACGAAAGCTGGCTATTGGACCCCTACTCAAGCATTGCTTTGTGCTATAAATGATGCTTTGTTTCAAGCTCATTTTAATGAGGGAAACGATGCAATGCTACATGAAAATATGGCTTATTACAGGCAGTATTGTGCACCGATGTAGTAAGCAAAACCCAACTTTTAGAACCCATTTAAACACACGAACTAGTTAATACTAAAGAAATTGAGTTAAGATGGGTTCTCTTTTTATTCAAAGAAATACGATGATTAGATTAATTTTATTAATCTCTCTGGTCTCTTTCAAAGAAACTTTTCCCCAGACCTACATCTTTGAGGGTGTGATTACTTACAAGCATCAGGCCTTCATCAATGATGATCAACAAACTTATTCACCGATCGAAACAGAAGAAGTCTATCATAATGAGCGTTATTTGTTGAGACGAGTATTAAGTGGCCGAGCCTTGGTTTTAACAGGAAACAGGGACATACTTTTGGATGCGGAAAACTTCAAGAGGATTCAAATTGACCATGACAAACATACTTATACTGAACTTGATACTGCGCAGCCTGATAATTTCAAGCAATTCTCTGATATCCAGCTACTCAAAGAGGATACAATTTTAGGGCACAATTGTACGGTATATAAGTTTAGATATTTGCTTAAGAGTGAAGTCGCAACCTTGTATGGTGTTGAAATGAAGATGGATACGCTAACGTGCGAGTATTATATAAGCAGCAAACTAGAATTAAGCAAACCAGAAGCGTTTGCGAAACTGCAAGGTTACCGGAATACTAAGTTGCTTGATGGAAGATTCAAGGGGATACCGCTAAAAATCATAACAACAAATTCAAATGGTAATAAACTTATCGTTGAGGCTGTTAAGATTAAGCAGATTAAGGTTGATTTTATGAAAATACCCGACAGCTACATAAAGATGTAACTTTAACTCAAGTTAATACTACATTCTTTCAATTACATTATAATGATTTTTTACGCTAATAGAATTTAAAATCAAAAGGGCAGCATACAAGTATAGAATGATATGATATGGAATAAATTGTTTTCAAGAATATTCAAATGTTTTATGCTGTTCACTTGGATTATGCTATTCACCTTAAAACTTCATGCCCAAGACATTCAGACTATACTTTCAAATCATTATAAAGCTTTAGGAGCAAAGGAGAACTGGGATTCTATTCGAAGCGCTATCTTTGTGTACACAGACAGCTCATTGAAAGAAATGAGTAATACGGAGTCATTCGGAAATGCATTTCAATCTAAAATTGCCATAAAAATAAATAAACGTGTAGGCAATCACATTTACGAAAGATTTATTTCTTATTCTCCGAACGATTCTACAAATACTTCATCAACATGTTACAACGGCAGAGACTATTGGCGTCAAAAAATAGGAGGCCCCATAGAATCATTCTCGGACTTTAGTGCGCGCTATGGTAAGTTCACTCGCATTGGTCAAACCATGCTATTATCACGAGCTGATTCTATAAAAAGTTTGGGGACAAAGGAGCTGCTTAAGGATAACCAGTCGATTCTCTGTCTCGTATTGGAGTTACAGATTGACGGAACGAGTACTTACTTTTTTATAAACTCGAAAACCTGGCTCGTAGAGGCCTCACGCCACCTTTCATTAAGCGAAAAAAATCCAACAACATACTATACTAATTACAAGTTGGTAAGTGGATTGATGTTTCCATTCCAAGAAACAGTGAAAAAGAATGACACATTAGTCAGCTTAATAGAATACCGATCAATTAAGCTGAACATAGATATTCCCGATTGGATCTTTGATAGTCAAACAACATTTAATACAATTCTTAATTCTATTAATCACTAAAATTTATCATTATGAAAAGTAATATTAAAAAGTTTCAGGAGTTCCGCTTAAGTAACAAACAACTTGTTGCAATTAAGGGTGGATCGGGTTGTGTTTGTCATCAGGCTGTGCCGTATGATTGTGAGTACCTGGGAGGTTATCAACCAGGGACTGGAGCATTTTATAACTGTATGGTTGCAGGCTATCAGGGCTGCTGTGCAGTGGATACCACTTGTCATTGCCCACCTGTAATAGGATAGTATTATTTTCTTAACCTCTACAGTTTATTCCAATCTCATTAGAATGGGATTTCGCATGTTTGGTATGCAGCAGTTTTCGCAAAACCTGCCGCGGATACCGAAAAGCGAATGAGTAGGTAAAATTAAAACTTAAAATTATGAAGTTAGCACAATTCACAAGATTTCAAATCGCAAATGATGAATTGAAGGTCATCAAGGGTGGGATTACATGCAGTTTTTCCGTAACTTTTAGTGATGGTTCACAATTTAGCGATAGCGGTTCTTGTTCAGGCTCAACAGTGGCGGAATGTAACCAATACGCAGTTCAAAATTGCAATGGATGGGCCGCTGGTGGTGCAACACAGTGTAATTATTACTGCCTGGCATAATGTGTTGACAAGTAAATGTTTTAGGCAAAAGCAAATCATCGACAGTTTGCTTTTGCCTCCTTTGTCTATACCATGAAAATTTTCACGGCTCTATATTTTTGCTCCCTACTTTATGGGTTTGCATCAGACGATGTAAACTCAAATGAACCGCGTATCGATATTGTTGATAAAACCGGTTCGCAGAATTTTGGTTTTTACTTCATCGATCAATTTGGAGACATTAAAAATCATTTCTTGTTCAAAAATCACGAAGTTGGCGCTAATCACTACACGATTCATACATCAAACCCGCTGCTCATTATACTAACGAAAGGTAATTTTTCTGCACATCCTGTTTTTATTGAACCAGGTGATACCTGTGAAATATACTTTGATGGCGAATCTTACCAGATTAAAGGGCAAAAGAGTTCTGAAGACCTGAGTATTTTCAGCGCACTCGAGCGAGAGCTTGGATATGTTTTTCCAGACTTCAGCGGAATAAAATTAAGTAAACGATTAGATTTAACTTATTTACTAGAACAACACAAAAAAAGATATTTTGACCGCAAGGAATTTCTTGATAATTATGAAAGGGAACACATTGTTTCAAGCAGGTATGCAGAAGTGGCAAAACAAGCTATATACTATAAGTATTTAAGAGGAATTTTATATCCATTTTATGTATCAGGCGATACTGAAAAATTGGAATCCACGGATATTTCTGAAACGTACTATTTGCAGGTACTTAGAATACTTGAACCAGCATCGTTCGATGACTCACTCCTTTTTCTTGAAGATTACAGACTGTTTGTTTGGAACTATTGCCGGTTTTTAAGTAGAGAGTACTTAGGTACGTCTGAAGAATTTAGTTCACTTTTTGAGTGTGCCAAAGCAAATTTTAGCGGCAAAACCAGGGATTTTTTAATGTTCTATATTCTAAAAAATACAGCGGGTCAGGTTTTTATAGTTTTAAAGCATGTGTTCAATACTTCCTAGAAAATTGTTCTATTCCTTCCTATCGGGAGTCTATTCTGCAAATGGAGCGCTATTCTCAAAGCGATTGGGTCAGTGGTTATCGAAATGAGGTTCTTAAAAAGACAACTGAAGAGAGTATTCCATTAGGCAACCTTATTCAAGCCCAAAGTGGTAAGTTGATTTATATAGATTTTTGGGCTAGTTGGTGTGGCCCCTGTTTACAAGAGTTGCCTGATTCATATAATCTGCAGATTAAATTAAAAGACAGGAATGTTGTTTTTATCTATGTATCAATTGATCATCAGGTTCAATCTTGGCGAACAGCTATTAACAAGCATTTTAAAGATGACTCTAATCATTATTTATTAAGCCCGGAATCCTTATTAGCCAAAGCCATTGGCGTACCACCCATTCCACGTTATATGATCCTGAATCCAGAGGGGAATATTTTAGCGTGGTATGCATTTAAGCCATCTGATCCTGATATAATACACGTCTTTGATAGACTCCTTAAGGATACTCATTAGCGCTAACTATTTGAAATTTACATTGACTTAGGATTGTTTTCAATCACCCTCCATAACGATTCATTCCAATCCTATTAGAATAGCTGTTGCACAGTAACCGTCCGGTAAACTACATCTTTCTCTGGTATCTTGGTCGACATAACTTTGGGAAAAATTTAAGCTATGGAGAATTCTACAGACCAGACCACGCAGCAGTTAATGTTTTCACTTGTTGAACTATGGAGCTCCAGCGACTTAACACAGCTGGACTTTTGCAGAAAAAAGGAGCTCAACTATCAAAAATTCCATTACTGGCTGAGGAAGTACAAAGTGATCCGGAGAGAAGTAACTTCTGACAAGGTAGCGGCATCCTTCGTAAAAGTGGACTTACCTTCGATGGTGACGACCGGAGTGGTTGAGCTCTGCCTTCCGGATGGACGAAAGCTTATATTCCATCAGCCTGTTGAAGTTGCTGTTCCTCGAAGCTTACTGTCCTAATGTTCTCACTGGGCCAGGCTCACCGGTATTAATGAAGCCACTCCAATCTTATTAGAATGGGTTTTTGCATGTTTGGCGTGGAAGTCAATCGCAAAATGTCAAATGAAAATTCACTATCAAATCTCACCACAGTATAACGGAGTAGCGGCAATCAAGAACCTGATTGGATTGTTAAGAGTAAAGGTATCAGCAAAAGCTCTTGAAGAAGTAAGGCAAAGTCCTCAATATCCATCATTAGACTCGTTATCAACCGTACTTTCAGATTGGAATATTGAGAATATGGGGGTACGTCTTTCATTGGATCAACTGGTCGAAATACCTTACCCCGCAATAGGCCATCTTCGCAAAAACAATGGCCATTTTGTGGTGCTTCAAAAATTAGTTAATGGTACAATGCATCATATAGATCCCGAGGAGGGAGAAGTGACAGAACAGTTGGAAAATTTTGGAGAGAAATGGTCAGGTGTTGTTTTACTGGTTCAGGCCAACGAAAAGTCGGGAGAACCTGATTACAAGAAAAAAAGGAAGATAGAATTATTTAACCAAGCGAGTTCAACGCTTTCCCTATTACTCACGGTGGGATTAATTCTATTTCCTGCCTTTTTGTTGCAACCCTCACTTATTCCACTGTATACTATTAAATTAATAGGAGGCATACTTGCAATTATTCTCTTATTAAAGCAGTTTGGAAACACCAGCCCAACAGTAAGCTCGTTTTGCCGATTAGGAGGTAAATCGGATTGCGATGACGTTATCCATTCCCCTGCTTCAAAACTGTTTGGCATAGTTCACCTTTCAGAGCTTGGTGTTCTTTATTTTTTGGGTAGTATTATTTTTATTGGTCTTTCAGGTTTTAGCGGGCATTCAACGGCAGGTTGGCTGTTGGTTTTGAATAGTCTTGTTTTGCCTTTCACATTATTTTCTATCTACTATCAATGGCGGGTTTTGAAAAAGTGGTGCCCGTTATGCCTGGCAGTGATGGCAATTTTTTGGTTTGAATTTATTGCATTAATGGTGGGAGATAAACCGTATTCATTTCAAATAAACAACTCCTTTTTTGCGTTTTTTAGTTTCTCATTGCCACTTGCTTTTTGGCTTACAGTCCGCGAGCGGTTTATGGATGCGTTTAAAATTCAGGGCATTGAGCAGAACCTAAATAAGTTCAAGAAAAGTGAAAGAGTCTTTCAGGCCTTACTGGAACAAGAATCCCAAGTTGACATTGAAAATTTTACTACTGAATTACAGTCAGGATCGGAAGATGCCAAAGTTGAATTAACAATTGTGAGTAATCCTTTTTGTGGCCCTTGCTCGTATGCACACACCGTTATAGATGATTTGTTGGAGCGTTTTGGAGATAAAATCAATGTCAGGTTTAGGTTCACAGTTAATCCTTCAGATACAACCGCTAAAGCAACTCGAATGGTGCGTCACCTGATTGCCCACGCACTAAATGGTCCAGAACAAAACACGAGAGTGTTGCTAGCAAGTTGGTTTTCAGCGAACGGAAGGGCAAACATTGATCGATGGATGGCTCAAAATCCACTGAGCGAAGTCTCAAATGTGGAGAAAACAGACTCAATCTTAAAAAACCATGCAGATTGGTGCAAGAGAATTAACATTAAGGCAACACCAACTATTTTCATTAATGGTAAAAAAGTACCGGAGGAATTCTCAGTGAGCGATTTGCGCTTTCAAATCAGAAAAATTTTAGAGAAAGAGCCTGTTAGCGTGCCCGAACCAGTTTCCTGAATTCATAAAATAATCTTTCCAATAACCTTAAATCTTCTGTAATAATCTCGGTAACACCGGATAGCTGTTGTTTGAAGGGGAGTGTTTGTGAAAGATTGGTATGTAACCCTTCCGGTAGTTCAATGGTTACTATGTATTTCTCTTCTGAGGGCAGTTGCGAAACGGATACGATTGTTCCGGTTATTGTACCGAATTGCTCAAAGGGATAGTTCTCAAGCTTTATGTTAACCCTCTGCCCCGTTTTTACTTTACCCGAACCCTGTACCGGCAACGATGCCCTTGCTGTCAGGCTGCCCTCTGCGGGTATTACCGATACCACCGATTTTCCAGCTTCAATAAACCTGTCATTTTCCGCAACAACAAGCCAGGCAACTATTCCCGGTGCAGCGGCCATAAGCAGGTATGTTTGTTTCCATGTTGAGATGTTAGCCAGCAATTCCTTTCGTGCATTTTCTACGGCCATAAGCAGTCTTTGCTGCTGTTCATTTCTTTGTAGTTCAAGGTCAGAAATTTGTTTTGCAAGTTGATTGAGTTGTAATTCATTGTTGAGTAAGGTAATCTCTGCATTTCGGGCAGCTCTTATTTGCTGAAGCCATGTGCTTTTAGCCTGATTAAAATCCATGGCTGCGGTTACTTGCTGAACAAATAAGACAGAGTCAGTTTTAAATTTTTCCCTGGCAAGCTCAAGTTCCTGTTGCGAAAACTTATTCTGAATGACTATTGCACTATGAAGTTTTTTATGTGTGGCCTCCTGTTTTTTTAATTGGCTTATCTGCACATCAAAAGCCCGTGCTTCTTCAAATGTTTTCAAAGCGGTTGTTTCTGCCAACAAACGTGAATAACCAGGTTCAAGGTCGCCAAGTGAACCAATCGGGCTTTGAACAGGCAAATTATCCTGAACAAGTTTTTCGAGCGCAAGTACTGCATCAACGTTAGCGGTTGATAGGATAAAGCCAATCACATCACCAGGCAAAACGGGTTCGTTGTCTTTTTTTACAATAACTAAGCTTCCATTAGCTCTTGCAATGCTTGTTACGGGGGCGGGTATGGTGGTGATCAGCAGGTTGGCAGTAAGAATATCGGGATATTTGACAAACCAACTGATCGCGAGCATACTGAGCAGCACAATAAAAATCACGGTAATTCCCCACTGTATAATCCGCCCGGGCACGTGGCTGATTACTTCCTGAACCTCCTCGCTTCTTAATTCGATTGGATTTAATTCAGGGTTAAATTTCAGATTACTCATGGATTAAATATACAAACCAATAGCTGTTCCGTCATAATGTTGTCTTGATGAACATTCCCTCACTTTTCCTAATTTAGCTCCTCAAATTTGAACGGATTATGACCTACCGCATTGAGAAAGACACCATGGGCGAAGTAAAAGTACCGTCCGATAAATACTGGGGAGCCCAGACCGAACGTTCGCGCAACAATTTTAAAATCGGCCCAGAGGCCAGCATGCCGAAAGAAATTATTTATGCTTTTGCGTATTTAAAGAAAGCTGCGGCTATGGCGAATCATGAGCTTGGCGTTTTATCGGCCGACAAAAAAGATCTGATTGGAAAAGCCTGCGATGAAATCCTGGCAGGTAAACTGGATGGTGAATTTCCTTTAGTAATCTGGCAAACCGGTTCTGGAACACAGAGCAATATGAATGTGAATGAAGTGATCGCTTACCGGGCGCATGTTATCAGCGGAGGCAAGCTGTCGGATGAAAAGAAAGTTTTGCATCCTAATGATGATGTAAATAAATCACAATCATCGAACGATACCTTTCCTACCGCTATGCACATTGCTGCCTACAAGTTGGTGGCGGAAGTAACATTGCCGGGCATGAAAAAACTAAGGGATACGCTGGCCAAAAAATCTGCCTCCTATAAAGATATTGTAAAAACGGGGCGCACACATTTTATGGATGCCACCCCACTTACCCTGGGACAGGTGTTTTCAGGTTATGTCCAACAGCTTGACAACAGCATGCGCGCCATTAACAATGCGCTAGAAATGGTACGCGAACTGGCGCTGGGCGGAACGGCTGTAGGTACCGGACTAAATGCGCCAAAAGGATATGATGTACTGGTAGCCAAAAAAATCGCAGACCTTACTGGTTATCCGTTTGTAACAGCACCGAATAAATTTGAGGCACTGGCTGCGCACGATGCGATGGTAGAGCTTTCTGGTGCGCTGAAAAGAGCTTCGGTGTCGCTCATGAAAATTGCAAACGACATTCGCATGCTTAGTTCAGGCCCACGTTGCGGCATTGGTGAAATTATTATTCCTGATAACGAACCGGGCTCATCCATCATGCCGGGCAAAGTAAATCCAACACAGCCGGAGGCATTAACCATGGTTTGTGCACAGGTAATGGGTAACGATGTGGCTGTTTCTATTGGAGGGGCCACCGGGCATTTTGAATTGAATGTTTTCAAACCGGTTATCGCATCCAATGTATTGCAATCAGCGCGTCTGTTAGGCGATGCCTGTGTATCCTTTAATGATAAATGCGCAACAGGAATTGAGCCCAACCATGATCTGATCAAGCAACACCTCGAGAACTCATTGATGCTGGTTACCGCATTGAATACCCACATTGGTTATGAGAATTCAGCAAAAATTGCCAAGAAAGCGCATCAGGAAAATAAGACATTACGGGAGGCTGCCATTGAGTTAGGCCTGCTTACTTCTGAGCAGTTTGATGAATGGGTTCGGCCTGAGAAAATGGTTGGAACGCTCTGAAAATTAGGATTTTCAAAATATTTCATACCTTTATTAAACTTTTTAAACTATACCCATGAAATAGCCAAGCAATGCCTTGCATTAAAAATGCTCGATAATAGGCTGGCGTATTCCATGTGACATCTAACAAAAAAATATTAACACATGAAAAAGATTACACTACTCTTCTGTATGGCTTTACTTTTTGCGGGCACTCAAACTTTCGCCCAGCTTTCCAAGCAGGAAAAAAAGGAGTGGAAGAAAAAAGCCAAGGAATACGCTAAGAGCCCCGCTAACCTCAAACAGTTTACGGAGGACAAACAAAGTGCAGACAATCAGGTTTCCACGCTTAACAAAAGGGTAACCGATCTGCAAAAAAGCGTGAGCGATAAAGACGCACGCATTGCTGAGCTGGAAGATCAGCTTTCACAAATGCGCGGTCAGCTTACGGCTGCACGGGCAGAACTAGCTCAACTCAAAGAAAATCCTGTGATCAATCCCATGGATTTTTCACGAGGTGTAGTATTCAGGGTTCAGGTTGGTGCTTTCAAGAATAAAGACCTTTCCAAATACTTCGACAACAATCCGAATTTTGGTGGTGAAGTGAGGGAGAACGAACCACAGCGCGTAACCATTGGTATTTTCCGCGACTATTGGGAAGCCGATCAGTTTAAGAAATATCTGCGCGAAATGGGCGTTAAAGATGCCTGGATTGTTCCTTACCGCGATGGTCAGCGCACCGAAATAAAAGATGTTTTGGAGGGCGTAACCGCAGAAAAGCCAAAGACCGAGTAGAAAAACAATATATAGATTATATTTGAAAGGCAGCATCTTAACCGATGCTGCTTTTTGTTTTTTATGTGGTGAACTTTACTGAGGTTTGTGCGATGAATCGGTCGTGGATATTAATCGGGTTTTTGTGCATTAGTTTTTTTTCGTGGGCACAGGTGCGCGTGGAAAAACTCGTGCTCAAACCAGGCGAGCATTTTGAACTGGATCATCAATCCGATATCATCGTGACGGATACATTAGTGATGATGGACTCTTCCAAAATTATTCTTAACGAACTCAAGCGCGAAAATTTTATTCGCACCAAAGTAGCCATTATCGGAAATGATTGCGTGATCGTTGGTGTTGGCTTACACGGTCAGCCCGGCCGAAGCGGACGGGCCGGTAACTCCCTGGTGGGTCCTTGCCGCGATGGTACAGACGGAACAAACGGCACCGCAGGCTTATCAGGCGGGCCGGGATCTAACTTGTTTTTTTATGTAGATGAACTAAAAATAAACGGTCGTTTGATCATTGATCTTTCGGGTGGCAATGGTGGCGATGGCGGACCTGGTGGAAAGGGCGGTGATGGAAGTCCGGGCACGGTTCATTGCAATGGTGGCGATGGTGCCAATGGAGGTGATGGTGGCCGCGGTGGCGAAGGTGGCAATGCCGGAAGCCTGGTAATAAGCAGTGTAAATGCCGATGTAATCAGAAACTGGATCGGCTCAACAATTATTTATAAGAATTATAGTGGTAAGGCCGGTCAGGGTGGTCGCGGTGGTTATGCCGGCTCTGCGGGGCTGGGCCCCTCACGAAAAAACGGTAAAGATGGTGCGCCAGGATCTTATGGAACAAATGGCACACGTGGCAAAGAGGGAACCCTTACCTTTGAAATGAATCAATAAATGGATGGAGAAGAAGTGGATATATAAACCTCTTCCTTCAAAAGAGCAGATTGAAAATTTTGGCAAAGCGCTAAATCTAAATCCCTACCTCACTTCTATTTTGCTGCAACGTGGCATTGCCGATCTGCAAAGTGCCAAAGCGTATTTTCGTCCTTCGCTAGATCAACTTCACGATCCTTTTTTAATGATGGACATGGAGCGTGCCGTAGAGCGATTGCACCAGGCACTTCAGAAGAATGAGAAAATTTTGATTTACGGGGACTACGATGTGGATGGCACGACAGCGGTTTCACTGGTGTACAACTACCTGCATAAATTTCATAGCGCGTGTGATATTTACATTCCTGATCGCAACAAAGAAGGGTACGGAATTTCACAGGCAGGAGTAGAGTGGGCTGAGGAGAATGACTATACCTTAATCATTGCCCTCGACTGCGGCATCAAAGCATCCGATATGGTATTGCTGGCCAATCACAAAGGCATTGATTTTATTATTTGTGACCATCACCTACCTGATGAAAAAATTCCGAACGCTGTTGCCGTACTGGACCCTAAACGAAACGACTGTACATATCCATATCAGGAACTCAGTGGTTGTGGATTGGGATTTAAATTAATTCAGGCTTTTGCACGTAAGCACCGAAAGGAAGAAGAAGTTTTTGAGTTTCTGGATTTGGTTGCTGTCAGCATTGCTTCTGACATTGTTCCGATTACGGGCGAGAATCGTATACTCACCTACTTCGGCTTAAAGAAGTTGAATGAAAACCCTATACCCGGTTTAAAGGCGCTTAAAGAAATTTCTCAATTACGGGGAGAGCTTGATGTTTCGGGAATAGTATTTACCCTTGGCCCCCGCATCAATGCTGCCGGCCGTGTAGCACACGGAAGTGCTGCTGTGGATTTACTTACCGCTGATTCAGAAGAAGAGGCCATGACACGCGCAAAAGCGGTAAACGTAAATAATGATTTGCGCAGGGAATTTGATGTAAGCATTACAGAGGAGGCTTTTGCGATGATAGACAGTGACGAGACGCTCCAGAGGGCAAAGTCAACGGTTCTTTTTAAAAACACCTGGCATAAAGGTGTAATTGGCATAGTTGCTGCTCGTTGTATTGAGAAATATTACCGCCCCACCGTGATCTTAACAGAATCTAACAATAAAATAACCGGCTCCGCACGTAGTGTAAATGGCTTTAACCTTTACGAAGCCATGGAAAGCTGCAGCGATCTGTTAGAGAAATTTGGTGGCCATAAATATGCTGCGGGTTTGACGATGGACGCAGCCAATCTTCAGGCTTTTCAGGAACGGTTTGAGGAGGTAGTATCGAAATCCATAACAGCAGATATGCTTACACCGGTTATTGAAATAGATGTACCCATTTTATTTGATAAAATAACCCCCAAGTTTTTAAGCGTATTAAAGCAGATGGCTCCTTTCGGGCCGGAAAATCATAAACCGGTTTTTGAAGCAAGCCGCGTATACGTAATAAGTTCACTGACCAGCTTTAAGGAAAAGCACATTCGCTTTCTTGCCGGGCAGGAGGGTAATGAAAATGTTTTTCAGGCAGTAGGGTTTGATTTGGTGGAATATTATGAACGTCTTGCGGATGGAGGAACCTGCAGTATAGTATTTTCCATTGAAGAAAACGTGTTTAACGGAAATACCAGTACACAACTTCGGATTAAAGACATAAAATTTGATGACTAAGCAAAGGATCCTTCGGGCTGAAAGCCTGGTAAAAAAATATAAAAGCCGCACCGTGGTAGATCACGTGTCGGTCCAGGTTGCGCAGGGCGAAATTGTGGGTTTGCTCGGGCCCAATGGTGCCGGTAAAACAACTTCCTTCTATATGATTGTGGGGCTGATCAAACCCAACGAAGGACAAATATTTTTAGATCAGGAAGATATTACTGCGTTGCCCATGTATCAGCGTGCGCGCAAAGGGATTGGCTACCTGGCGCAGGAAGCTTCTGTGTTTCGGAAGTTAACCGTTGAGGAAAATATTATGTCGGTGTTGGAAATGAGACCCTCCACCAGGCAACAACGAATGGAAAAAGTAGACGAACTAATCAATGAGTTCAGTCTGCATAAGGTTAGAAAAAATCTGGGTATGTCATTATCAGGTGGTGAACGAAGAAGAACGGAAATTGCCCGCGCCCTGGCTGTTGATCCAAACTTTGTATTGCTTGATGAACCCTTTGCCGGAGTGGATCCGATTGCGGTAGAAGAAATACAATCCATTGTAGCCAAACTGAAACGTAAGAATATCGGCATTCTTATTACCGATCACAACGTTGATGAAACACTATCCATTACCGATCGGGCGTACTTGATGGTGGATGGAAAACTTTTCAAATCGGGTTCAGCAGAAGACCTGGCCAGCGATCCGCAAGTACGCAAAGTATATCTCGGTCAGAATTTTGAGTTGCGTAGATCCAAAGCAGTTACCCAAAATACGGACACCTGGACAGACGAAGCCCAGTAGCGCTACGCTTTTAAATCAAATGATTCTGCCTATTTTTGAGTTTACCTGATACCGATGGGCCTGCTGAATTCTATTCTTACCTGGGTGATGAAAAAGCGCATTCATCAGATAGAGCTTTTTATGAAGTATCCCCACGAAGTGCAGGACGAAATCTTTCGAAAACTGGTACAAACAGCTCGCCACACGGAATTTGGAATGAAGTATGACTTCGGCTCCATTACGTCCTATAATCAGTTTCGTGATCGGGTTCCGGTTCATTCATACGAGCAAATTTTTCCATACATTGAACGCCTTATGCGTGGCGAACAAAATATTTTGTGGCCATCAGAAGTAAAGTGGTTTTCCAAATCATCCGGAACAACCAATGCTCGAAGTAAATTTATACCCGTATCACAGGAGGCATTGGAAGATTGCCACTTTAAAGGTGGTAAGGACTTACTTTCAATCTATGTTAACAATTATCCCAACACAAAAATATTTGACGGAAAAGGCCTTGGTGTTGGCGGTAGCCACCAGGTAAATGAGCACGATCCGACAGCCACATCTTACTATGGCGATGTTTCGGCAGTAATCATGCAAAACCTTCCCATTTGGGCTGAATTTATTCGCACGCCTAAGCTGGAAACTGCCCTGATGAGTAATTGGGAAGAGAAGATAGACAAGCTGGCACGTGAAACTTCTCAGGAGAATGTTACCAATATTGCAGGCGTACCCACCTGGACAATCCTGTTGATTCAGCGGGTTGTTGCACTGGAGAGAAAGAAAAACATTTTAGAAGTATGGCCAAACCTGGAAGTATTTTTTCATGGAGCCGTTTCGTTTAAACCTTACCGGAAATTATTCAAGGAACTTATACCAAAAGAACAAATGGTGTATTGGGAAATCTTCAACGCCAGCGAAGGTTTCTTCGGCATCCAGGACCAGAAAGATTCAGAAGAATTGCTGCTCATGCTCGACTACGGAATATTTTATGAATTTATTCCGATAGATGATGTAGATGCTCAACACCCAAAAGCCCTTCGTTTGAGTGAAGTAGAAATCGGAAAAAATTATGCTATGGTCATCACTACCAATGCAGGGTTGTGGCGATACAACATTGGCGATACCATAAGGTTTACTTCCTTGTCACCTTATCGGATAAAAATTTCAGGCCGCACAAAGCACTTTATTAATGCTTTTGGTGAGGAGGTAATAGTTGAAAACGCTGACACTGCAATTACAAAAGCCTGTGAGGCCACTGGCGCCATCATCGATAACTTTACAGCCGCACCGGTTTTTCTGGAAGCCAATAAAAAAGGCGGCCACGAGTGGATTATTGAATTTAAGGTGAAGCCAAATGATCTTGCTGAGTTTACACACATACTGGATTCCACACTTCGTCAGGTTAATAGCGACTATGATGCAAAACGAGCACACGATCTGGCATTGGTAGCCCCCATGATTCATAGTGTGGAACCGGGTACATTTTATAACTGGATGAAGAACCGTGGTAAACTGGGCGGACAAAATAAAGTGCCACGGCTATCCAACACACGCGAGTATGTTGAGGATATTTTGAAGATGGTTAATACATAATTATTTTGCCCAAAGGCTCTTTAACAGAAAGTCATCAGCAAGGTTGTATATTCTTGTGCTTCCCATTAATTTCCCTGCTTGAACCATAACCAAACCCAACGCTCATGGCACAACCCATACCTGATTTTAAAAATGATCCCATTATCGTTCTGTTGCTGGGCTTTATTACGTGCGGACTTTACCTGATTTACTGGAACATTAAGGCCGCACAAGTGCTGAATGCCGCAGCTGAGAAGGAAGTTATCTCCCAACCTATTGCCATCTTTGCCGGTTGCTGCTTACCTGTAAACTTATATTTCTATTACCTGGCAGGTAAGGAGGGGCTTCCTAAGGTTTATGAAAAAACCGGTGAAGTAAACAAAGACCAGTCAACATTATTACTGGTGCTTGGTTTTTTTGTGCCGATGGTGGCCGCAATGATTGTACAAGGTGATATCAATAAGCTTTACAAATAATTCGCGCACAAGACGCAAACTTTATGGAATGGCTGGTGCACTTGCAACACTGGCTATTCCATATTTCATTATGCTTCACAGCCACGAATCAATTGAAGCAGCTCAATCATTTTGTCCTTTTAAAATGGCAACCGGCTTTCCGTGCCCGGGATGCGGTATCACCAAATCATTTGTCTTTTTATACTCAGGCGACCTGATCAAAAGCTTTTCATTTCATTTGTTTGGGCCCTTCGCATTTTTAGCGTGTATCGGTGTGTTAATTGTATTACCACTCGAACTTATTACCGGAAGAGAATTTTTTCAATCGTATTTATTCAGCAAACGAATTGCCTATACCCTCGCCCTGATGTTAGCTGCCTATCACCTTATTCGGGTAATACACTTTGCCTATGCTCACTCGCTGGATGAAATCCTGCGACAATCTATCTGGCAGTAACCTTTAACAGGATTGCGTCAATCTAGGAAGCTGCATCTTTTTGTTTCCGTATTCTTTTTGGGTTGTACCATAACCAAAAGCCTGTAAATGAGAGAAGCAGCAACCCACTGCCCAGCAGCGTGGTATAGATTAGTTTGATCTGTCCATCGGAGGTATCGAAGAGAAAATCCAGAATGGACCCATCGTGAATCTGTTCAATGATGTCAGAAGTGCGTTGGTTTATGGCCAGCACTTTACCTGTAGCACCATCTAACTGTATTTCAGTAAAGTGATCTTTGAATACAAACTTTACAATGCCCTTGTCTGGCCTTGCGTCAATACGGTCAATTCTGGCGGATCGATTTTCAGGAAAGGAGTGCTGTAAAGCTTGGATCGCAAGTGTATTCAGCGAGTCATAACTCAGCCAGGTTTTTAAATCTGTTGAAGTCCCTTTTTCAGTTTTTGGCAAGATCAATCCACCGGAATGTTTCTTCCAACCTAACATTAAACCGGTTATTGCCACAATGAAAAAAAATGCAATCAATGCTGATCCAAACAAACGATGAAGTTTTCTGTGGCTCCGGGTTGATCTCGCAATTGCTTTAGTATCGCTCATGAGAATAAATGTGTCTAAATTTTTGCCCGCAAAGAAATAATAAAATTTCTTCCCGGTGCGGATATACCTGATGAATAAGGTCGATAACGTTTGTCAAAAATGTTCTCAATCCCTGCATCAATAGTCAGGTACTTAGCAACTGTATAGGATGTTTTGAAATTAAGTGTCCACCATGCGGGTGAATATGGATTTCCATTTTCGTCCTTCGCATACAAATGAGCATCAGCCTGCTCACTGAATGCGAGGTCACTGTTGGCGATTTCACCATTGTAGTTGGCGTACAGATTGGTCATCAGGCCTTTTCGATTAAAGATAACCTGAGTGGAACCAAAAGTTGGTGCAACATGTGTTGGCGGGCTATTTAATCCACTGGTGAAATCCCGCTCTTTTCCTTTTTGATAATTGAAGGATGAGGTCAGGTGAAGGAAATTTAACATTTTCCAATCAACGCCTACCTGTATGCCATATACATAAAGTTCATTTACGTTTTGCAATGACAATACCCGGCTCAACGTTCCGTCATAATCAATGCTGTCTTGCCCGTTAAAGGTAGAAGGCGCGCGTGCAATGGCGTTATCCATGGTGGTATAGTACACACCGGCATCAATAGAAAACTTTTTCGAAACGTTTACCATTGTACCAATCTCATAGTTATAGGCAGTCTCAGGCTTAAGATTTGGATTGGGAACCACCACTGTACCCGGTTGTGAATCGAATACTTTGCCAATGTCATCTACATTCGGTGCCCGAAACCCTGTAGAAAAATTAGCGAACAGTTTTGATTTTTCCGTAGGGCTATAGATCAATCCGAGACTATTCGTGATCTGTTTGTTTTTTAAGTCCGCTTCAGTAAACTGAAAATCAAAAAATGTATTGTCGTATTTCGCATAGGTATGCACATAATTAAAGCGATTGCTGACAGTAAGTAGCCACGCTTCATTAAGATTTACTTTCATGCTCAGGTAAGCAGCCATCGAACGCCAATCGGAATCAGTAGGGTAACGGGTTGAAAGGGGTGACTCTGCTTCGGTGCTAATGTTAAACCGGTAGGCGGTTGAATAAACCTTGTTGATTACAAACTCAGCGCCATAAAAGAACTGCACCTGTTCATTCATCTTTTTATCCATATCAAGGTTGGCTGACCATGCTTTCACGTTTTCGAACCGGTTATTCCGGTTAGCGTTGTTGCGGTTGCGGTTATGGCGGCTTTCGTTGTAATCTTGATAGGCAATGGTAAGTCGCGCTGCATCAAACAGAACGGTGGGTGAAATATAGTTTGCCTGAAGGGAATGCATCAACCATTCCTGTGGCCCATAGTACCATTCAGCACTTACAAAGTGGTTCTGATTATTTTTCAGAATCAGCCGGTCGTAACGATCATACCGTGAGGTTTTGGATTGATGATAACTGTAATTCAAGTCCCAGTTGGCATTCGGTTTAAAGCGAACTTTCTGCATCAGGTTGAGTTGATTGTAGCCGGTTGGAACTTGAATGCGAGGATCGGAATTGATTCTTACAACGTCAGCATCGTTCTCGCGAACCATATAATCCAGGCGCAGATATTCATCCGGTCCCATCGAACCTTGCTTCAGGTCATCGAATGTTGAATAGGTAATGCTGGTAAGAAATGCCCACTTTTTCAGACCAAAATTAACATCCAGATGCCCGGTGTTTTCTTTGTTGGCCGAGGAGTAACGCATCAGGGCATTGCCTGCGAAATAGGGCTTTTCATCAGACGAAACCTTGGCCTGACGGGTATGAAAATCCATAACACCTCCAATAGCATCGCTGCCATAAACAACCGAACCCGGGCCGAATATTACTTCGGACGTTTCAATGATATTTGGATCAAGCGAAATGACATTTTGCACATTGCCGCTACGGAATATAGCATTGTTAAAACGCACACCATCTACTACGAGTAATACCCGGTTGGTAGCAAAACCACGAATCATCGGGCTTCCTCCACCCAACTGACTTTTTTGAACAAACACCTGGTTTGAAATGCCCAACAAGTCTGCAGCGGTTTGCGGATTTTGAAATTGAATTAGCGAGGCATCGATTTTCGTTACCCGGTTAGGAACTTCACGCAAGTTTTCTTCCCACCGGTTAACCGAAATAACCACCTCTTCCAGAAGTTTGGTAGTGTCTGCCTGCTGTGCATACGTACAGATATGCAGCACAAGCAAACACACAACAAGTGTTATTCTCATGTTGATGAAAAAGTTTAAGTCGAAAAATGCAAAGTGCCGGATTGAATCCGGAACATGACTTATTTCTGCTGTGACAGATTTGGAATTAGGTTTTTAACCACAAAGGTCACGAAGTATGGCACAAAGGCACAAAGAGAACATCGCAAAGCAAAGTGTTTTTTCCTCGTTATAAACCCTTCGTGTTCTTTGTGTGGTTTTTCTTTGAGGCCTTGGTGGTTAGAATTCGCCAACCTGTAAAAATAGAATTAAACTGATTTGGGTGGCGGAGAATCGATGAGTGCAATGAAGTTAATCATTGACTCATTGTAATAAGTCGATGGTGAAGTTTTTTCAGGCAAGGCAGTTAAACCATATTCAAACTGTACAGGCAGGAAATGCAACACACTAAACAGTGAAAAAGAGGGTGGTATTTGCGCTGAATCATTTTGAAGATTATTAAGCACCGCATCCAAAAGTGAAAGCAGGTTGTCTTCATCTTCATCATACACACCGTAGACATAAAGTTTTGAATCCTTTTCAATAACCCGCGCAATGTCAAACATGTTGCCATCAACTTTTATTTCGTGTTCCTCCACACGGGCTCGTTTGAATTCTTCAGGGGTAAGAATAATAAGCTCAAGGTCTTGATCGGGTAAGGTTGCCAACAGGGCGCGCATCTCCCGTTTGATTTGCATAGCTCGAAAAGCAAAGTAAACATACTGGCCACCAAAGTTGGCCAGCAGGAGGGTAAGTAGTACTGTGGAAATAATGCGCCTCACAAAGCGAAGGTAGCGAAAAGTATGGCTCGTTCTGATGAATTACAGAAGCGGTAATGCCTTTGTACAGTGGGCCGTTATAGTTCAATGAACCGGAGTTAACTTGATTTTAACTTCTTGTAGGATTTTGATTGAGTAAATTCTACAACCTCCCCAAAACGCTCATACTCTGGCCAATTGGAGTAACCTTTACTTTTGGCTTTACTTAACATTTTTTCAGATTTACCGAATTTATTCTTTGCAGCATAATAGCGCGAATAGTTAACATAACCCCTTGGCTCTTCAGGCATTAGTTTTACTTGTGACTTGGCTGCTTCATAAAGGATGGGGAGACTTGTTTCAGGAAAACTATCGAAGCGATTAATTAATGCATAACCACGCATTAGGTCCTCTGTATTTTTGCTGGCCAGGTAATACTTTTGAATTAGTGACATACGTGCAAAATCCGAATATTCAATTTTTTCATTAAGATTATTGGATAGTTCCGCTGCTTTTTCATAAAGCAAAGCTGCGCTATCAAGCTTTGAACCAATGTAAGGATACCCTATGTTTTTCCACGAATAGACAAAATACTGTCCAGCCAGGTTCACATAGTCGTATACTGTTGGCTTGCGCTTAACCGCTTCACGAAAATAGTAAGTTGACAAGCTGTCATTCTTCTTTCTGTAATGGATATTGCCCAAAAGTGCATAGGGCCTTGTCCATCCTGGAGCAAGACGCACAGCCCTCTCTGAACTTATAATTGCATCATCATACTTCTTCAGGAAGTAATTGATGCGGGCGTAGGTATAGTACAGATAGGAGCTGGTTGTATCCAGTGCGATTGCATTGCGGATGCTTTCAACCGCAACCTCTGTTGCTTTATTTCGAGTATCCTGATTTTCATGAAAAAAAGTAAGCCACGCTTCTGCTCTCATGTAGTTATACCGAACGAATACCCGACTATATAGTGGATCTTCCGGAAGCATGATTTTAACGAGTTTAGATAATGCGACTCTTAGGTTGGCTCGAATTAGAAGATTTTCACGACTATTATATTCATCAGTGAGTTTAAAGGTGTAAACTTCCGAGCTGTTAGCATCTACTGTTTCTACCACGGGTTTCTCCTCCGTTAATTGAAGTACTTGATTAATATACTCTTGGCTCAGATTCATGGTTGCGATATAGAGCCGTTCCTCCATTAAGGGAACAACAGGATGATCAGGAGTAGCAGCTTTAATAAATTCATAATAGCTGAACGCATCATTTCCCGGGTGGTCAGCCAAACGATAGTTTTTGATTGCTGTTTTGAACAACTCGTAAACCACCTTGGCCGTGTCGCTGAGTTGTTGGACATAAGTTAGTTCATCCGTTCGCGAAAGCGCATCTAATAAATTTACTTGTGTGTTGTCTTTATAAAGCTCCTTGTACAGTTCAAACTGCTTTTCATCAACTTGTGCCAGGTAAATAGATTTAGGGCTCCCAACCACTTTCGGGTTCTGAAGGTATTGGGTTTGTGCAGGCACATTTTCGTATAGGTAGCGTTCAAGTTCCATTAAACTGACCAAACCATCCTTTGGAGCAGTGTCAGCAAACCCAAGCAAACCTTTTATCAGGTAGTAAGTAAACACACCATGTCCACCGCCCCACATTGGGTGCTCATAAGATTTCTCATTGTCTTGGGCCGATAAAATCTTATAAATATTTTTCGCCTCTGCCGCCAGAAGGTTGTTAAGAAACAAAAAACCTTCATTCCCATCTGATTTCCCAGAGTGGCAGGCATCCGCTACGAAGATTGTTTGCACATTACGCCTGGAAAGAGACTGGAGGAAAGCTTGAAGGAATTCCATTGAGATATTACCACCACTACTGTAGGTCTCATTAAACGCATCATATGCATGAAGATAGCCGAGCTTAAAGTCAGTTAAATCTTCATAGCCACCATGCCCGGAGAAATAAATAAAAACCCTGTCATTTTCTAAGGTGTTTCTAAGCAACCATCGCATCGCATATTCAATGGAAGCGGCTGTGGCATCTTCATTAAGCAACACCCGGGTTTGTTCTTCCGAGTAGTATTTACCTAATGTTTTTTTTAGTATCTGATGGTATGCTATGGCGTCATCGTCAGCAAACTGTAGACTGTTGAAGTGTTTATAATCGGATATGCCCACAATCAGCACCCACATTTTACGCTCTTGGGCACTTACGTTGGTGAAGCATGAAAGAAACAACAGAAGCAGTAAAAATCGCAATAGCATGTCATGGCCTCTTTGACTTTCAAGATAATTAAAAAAGGCCGTTAAGTACTAACGACCTTTTCAACTCGAATAAGGTAGTAAATATAATTGCTTATCGAATTCCAGGCAGTGCTGTAGTTGGTTTGCTTTGTTGCCAGTTGAAGTTCGCCTTGCGGGTAGCAGGATACACCTCGTCCAGCGAGTTACCGTCATACATTCTTCCGTTCTTCATCACCTTGTTCACCGTGTTGGTGTTACGGATGTTTTCCAACGGATTTTTATCGAGAATGATCAGGTCTGCCAGTTTGCCTGCCTCAATTGAGCCCAAATCCCCATCCAAACCAAGGGCTTTGGCTCCATGAATAGTTGCCACTTTCAAGGCATTGTGTTCAGATAACCCACCTGATTGCATTGACCACAATTCCCAATGATAGCCCAAACCTTGCAACTGTCCGTGTGAACCTACACCGGCATTGCCACCGGCTGCCACATAATTTTTCAGGAAGGCCGCATGATCGGGGAACACATGCTCTTCAAACATAAACCATCCTGGCCTTCTCCTCGACTTGGCATCCAACTCTGATTTAGGTGTGAAGTAATTCAGCTTCGGATCGCCATTTACATTTTCAGTAGCATAGAAGTAGTTCTCTGCCCATGGGCCGCCATAGGAAACCAAAAGCGTTGGTGTGTAGGTTGTTCCTGACTTTGCGAGAAACGTATTGAAGTCGTTATACAACGGATAAATCGGGAAGGAGTGTTCATGTCCCGGGTAGCCGTCCTGGATTTGCGTAAGGTTCAGTTTGAAATCCAATCCACCCTCCGTAGTCGGCATCAGCTGTTGCTCTTTCGCAGCCATAATAATCCATTGGCGATGCTGACGATTACCTGTCAGATACATCTTAATGGTTTTAGTGTTGTAGTATTCTGAATATTGTTTCAGAACACTTCGGGCATGATCCAAATCTTTTATGTTGTAACCCCAATAACCTACACCTGGACCGGTTGAATACACACGAGGCCCGGGGATTTGTCCGGCATCAACCAAATCGGCATAGGTAAGCACATCGGTTGTTCCAGTTTGCGGATCACGCGTGGTGGTTACGCCATAGGCTAAATTGGCCGCATACATCCACACTTCATTTTTATGCAAGCCCCACTGTGGCCACATGTGTGCATGTGTATCCACAAAGCCGGGCACTATGGTTTTTCCGGCCATGTCCATTTTTTGAACAGTGCCATCAACAGTTATACTACCGGCTGCACCCACTTGTTTGATGCGGTTGTTTTCAATGAGTATATCACCACGCTCAATAATCTCATCTCCCTTCATGGTGATGATGCGGGCATTGGTGAGCAACACTTTGCCAGTAGGAATGTCGCGCGGCACCGTAACCTTTACCCGTATCTCACCAGGCTTGTAGCCTTCATCCTTCTTTTCTTCTCCGTTCTTTTTCTCTTCAGCCTTTCCCTCTTCCCTGGCTTTTGCTTCTTCGGCTTTCTTTTTCTTTAGTTCTTCTTCTTTCGTCTTTGCTTCATCCAGGTCGTACGTGAAAAATGCATTGCCGATTGACCAATACACTTTTTTTCCGGTATTGCTCCAACTCGCAAACTGACCGCCAATAGTGGTTAGCTTGCGCGATGGGAATTGCGATTTATCAGGATCAGAAACAGAAATCTTAGGTGTTTCGCCACCGGTTTTCGGAATCGTCACCACATAAATTTCATTGTTGATTTGTGCCATCGCCTGGTCGCCTTCAGGTGCCATCATTACCACACTGGCATTGGACGGTTGCTGCTGCGGTTCACGTTCGGTTTCGGCAAGCATGCAATAATTTACATTGTCATGCTCGTGATCGTGTGTAGTTCCATACACGGTAATACCGGTAACTTTTACATGCTCCTTCTCATCCGTTCCATCCCATCGGATGGAGAGCAATCCTTTTCCGCCATGATATAAATAGATGCGATCATCATTTTTTACAAAGTGCGGATTGCCACGGCCTTTTGATTTGTCGATTACGTTCACAACTCCACCATCGGATGAAATCCAGGCTAAACTCTCTTTCGATTTAAAAGCAAACGGGCCATCAGCTTCTTTGAAGAACTGCGCGGGGCCTTGTAAAAATGCAATCCGATTATTTTTGTACGACCAGGCCGGATCGGAATACACACCGGCAGATGAGGTTAACTTAACAGGCTTGGCTCCCTTGGCCTTGAAATTTATTTTGTACAAACTGCCGCCCACATTTTCTTCCCAGCTTACCCAGGCAAGCTGGCTACCATCCGGGCTCCAGGCCGGCATCGCTTCGGTGAAGTTAAAATTTGTCACACGCTTCGGTGTACCATTGGGCAGATCCATAAGATACAATCTGTTCAAGGCAGTAAAGGCAAGCTGCTTTCCGTCAGGCGATACTTTGCCATCGCGGATTTGCGTTACGATCATTTCCTTCTCATCACTGATCGGGTATTTGAAATCGAGTTTCGGACCGAGTTCCAGTTTTACATCTACTTCGAATGGAATTTGAACAGCGTTTCCTCCGGCAATCGGAATGCGCCAGAATTTACCCCCGTAAGAAGCCACCACTTCTTTGCTATCAGGAGTAAACGACATAGCGGGAAGCACACCCATGGGGGCGATAGACTCCTGCTCATCACGTTGCACCGGATAAGCCAGCCAGCGCTCTTCACCGGATTTTAAATTGCGGAGCATCAAACCAGTATGTTCATTATGACGCGTACCGTAAACCAACCATTTTCCATCTGGCGAGAGTGTTGGTGTGAAAGCGGAACCATATCGATTGGTCTGTGTTTCCAACTCACCGGTTTCGCGATCATACGTACCTAATTGGTATTGCGGTAGCTGCGCATTGTAGTTCCAGGAGCCCGTACGTTGTGCAAACCAAATGTAGCGGCTATCCGGGCCAAAGGCGGGCTCCACAACTTTCAGGTTATCAGGTTTGCTGATGAGCTGTGCGCCACCTCCGCCATCTTTGTGATACAAAAACATTTTCAGGATTCTTCTGCCTTTCGAAACCACCACGTAGTTTCCATCGGGCGTCCATTCGGCTGATTGATACGTATCGGTGTTGCCTTTCGTGATTTGCAGCGAGTCTTTTTTGTCCAGCGAGAAGCGCCAGACATTTTCTCCTCCGCTTCTGTCGGAAATGAAAAGCAGGTGCTTTCCATCCGGGCTGAATTTGGGGTGCGAATCGAACGCCAACCCGCTGGTGAAGCGCTCAGCTTTGCCGCCACCAAACGGGAGTAAATAAATGTCTCCTAAAAAGTCGAAGGCAATGGTTTTGCCATCGGGACTAACATCCAATGACATCCAGGTTCCTTCGGTAGCTGTAATGTGAATCGTACGGTCGGATTCAAGCGGGAGATCTTTCTTCTTTTTGGTTTCTTTTTTTGTGCTGTCGGGTTTGACTTCTTTTTTATCATCCTGTCCGCTAACGAGCAGGGCGGACAACATGAATAATGTGATGTAGAGTGATTTCATAGAATGTATATTAATGATGCAAAGAATACGGATAAATGTATTCAATGTTTTGGAATTACACAGGTGGGTGGAATTGTACTTAAGAGAACAAATTATTGATCTCCAGGTCGATGCGGTTCACAATAAAGGAAAAGTCCTCTATGCGTTCTACAAAATCAAGATCATTTACATTTACGATCAATAGCTTGCCGTGCTTGTAGTTGCTGATCCAGTTCTCGTAGTGTTCGTTCAGGTTTTTGAGATAATCAAGCCGCATGGCATATTCATATTCGCGCCCTCGTTTTTGAATTTGCCGAACCAGTTTAGGAATATCAGACCGAAGGTAAATGAGCAGATCGGGACCCTGAACAAAGTTGATCATGGAGTTGAAAATGTCCAGGTAGCTTTGATAATCGCGGTCAGAAATGTGCCCGCTTTTATGAAGGTTTGCTGCAAAAATGTAGGCATCCTCGTAAATGGTACGGTCCTGAATAGTGGTGTTTTCGTTGGTTCGTATTTCGTTAACCTGGCGGAAGCGGCTGTTGAGAAAATAAATCTGCAAATGAAAAGCCCAGCGGGTCATGTCGTTGTAGAAATCCTTCAGGTAAGGATTTTTGTCCACCGATTCATAAAGAGGTGTCCATCCGTAATGCTTTGACAGCTTTTCGGCCAGGGTAGTTTTACCCGAACCAATGTTTCCGGAGATGGCAATGTGCTTGAGTTTTTTCATGCGGGTTGCAAATATAAGCTAATGCTCAATTTGCCAATGCGTTGATTAGCCGATTATAAATTGAATAATTATTCATTAGCTACAACCGCGATTTTATTTCCTTTTGCATTAACTGTCAGTCGTGTTATTCCACTTAGGGATAAGCCATCGGGAAAGTCGATAGGTGTCCAATCTTTGCTCTTTCCAGGCATCCAATAAAAAAGCTTCACGCCATCACTCATTATGATTTTACCACCAGGTGTCCAGGTTAAATCTTCCCTGCCCGGCAGGGTTTTGCCAACGGTTTCTATTGTTCCGTCTTTTCTTTTGACTTTTTTAATTGTCCACTCAGAAGAGCTCTTGTCAACAAAACTGATGTCGGTTGTTCCGGGAATCCGATGCAGTGAACGACCGATGGTTTCTGAAATTATCCGATCTTTTTCATCATCAATAGAGTACTCCCTAAATGTATTCGGCTGACCAAGCACAAACAGAAAAAGTGTTTTGTCATCGCGCCACGCATGGTACCCCACTGTAAGGTTATCAATAATAATTTCGGCATCACCTCCGTCAATCGGGTACTTTCCTAAATCCTGCGCACCATTGTCGCGTTGAATAATACATGAGATAAATTTTTTGTTTGGCGTTACAGTGGGAGAATATTCACGCTCGCTGGTGTTGGTTAAGTTGCGCGTTCTGCCTGTTTCATGGTTATACATAACAATATCAGTCCTGCCTTCATCATCAGCGGAGGCATAGTAAATGAAGGGCTTTTCGGGATGGAAAAACGGTTGGTTATCGTATCCTTTTCGATCCGTAATATTAACGGAGTTCGTTACTACGAATTTTCCTTTTTTGAAGACGAGATCAAACAGGTAGATATCGGTACCCGGAGGTTGCTGAGCAAATGATATTATCGGAAGCAGGGTAATTCCAAGGATAAGTAGTGCTAGTTTTTTCATAGCGTGAACTTAGTATAAAGAAAGTTAAACCTTCCTTTTCAGAAATGAAAAAGGCCCGCGCAGCAGGCCTTTTACTTGATTGGTTGAGTATTCAGACTTTATTTATCGTCAGCATCTTCAGCGTCAAGCCTTTTTAGCTCTTCATCAATAATCTTTTCAATAAGATCACGCTGACGTTCGTTTATCGTTTCATCTACTTTCGCCTGACGTTTCATAAACCGGAGCATGGCATTTTTCTTAATCTCATAGGCCATGAATACCGTGTATTCCTTTGATTTTTCGTTGTAGTATTTCTGCTCCCCGATTTTACGTAAGTCAGAGATGTTGGTGTTCATAATCTGGCGCACCAGGCTTTGGAACTTATCAGCCACATCGGCTGCGCGTTCATTTTCTGTTTGACCAAGATATTGATCGGCAACCTGCTTCATGGTGGTATTTACTTGTCCGGCTAGCTGTGCTTTGGCATCCAGATCGGCTTTGCTGCGGGCAATATTATCCTGTGAACTGGTGCCTTTACCGGTTCCGCGCCAGAAGCGGTTGTTCGAATTATAGGCATTTCCAGAGAAGGGTTCTTTTACTTTTTTGCCCAAAACGCCTGAAGAACAGGCAGCCACAACAATCAAAAGAATGGCAAAGGGTAATTTTCGTAACAGGGTCATAGTTGTAAGATTATTTGTGTCTCGAAAGTACGAAAATTGTGCCAAGCTTAAAGAGGGGGTTATGCAGGAATAATGATTTGCCACCGGAAAGCCCACCTCCACCGTAGGCTATAGTTCGGTATGCCTGCTTCACGAAGGATTTCTACCAGCTCATTTTTTCGAAACCCCCGAAGTACCGAAAGGGGGGCATCGTATTTAACCATAGATGATTTGGAGAATATGCGTGTCAGCAATTTAATGGAGTAGTACGCTAAAGGGTGCCGGTGCAAATCGTTAACCACAATGCCAAGCCTGGCCTGCCTCTTCAGTGTCCTGAAGATTTCAATTAGTTGATAGTTGGTAAAATGATGCAGGAATAGTGTAGCCATGATGATATCATACTTTTCCTGCTGAAAAGAGGCATCCAGAATATTGGCCGTCTTAAATGAAATAGCATTTATGTTCTCACAATTTTTTTCAGCGTAGGAAATAATATGCGGGTTCGCATCAATGCCAAGTAATTGCAAATCGAAGGGAGGGTTCAGGCGATTATTGACCAGCTTTAACATTTCGCCACTGCCGCAACCTAAGTCCGCAATAGTGAGTTTATGCGCGAATTCTTTTTTTGAAATTAAGGGATCAAGCCCACCTAACGTTACTTGATTTCCACCCAGCCATTTATTGATAAATTCAAGTTCGCGTAGTGTCTGATATACTACTTCCCCGGAACATTCCAGGTCGTCCATAATTTCTTCTTTATCAGACCGGACGGAGAATAAACTCATTCGTTATGGATTGTTAACAACATACTTTCCAATGTCAGACCAGGTCCAAAGGCAAAGCTTAGGACAGACTTATTTTCGTCACCCTGCTGAAGTTGATCCAGAATATGCCGAAGTACGAATACCACTGTTGCTGAAGACATGTTGCCATGAGTGTTTAACACGGTATAGGCGGGCCTGTTTTGTTCACGGGTAATGCCCAGCTCTTGCTCAATCACTTCAAGAATTTTTTTGCCGCCCGGGTGAATTGCAAAAAATGAAACCTGATTGATGGTTGTGCCAACCTTTGCGAGTAGTGAGCTTGTAAGCTTTTTGATTCCGGTTCGAATCACATCCGGTACATAGGTTGACAGTTTCATTTCAAAGCCAAGGTTGCCAACACTCCAGGCCATGTGTTCTTTTCCGTTAAAAGCAAGAGCATTATGAAAGGCATCCAATGAAAAATTCCATCCGGAATCAGCTGAAGGTTTTATCAACATGGCAGAGGCGCCATCGGCAAATAAAGCATTGGCCAGCATGTTATCTTCTGTATCCTCTTTTTGAAAGTGTAGTGTGCACAGCTCAACACAAACAATGAGAACAACGACCTTGGTCTCACTAAGGCAAATTGCATTTGCTGTTTTCAGCGCATTAAAAGCGGCATAGCATCCCATGAAATTTATACAAGTGCGTTGCACGTCTTCCCGAAGACCGAGAGTCTTTACTAGATCAATATCAAGCCCCGGGGCATACATGCCTGTGCAGCTCACCACAATCAAATGCGTTACATCTTGCAGTGTAGAGGTAGACATAAGCAGGCAATTTTCTATGGCCTGAACACTTAGAGGCAATGCATGTTTGCGATATTCCAGTAACCGCTTTTCTGTTGACGGAAAAGGCTCAAAATCTTTCGTATTAGGATAAAAACTAAAATCAGATTCCTTTCCGTAATCCTGCAGAACGGAGTGCCGGCTTTGTATGCCGCTGTGGTTGAAAATTGTTTTGAGTTTCCTCCCGTTAGCATAGTCTAATTGCATGGATTTTTCCATAAAGGCAGCAATGCTTTCCTGATCAAATCGATAAGGAGGAACGGCAATACCAATGGAAGTAATAAAACTCATGCTATCAATAATAAAGCAAAAAAGAGTAATTTTAGTTTAATCGATCTGACATAATTCAATTCGGTTCAATCATATGTTGTCATTGTCGTCCTGGTTACACCTGCGCATTCCGTTTTCATATTTTCTGCTTCCTGTTTTTTTGTTCAGTGTTAGCATTTCTCCTAACCCGAATGGCGATCGTTTGTTATGGGTTTTTTTGATCATCCATCTTTTTCTTTACCCGGCCAGCAATGGCTTTAACAGTTATTTTGATAAGGATGAAAAGAGCATTGGCGGCCTCAAAAATCCGCCTCCTGTAAAGAAGGGTCTCTATTTTCTGGCATTGTTATTTGACCTGGCGGCCATTATATTAGCCTACTGGAAGATCAGTTTGCTGTTTGCCATCATGATTATCATCTATGGCCTGATTTCAAAAGCCTACAGCCATCCATCAATCCGGTTAAAAAGGTATCCTGTTGGTGGATGGATCACTACAGGAGTTTTCCAGGGCTTCTTCACCTTTTTAATGTGTTATGTGGGCATCAATGACTTTTCACTAGAAACAGTCTTAAAGCCCCATGTTGTAACGCCTGCCTTGTTAACATCTCTCATGTTGCTGGGAAATTATCCGATGACCCAGGTTTACCAGCATGAAGAGGACAAGAAGCGGGGTGATATTACACTAAGCTTAAAGCTCGGTATTCGTGGAACATTTTACTTCACGGCCTTGCTATTTACGCTGGCGGTTGCCGGGTTCCTCTACTATTTTATTCATTATTATCAGCCAAAATATGCGTGGCAATTTCTTTTAGCCCTTGCACCAGTTTTGCTATTTTTTCTGTATTGGTTTTTAAAGGTGATGAGGGATGAAACCAGGGCTGATTATGCGCATACCATGTGGCTGAACTTTATCTCTGCAACCTGCCTCAATATTTTTTTCATCTGGTTTTTTCTTGATAGCAGTCATGTGTTGGATGCCTTTAAGTAGGCGAATATTACTTGTTATCAAAACGTAACCCCATGTGTTTTTTTAATGATCTGATTGGCCAACCAGGTTGAATGCACCGCAAGGTTAACGGCCACGCGCGATGACCACGCACTGCCAAAAAGATAATTTTGAATGAGCCTGCCGGTCCGTAATCGTGCAGCAAAAGTTGATGTCCAACAATCAGCGTAAGCGGCTTCAAGCCATGCACGGGAGCGGTTTTCTGTTTTGGCTTGAATAATAAGATCGCTTGCTATTTTCCCTGTGTGAATGGCCATAGCCATGCCGTTGCCGCACAGAGGCGCAATCATGCCGGCTGCATCTCCGGCCATGAGTATATGATTCAAAACGGGTTCCTTGGTTTCAAAAGAGATTTCATTAATAGTTTCAGGTTTATCAAAAAGAAACTCAGATGACTGAAAAATGGATTTCAGGAATGGATTTTGAAAAAGAACGGTTTCTTCCATTTCGCGAATTGCCTTAAATCGCTTTACCTGATTTCGATGAACGAGGTAGCAGAGATTTGTTTTCCCATCTTCAATGTTGCTTACTCCACAATAGCCACCATTAAAGTTGTGCAAGGCAATCAGATTGGCAGGATGGTTTGTTCGGATGTGATATTTAACCCCAACATAGGGCGATCGTTTTTGAATAAAGCCCCGTTTTAAGGCGCTGTCCATTCGCGAGCGCTTTCCAAAAGCACCAATGACCAACGATGTTGAAAATTCCTGCAGACTGGTTCTTACGGTAAAGCAATCTTCTCGATCAAGAAAAGAAATAGAATCGACCTCTTGTTCAAGAACAAAATTTACGCCCGCTTGTAGGGCTTGTTGATATAGAAGGTTATCCAGGGTAAACCTGCTGATGCCGAAACCACCTAGATCCAACGAAAGTTTTGTTGATTTTCCGCTTACCGAACTCAATTGAAACTGATTAATAACAGGTGGAGAAAATACGTCAGGGAAAAAACCTTCTCGTTTCAAAAAAGGCATCGTTTCATTTGAAATATATTCACCACATACCCTGTGGAAAGGGTAATTTTTTTTCTCGATAAGGGTGCAAGCGATACCAGCACGGGTTAGCCGGATAGAGGCGATAAGTCCTGCTAATCCACCCCCTACAACAATTACACTTTTAAATGACAAAATAAAATTTGCTTATGGTGAAACACGCTTAAAACAACTCAGTCAAAGAGAAAGTTAACAGAAAACAATTCTTGAACAGGTAACCTTTATGACTGATTTTATGTTTAATCTTAACAGTTGGCTATGATAACAGAAAAAACAAAATCAGACACACTTCACGAAACCGTGAATATTCTGCTGGTGGGAAATAATCCTATTGAGTTAAGTGCTTTGCTAAATACGGTGAAGGGACTTCCCAATCGACTTATCAGCACGGAGACAGCTTTTGATCTGGCTAGCATTTGGCAGCGGCTCATCAAGTTTAAACCGAACTACATTTTAATTGATGATAATATCGGGTATCACGAGCTTACCCAGGCAGTAGGTGTACTCTCCACCAATCCAAAAACCCGTGATATACCCATTACAGTTTTAAAGAATTCCAACTATAGTGAGTCGGCCTTCACCAATGATATTGCCGATTACTTGCTCAAGCAAAACCTTACTTCAGAATCTCTTTTTATTGCGTTGAGAAACTCATTGAAGTTTAAACGAACCCGTCAGTTTCTGATAAAGGCTTATACCAAGAGAAAGCGCGAACTATTGAAGCTGGTTCGTTAGATCTGATCCTCTAGTCGAAATTCAAGAGTTTTTAAATCATTCCCCCTTCTTACTTCAAGTCTGATTTTTTTACCAGGTTTGGAGTTTAACAGTCCGTTGATGTTATTCAGGTGAAGTTCTTTCACCAGCACACCATTCACGCTGGCAATAAGATCCCCTCGTAAAACCCCTGCTTTGTCGGCTGTGGAGTTTGCACGAACATCGGTTATTTCAAAAACATTTAACGATGAACCTTTAGCCTTTACATTCAGCCCGCTAAGGTTGAAGTAAAACTGCTTTTTGAACTCACTATTCTTTTTCAGGTAAATTTTTTCCTGAGGAAAATTAAAGATAACCGTAAACCGACTTAGAATTTCACCACCCAAGGTTCCGTTTCGATCAACCCGGTTATATTTTAACGTATCTGAGAAATAGCTGTTTGAATCAGGAAAATTTGCGAGCGCTTTATGTATGGTATAATTTCCTAATTCTATTGATTCAATGCGCCCTGTTTTGCCGGTAATTTCTCCCCCCAGTCCTCTTCCAAGTATATTGTTGAGTGTCCGCTCTGGTAAATGAATCCTTGAATCTGTTTCGGGTTCCAGGAGCAATCCATGACTTGCTCCGGTGTCTACCAGTAGTTTTGCGTTAAGCGAGTGTTCGGAATTAATACTTATAGGGGCTAACAAATATGGCTTGGTATCCTGGATACGAATGGGTATCATTTCGTAACGTTTTTTTTGCTTGAATTTTTCTGGCCACATCAGCGTCATAACTTTTCGCTGGTAATCTACCTTAATAATAAAACGGCTAAAGAGTTCATACCCCAATACACCATGAACATCGGTTCCAAGGTAATTGCGCAACTCCAGGTAATCATCATCCAATACTAACAAGGCATGTCCTTTACCCACTACCCCCGGAAGTGTTAAGGAAACGTTGTTAGCCACGTAAGCATCGACTAGCTTTTCACCACCGGGTGCAGTAAGCGTATACTTGCGGCTATACTGAAGCTGTAAAATATCAGCAAATGCTTTTTGTGTTAGAATGGCCGTGCGAACGCCCGTGTCAACAATAAATTTTAAGGGAATAGCATCATTCAGAATTACCCGAACCACTATGAGGTTATTGTGAATTTCAATAGGAATCTGAACCTTCTTTTTACCATCGGCAATATGAAATCCTAAATTTTGATTTTGTGCCCAAAGAATACCGGGAAACAAAAGAATCACTAAAACGATAACACGCATCATAACAACCTCCTTCAATCGAAAGTTAGGTAAATTTTACCGACAGAAAACTAACTGAGTTTACGGTATGAGTAAGCGTAGAACTTTTTCTGGAGTCTCGGCCACACGCACAAAATCCATGTTGGTATCTTTTAAAAACCCTGCTTTTACCATGGCGTTCATCTGGATCAGCAGGGAATCATAAAAACCATCCACGTTGAGTAAAGCGATGGGTTGATGAATAAGGCCGAGCTGTTTCCAGGTTAGTATTTCTGCGGTTTCATCCAATGTTCCCCAACCTCCGGGAAGCACCAGAAAGGCATCGGCCAGATCGGCCATTCTTCGCTTTCGTTCATGCATGCTGGACACAATTTCTAACTGGGTAAGCCCGGTATGACCAACTTCCTTCTTCATCAGAAAGTCTGGGATAATGCCAATTACCTGACCTTTTCGTTCAAGCACTGCATCCGCTACAATACCCATAAGGCCTATGTTACCGCCTCCATAAACGAGGGTATGGCCTTCCAGGGCCAGCAAGGCACCTAATTCGCGGGCTGTATCCGCATAGATAGTGTTGTTTCCTACGCCTGAGCCGCAGAAAACACAAATATTCATATCAGGTGTTAGGAGTAGGAGTTAAAACTTGTTATCGTGCTTGTTATCACTCACCATCTTATTGGGGAAAATCCATGGAGAAACGATGGCTAAAACAAAAAGTGCAATTACAACGTAGAAAGGAGTCCAGGATGCGTCCATAAGAGTAATTTTAAGGGAGTGTAAAAATAAAGCCTATTCGTGTAATTTTTGCACAAAGAATTGAAAATTGTTTACCAGTTTTAGTGATTGCTTTGCACGCTAATTCGGTGCACCCAATAAATCAGAAATGAAGAAATTCTTAATCTTTTCGGCAATTGCTGTTGTTCTCATAGTAATCCTGTGGTCGGTTGTAAATACCGTAAGGCTTAAGCAGACCAAGTCATTTAGCCCGGAGGAGGTGGTGACGTTTGCCGATGGCGATCTTAAGATAAAGATGCTCTATAACCGACCATATAAAAAGGGAAGAGAGATTTTCGGAGGATTAGTTCCGTACGGTAAAGTTTGGAGAACAGGCGCTAACGAAGCAACCATATTTGAGAATAATAAAACCATCATACTTGAAGGAAAGAAGTTAGTTCCGGGTAAATACAGTTTTTGGACCGTTCCCGACTCAACCTCCTGGCAAATTATTTTTAATTCGCAACATGGCCAGTGGGGAGTAAACAGCAAGGGGGAAGCGAACCGTGATCCTGCACTTGATGTTCTTTCGATCAGCGCACAAGCAATTATTCAGGAAAATGAATTTGAGCAATTCACCATTCAGTTTGAGAAAATGGGTGAGGATGCTGAAATGGTTTTGTTGTGGGATAAAACCGTAGTAGCAATTCCTTTCTCTTATCAACTCCCTTAATTCTTTCTTTTTGCCAAAAGCCTGACAAGGGTCTTTCTGTTTTCAGGAATGGCTTCCGGTTTAAGATGTACACTGTACGTTAATGATGACCGGTCAACTCCGGAAGCAGTAAGTTGTTCAAGTAAAGCAAGCGCTTGTTTTTCTGTTCGATTATTGTGGTACGTGGTTTTTACTATCAGGCTGTCACGCGAGTAAAGTTGGCCAAGGGTGTCGATATCATCCAACTGAATGATTACACTGTCAATAGAAATTTCGGTTAGGTCAGGATGGGAGCGTGTGGAGTCTTCCTGATAGCCGATAAGAGAAACCTGCAACTCGAAGTTTAATTGTGGTGAGCTTTTGATCAACCGTGACAATCGTTGTATTTCAAAACCAACATCATCAGGCTCGGCTGTATAGGGTTTAAACTGAATGCCATCAAGTTCCAACATATCACCCACACCAACAGGCTTAAGCACCGTGTTTACTTTTTGTACTAAAGGACTTTCCTCAACCGTCATATCAAACATTTTTGAGTAGAAGGTTAAATGACTCTCTTCTGGATCAATGGAGAGTTCATACTTGCTTCCCTGTGTGAGGTACAAAAAATAATTGCCCTCCTTGTCGGGTCGGCCGCTGAAGAAACGTTTATGAGTAGCTAAATCAGTTACCGAAATGTAGGCAGGTATTGGCATTCCATTTTGTCCTAGAATTTGCCCCTCAACCTTCATAACAGCGCGCGGCCGCCAGGGTTCGGGAACCAGGTATTCAATAATTTCACTTTTGAATTTACCGGGCGCATCCTTCAGCAGATACCGTCCATTGGAAATGGAACTGACAAACTGATCGTCTTTTTCAGTGTTAACAAAATCCATGGCCTCAGGATTTGACCACTCACCATTCACTAATCGACTCACGTATAAATCCATACCCCCTTTACTGGGCTTCATGGCATTAGAAGAAAAAATCAACACACTTCCGTCAGCAGAAATGCGAGGCGTTTGTGAGTTGCCTGTGTTAATGTGTGCAGGAAGTTCGGCAGGCTCCTCCCATCTTCCGTTGGCAGCTTTTTTTGTCACCATTATTTTGCAACGCTCAGCTTTCTGAGCATCCATTTTTTCGCACCGCATAAAGTACATCGTTGCGCCATCGGGTGTAAAGGTGGGCGAACCTTCATGAAGCCGGGAGTTGATGGGTGCATACATATTTTGGAGGTCGCCCCAGGAGTTTCCTTTTAAACTTCCTGACCAGATATCGAATCCGCCAACACCACCCGATTTAATAGAGGTGATGTAAATGGTTTTACCATCGGCACTCAGGGTATAGCCTTTCATGAAATTGAGCAGGGTATTTATATGCTTGGGAAGCGCAACCGGATCCTGCCAGTCGGGCCCTACTTTGGAGGCATAGTAAACAGTGGGTACGTTATCTTCAGCATAGTCAGAGGTGAACAACAAGGTACTTCCATCTAAACTTATAAAAGGAGCCGATACATTAATGGTAGGGCGGTTGATATTTTGTGGCAGTTTGCGGGTGGGTGCCTGGGCGAAGCAAACAGAAGCAAAACAACAGATTAGCGCCAGAATGAGTGCAGAATTCCTTTTCATAACCATAAAGTTAGAACTTATGAGACAAAACCACTGCCAGAATTCATGGCTTAATTGCCTTCAAAGTGATGGTTTTTTACTAACGATGTGATAATTTAGCCACTCAGTATTAGCAAAGCCATGATTCAGGTCATTCCATCCATAGCCATACGAAAGGGACGTGTAGTAAGAATGCGCAAAGGAGATCCTACCAGTGAGAAAGCGTACGATGAAAATCCGCTCGATTTATCAAAGCGATTTGAAGATCATGGTATTGAAGTAATTCACCTGGTTGATCTGGATGGTGCCGAACGAGGCTCACCGGTTAATTACCACATCATTGAGCAAATAGCCGGATACACCGATTTAAAAATTGATTTTACCGGAGGTATTTCTACCGATGGTGATATCAGTAAAGCTTATGAATCGGGTGCGGACTATGTTACCGCATCGAGTATTGCCGTCACTAATCCCGAATTGTTTGCTTCATGGATAGTGTCCTTCGGCCGTGAGAAAATGACATTGGGCGCAGATGTTACCGATGTAAGGAGTATGAACTTGCTCTTTCGCGGCTGGCAACGAAAATCTGAGCTGACGCTGTACGAACATCTGGAGTTTTTCCATTCCCGGGGATTGAAATATGTGAAATCAACTGATGTATCACGTGACGGTGTATTGGAGGGACCAAACTTTGAATTTTATCAAAACATACGCGACCGTTTTCCGGAATTGAGTGTGCTCGCCAGCGGAGGTATCCGGGGAGTTGATGACATTAAACGCCTGAATGAAATGGGTATCTTTGCAGTGATTTTCGGCAAAGCCTACTACGAAGGCGTTCTTAAGTTAAAGGATCTGGAGCAATTTTTTGTAAAGAAGGAATCATAAAGAAAGCCCCGCTCATGCGGGGCTTTCTGTTTTTACTGGATTATTATATTAAACGTAACCTCAATATCAGTATCACCACTTCCTGGGCAAGTTCCATTTTTTGTTCCGGGTTGATGTCTTAAAACAATTTTAATAGTTCCAGAACCAGCATCTCCAGTTTCCCAATTTGTTAAAAGTCCAACAGGAAGCCCATCATCGTCTTCATCGGCATAGGCATAACTAATATTTGCACCACCTCCTACTGTGAAACAGAATAGATGTTCATCATCCTCCTCTTCAATTTCTTCAGTAATATTTTCAATGGGAGTTTCTGACTCATTTAGTAGCTCAATGCGGCCTGTGTAGGCTGTGTTGGCAGCCAGTATTGCAGCGGGTGACGCACCGCCTGATGAGGGGATGTACGAGTAAACCGGTGCTATTGGACCATCTCCATCTTCATCATAAAATTTAAGAGTTACTGTTGCTCCGCCTTCACCCACCGGGGTAAGTGTTAGTGTCAATGTCGTGATTAACTCCTCCTCATTTGGTGGCTCCGGATCATCCCCACAGCTTACAAGCAACACTGTTGCAAGTAGAATTGAGCCAGCAAAAAAACGTGTAAGCCATCGCATCATTAAATTGTTTGTCATGTTCATAGTTTGTTTGATTTAGTTATGTGAGTGAAAATTGTATTTAATCCGTATAATAAAATTCCGACCGACATCATCAGCAAAATACCGCAGCCGGTTCATGTAATTCCGATAGGCCTTATTGGTAAGGTTTTCGCCCGCCAGGCTTATGGATAGATGATGATCTTTTACCGGGACTTTAAAGCCAACCTCCATGTTAAGCAAGGTGTATCCGGGAGGAGCGGGGGCAATGTCGTAAATCTTATCTCCGGTGTAATCCGGAATTTCAGATGGATAAACGGTAATAGGTGCACGATGCTGTTCAAAATACGTAGGCACTGAAAGTTTGACAAAGAAGTCTTCCAGCTTACCTACATCTGTGAGATACGTAATGCTATTCTCCATATTTATGGGGGGAATGAAAATAAGAACATCATTGCGTTGAATATCTTTAGCATAGATGTAAGACAACTTACCGGTGTATTGAATTTTTTGATTGATCGACCATTGAAAAAGCGCATCTGCCCCGGTTAAGAGCGCATGGGTTTGTTGGTATTGCCATACCGGAAAATATCCTCTTATAGTGAGGCGGGTGTCCGTGGGACTAAGAAATATATAGTTGTTGACGGCATTTGCATAAACTGAAAAATCCGCTGAGAATTTTTTACTTCCAACCTGAAGCGTACTGATCCATTTTCCTGAACTTTCTTTTTTGATTAATCCCTGATCGGTAAGTACTTCTCCACCGGGGCGCATCAGGCCTTCTTCAATAGCCGCAGTGCCATGGTGAAGGCCTTCGCTATACAATTCACTTACATGGGGCGGGCGCATGGAGAAGCCCAAATGATTATTCAGCCTGATAGTGGGACTGAAATAATAAGTTGCTCCCAATGAACCCGAAAAATAATGGAAGTTAAATGTAGGTTTAACGAGGGTGTTGTTAAATGTAAATGTTCGAACCTGCAAATACTGGTAATCGTATCGCGCACCTGCCTCCAGAAGCCAATTTGCTTTGCGCATTTTTTCAATAACAAATATTCCGGTAGCAAACTGCGTGTAATCCGGAATTAAAGGACGAATACCCGTTTCGCCCGTTTCGTTGATGTTGTATTTGTAAGTAGCGTTTAGTCCAAGGCTTCCGGAATGATGTGAGTGTTCATGGTCAAGCGAAACATCCAAAACATTGGAGAACAATTTCATAAATAAAGCCGGCCGATCATTTCGTCCGCCTCTGCGCACATCGAATTCTTTTCGTTGATTGTATTGCCCTCCATACAAGATGTTTAACTTACCAATGCCGGCAAGGTTTTGATAGGCACTTATCTTTAGTAACTGATGATTAATTTTTTGTTTGGGGTTATTAATCTCATACGTGAAAGGTGCTATGTACCAGGGTTCATTGCTTTTAATGGAATTCTCCAGGTCGGTAAGGTTGCCGGTATGAGCCGCCCGTAAAATTGCAATTTCGGTATTGAAGCTGCTGGCGTAAATCTCTAATCCTCTAGAATGCTGTTGAAATCCCAGTGCACCTGAAAAATTCAATTCCTCCAAACCGGTATTGGAGAGCACATAATCTGGTGACGAAAAGTCACCGCCTTTTTTAACTGTTCCTTGCAATCGCCAATTCCAGTTCTCCGCATTTTTGAACCCTCCTTCGAAAGTACTTGACAAAATCCCCATACGGTTATTCGACATGAAGCCAGTATTCACTTCGCCACCAAATTTTTGTGTTTGATGAAGCTTAGGTGTGTTGACAATAATCACTCCACCCATGGCATCGGCACCATAACGAACTGCTTCAGCGCCTTTAACAACGGTGAGTTCGGAAGCAATGAACGGATCAATTTCCGGGGCATGCTCAATACCCCATTGTTGTCCTTCTTGCCGGATTCCGTTGTTCAGAATTAATATACGTTGACTGTGTAATCCATGAATAACAGGCTTGAATACAGCCGGCCCGGATTGCAAGACATTTACACCAGGAAGTGCATTCAGACTTTCGCCCAATGATTTTCCCTTCAGTTGATCGAGCTCTGTTTCAGAGAGCACAAGCGAAGAGTTTGTCAAGCCTGTTGATAAAGATTCTCCGTACACGTCAACCTCCTGAAGTTCAATCCGCGAGGGCGTCATGGTTACTACTACCTTTTGATTTGCGGTGAGATTAATTTCTTCTACATGATCCTCAAACCCAACAAATTTTACGTGTAGCCTGTGAATTCCGGTACAGATATTTGTGAAGTTAAACACGCCACGTTCATTGCTTACCACACCTACTGTTCCTAATAAAATAGTAGCACCGGGCAAGGCTTTTCCTTCCGAATCAACTACTGATCCAACAAGTGTTAGCGAACAGTTATCCTGCCCGATTACCAGGATACGGAGCAACAGAAGATATATGGTGATAATACGCCCGAACACTACATGCAACAAAGTTGCAAATATAGAATTTTATAAAGAAATCAGCTGAGGTTGAAATGGGAATGTTTATACCGGATTAATCAACAATATCGGAGAGCTTGAAGCGCTCAATGAGATAATACAGGAAATTGAAGGAAAGGACCGATGAGTTTTCTTCTGGTTTGGCCTTAGGGTCTGGTTTTTTTACACCGGGCTTTAATGAGATGGTGTCGCGAGAAATTACAGTGGGTTTTATTGATTTTACATCGGATTCAGGCAAAACGTCCGTTGACGGGTCGAACCGATTGTCCCTTAAACCATTTCCGGAGTCTAAATCAGGGATTCGATCATCCTGCGCAAAGGCAACAACACCTGAACATAAAATGCACAGCGTGAAGAGAATGGCGGCTAGGTTTTTACTGATTTTCATACCGGTAATATCGTTCAAACGCAAAACTTTAGATTCTTGTTTCGAGAAAGGTAGATATTTCGTTTGGCATCCGGTGGGATAATTAGACAAATCTTGGGTTTTAATAGATAAAAAGCCTCATTTGCTCCTATTTTTAGCAGTATATGGCAATTAACTGGCAAGACTTCGAAAAGGTTGATTTACGGGCAGGTACCATTGTGAAAGCTGAGGAATTTACGCAAGCCCGAAAACCAGCGCTAAAGCTTTGGGTAGACTTAGGGCATTTGGGTATTAAGAAATCGAGTGCCCAAATTAAAGACCTCTATTCACCCGCTGCGCTAGTGGGTAAACAAGTAATTTGCGTAGTGAATTTTCCGCCAAAACAAATCGGCAATTTTCTGTCCGAAGTACTGGTGACAGGCTTCCCCGATGAAGCTGGACGGGTAGTATTAAGCACTCCTGAAAAAAAGGTACCCAACGGAGTACGTCTTTTCTGACTATGAATTTCACCGAATTATCAGCTATAACAGGTGGGCAGGTGATACACCTTGAGGACGACAGGCCGGTGGTATACTTAATTACGGATAGCCGGAAACCGGTACTTCACGAGGGCGCTTTGTTCATTGCCATGGCAGGCGAACGGCATGATGGTCACGATTACATCCGAACATTATATGAGCAGGGCATACGGCAATTTATGGTGGAGCGGAATTATGAGTGGAAGAATTTTCCGCAGGCAAACGTACTTCAGGTAGTTTCATCGTTAAAGGCCTTGCAGCAAATGGCCGCGTATCATCGCAACCAATTTTCTATACCGGTTATCGGAATAACGGGTAGCAATGGAAAAACCATCGTTAAAGAATGGCTCTTTCAGTTGTTGGGATTAGAGTACAACATCATAAAAAATCCTGGAAGCTATAACTCTCAACTGGGCGTTCCGCTTTCTGTTTGGCAGATCCAGAAGCATCACCAACTGGGCATATTCGAAGCAGGGATATCAAAACCCGGAGAGATGGAAAATCTTGAGCGCATCATATGCCCTACGCTGGGTGTATTCACCAACATTGGCTCTGCGCACGATGAAAATTTTTCTGATGTAAAAAGTAAAATTTCGGAGAAACTCAAATTATTTAAACACACACATCAGCTCATCTACTGTGCTGATCATGCGGAAATTAATGCTGCAGTAAAAGCCAGCAACATTACTACATTATCATGGGGCTTTACCCCTTCTGCCGATGTTATTGTAAAGAAGGAAAATAATCACTACCGCTTTATATACAGAAATAATCAGGTTGAAGTTCAATTTCCATTTACCGATACAGCATCTGTGGAAAATGCTTCACATTGTGTTGTTGTCATGCAGGCACTTAATTACAATAGCCAAACTATTCAGCAGCGCATTCAAGTGCTGAGGTCTGTTCCTATGCGACTTGAGTTAAAAGAGGGGATTAATCAATGCCAGATTATTGATGATACTTATAATAATGATCTGGCGGGTCTTCAAATGAGCCTCGATTTTTTGAAGAACCAAAATCAAAGAAACGGAAGAGTAATTATACTATCCGACATTCTTCAATCTGGCTTGTCTGACGAAATGTTAGTAAGGCGCATAGCTGATTTAATTAATACAAGTCGTGTTGAAAGGTTTATTGGTGTGGGCCCAGCATTGATGAAATATCAACAGCTCTTTAATGTGCCTTCCTCTTTTTTTACGTCTTCAGATGAATTTTTAAAACACATCGACACGCAAGCATTTCAACAGCAGGTGATATTAGTGAAAGGAGCACGGGTATTTCAATTCGAACAGGTTGTAAAGCAACTGCAAAAGAAAGTACACGGAACAGTAATGGAGGTAAATCTCGGAGCACTGGTTGATAACCTTAACTTCTTCCGGTCGAAGTTGAAACCGAAAACAAAACTGATGGTAATGGTCAAGGCTTTTGCCTATGGTAGTGGAAGCATAGAGGTGGCTAATGTTTTGCAATTCCATAAGGTGGATTACCTGGGCGTTGCTTATGCTGACGAGGGCGTTGAACTTCGACAGAATAATATAACTGTACCGATTATGGTTATGAATCCAAGCTCAGCTGGATTTCCATCCATGATTCAATACAACCTGGAGCCGGAAATCTATAGCCTTAAAATTCTGTATGAGTTGATAGATTTTTTAAAGGGCAGATCGTTAAGTATTCATATAAAACTTGATACCGGAATGCACCGGCTTGGATTTGATGAACAAGATATTGATGAGCTTATTCAAATACTAAAGATAAATCCAGCCATAAAAGTACGCTCTATCTTTAGCCACCTGGCAGGTTCGGACGAATCCGATCACGATCTTTTTTCCAGTCAACAGTATGCCCGGTTTATGGTTACAGCAGAAAAAATTTCTAAAACCCTCCCGGAATCTCCGCTGTTACATATTTTGAATACACCGGGAATACTTCGTTTTTCAGACTGGCAGTTGGATATGGTAAGGTTGGGAGTCGGGTTATATGGCGTGGATCCAACAGCGGAAGGAAGGAAGCTAAAGCCGGTTCTTACCCTGAAAACAGTGATCTCACAAATCAAGAATATTGTAAAAGGCGAGAGTATTGGTTATGGAAGAAAGGGGATAGCCGGTAAAGACATGAGAATTGCCACGATAGCTATTGGCTATGCCGATGGTTTTAACCGTGCATTTAGTGGTGGGGTTGGTAAAGTTATGATACAGGGCAAACGCGCCCAGGTGGTGGGGAACGTTTGTATGGATATGACGATGATTGACATTACAGGCATAAATGCCCAGGAGGGAGATGAAGTGATTATTTTTGGAAGCGAGTTACCGGTAGAAGAACTCGCCAAAAGTATTAACACCATTCCATATGAAATTTTAACAAACACCAGTGAACGGGTAAAGCGTGTTTTTGTAGCCGAAAGCATGTAGGTTACATTTTATCAGCGCATGGTATAATTTAATTGAAGAAAAACGTTTTAGAGAAGTATGAAGAATTTGATGCGAGCATGTAACTATTTTTTTTCTGCCTTGATTTTAGTTTCACTGATTGCTTTACAGGCGTGTAAAGACAAGGACTCTGTTGAAGCAGATAAGTCAAATGTAAATCGGTGGATTTATGATAACATGGAGTTTTGGTATTATTGGAATACACAGATTCCATCTAATCCTAATAGAAAGCTTGAGCCTCCAGATTTTTTTGCGTCTCTTCTTGTGGCAGAAGACAAGTTCTCATGGATCCAGGATGATTATGAAGAACTTATAAAATCTCTGCAGGGTATTACAAAAGAAGCGGGTTATGAGTACAAGCTGTATCGAAAGCAAGGCACGAACGATGTGTTTATGCAGGTGATGTATATTAAGCCTGGTTCACCAGCTTCTTCTGTAGATCTGCTTCGGGGAGACATCATTGAGAAAGTAAATGGTATTCAGATGACCCTGGATAATTATCGGTCTGTTATTGAGTTGATAAGTGAGAACCACACAATCTCATATAAACGATATAACGGTTCTTCCTTTCAAGATAAACCAAACCTGACGCTGACAACCGTTGAGTTTTCTGAGAACCCAAATTTTTACCACACCATTTACAACATTGAAGGAAGAAAAATCGGGTATTTCATCTATAATTTTTTTGCCAACGGACCATCGGGCACAAGCCAGATATACAACACTGAAATGGATCAGATTTTTACGGGTTTTCAAACATCCGGAATTACTGATTTAATAATTGATTTGCGCTTTAACAGCGGAGGCACAGAATCAGCAACGGTAAATCTGGCGAGCTTAGTTGCCAAGGGAATAGACAACAACAGCATTTTTACCAAACGCGAGTATAATGACCAGGTGGAGGATGCCATAGTTAAAGAGCCTACACTCGGCCCCGGTTTCCTGGTTTCAAAATTTGTTATAAAAACTCAGAATGTGGGGGCTTCATTATCGAAAGTGTATATTCTAACAGGTTCACGCACGGCCTCTGCAAGTGAGTTACTTATCAATGGCCTAAAACCTTTTATGGAAGTAAAAATTGTTGGCGATACAACGGTGGGTAAAAACATGGGCTCCATAACCATCACCGATGATGACAACAAGAAAAATAAATGGGGCATGCAGCCTATCATAGTCAAGTCATACAACAGCCTTGATCAGTCAGATTATTCCAATGGTTTTAAGCCAGACATTGCCGATAAAGACAATGATCTTGTTTTGTTACCCTTGGGTAATGTAGAGGAGCGCCTGCTAAACCTGGCTTTGGAAGATATTGTGGGTGCCCCTGTTGGCGGAAGAATTTCCCGTTTTTTTGGTGAAAAACTTTCGCGCCCCATACTACACTCAACAGATATTAAAGCAAAACAGCGTGAAGTCAGGGAAGGTAAGGATGAAAGGCTATTGCAGCTTTTTAAATCTTTACAGGAATAAGGTTAGCTGCATCCTAAATTTTTCTTTAAGTCGCGTTGGGGCAGGCCACCAAAATCAAATGGGTTTTGGTTTTCCTCATCGTGTTTTCCTGCATTTATCTCCTTGGTATTGGCTTTCAGTTTTTTGTTCGATTTTTTCGACTTCGGGTTACCCATAAGCAAAGCTAAACAACCTGACAAGAATCATTGCACCAGCCTGTTTTTGAGCATATCTTTGTTTAAAATTAATCTAAATAAGGTAGATGGCGAACGGTAGGCGCAGTGTGGCTCAAATGAAACCGGGTGAGGTTGCAATCATATCAGAACTGGAAGATGATATTCTTTCTGTGAAGCTCATGGAGATGGGTTGTCTTCCGGGAGCTACCATTCGTTTTAATTTCAGCGCCCCCCTGGGTGATCCGGTTTGCATTAGTGTTTCGGGCTACGAGTTATCCCTTCGTTTGGAAGAAGCTTCTACCATATCAATCCTGAACTGATGCAGGAGAAGCAGTTGAAAATCGCATTGGTGGGGAATCCCAATTCCGGTAAATCTTCACTCTTCAACATCCTCACCGGGCTTAATCAAAAAACAGGAAATTTTCCGGGTGTAACCGTTGAGAAGCGTACCGGCTTTTCAAAAATGCCCGATCAAACAACAGCACAGTTTATTGATTTACCAGGCATATACAGCTTATACCCGCGCAGCCTGGATGAACAGATTGTATCGGAGATATTGCTGCATCACAAATCACCTGACTGTCCTGATGTGGTGGTAGTAATTGTAGATGCTACTAACCTGAAGCGAAGCTTGCTACTGGTTACACAAATCATTGATTTAGGCCTGCCCACAGTTCTTGCCATGAATATGATGGACCTGGTAGCCAAGGCAGGAATCAGTTTTAATTTAATTGCCTTGTCGGAAAAGCTGGGCATTCCGGTTGTGCCGATAAATGCACGAACCGGGATGGGGGTTGATCAGCTTAAGAAAGTTTTAAGTCAGGAAGTGTCACCTTCCACAAAAGTAATCTTCCCCGTTTTTGATGAAGCGAAAAGTGGTGTTGAAGAATTGCGAAATGAACTTGGAATTGACAACAATTATGAAGCATATCAATTTCTGCAACAACCGACATCGCTGAGTTTCCTAAAAGCACAAGAGCGGATTTTTATCGATCAGGTTAAGGAAAAGCATAAATTCTTTCCCGGTAAATTTCATGGAGCAGAAACCGTTCAGCGGTATGGGTTCATTCAAAACCTGTTGGATGAAGTTACCCTTGAACCAGCGAACGAAAACCGAACCAGTCAGTCAACCCGGTTCGATAAAATACTTACACATCGCATTTGGGGGTATGCCATATTTTTTGGCGTACTCTTTTTAATCTTTCAATCCATATTCGCCTGGGCTACAGTGCCTATGGATTTTATTGACGGATTGTTTGCATCACTTAGTAATTACCTGAATGATGTTTTGCCCGAAGGTCCGCTAACCAGCATGTTAGCGCAAGGTGTGGTTCCGGGGCTGGGCGGAATCGCCATCTTTATTCCACAGATCGCCATACTTTTTGCATTCATTTCTATACTTGAGGAGTCAGGGTATATGTCTCGTGTAGTTTTTCTTATGGACAAGATCATGCGCAAGTTTGGCTTGAACGGAAAAAGCGTAGTGCCTTTAATATCGGGCGTTGCCTGTGCCATTCCGGCCATCATGGCTACACGCACCATTGATAACTGGAAGGAGAGAACCATTACCATACTGGTTACACCGTTAATGAGTTGCTCGGCAAGACTTCCGGTATTCACCATTCTTATTGCGTTGATTGTTCCCGATAAAATGGTTTGGCATTTCTTCAACCTTCAAGGCTTGGCGCTGATGGGATTGTACTTACTCGGGTTTGCTGCCGCACTCATTTCAGCTATCATTATTAAATTGTTAATCAATGTAAATGAAAGAAGCTACCTGATTATGGAACTGCCCACCTATCGGTGGCCTAAATGGTCGAATGTCGGGTATACGATTGTAGACAAGACAAAAGCATTTGTATTTGAAGCTGGTAAAATAATTTTAGCCATAGCAGTTGTGCTTTGGGTTTTGGCCAGCTATGGCCCGGGCGATCATATGGAACGAGCTGAAGAGTATGTTTTACAGGAATCAGAAAATCTACGCTTGACAGAACAAGGACTTGAAGATCGGGTGGCTGCGTATAAGCTGGAGCACTCTTATGCGGGAATCCTGGGTAAGTCCATTGAGCCTGTAATTCGCCCCCTGGGCTATGATTGGAAAATTGGGATTGCCCTGGTGACATCTTTTGCGGCTCGGGAAGTATTTGTAGGAACCATGGCAACTATCTACAGTATTGGTAGCGAGGAGGATCAAACCACGATTAAGAGCAGAATGCGGGCAGAGATAAATCCTGATACCGGTGGTCCCAGGTATACACCAGCGGTAGGATTTTCATTGTTGGTATTCTACACCTTCGCCATGCAATGTATGAGCACTATTGCAGTTGTTTATCGTGAAACCAAGGGATGGAAATGGCCAATGATTCAGCTTGTATACATGACGATGCTGGCTTATGTTTCTGCCTTTATTGTATTTCAATCTTTTTCATGATCTTTAATACCGTAAAATTTATTTTATATTTAGCGGAGAAAGAAACCGGCCTATGACTACAAACTACCAACTGGGATTGCTTCACCTGGTTCATCTGCTAATAAGCGCAGATGGCGTTGTTGATGAAAATGAAAAGAAGGCTTTGCAAAAAATCAGGGAACGGGAGAACATTGACAGGGCAATCTTCGAAAAATTTGAGCACGACATAACAACAAAAAAGGAGCGCGAAATTTATAAAGAAGGAATTGATAGTCTGAACGCCTGTACAGATGAGGAAAAACTAAAAGCCCTTGCGTTACTATACAAAATGTCGGAAGTAGATGGCCGTGTTCACGCAAAGGAGGTGCGTTTACTGTTGTACTCCATAAAGCTAACCGGCATTGAGTTCGAGGATGTAGTAGCAAAAGCATCAACCTTACCCTCCATTCTTTTATTGCTCACATGCTTCGCTATGTTTCTATAGTTGCAGCAATTTTATCGCTTTTGTCGTGTGAGAAGCGAGAGACACCTGTCAACTCATTTTCTGATGAAGTATTTATTCGCATTGCCGATTTTCAGGATCGCAGACTTTCGGATAGCCTAATTCAATTTTTTAATCATGAGGTTGCTGGTTACCGCAGGGCCGCAGCGCTGGCTTTTGGTTCTGTTCAGGATACTTCAGCCAGTGAAGCACTGGGTAGACTTTTAAATGATTCAGACTCTACAGTACGGAAGGCGGCCATATTTGCCCTTGGGCAAACAGGGGGTGCTAAGGCGTATCAACTTTTGGTGCAAGCAAATTTTAACAGTGCTGAATACTACGAGGCATTGGGCAAAACTGCCTCAAAAGATCAAGGAACTTCCTTAACTGAAAATTCATGGGCCCTATATCGTTTGGCCCTTCGTGGACTAACAGATACGGCTCATGTTACTTCGGCTATACAATTTTTACATTCAGCAAATAGCATAGATTCTCGCCTTGGAGCTGCTCATTTTTTTAGTCGTGGCCCCGCAAACATTGATGGCGCGGAAGATGCTTTAATTAAGTCTGCCTTATCGGATTCATCCGTTTTTGTGCGTATGGCATCGGCATCAGCGTTGAGAAAAATAAAATCAGAAAGGGTTCAGCAAACATTAAAAGAGTTAGTGAAGGTTGATCCTGACTACCGCGTGCGCGTTAACGCAATGCGGGCGTTGCAATCCTTTCCATTAAGTGAAATTATAGAAACATTGTTTGAAGCGCTTAATGAGGAAAACAATAATGTATCCATAGCTGCCTCCGAAGTTGCTATTCAGGTTGCTACAGCAGAACAGTACTCAGCATTAGTTGAAAAGGCCAGAGCAACGAAGCATTGGCGCGTAAGGGCAAATTTATATGAAGCCTCATTAGCCTCTATCAGTAATAAAGAATTAACAGAAGAAATTATTCGTGTTACCAGGGCTGCTGAAAATCCGTATGAAAAGGCAGCTTTGATTTCCGCATTGAAAAATGCTCCTATGGCCTACACGTTTGTTGGTGAGCAGCTTCTTACCACAGATATTCCGGTTATTCGTTCATCTTCTGCCAGTTCACTTATAGGGATGAATAAGCACAAGCTTTTCGAAAAATCCATGCAAGGTAGTTTCCTGGCATTCTATAAAAAGGCATTGCAGGGTGATGATGCAGCGGTAATCGGAACCATAGCCACAGTGCTTATGGATACTACACTGGGATACAAGAACATTATCTCAGATTATCAATTTTTACATGATGCAAAACAAAAACTAAGCCTGCCGAAGGACAATGAAGCACTGCAACCGCTGGAAAAAGCTATCGCATACTTTGAGGGAAAAGAAAATGAAGGAGAGGTTAAGAACGAATATAATCACCCAATAGATTGGGGGTTGGTGAAGACTATTCCCAGCGATCAGCAGGTTATTATTAAAACATCGAAGGGCAATATTGTTATTCAGTTGCTCGTAGAAGAGGCCCCTGGCTCGGTAGCAAACTTTGTTCAACTTTCCTCAAGCGGATATTTCAATGGTAAAAATTTTCATCGTGTTGTTCCGAATTTTGTAATTCAGGGAGGATGCAACCGTGGCGATGGTTGGGGTAGTGAAGACTACTCTATTCGTTCAGAATTTTCGGGACGCAGGTATAAAGAAGGTTCCATTGGAATGGCTTCAGCAGGCAAAGATACAGAGGGCACGCAATGGTTCATAACCCACTCCCCCACACCTCATCTTGACGGCCGCTACACTATTTTTGCTGAAGTTGTTACGGGGATGGATGTGGTTCACCGTATAGGTGTTGGTGATGAAATAGTTTCTGTGGATTTAATATATAAATAGCCTGATCGCACTGCATTGCCGTAATGTTTTGATTAGGTTAACTTGCCAAAAATTTTTCCTGTGAAGAAACCATTCAATCAAAATTTTACCATAGGTATTTTAGGTGGAGGTCAGTTAGGTAGAATGCTTATTCAGTCAGGCATCGACTATAACCTCACATTTTCAGTTCTTGATCCTGACGCTGATGCGCCTTGTAAAAATCTTTCTGATTTTCATGTTGGCAAGCTTACCGATTATGAAACGGTAATGAAGTTTGGTTCAGCTTGTGACATCGTAACCATTGAGATTGAAAATGTAAATACACAAGCACTTGGTGATCTTGCAAAAGCAGGAAAGCGTGTTTATCCCCAGCCCGATGTAATTGAGTTAATTCAGGATAAGCGGAAGCAAAAAACCTTTTATCATGATTCGGGCATTCCCACAGCAGAATTTGTGTTAACTGAAACAAAGGCCGATGTACACCGCCATCCGCAATTTTTGCCTGCCGCACATAAGTTAGGTAAAGAAGGTTACGATGGTCGTGGTGTGCAACTTATCAGAACAGCATCTGATCTCGACAAGGCCTTTGATGCGCCTGGAGTTCTTGAACGATTAATAGATTTCGAAAAGGAAATTTCTGTTATCGTTGCGCGGAGTGAACTGGGTGAAGTTAAAACATACCCCCCGGTTGAAATGGTATTTCATCCGGCACATAACCTGGTGGAATATCTCTTTTCTCCAGCTCAAATCAACCATGGAGTTCAGGCGCAGGCTGATTCTATTGCTCGTAAGATTGCAGATGAGTTAAAAATAGTGGGTATACTGGCCGTAGAAATGTTCGTAACGCGCGAAGGTAACGTACTGGTAAATGAAATAGCGCCCCGTCCGCATAACAGCGGCCATCAAACCATAGAAGCCAATGTTACCTCGCAGTATGAACAACATCTGCGCGCCATATTAGGACTTCCTCTTGGAGAAACTGAAATTGTAATGCCCAGTGCCATGGTGAACCTGTTGGGTGAGCCTGGTTTTTCAGGCACAGCCCGGTATCAGGGATTTGAAGAAGTAGTGAAAGTTTCCGGTGTTCATGTACATTTATATGGAAAACGGAACACTAAGCCTTTTCGCAAGATGGGGCATGTAACCATTGTTGATAGTGATATTAAAGCATTAAAAGAAAAAGCAGATTTTGTAAAAAGAACACTCAAGGTAATCGCATGACAAAAGCAGTAGTTGGTATCATCATGGGCAGTCAATCGGATTTAAAAATCATGAAGGAGGCTGCTGAGGTTTTGGAAGAACTTGGGGTTTCTTATGAGCTGACGGTTGTATCTGCACACCGCACGCCTTTGCGGATGATTAAGTATGCCACCGAGGCAAGGAAGAAAGGACTTAAAGTAATTATTGCAGGGGCGGGAGGCGCGGCACATTTACCAGGAATGGTAGCGTCTGTAACATCCTTACCGGTTATTGGTGTACCGGTTAAATCTTCGAATTCAATTGATGGGTGGGATTCTGTTCTTTCTATTTTGCAGATGCCATCAGGCGTTCCTGTAGCAACAGTAGCACTAAATGGTGCACGAAACGCAGGGATATTAGCCGCTCAAATCATTGGCTCAAATGATAAGACGTTGGCCGGCAGACTCGATAAGTTTAAAAAGTCGCTGCAGGTTAAAGTTGAATCTTCTGCCAGAACCCTTGAAAAGAAGGGTTGGCGAGGTTCGGAGAATTAATGCTGTTCAAAAGGATGGAAATACTTAACTTCATTCATTAAACTGATTGATATGAAGCCTCAGGAAAAGGGCTGGTTAAAAGAATACCTTGAATTCAGAAGAAACCTTTTTCAGGATATTTCTCTGGAAAAGAAGACTTCCCATCCGGAGCATTCCCTTTATCGAATTATGCAACCCACCGGGTTGATGTATGGCCAAACGGTAGGCCACATCAATCATCCAATGGCTGAAGCATGGGACGAACGGGATAAAATGAAAATTCTATTGGCCGAAAGCCTGATCAGCAGTTCATTGCTGTTTCATAATAAGCCGGTTAATACACCGGAGGAAGTATCGGATGTTTTTATTAAGTCGTTGGAAAGCATCGGCAACTTTTATAACAATATCTTTCCAGAATTAGCAACGCCAACCAAAACACTTTTTGGTAAAAGACGATCAGCACTTGAACTGGCCGAACGAATTTTAGAAAAGCGAATTGAACGGGCCACACATTATAAGGGTAACTTCTGGACAAGCTTCTTTCACAACAGTTTGTTGTTTCTGGATGTTTTTATTTTCGGTCAATGGATTCATACGAATGCCGATCGTATTGTTGCTGATTTTTTTCGGTATGAACGTGAGGAATTGCGTTTCTCCGTGGTAAAAGTAATTGCTGCAGCCGCACACTCCGATCAGGTAATCAATTTTGAGGAGTCCAAATTATTGGAATACTTTATTCAGGGCACCGACCTATCACCTGAAAAGCGAAAAGAAGCGTTAATTATTTTTGATAAGGGAATAAGTCTTGACGATATTAACCTGCCATCGGAGAATTCCTGGATATTGAAAAAATTCTTTTTGGAGATAGCAATTCTTACCACCTGGGCCGACCGAAAGGTTGAGCAAGCGGAACAGGATTTTTTGAAACTTTTCTGCAATTACCTGGGCTTTACGGAGGAAGACCTTGAAAACAGTATGATTGCTATTGAGGGATTTGTGCTGGAGCACTGGCAGCAATTGGAGTACCTTCAAGACAAGCAAGACTATCAACAAGTGAGCGAGCATTATATTAAACGCGTGTCAAAAGTTGCCGAACGAAATAAGGGCAGAATTTTAAAGGAGATACAAGATCATAAAGCAGTAATGCAACTTTTACATAAAGCGCGTTCGCAGGAATTAACCGAAGCAGAAGCAGATCAGGTTCGGAAGGAACTTATGCTGGTGCTAAAAACAATACCTACCTTTGTGATTATATCACTACCGCAGCGTTTCTTAACGTTGCCTATGCTTATGAAAATTCTTCCCCGAGATTTGTTTGCTGAAAATTAGCCTCAATCTTCATCAAAGCTGGCCGTTTTACGGGGGATCACCAAAGAGAAAATAATGGAAAGAATCAGTGTGGCGATAATTACGGTAAAGGAGAGGTAAACATTCACCTTAACGTCAACGATTTCCAGGAGCATCTTAGCGCCAATGAAAAACAGAATGATGGAAAGACCTTTTTGCAACAGGTAGAACTTATCAATGATGCCTGCCAATAAAAAGAACATGGCCCGCAATCCTAATACAGCAAAAATGTTAGATGTGTAAATGAGAAACTCATTGGTGGTAATAGCAAACACTGCCGGAATTGAATCTACTGCAAAAATAAGGTCAGTAGTTTCAATGAGAATAATTACCAGAAAGAGTGGTGTGAAATAAAGTTTGCCTTTTTCAAAGAAGGCGAACTGACCGCCTCTGTCATCCGTTGACATGGGCAGGTATCGTTTGCAGAATTTTAGAATGGGGTTCTTTTCCGGTTCAATTTTTTCGTCTCCATCTTCAAAATATATTCGAATACCGGAATAAATAAGAAATACTCCGAAGATGTAAAGAATGAAATGAAATTTGTGAATAAAGTAAGCACCAATAAAAATGAATAAGGCCCTGAATATAATCGCGCCAAGAATCCCCCAAAAAAGAATTTTGTGATAATAGGTTTCATCAACCTTGAAGTATTTTAGAATAAGAAGGATGACAAAAATGTTATCAATGGATAGAGCCTTTTCGGTGAGGTATGCTGAGAAGTATAGCAACCCGGCTTCCGTGCCACTTAAAATCGTTTCAACGCCCTTTTCAAGAGCCACGTAAGGGCCCATGAAATAAATAAGGAGACCGAAGGCGGTAGAAACAGCCACCCAGAAAATGGACTGCCAGAGGGCAGATTTGGTGGTAATTTTATGGGCTTGTTTGTTAAAAATGCCCAAATCCAGAATCAGGAAAATAATGATAACAACCCCAAACAAGCCAAAAAGTAACAGCTCGTTATCGTTGCCATCAAAAAGGTCTATCAAAAGTAATGTCAGAGGGCTGTGCAAGGGGTTCCGTTTTCTAACTTATTGAGAGACCTAATCACCTCATAATCAAGAGAAAAGAGTCCATCAAAGCTTCCAAAAGTACAACTATTTTTCAAACTCAAAAACTACCATTAAGTATTTATACAGGTTAAACGGAAAGTGAGACCAGCAAGGTCAGGAATTATTTAGCCGCAGTTTGCACACACCCCTTGAATGAGAAGGTTCAATTCCGAAGCCCGGTAACCTTTGGGTAGTTTAACAGGGGGTACATCAATGCTGAGGCAATTCGTTTGTCCGCAGCGGCTGCATTTAAAGTGAACATGATCGTGGTGGTGGCCGGTTAGGGTACATGCCGCTGAGCAAAGCGCATATTTTAAACTACCCTCATCATCGAGTACTTTATGAATAAGGCCCTTGTCAAGAAAGGTTTTTAAGGTGCGGTAAACGGTAACCCGGTCGAAGTGTGCCGGTATTCCCTTTTCAATATCGGAATGCGCTAACGCGAAGTTCTTTTTTAGGAAGAAATTAAGAATGGCCTTTCGGCTCGGGGTTGAGCGCAAGTTGAATTCTTTAAGAAGTTGTGGCGAACCGTTCATTGTTCGTGAAGCTGCATTTTCAACAGGTTACTGTATAACCCATTGTTTACTTGTGTAAGTTCAGCATGAGAGCCCATTTCTGCAAGTTGGCCTTGGTTAATTACAAAAATCCGGTCTACCTTTTTTATAGTGCTCAGTCGGTGAGCAATAATTATTGATGTTCGCCCCTCCATCAGTTTCTCCAGGGCTTGCTGAACCTGATATTCCGAATGTGAGTCAAGCGAACTGGTGGCCTCGTCCAAAATCAGTATGGCGGGATCTTTTAAAATAGCACGGGCGATGGCAATTCGTTGGCGCTGGCCACCTGAAAGTTTTACACCTCGCTCACCGACTACGGTATCAAATTTTTCAGGGAAACTTTCTATAAACTCAAAAGCATTAGCTTTTCTGGCAGCTTCAACAATTTCTTGCTCGGTTGCTGTGGGATTGCCGTACGCAATATTCTCACGAATAGTGCCTCCAAACAGAATAACTTCCTGGGGTACAATACCAATATTCTTCCTGTAGTCGGTAAGACTGAATGATTGAATGTTAAATCCATCGGCTGTAATTGATCCATCGCTTACCGGATAGAAACGTAGCAACAGATTGATGATGGTTGATTTTCCAGATCCGCTTTGCCCTACCAGCGCAATTTTTTCTCCAGCTTTAATACTGAAGTTCAGATCTTTTAAAACTTCAAAATCAGGGCGACTTGGGTAGGCAAAGTTTACATGTAGAAAATCTATATCACCATTGATTTTCACTGAGGTCGCTGACGGGAGTTCTGCTTCATCCGTTTGATCCAGAATTTCAAGTAGTCGTTCAGAAGCACCGATAGAACGTTGTAACTGTGTATAGATGTCACCAAGTCCGGCTATCGATCCGCCAATAAAGGATGTGTAAATGATAAAGGAGAATAATTCTCCAACGGATAGTTGGTTATTCTGAACCAGCAGGGCACCGTACCAGCCAACAGCCACAATGCCTCCAAACAAAGCAAATATTACAAAGGATACAAAAAGTCCACGGTACCGCGCAGCCTGAATAGCAATTTTAACTACCTCACCTATTGATTTTTTAAAACGTACCAACTCAAATAGCTCATTGGTAAAAGCTTTTACAACATGAATCGATTGCAGTGATTCCTCTACCACCACATTTGCCTCAGCCAATTTATCCTGCGTTTTCTTTGAAAGTTTACGAATGTATTTTCCGAATACCAACGCAAGAACGACCAGTACAGGAAATGTAAGCAGCATAAAACAGTAAGCTGCGGAGCCAGAAAGAAGATGATGCCCACACCGATAATCAGCGTAAGACTTTGACGCAATAGTTCAGCAAGTGTTACGGTAAAAGTATCCTGTAATGTGCCTACATCGGAGGTTATCCGGCTCATCAGCTCACCAATCCTTCGGTTATCAAAAAAGGATAACGGAAGCCAAATTATTTTTTGAAAGACACCGTGACGTAAATCCGCAAGGGTTCGCTCACTGGTTACAGAAAACGTATACACACGCATGAAGGAAAAAAAGCTCTGAATCAGTAAAATGGCCATCAGCGCAACAGCCACCTGGTTAATGGTGGTAAAGTATGGAACAGGTTTGCCCGATGCTAAATCCAGTAACTGTCCGGCCAGATAAGGGAATGAAAGAACAGTACCGCTCGATAATGCCAGACATACTAACCCTGCAATAAAGAGCCACTTGTGGGGCAACATAAACCGAAAAACTCCGATTAGCCTTTTCAGTGATGCTTTATTGATTTTTCGTTTGTCTTCTTCCCGAAGCGGTTCGCCTAATGTTCTTTTGGCCATAGTTAATTTACCTGAATGGAGCCCTTAATGGTAAAGTGGACAGAGTCGCCCACGAACATCTTTTGTCCTCCTTCAACAGAGTAGGATGTTAGAATGTTTTTATTGTACAAATCGGTGAATTCCATCGTTAATTTTCGTTTGCTCTTTAACAATGAATTTTCCTGATAGTAGAGTGCTTCTATTTTTCTAAGCTTGGCCGGCACATCCTGATAGAACGTTTTTATATACACGATGGGCAATTCGCTGGTTGTGGTTAGCTGGCGTACGGTAAGGTTGCTCGTATCGTCAGGCAAGCCATCGGTTACTTCATAGTTGCCCCGGTTAATGGGTTTGTTGATTGATCCGATTTCTTTAAAGATGTCAAGTTCTCGCGCCCAGGCTGAGCTGTCCTTAGGAACAAAAACACTGTCTCGCTTTATACCATTCATAACAGCCATCTTCGAAACAGATGCTTGTTCTTTAACCAGGAATTCAATCTGATGTTGAATGAGACTGTCGATGTTAAAATAATAGGCCTTCTCTTCTTTCTTTTGATTGCAGGAACTCAACATCCACAAGACGGTTAGCAGCAATAAAATTTTCGTTAACCTCATGGCATTATTTTTCAATAAGCACATCACCAGTCATCTGCGGAGGAATAGGCAAGCCCATAAGGGTAAGAATCGTGGGAGCCAGATCGCCCAGTTTGCCGTCCTTTAGTTTTCCTTTATAAAAATCGGACACCAGAATGCACGGCACCAGGTTAGTAGTATGTGCGGTGTTGGGAGTTCCGTCTTCATTGATCATACAATCAGCATTGCCATGATCAGCAATAATAATGGTGGCATATCCATTGTTCAACGCAGCCTCCGCTACCTTTTGGGCACAAGCATCAACAGTCTCGCAAGCCTTTACCGCAGCCTCAAACACACCGGTGTGGCCAACCATATCCGGATTGGCAAAATTCAAGCAAACAAAATCTACCTCCTTTTTTTCCAGCTCAGGAATAATTTTGTCCTTAATATCGTTGGCACTCATTTCGGGTTGAAGATCATAGGTAGCAACCTTTGGTGAGGGACATAAAATTCTGCTTTCTCCATGAAATACTTTTTCTCTTCCTCCAGAAAAGAAAAAAGTAACGTGAGGATATTTTTCAGTTTCAGCTATTCGTATTTGTTTTTTACCAGTGTTCGCCAACACTTCACCTAGCGTATTTTCAAGGTTGTCTTTATCAAAGATTACCCGAACATCAGTAAATGTGTCATCATAGTTTGTGAGGGTGGTGTAATGAAGATTAAGTTTCTTCATGTTGTGTTCAGGAAAATCCTGCTGTGTCAACACCTGTGTAATCTCCCTTCCACGATCTGTACGAAAGTTAAAACACAGAACGGCATCCTCTGGTTTAATGATGGCAACAGGATCACCATTTTCGGTAGCAACAATCGGTTTAATAAATTCATCAGTTACGTTTTCATGATATGATTGCTGAATGGCAACTAATACATTATCCGTTTTCAATCCAGTTCCGTGCACCATTAAATCGTACGCTAATTTTACGCGTTCCCAACGTTTGTCACGATCCATGGCATAGTACCGGCCCACCACGCTGGCAATCTTTCCAACAGTATTGCGGGTGTGCTGCTGAAGTTCATTTAAATAGCCATAACCACCTTTTGGATCAGTGTCACGACCATCCATGAAGGCATGAATAAAAACATTCTTTACATTTTGTTTGGCAGCTATGGTGCAAATTCCTTTGAGATGATCAATGTGAGAATGCACACCGCCATCCGATAAAAGTCCGATTAAGTGAAGCGGTTTATTGTTTTTCTTTACGTAATCGAAAATTTCAAGTAAGGCCGGATGGCTGTCCAACTCATGTTCAGCAATAGCTTTATTGATGCGAACTAAATCCTGGTACACGACACGTCCTGCGCCAATGTTCATATGACCGACTTCGGAGTTTCCCATTTGCCCTTCCGGCAAGCCAACCGCCAGGCCCGAGGCTTGTAAACGACTGTTAGGATATTTTGAATAGAGAGAATCGACAAAGGGTGTGTTGGCTTTATCAATAGCAGAAACATTTTTATTGGTTGCAATACCCCACCCATCCAGAATCATCAACAGCACTTTTCGGTTCATAGTATTAAAAATTAGAGTGCAAATATACCATTGTAAACAAGCATTTTTGAGGGTTACTTAAGGCCTTAACCGGCATAGATGAAAACGCCTTTGAATTCGTTTGAGAATAGGCATTATGGCATAATTTTGGGTTAGATTTACTCCTATGAAGAAGATTTTGATGGCAGGGCTGGTAGTTTGGCTAATATCCTTTATGCAGGTTTTCGCTCAAACCAATGTGGTTGAGCAGGTAAAAGAGTCGATAAAGGCAGGGAGCGCGAAGGAATTAGCCAAATACCTTAATGCTTCAGTTGATGTTACCATAGATGGCAAGCCCGAAACCTATAGCAAGGCGCAGGCCGAATTTGTATTGCGCGATTTTTTTAAAGTTAACCCTCCATCCGAATTCAATATCATTCACCAAGGGCAGTCAAAAGGCGGCCAGCCGTTTGCCATCGGCCAGTATAAAAGCGGAGCCAGTACGTTTCGGGTTTGGATGAAGATCAGAGTAGCCGGCAATCAATCCCTTGTTCAGGAGATTTCCTTTGTAAAGGAATAGCCCTGAATTTCTTTTAAAATAATCTCCTTTAATCGCGTGGGTTTGTAACCCTCATCTATTTTTGCGGGGTGAGGCCATACTACATAACAACAGATTTTCTGCGCACCTTTATTCATGCTGCCCTTCATGAAGATGTGGGTGAAGGAGACCATTCAACCCTTGCCTCAATTCCATCTGAAAAGCAAGGCAAAGCGCAACTTCTGGTAAAAGACAATGGTATTCTGGCGGGTGTAGATCTCGCTATTGAAATCTTCAAGCAGTTTGATAGCAGCCTTGAGGTGCAGGTTAACCTGGCGGATGGCGCGCGTGTAGCTCCTGGTGATGTTGCTTTTGCTGTACTCGGCAGCGTTCGCTCCATATTAACTACCGAGCGGTTGGTACTCAATTGTATGCAGCGCATGAGCGGAATAGCCACACATACAAATTGGTTGGTAAAACTGGTGGAGGGTACTGGGGCAAAGCTTTTGGATACGCGCAAAACCACCCCCAACTTTCGCCTGTTGGAAAAGTGGGCCGTGCTGATTGGTGGAGGACAAAACCATCGCATCGGGTTATACGATATGATTATGCTAAAGGATAACCATATTGATATGGCCGGAGGTGCGGAGCAGGCAATCATTCGAACAAAAGAGTATCTTCGCGCCATAAAAAGGGACCTTAAAATTGAGGTAGAAACACGCACACTTAAAGAGGTAGGAGAAGTGATGCAAATTGGAGGGGTGGATGTGATCATGCTTGATAATATGTCACTACAGGATATGCGCGAGTCAGTGAAGTTGATTGACGGAAGGTGCAGGACAGAGGCCAGCGGAGGAATTACCGAGCACACCATTAGAAGTGTAGCGGAGTGTGGAGTAGATTATATTTCCGTGGGTGCACTTACTCATTCAGTAAAAAGTCTTGACCTGAGCTTAAAAGTATATTGAGGATTTACAAATTGATGACTGTTTAGTTGAGAAGATTATGATTGTTAAAACAAAGAATTACAAACTAGAAAAGAAAACATACATCCGGTTGGCGTTAAGAAATATCCTAAAGCAGCAAGGATGGATTGCTGTATTGGCAGCGCTGGCTATTTGCTTGTGCTACCTCTGGATCCCTAGCATATGGTGGTTTATTGGAGCATTACTGGGACTTGGCCTTTACCTGTTATTTTGGTGGATTCAGTTTTTTGGGGTTACCCAATTGGAGCAGGGAAAAATGCTGTTTGAAAAATTCTCCTATGAGATCAGCAGTCAGCAGATACTGATGAAAATTAATCCACGCGAAGGCATGCCCATGAAGTGGGATCAGATAAAAAAAGCTGCCATTGGCAAAGACTATTTCGTATTGTTCGTCAATAAGGCACAAATGATTTACCTGCCCTTTAAAATTTTCAATACCGAAAACGAGCGGAAATTCTTAACCAGTATTTTACGAACAAAGGGCTTTATCAAATAATATTTGAAGGTGCCTGAGCCTAACATCGTGTATGAAAAAAGTGATTACACCGGAGGAGGCAAAGCAAAAGATTTTGCGGTACTGTGCGTATCAGGAGCGATCACATCAGGAGGTAAAGAACAAGCTTTATTCATTCGGACTTTTTTCAAGTGATGTAAATGAAATTATTTCATTTCTGATTACTGAAGGGTTTTTAAATGAAGAACGTTTTGCCAGGACTTTTGCCGGTGGCAAATTCCGAATGAAGAGCTGGGGTCGTTTAAAAATTGTTCGCGAACTGGAAGCCAGAGGCCTTACCCGAAATTGTATTAAACTTGGATTGAAAGAAATTGATGAGCAGGATTATCACTCAACGCTTATCCGGCTCCTTCAAAAAAAGGGAGATCAGACACCTGAGCGCGACCTTTTTGTTAAACGTGATAAAATAGCCAGGTATACCATTCAAAAAGGATTTGAGCCGGAGCTTGTTTGGAAGGCAATAAAACAACTCTTTCCGGATAATCAGTAATTGTCAACGTAACGACAAACCGCACCCATTTGTGTAGCCATATTTAATCTCTAAACGTTAAGGATGGCATGAGAAAATATTTAAGCATAGTATTGATTTTTTTGATGCACCAGGGAGTGGCTCAAACAAGTGAGGTTCGTAAAGCTAATTTTAACATCAGTAAAGGCGTGGCTATACAGGGCTATGATCCGGTAGGTTATTTTGATGGGAAACCCGTCATGGGAAAATCTGAATTTCAGTGGGAATTCAACGGTGTAGCCTATCAGTTTGCAAGCGCGTCAACGCTGGCACGGTTTAAGGCCAGCCCGGGTAAGTTTGAACCTGCCTACGGAGGCTGGTGTGCCTTTGCCATGGGCGATTATGGCGAAAAGGTAAAAATTGATCCGCTGACTTATAAAATTGTAGACGGCAAACTCTACCTCTTTTACAATTTTTGGGGTAACAATACCCTTAAAGAGTGGAACAAGAACGAAGAAAAGTTAAAGGGGGCAGGGGATAGGAACTGGGCTAAAATTCTGCAGTAACCGTCTATAAACGGCCTTTACCGACTAATTTCTTCGTTATTCAACATCTGGAAATCTTTAACCTATATTTGTAGAATTCTCCAATACCCATGAGTGTTAAAAATGCCTGCTGTGACATCTTATCGCAGCTCACCCACCTGGTCAATCAGCTATCAGAACACGAGTACTCCAAACCCATAGAATCCTTAGGCCATTCTTCTATTGGCCAGCATGTTCGGCACACACTTGAGTTTTTTATTTGCCTTGAACAAGGTTTTGGAACTGGTAGTATAAACTATGATAAACGGTCGCATGATAAGTTAGTAGAGACAGATAAATACCTGGCGCTATCCACGCTAAACAGGATTAACGAATTTGTGACCAGTAATACTCAGAACAAGGTGCTGAGCCTTGAAATGAATTATAGTCTTGATCAGGAAATTCTTATTTCGGTTGAAACCAATTATCTCCGTGAATTAATCTACAATATTGAACACGCGGTGCATCACATGGCTATCATAAAAATCGGTGTTCGAGAAGTGGTGCCGCATATAAATTTACCTTCTACTTTTGGCATAGCCTCATCTACGCTTCGGTATCAGGAGAGACTTCAAAATGCTTCCTTTCAGGAATAGCTTTGCACCGGGCGCTGAGAATATTCAATAGTAATTTTTTTATCCGGTTGCGGAGTTGGGAGTACTGGCCTTTTATGGTTGTACAGTTTCCTTTTTTTCTTTATTGGCTCTGGCTTTCCTTGCGCGCAAAATCATTTCTTTTTTTCTCGGCATCCAATCCGCGTATCACGTTGGGGGGTATGTTCGGTGAATCAAAATACGAAGTACTGATGCAGTTGCCGGAGCGCCTTCGGCCTAAAACTATTTTTGTAGAATTTCCGGTTACAGTTGATGAGTTGATTAATAAGATCAAGCTTGCCGGTTTGGATTTTCCTGTGATTTTTAAGCCCGATTTTGGCGAACGAGGTTTTATGGTGAAACGGATATTCTCCAGAAACGATATTGAGCACTACCTGAGAAAAATGAAAAGTAATTTTCTGATTCAGGAATTAATTGAGCTTCCGGTTGAGTGCGGTGTTTTTTTTACCCGTTTTCCAAATGAAGACAAAGGCAAAGTAACTTCCGTTGTTCTTAAAGAGATGCTTGATGTTGTTGGCGATGGTGTGTCCACTTTACAGGAGCTTATTTTTGCTAAGGAACGTGCTAAGTTGCAGTGGACGATATTAAAAGAAGTTCACCAGGACAGACTTACTCAAATAGTAAAAGAGGGTGAACGGGTTGAGCTGAACTCTATCGGGAACCACTGCCTGGGCACTAAATTTCTGAATGGTAATCATATCATTTCAGCAACAATGTCTGAATCATTTGACAGGATAAGTAAAGAAATGAGACAGTTTTACTTTGGCAGATTTGATTTGAAATGTGCTTCGTTGGAAGATTTGAGCAAAGGAAATGTAAAAATACTAGAGGTGAATGGATGCGGAGCAGAACCTGCCCATATTTATCAGCCAGGCTTTTCCTTGTGGGAGGCCTATAGTGTTCTATTTACGCACTGGAATAACCTTTATCAGATTAGTTTACAAAACCGGCAACGTGGTGTGCCGTACACCTCGTTCCGTGAAGGGCGGAATATTTACCAGAAATACAGAGCCGCTATGCAAATTAAATCCTGAGATGATTGTGATTATATTCGGCAATAAAAAACCCCGACCATCGCGGTCGGGGTTTTTTATGACAACGAATTGTCAATTTTATTTTTTGGGTGGTGTAGTAGATGCTGCCTGTGGTGTAATACCCATATTTTTTAACACCATATCTGAAATATCCGACTGGTCATCAGCATAGAGCACTACATCTAAACCGCTGATTTGATTGGTAAGCACCATAGTAAAGGCGTTTGCTTTGGCAACCTCTTCAATGGCCTTGCCCACCTTAGTGTAAACAGGTTCCATTAACTGAACTTGCTTGCGCTGAAGATTTTCCTGGGAGTCTTGCTCCAGCTTTTGGATATTTTGCTGCAGTTGTTGCAATTCGCGTTCGGTATTTTGACGAACCGCATCCGGTACAGTAGGACCAAATTGCTGATACTCCTGCAATTTCTTTTGAAACTCAGCCACCTTGCCATCATACTGTTTCTTCAGTTGAGCCTGAAGGGTTTGAAGTTCAGCCTCAATGGTTTTGGCTTCCGGCATTTGGCTGAAGATATATTCTACATCAGCAAAGCCAATTTTAGCAGGGTTTTGAGCTTGCGAAAACAGGGCTGCTAATCCAAAAGCTAACAGAAAAACGATTTTTTTCATCACAGTTAAATTTATTCAGTTTAGTTAATTTTTAATCTTATCGTTAGGATCTCCTAACCCCAACTCATCCAAAACAAAGTCGGTATAATCATACCGTGGATCGGTGTAAATCATCACCAACTCACCCGACTTATCAAATACAATAGCGAGGTTATTTTGTTTGGCCACTTTATCAACGGCATCCCAAACTTTATCCTGCACCGGCTTAATCAACTCCTGCTTCTTCAGGAAAAAAAGACCTCCAAATCCAAATACTTTATTTTGATATTCTTTAAGCTCCCCCTCTTTCTTTTTTATTAATGCCGTTCGCTCTTTTCGCATGTCCTCGGTGAGGAGCACCTGTTCCGCCTGAAGGGTGCTGTACATGGCCTCAATTTCTTTGGCCATCACCTGAATTTCTTTCGTCCAAAGCTCTGATAACCGATTTATTTCTTCCTGAGCTTTTTTATACTCAGGCATTTTATTCAGAATGAAATCAGTATCAATGTATCCGAACCTCTGAGCATTGACAAAATTCAGGCCGAAAATGAGAAAAAATATTGTAATAAGATAAAACCGCATTTTTTAACGGATTTGTTGTCCAATGGTAAACTGGAATTTAGCGCCACTTATAGGATTACGGCTGCCCAACGGAACCGGATCAAAGCCATAACCCCAGTTAAGTCCTATCAATCCAAAAGCAGGCATAAAAATACGGGCGCCAAAACCCGCTGTTTTATACATACTAAACGGATTAAAGTCCTCATAATTATTCCAGTTATTGCCGGCCTCTACAAAGGTAAACCCGTAAATAGTAGCAGCACTTCCAGTTGTAATTGGATAGCGAAGTTCTAAGCCAAATTTATCGTACACAATACCCCCTCGGATGTTGGAATTTCCGGGTTGATTGGAATAGGGCGGTACAAGAGTATTATCGTCATAACCCCTGAGTGCGATAATATCCTGACCTAATACAAACGCTCCAAAACCTCCTGCAAGTCCGGCTCCACCCATCCAAAAGCGCTCAAACGGAGTGTAATCAACTTTTTGGCTATACCGTCCGATAAATCCAAAGTGTGCTTTTGCTTCAAGCACGAGCTTATTTTTGCGGTCAAGGGGTATGTAATACTTGGCATCGAACATCCATTTATGATATTCTACCCACTTGTTTATTTGCTGCGGAGTGGCTGTTTCATAATCCAAATTACTCCATTGCGAGTAGGGTGGTGTAAAGGTTGCACTTAAAGATATCTCAGAACCCTGAGAGGGGTACATTGGGTTGTCTACACTTCTGCGCGCAATAGTGGTGTTAAATGTTAAACTGTTTGAGATACAATCCGGACAACCGGGTATGTAGTTTGGTGCATTCTGAAGTGTGTAAATGGAATAAGAAAGTGAATTGGTAAGCGTGAAGTAATTGTCGGGCCATTCCAACACCTTTCCAATACCAACCGATATGTTATCCACTTTAAGTGTGGAGTTCAGATCCAAAAAGCTTGACGCGTTTTGCCCAGCAAATCGTGAAATAGATTTGTTTGCACTTACCGAAAGTGACTGTGGCTTGCGTCCGCCTAACCAAGGCTCGGTAAAAGAAATACTATAATTCTGAAAGTTTCTTCCGTTGGCCTGAATGCGCAGCGACAGTCGCTGACCATCGCCTACGGGAAGAGGTCTCCATTTACTGGGGTGTGGAATATTTCGGAGGGAGAAGTTATTGAATGTTAACCCAACGGTACCCACAAAGCCAAAAGCACCTCCCCATCCTCCAGAGAGTTCAATCTGATCATTAGATTGTTCCTCAACAGTCCATTCAATGTCTACAGTAGCATTTGCGGGATTAGGCTGCAGGTTCTGACCAATAGTCTGTGGATTGAAATAGCCTAACTGTCCAAGTTTTTGCTGCGTACGTATGATATCTGATCGTCTGAATTTTTGTCCGGGTACTGTTGAAAGTTCTCTTCGAATCACATGGTCGCTTGTGCGGTCGTTACCGGAGATAGTAACCTCACCTATAGTTGCCTGTTCTCCTTCAGTGATCCTCATCTCCACATCAATAGAGTCGCCAACTACGGCAACCTCCACAGGGTTAATTCGGAAAAACAGGTATCCGTCATCCATATACAGACCGCTGATGTCAGGTCCTTTTGGGTTGAAGGTGAGTTTCTTGTCAATCAGTTCACGGTTATAAACATCTCCTTTTTTTATGCCCAAGATTGCGTTCAATGTTTTTTCGCCATGAATATAATTTCCTGTCCAGACAATGTTTCTGAAATAATACTTGGGGCCCTCATCAATTGCTAAATTGATATTGATGGCCCTTTTATTAAAATTTAGTACAGTGTCTTTTGTAAATTCGGCATCTCTATAGCCCTTTGAGTTATAGTACTCAATGATCTTTTTCTTGTCTTCATCAAATTCTGTTTGAATAAATTTTGATCCCTTGAAAACATTGAGTTTAACATTATCCCCGAAAAATTCTTTGACCTCTGACCAGCTAACTGGATAGGATGAACTAAAATATGTTTTAACATCTCGGGGCTTAAAGGTTAATGCTTTACTGATTAACGTTCGGTGAAGGTAGAACCTGGGATGTTCAGCTGTCTTCTTCATTTTACCCTTTAACTTGCCATCTGAAATGGCCTCATTTCCTTCTATTGATATTTTATTGATTTTAACTTTTGAATTCGTGTTGATCCCAATTTTTAGTCGGATACCATCGGTGGCTATGGTGTCGCGTTCTTGAATAATTTTTACTTCTGTATTTAAGAAACCCTTCTTAACAAAAAACTTCTTTACCGCCAGTTCGGTATTACGAAGCATGGCATCGTTAACAATTTTACCACGTATTAGTGTTAGCTCTTCTTTTAGCGATGACTCTTGTGATTTATTGATTCCGACAAAGTAAAAATTTGTCAATCGGGGACGTTCAGCCATTTTTATCTCCAGCCATACATTTTCACCCTCAATTTTCTGTACACTGATGGACACATCACCAATCAAACCATGTTTCCACAGTTTGCGTATAGCGCCAGTGATAGCGTCTCCCGGAATTTTGATTTTATCACCTACCCGTAATCCCGTAAGGGAGACCATGGCATTTTTATCAAGAATATTTAACCCGGTTACTTCAATGCCCGCAATGAAGTATTCAGCCGGGTTAGCGTAGTTTAAATTATCGGTTGCTGCCCGTTCAGTGCGTCCTCTGCGAAACTGCGCCACGCTTTCAAAACCCACAATAAGCAAGAAGATTATTAGTACACTCGTTCTCATTCAACTAACCGGATTCAATTGTTCACTTGTTTTACCAAACCTTCGTTCGCGTTGTTGATACGACCAGATGGCTTCGTATAAATTCTCTTTGCGGAAATCTGGCCAGAGGGTTGGCGTTATGTACAGTTCAGTGTAAGCGATTTGCCAGAGCAAAAAATTACTGATGCGCATCTCACCACTGGTACGGATTAATAATTCTGGATCGGGAATGCCCGTTGTTTGAAGATATTTTTCAAAACGGCTTTCTGTAAGGGAGGCTGGGTCAAGAACGCCTTTCTGCACATCAATGGCAAGGGCTTTAATGGCCTGGGTTATCTCCCATCGGCCACTATAGCTTAACGCAAGAACCACAGTAAGTCCCGAGTTATTCTTTGTCATGTCTACAGCCCAGGCTAGGTTTTTTTGGCATGCCTCCGGAAGATGGGATGTTTCACCTATGGTAATTAGTTTTACCCGGTTCTCCATAAGGGTGTTTATTTCTTCCTTCAGCGTATTTACCAGTAACTCCATCAATCCATCAACTTCTTCCTTTGGCCTGGCCCAATTTTCAGTAGAAAAGGCATAAAGCGTTAAATATTCAATGCCAAGTTCTGCACAACCCTCAGTAATGTCGCGGACAGCCTTAACAGCATTTCGATGCCCAAATATTCGTAAAGCGCCCTTTTTCTTTGCCCAACGCCCATTTCCGTCCATTATAACGGCTATATGTCGAGGGAGCTTAGTTGGGTCAATATGTTCTTTAAAAGAAGCCAAGGGGGCCAAAATTAGAGTATTTTAAACAACTTTTATCAAAATAAACAGGGTGGTTTAACCAGGCTTATTTATAAGGATTTTTGGGGCAGGGTATATCGTAAAAAGTTCGTGTTAGCGTAAAGCCCACAAAAAAGTAATTATCAAAATCATTGGGATTACCGTATTGGTAGTTTTTTTGTAAAGGATCTCCGTCAGAGATATTATCCAGGTAGTCGAAAAAAGTTTTCCTGATGCCTATTTCAAACGCTACATAAAATTTTGGATTCACAATGTATTTAAAACCACCCCCAAAAGGTATGGTGGCCTGAACATTACTGTACTCTTCGGGCTTTACATCATAACCTGAAATCCCAAACAATCCGAAACCAGCGAAAAGATAAGGCGTGTACCGCATGGGTGTTTTTATATCACGCCAGTTGAGAAAGTGATATTCAAACCCGATGCTGGTTTCAAGTAAAAAAGTATTGAAGGAGGCATTTCGTGCGGAAGCAAAAGCATCAATGGGAACCTCTTTTGCACCGAGCTGCCCAGCTGTAATAGTAGCTCTGAAGCTTACAACTTTGCTGATGTTGGAGCGGTAGTAAACAGTGCCGGCAAGTTTGGAATTGGTGATGTTATACGTCCGCACCAGATCACCGGTATAATTAAATGTACCAAGGCCAAACCCAACTTCAGAACGTTGTGCAAAAGCAGAAAAACTGCCTAACAGAAAAGTGATAATAAATAATGACCGGTTAACCGTCATCTGAACTTAGCCCGGTGAAAGGTTTTGCCAAGAATGTAAGTAAGGCGAACAGTAGTAACCATGTAAATATCTCTGTCCCCCGCCCTTCCACGCATGTTTGTGGTACCATCACTGTTTACATGACCATAACCAGAAACAGTAGTAAAACCAGTATAGCCTGTATATCGATTGGCGATGATTTCCTGAACTCTGGCATTTACAGGTTGTACTTCATTGGAGCGGTATGACATTGCTCTTGCTTTTTCGCTAGCCAGTGTTGTCAGGTCAACGTAATCGCTACTTACATCATCCAGGTAATCTGTAAAGGTATAACGAAAACCGATCTCACCAGATATATCCATAACCTCGTTTATTCTGAAACGAGCGCCAAGCCCAAATGGTATGGCAAACTGAATTAAACTGTAAGATTTTCCCTCCGTTTTAAGCGGCTTGAGATCAACCCACTCACCGGCATCACTAAAGGGATTTCCTAATAAATCCGTCTGCGGTACTTGTGCCTGAGGATTGTGATGAAAAACGGCCAAGCCAGCAAAAACATATGGTGTCCATGGCACGCGACTGATATAGGTAGCCTGATTTTCAAAAAGATCAATCTGGCCAACCACGGATAGCTCTTTAATACGATTTCTGAATGACAAATTTCTCACATAGCGAAAAGCGCCATTATCAATATCATCTGGATCTGCAGATTCAAAATCCGATCCGCGAAGTCCGCCATACATAAAATTTCCAGTTAACTGGTAACGGGGCCCAAACCGATGTGTAAAGGAAACCCCCAGGGCAGGACGTGTAAATGAAATATCAGTACTGATTCTTTTTGGACTTGGTGCCAAATCGCCATAATAGTTTAAGGCATTAAGAGAAAAACCAAGAGAATTGTAAACTTTATCCTTACCAAAACCTGATTTCTTACCCCGATAGCTGGCAATGCGTTTATTATTTTTCTTGATGTTGCGCCTGTTCATTTGGCTATAAGCCTCTTCAGCTGAAAACGTTATAAACAAGCACGTCAGAATAAGGTAAGCCAACTTTCTCATTACAGATAAGTGTTTAAAAATCAGTAAGCTACAAAGGTAAATAAAAATTCAATTTCTAATATCTAATCCCCAATTAAGCTTCTGCCTCAAGGTCTTAAAATAAGACTGATCCTCAAGTTGAATAAGGTGGGCTTTAAAGGCCTCTTTTTTCACTTTTAGTTTAACAGTATTGTCAACGATGGCTGTTCTTGAGTCGAGCGAGATTAAGAATTTTTTGCTTCTTCCCTCTACTTCAAAGGTAATTTCAGATTGATCAGGAACTACAATTGGACGCACCGTTAAGTTATGCGGGCTTACGGGAGTAATGATGAAATTGCCTGAGCGTGGAAACACCAATGGCCCGCCACAGCTTAATGAATAGCCGGTTGAGCCGGTAGGTGTAGCAACAATAATTCCATCTGCCCAATATGAATTAAGAAACTCACCATTGATGTACGTGTGCACGGTAATCATGGATGAAGAGTCTTTTTTTACAACGGTAAAATCATTTAGCGCGAAGTTGAGTTTACCAAACAGTTTTTTGTTTGACTCCAGCCTGAGGATAACGCGTTTATCTATCGAATACATTCCAGCAAAAAGTTTTTTTAATGCCCGTTCTGTTTCAAGGCCGCTGATGGTGGCTAAAAATCCAAGTCGCCCGGTATTAATGCCCAGAATGGGTGTTTCAGCAGGCCCGATGTGCGTTATGGATTCCAGTAATGTACCATCCCCTCCAATGCTGAGGAAGGCGTTTAGCTTTTTTAATGAATCACCAGGTTCGTAGGTTTTCCAGTTGAAATTTTTGAAGGCCACACCTTTAAGCAGCTTCTCATATTTTGCCGAGACGAATAGCTCCGCCTTATGTTGGGTAAGGATTTGAAAAATAAGCTTAATGAAGTCTGCCGACTGCCGGTTAAACTCTTTTCCATGAATACCAATCTTCATACAAAACAAGATTTATACTGCAGGGATAATTCAGGTGCCATGAATCTTAAAGGTACAACCGAATTATTGAAGGGAAAAGCTGAAGGATAAAGAGTTAAATGTCGAGGTAACGAAGGAGCATATCCAAACGTTCTTTTTCTGTTCCTATCGGGCTGGACTCCTGGTACCGCCCGATAACCCGATAATTAAAGCGTTCCAGGGTGGCCACTATCCGGGACAAATCAACCTGATTTAGCTTTAGGGTGAGCCTGATCTTGCCTAAATCCAGCGGGTCATCTTTAACAATGCTGCTTAAGATTTTTGTATTGTTCTCTTCGATCAACCGGCTGATTTCAGATAAAGAATAATCATTATGGTTCATTGATAGAACCAATATACCACCGGGCATTTGTACAGCGGCAGTTTGCGCAAAAGATGTGATGGTATCCTCAACGGTAATGACACCGTAATACTGACCTAAATCGTCAAGCACGGCCACCATTTGCAGTTTGTTATCGGCAGCAATTTTTATAATGTCGTAGAAATGACTGGTTGTTGAAACGTAACACTTTTCACCGGTAAGGTTAAACTCCCCAACATTTTTCTCAATGTTATTCGTTTCAAGAATGATTTCTTCGGATATAAAACCAAGAAGTTTTCCGTTATCCACTACGGGCATGTGCTTGCAGCGAAATTCTTCCATCCACACGATGGCTTTGTGTGCATCATCGGTTGCCTTCAGGGGCGGAATCATGTGGTTGATGAGGTCTTCGGCTATCACGGTTAAAGATTTTCACACATATATACCTCAATTGAGCAAAAAGTCTTCCATAAGCTCATTAAATTTTTCTGGGTGTTCCATCATGGGCGCATGGCAGCAATTATCGATGAATTTTAAAGACGAATTTGGAATTAGTCTGTTAAATTCATGTGCTACCATGGGCGGAGTTATGGTATCGTTAAGCCCCCATACTAACAAGGTCGGCACCTTAATGTTAGGAATTTCGTCAGCCATATTATTGCGCTGTGCCGACTTTGCTATGGCCACAATACGCATACATTTAGGAATGCTGTTGGTGGTTTCAAACACCTCATCCACCAATTCTTTGGTGGCTACTTTGGGATCAAAAAATGTATAGGACACCCGCTCACGGATGTACTCATAATTGCCTCGCTTCGGATAGGAGCCACCCATGGAGTCTTCAAACAGGCCGGAACTTCCGGTAAGAATGAGTTTTTTAACCTTCTCGGGATTTTTGAGGGTATAGACTAATGCAACATGACCCCCCAGACTATTTCCCATGATGATCATGTCATCAAGTTTTTTCAGCGCAACAAACTCCTCTACAAACTTTCGTAGGCCTTCCAGCCCCGCCTCACGAATTGGCATTTCATATATGGGAAGCATGGGAATTACAACTCTGAAGTTTGCCTCAAACCGGCTTACCACACCTTCCCAATTGCTGAGGGCCCCAAAAAGCCCATGCAATAACATCAGCACAGGCCCTTTGCCCTCATCGACATACTTAAAGCCTCTATCTTCTTTAACGGTTAGTGCCATAGTTACTTAATTAATAACCAAAATGTAAAGAAAAAAAATTCAACTTGTAACAGTGAGCTTGTTGAAAAATCCTCACGAGGCATTTTCCTGAAAGATGTCTTTAAAGGAAGGGAAGAATTCCCCGATCCAATGCGTTACTTCGGGAGCAAATCGGGAGGTAAACGGAAAGAGCCAGGAGTTTTCTGTCCAGTGTTCAGGCAATTGTACAGCGAGTGCATCAAAAATCCACAAGCCAACACTAACCATAAAAATGGTTCTGAATAAACCCATTACACTTCCCGCCCATTGATCGGCACTGCCCAACAACGTTTTATCGAGCCATGATTTTAAAAGCTTTCCTAAAAGATTAACAACAAGAAGAACAATGATAAAGACTACTCCAAAAGCTGCGTATGGCAATACTTTTTCATCGATGTTGTAATAATCATCCAGCGTAAGCATGGCAGCACCCATTAGTTTAAAGCCCAGGATGATACCGAAGATGATAGCAAGCAACGAAAACAAACTCACCAGAAATCCTTTTTTATAGCCGGAAACCATTCCGGTTATAAAAATGAATAAAAATATAAGGTCCAACACGCTCAAGGAACCAACAGCTTTTTCACCAATTCAGAAATAAGTTTACCATCGGCCTGACCGGCAAGTTTCTTTGTGGCTGTGCCCATAACCTTGCCCATATCTTGCGGACCCGCAGCACCCAGGTCAGCAATAATTTTCTTCAACGCGTCAGTCAATTCACTTTCAGTGAGCTGCTTTGGAAGGTAACGACTGATTACCTCCAGTTGAAACAATTCTCTTTCAGCTAAGTCATTTCGTCCTTGCTGACTGAAGATATCGGCTGACTCTTTGCGCTGCTTGGCAGCTTTCATCAGTAATTTATTTTCAGTATCCGATGAAACATCGCCACTTCCACCCTTTTCGGTTTCAGCCAATAGAATAAGCGACTTGATGCTGCGCAACGCCTCCAGTTCTTCTTTGTTCTTAGCCAGCATGGCTTTCTTTATGTCACTATCAATCAGTGTCTTCAGGCTCATAAAAAATGATTTCTGCAAAAGTAGCAGGATGTCGACAGGAACACCAATTCTTACAGCCAATTTTCTGGTGTGTAATTGATGTTTCGTCTTTGTAATTTGGTGTTTTGTTTTCTTATGACGCGATTAAGCGTAAACATTAACAAGATTGCCACCTTACGCAATGCACGTGGTGGCAACAATCCGGATGTGATTAAAGTCGCATTGGATTGTGAACGATTTGGAGCTCATGGTATAACGGTGCACCCGCGCCCGGATGAGCGGCACATTCGTTATAGTGATGTGATTCAGTTAAAGGATGTCGTGAGGACTGAGTTTAACATTGAAGGTTATCCGGATGAGCGTTATTTAAAAATAATCCAGGAAGCAAAACCTGCCCAGGCAACACTGGTGCCTGATGCACCCGATGCGGTAACATCAAATGCCGGATGGGATACAAGTAAACAAGATGCATTTCTGAAAGAGGTAGTAAAGGAATTGAAACGGTATACATCCCGTGTCTCAATCTTTGTAAATCCCGACACCAAAATGGTTGAAGGTGCCGCTGCTGTGGGTGCTGACCGGATTGAACTGTATACTGAGCCCTATGCCCATGACTATCACACCAATCGCTATAAGGCTATTAAACCATACGTAGAGTGTGCACAGGTTGCAACGCGTTTGGGGCTGGGCATAAACGCAGGGCACGATCTTGATTTACATAACCTTCGCTTTCTCAAAGAGTCCATCCCATATCTGGATGAAGTTTCCATTGGGCACGCGCTTGTTTGTGACGCACTTTATTTCGGGTTGGAAAACACCATTCAGCTTTACCTGAGGCAGTTGAGAGATTGATTGCTTATTCCTTATCTTTAATTACAATTTACAAAGCATGAGTCTTCGGAAAACATTTACGGATGCGGAACTGGAGCGGATAAAAGCCGCAGTGCGCCAGGCCGAAGCAACAATATCCGGTGAGATTGTTCCGGTTATGGTATCGAAAAGTGGTTATTACACCATTGCCAACTACAAAGGGAGTTTATGGGTTGCGTTTATGGTGTTTGCCTTCATTGTAATCTTCGATCGGTTTGTACCTTCTTTAGCTGTTTATGATCCTCTGCTTATTTTTTTATTAGTGCTGCTGGCCGGTGTTGTTGGGGGTGTAGCTCCCAACTTCTCAGATGACTTACGCAGAATGCTGGTAACGCAACGCCATATGGATCATGCCACTCGTCAGCGCGCAGAGAATGCATTTTTAGAACAAGAAGTTTTTAATACACGTCACCGTACGGGCATAATGATTTTCATCTCCTTCTTTGAGCATGAGGTGATTATCATGGGCGATCAGGGAATTAGTAAAGTAGTGGAACAGAAAGTTTGGGATAAACTCGTTCAGGATTTAACCACTCAATTACGCAAAGGAAAAACGGTGGAGGGCCTTGAGGCAACCATTAAGCGGTGTGGAGAAATTTTATTGGAGAAGGGCTTTAAGAAAACAGCGGATGATGTGAACGAACTCCGTGACGATGTTAGACTGGATTAACGCGCTTTGAATCAGGTATGATCTCCCGAATTCTGTTATTTTTTCTGTTGCTGATTTCATTTGTATCAGCAGCGCAACGGCCTGTTCCTGAATTGTGGGGCATGCGTGTACACGATGACGCAAAAATTTTATCGACAGGCACTATCCAGCAATTAGAAACGCGCCTCAAGCAGTTTGAGGACTCCACCACCAATCAAATTGCAATTCTAATTATTCCATCGTTGGACGGTGAGGTGCTTGAGCAATATTCGTTAAAGGTGGTGGAGAAATGGCAGTTAGGGAAGAAGAGCAGAGACAATGGTGTGTTGTTGTTGATTGCGGTGAACGACAGGAAGATGCGTATTGAAGTTGGGTATGGACTGGAGGGTCCGCTACCGGATATTACGTGCAATCAAATCATTCGAAATCAAATTGCACCGGCATTCAGACGTGGCGATTTTGATGGTGGTGTTGTGGATGGGATTTCTGCCATTATTGATGCCATTGGTGGGGAATATTCGGTAGAGGGTTTTGATGAGGAATCGTTTGAAGACATCCCTTGGTTTGTTGGGCTTTTTGTGTTTGGCATTCTTGGGATTTTCTCATTTCTGGGACTTTCGATAAAAGGAGGAGCAGGTTGGTTTTTATACGTTTTCCTCATTCCATTTTATGCAGCATTTCCATTTGCATTATATGGTTGGGAAACCGGAAAGCTTATCCTTTTAGGTCATTTGTTTGGTTTTCCTATCCTGAAGATAATATTCAACAAAATGGGGTGGAGTAAGCTTGAAGGATCTGGGGGCGGCTCAGGGGGCGGCTGGTCATCCGGTGGTGGTTGGTCTTCAGGCGGAGGAGGCTGGTCTTCCGGAGGTGGAGGGTTTTCAGGAGGCGGAGGTAGCTTTGGTGGAGGTGGCAGCAGCGGGAGTTGGTAGTTGCTGTTCAACAACACTCCTGAGTATAATTTTGTGCTGCGAATTATATCCTTCAATCGGTTATTTAATTAATTCCAGATTTTGATTCTTGAATATCTAATTGCCTTATTTTTGGCCTTTCTTATTTATAACACCTTCCCTGAATGAAAAGAGATAAAGTCATTTTCGATCTGATTGAAAAAGAAAAGAAACGTCAGCAACACGGTATTGAGTTAATAGCCTCTGAAAATTTCGCCTCCACCCAGGTGATGAAAGCCATGGGCACCGTGCTTACCAACAAATATGCTGAAGGCCTTCCCGGCAAACGCTATTATGGAGGCTGCGAAGTGGTGGATGAAATAGAGCAGCTTGCTATTGATCGTGCCCGGCAACTTTTCAATGCTGATTGGGCCAATGTTCAGCCACATTCAGGGGCACAGGCCAATGCCGCAGTAATGTTGGCCTGTTTAAAACCGGGCGATAAAATTTTAGGTTTCGACCTGGCACATGGCGGCCACCTGACACATGGTTCACCTGTTAACTTTTCAGGCAAGCTGTATCAACCAACTTTTTATGGTGTTGAGGAAAGCACCGGCAGAATTGATTTTGATAAAGTAATAGAAACGGCAAAACGCGAGAAGCCTAAAATGATTATCTGTGGCGCTTCGGCTTATAGTCGCGATTGGGATTATAAGAAACTTCGTGAAGCGGCTGATGCTGTTGGTGCTTTGTTGCTTGCCGATATTGCTCACCCTGCAGGGTTGATTGCACGCGGCTTGTTGAATGACCCGATGGAGCATTGCCATATTGTTACTACCACAACACACAAAACCCTGCGCGGCCCGCGCGGTGGGTTAATTATGGTAGGCAAAAATTTTGACAACCCCTGGGGACTAAAAACTCCGAAAGGAGAGATCAGAAAGATTACTTCCATTTTAGATTCTGGGGTTTTCCCCGGTACGCAAGGCGGACCGCTGGAACATGTGATTGCTGCAAAAGCTATTGCCTTTGAAGAAGCGTTGTCGGATGATTACCTGAAATATGTAATACAGGTTGTTAAAAATGCCAAAGCCATGGCCGCTGCGTTTATTGCTAAAGGGTATAGCATTATTTCGGGCGGAACCGATAATCACCTCATGTTGATTGACCTGCGTTCGAAAAACCTCACCGGCAAAATTGCGGAAGAAACATTAATCAAAGCGGATATCACCATCAACAAAAACATGGTGCCGTTTGATACACAGTCGCCCATGGTCACTTCAGGTATGCGCATTGGTACACCCGCCATTACTACACGTGGTTTGAAAGAGAAGGATGTATTGAAAGTAGTTGACCTGATTGATGAAGCCCTTCGTGCACCCGATAAAGCCGATAACCTAAAGGTGGTGAAGAAGAAGGTGAATAATTTCATGAAGAAGTTTCCATTGTACTGACAAACTTATTTGTTGCAAAAACGTGTTAATTTTACCGAATGAGCGCAGACGAAATCATCAATGGAATTAAGAAACTAAACACCAGGCAGCGTAGCAGGGTGCTAAAGGAGCTGTTGATGTTGAGAAAAAAAAGCTCGGGTAAAACTTCATCAGTGTCTTTAACACAACTAGCCGGAAAGGGCGCCAAGCTTTGGAAGGATTGTGAAGTTGACAAGTACTTAAAGAAGCTGCGATCGGAATGGGATTGATTGAGAAGTTTTTTGGCAAGGTAGTCTATCTTGACACCGCTCCCTTGATTTATTTCATTGAAGGCAATCTCAAATACTTAAAAAGTATATTTGAGGCTAACGATCGTGGTGATTTTCTTTTCGTAACATCGGCCATTACCATTACAGAAGTGTTGTCATTTCCGAATACCTTTCGTGATAGGAATCTAGTTAAGATGTACGATCAGGTTTTTTACAACTCAAAAACATTAGCTGTACTACCCGTTGGCTTTAGTGAAGCAAGAACAGCGGCTGAATACAGGGTTACTCATCGTCTGAAAACCCCTGATGCGTTGCATTTGGCAACAGCCTTTGGGTATAGAGCTGACTTCTTTTTTACGAATGATTTTGATTTTCATGGGAAATCGCCTGTGGCGTTGATTAATCTTGATGTATGGCTGAAGAAAAAGAAATGACCTTCCTTGATCATCTCGAGGAGTTGCGCTGGCACATAATACGTTCACTTTTTGCCGTGGTGATATTCACTATCGTTGCCTTTATTTACGGGCCATGGATTTTTGAGAACATAGTCTTTGCTGTGGCAAAACCTGATTTCATTTTCTTTGATTGGATGTGCGCGCTTGGAAAATTAGTGGGTTACGAAGAAACACTTTGTGTACAAGAAATTCCCTTTAAGATTCAAAGCCGGCAGATGACCGGGCAATTTACGATGCATATTGCTTCGTCACTATTTATTGGAGTCACGGCTTCATTCCCGTATATCGTTTGGGAAATTTGGCGGTTTATAAAGCCGGGGTTAGTAACAAAAGAGCGGAAGTTTTCCCGTGGTGCTGTTTTGTCCATATCGTTTTTATTTTTCACGGGCGTTTCGTTTGGCTATTTCATCATGAGCCCGCTGGCTGTATACTTTCTATCAAACTACAAGCTAAGCGATGTGATTGCCAATGAGTTTGATATTACATCCTATGTTTCTACCATTATTACATTGGTATTTGGCAGCGGATTATTGTTTCAGTTGCCCATAGTTGTTTATTTTTTAACGAAGATTGGTATGATTACACCAGCCTTTATGCGCCAATACCGCAGGCATGCAATTGTTATTATTCTCATTATTGCGGCTATTGTTACACCTCCCGATCCATTTAGCCAGACGTTAATTGCTATTCCGTTGTACCTGCTGTATGAATTCAGTATTTTCATTTCAGCAACAGTGTTAAGACGCCAGGCTAAACGCGATAAAGAATACGAACAATCCTTTAAAACACCATGAGTACCATAGCTATTGGAAGCGACCACGCAGGGTTTGCTTATAAAGAGAAACTAAAAACGTGGCTTCAGAAAACTGGATTTACGGTTAAAGATTTTGGTACGCACACTACGGATTCAGTTGACTATCCTGATTTTGCGCACCCCGTGGCGCTTGCTGTTGAGAAGCGTGAGGCCGAGTTTGGTTTGCTGCTTTGTGGCAGTGCCAATGGAGTAGCCATGGCGGCCAACAAACATCAAGACATACGCGCGGCCATCTGCTGGACAGAAGAAGTTGCTGCTGTAGTCCGCCAACATAACAACGCCAATGTAGTTTGCATACCCGCCCGTTTTGTAAGCGAAGAATTGGCTGAAAAAATCTTAACGGTATTTTTAAACACTCCCTTTGAGGGTGGGCGTCATGCACGCAGGGTGGATAAAATCAGTTGCTAGTACTTTTCTCAACCTGTTTCCAATACCCTTCTGATGATTTTTCGTACTGACTTTTCAGTTTTGGCAGTCGGTTGAAAAATTTCTCCATTTTGTTTTCCGGATCAACGATGATTTGCGGTTGGTCTTTTTCAAAGAGCCGGTTTACCAGCAATACATTTTCATAGAACTGTGGGGAGTCAAAAATTTCTTCGGATAATGACCAGTGAATAAAGGGTGGTGATAAAGTGTTATGCATAAAAATTACAGGTTGGTCATCAAGCACTAACACCTTCTTGTTGTTTATGGTTAATGAAGATGCGGGAACAACCAGACGATCGTAATTGACAGACGTTAGTTTACCGTATCGTGACAGGTAAAAAATGGAAACAATACCAATCAACAGTATCCAGGTGTTGATTTCTGCAAACTTTCTTCTGCGGATCAACAACAAAAAATGGGTGAAGAAAAAACAAACAGCCGGAGCAAGTGGCAATAAACTTTGTGGTCGCAAATCTGAAGTAAAATAAATTTGCACAACCCCCACCACAAACCACAGGAACATGGTTTGAAGTAGTTGTGATTGATACTTGGTTAGCCGCGCATCACGGGTAAGGATGACAATGGAAACAAGTAGATAGGCTATGGGCACACTAGCCAGAATTAATAAACTCCTGAAGGAGATTAATGACTCTCCGGGGAAAGCAAGGTTCGATAGGTAAAATCTGCTCCACAAATCATATAAATGACCATTGATGTAGTAGATGGAGCAGAGTATAAGGTGCGGCATCAGAAATCCTGCAAGCATAAGTAAGTGCTTACGCAGATCATTTCGGGTAAAAATGATCAGTATGAAGAAAATACCGGGCAGAAAAATGATGTAGGAGAAATTGAACAACGAAGCAAAGCTTATAAAAAGCCCCAGATTGAAAATGGTTTCATCGCGCTGCACGCGAAATTCAATCTCTGTTAACAGATTGTTCAAAGCCAGCAGGAGAAATCCAAAAGCGGCCAGGTCAGCGGTTAACCCGAGAACATCAAAAGAAACAAGCGTGAGCAATGAAAAAAGCAAGGTAGGAATGTAGGTATTTTCAGGGAAGGCTCTTTTGTCGATAAAGATTATTCCAATAAAGATGCTTTGCGTAAAAAGCAGAAGAAAAGCTGTAATATGTCTTCCGGTAAGACTTCGGCCAAAAAGGAAATCACAGCTTCCGTAAAACCACGATGCGAAGGGAGGCGTGTTATCAATCACCTCATGGTACAGGCCAAATCCTTCAGCAACTTTCTCGCCTACCAAAAAGCTTTTTAGCTCAGGAAAGGTGGCGGATGGTGTATCAATGAAAATCGGCAAGCTCAGCAATATCATCAAGCCAAACAGTCCAAGCAGTCGGTAGGGGTCATTTATGCGGAAGTATCGGAGCAAGGTTGTATTGGTTTTGCGGAAAAATAGACAGGAATTTTAAGGTTTGAAATGAATAGCTCCTACTTCTTTGGTTTTAGTGGAAGGACACAGGATATTTGCCTTATGGCAGGAACAACACGTCAACAGAAATTTGCACGCCTTATACACAAGGAAATCAGTGATATTTTACAACGCGACAAGCGTGGAATATTGGACAACTCCTTTGTAACGGTTGCTGATGTTAGGGTAAGTCCGGATTTAGGTGTAGCTAAAATATATTTGAGTATGATGCTGGCCAAAGACAAACCGGCTCTTTTGGAGAAGATCACTTCAAGAAAGAGTGAAATCCGTAAGGCCCTGGGCGATCGTATCCGAAACCAGGCGCGTATAATTCCTGAGTTGGTATTTTATGTGGACGAAGTGGAGGAGAAGGCTCAGCGCATGGATGAGATTATCAAAAATCTTAACATACCACCGGCTGAATCTTGAAACTCGAATTTTTTATAGCGCGGAGGTATCTGCTATCCAGGCGGAAAAAGAATTTTATTAACATCATTTCCATTCTTTCTCTTGTAGGTGTAGCCTTTAGTGCTGCGGCAATAATTATTGTGCTATCAGTATTTAATGGCCTGGGTGACCTGCTGCGTTCTCTTAACAACTCTTTCGATCCCGAAATTAAAATCGAGGCGGTTCAGGGTAAATCATTTCCGGTAAGCGATTCGTTGTTGAAAAAAATTGAAGCGGTTGAGGGCGTGGCCTTAGTAACTGAAGTTATCGAAGATTATGCTTATGTGCGTTACCGCGATGCAAACCAGGTAATTACCTTAAAGGGGGTAAGTGATAATTTTATTGACCAGCATCGCATCGATGATAAAATTGTAGCCGGTGAATTGAAGTTGAACAAAGGCGATGTTCAGTATGCCATCATTGGCCGGGGTGTTCAATATACGCTTTCTATTGCTGTTGGTGATGACATGTTCCCGCTACAGGTTTACTATATCAACAATATCAAGTCAGGCACACTTGATCCATCACGGTTATATTCAAGAAAGAATATTTTGGTGGGAGCAGCGTTTTCCATCGTTCAGAATTTTGATGAGAACTATGTGCTGGTTCCGTTATCCTTTGCCCAGGAGTTACTTCGTTATGATAGCAGGCGTACTTCGCTAGAGGTAAAAACAAAGCCCGGATCTGATATTTTTAAAGTTCAAGACCGCCTGAAGCTTGCTTTGGGTGACCACTATGCTGTGCTTAATCATGAGGAGCAACACAAAGATCTTTACCGATTACTGAAAATGGAAAAGCTGTTCACTTTCTTAGCGCTTTCTTTGCTATTAGGAATCAGCTCTATCAATATTTTTTTTAGTTTGATGATGCTGGCTTTAGATAAGAAAAAAGACATTTCCATATTATCGGCCATGGGGGCCAATGAAAGTCTGATCAGGAAAATTTTTGTAGTGGAGGGTGGGCTGATTGCTTTTGGCGGGGCCTTGTTTGGGTTGTTGCTTGGAGGAATATTCTGCTGGGTACAGTTAAACTACGGAGTAATAAGCATGGGTATGGAGACCTCTGTTACCGAAGGGTATCCCATAAAAGTGAAGGCCATTGACTTTGTGAGCACGCTTGCGGTGGTTTCTGTCCTCACCTTTTTAATCTCGTGGCGGCCTGCTATCCTGGCGTCACGGTCAGTTTCTGTAAGGAACCTGTAAGGTTCATGTATGAAATAGGCTGAAATTCAACGATTTCGGAAATTCAAAATCCTTAGTTTAGAGGTTCCGTTTTTAGAAAAAGTGCTAAAAACCTCTAAATCATGAAGGTTTCTGCGTCCCAGCCGTTCCAAATCATATACTCGTTATTTGAACACGAGTACCTGGGATTCCTTTTTGAGTCCTATATCGTGCATTTGGACGAGAAGGGAAAGCTTACCTACCAACATCAGAATATCTCAGCCAAAAATGCCCGCGAATTTGCCAAGGGACTTGACGATCGGGATTTTGAACTCATCAAACTTATAGATGCCATGCAGCAGGATGCTGTTGCAAAAAAGTTTGCCGGAAAACCGGTTAAGCCCGAGGAATTTTTCCCCAAAATATTTGATAAGAAAAAAGGAAACGAAGCGCTGCAGGAGCTGATTGAGATTCACATGGAAACGAAGCGTGCGGAAGTACTGGAAATACTGAAGGGAAAGATGTTGTTCGAAACGGGGAATGATGGCGAACCTACGCATCGCAAAATTGAGGTGATGGAAAAAAGGGCCACCATTCAGTTTCATTTTATGCGGGGCGCGGAGAGCACGAATTATTATCCAACTATTTTTTACGATGGAAAAAAATTGGAGTTACCTAATCCAACAGCCTTTCTGATTTGTAAAAATCCGGCCTGGGTCGTATTGAATGGTAAGCTTTACGGGTTTGAAAAGTATGTGGATGGAAAAAAACTCTTGCCTTTTCTTAGCAAGAAGTTTGTGGTTATCCCCAAAAATCTGGAAGAGACTTACTACAATCGGTTTATTGCTCCACTCATTGCATCATTCGATGATATTGAAGCGAAAGGATTTGAGATCAATAAAAATGAATACGATCCAAAACCTATCCTTACTATTTCAGAATTGCAATCTGCGCAAAGTGCAGTAACGCCATCTTTATTTGATAAGAAAGCAACGGAGGATAAGAGCGATGAAACCGGAAAGATTGTTTTTGATCTTTCGTTCAAGTACGGCAAACATAAATTTCAAGGCAGAAACCGTGTGCCAGTTAGTGTTACGGTAGAGAAGCATGACAGTGATTATGTTTTTCATCGTGTGCAGCGGAAAGTGGATACGGAGAAGAACTTTCTTCACACCCTTCAAAAGCTTGGCCTTCAAATGAAGGATTTTAATGTTGCGATTTCAAAGTCAGAGGCGTTTTCATGGCTTAATGAAAACCGGGTAAACCTGCTCAACCTGGGATTTGAAGTGAGCCAGCCACAAAGCAACGATAAGAAATACTTTGTAGGCAAGGCGATTATTGAAGTTGAGGTAAAAGAAAACATCGATTGGTTTGATATTCATGCCCGAATCAAATTCGGTGAGTTTGAAATTCCATTTAAGGAGCTGCGTAAACTCATCCTGAAAAAGAAGGTGGAGTTCAAATTACCCAATGGTGAAATTGCCATTATTCCTGAAGCATGGCTAACCCGCTATGCCGATTTGTTTGCTTTGAGTGAGACAGAAGGCGATAAAGAGAAGCCTGTTTTACGCAAGCATCACTTTAACCTGGTTAAAGAATTAGAGGATGGAAACCTGGCTAAGGTTCATATTAGTGAAAAGCTCAGGTCGCTCGGGTCGTTTAGCGGCATAAAAAATTATTCTCTTCCGGAGGGATTTGTTGGTGAGCTTAGGCCTTACCAGAAAGCCGGATACAACTGGCTCCGTTTCTTAAATGAATTTAAACTAGGAGGTTGCTTGGCGGACGATATGGGTTTGGGTAAAACCGTTCAAACCTTGGCTATGCTGCAAGCTGAAAAAGAAGCCGGTCATGGCACTACATTACTCATCATGCCTACATCGCTGGTGTATAACTGGGAAATGGAAGCCTCAAAGTTTGCCCCGCATTTGAAAGTGCTGAACTATACAGGTACACTCCGCAACAAAGACGTAAAGCGATTTGAGAAGTATGACATCGTGCTTACATCTTATGGCATTACACGCTTGGACATTGAGTTGTTAAAAAACTTCTATTTCAATTACATCATTCTGGATGAGTCGCAGGTAATTAAAAACCCATCCTCCAACATTGCAAAGGCCGTTCGTGAACTTAAATCACGATACAGGCTGGTGTTAACCGGAACTCCGCTGGAAAATACCACGATGGATCTATGGTCGCAGGTAACCTTTATCAATCCGGGCATGTTAGGTTCACAAACCTATTTCCGGCAGGAATATCAGGTACCTATTGAAAAGAAAGGTGATGAGGCAAAATCCAAGAAACTTAACTCTATCATCAAACCATTTGTGCTACGAAGGCATAAATCGCAGGTAGCTACTGAATTACCGGAGAAAGTTGAGAACATCCAGTATTCAGTAATGACTGCGGAACAGGAAAAGCGATACGAAGAAACAAAAGCATACTATCGTGGCCGAATACTGGATTTGATTGATAAAGAGGGTATGGGTAATAGCAGGTTCATGATTTTGGAGGGCCTGACCAAACTTCGGCAGCTGGCCAATCACCCTAAAATGATTGAACCTTCTTATACAGGCGATTCAGGCAAACTGGAAGACATTACTCACATGTTGGAAAACGCCATGGCTGAAGGACATAAGGTTTTAGTGTTTAGTCAGTTTGTAAAACACTTAACCCTGGTGCGTCAATATTTAAAATCAAATAAGATTGATTACGCATATCTGGATGGTGCCAGCATTGATAGAAAAGAACAAGTGGATCGTTTCAATAAAGACCCAAAAGTCAAGGCTTTTCTCATTTCCATAAAAGCAGGGGGATTGGGGCTTAACCTTACTGAGGCTGATTATGTGTTTATTCTTGACCCATGGTGGAACCCGGCCGTTGAGGCTCAGGCGGTTGATCGTGCACACCGCATCGGGCAGAAGAACAAAGTTTTTACCTACAAGTTTATTACACGCAATACGGTTGAAGAAAAAATACTGATGCTTCAACAGAAAAAACTACGACTCACTCAGGAGCTCATCACCACCGAAGAAACAATTATGAAGCAATTGACCCGCGCTGACATTGAACAAATGTTGGCATAGCTACTTGTAAAATACTACACTACCTTGATGCTATGGATTCTTTTTCAGGTTTCTTTTCCAACGGTTGTGTGACCACAACCAGCCACTTGGGTATTCGCGAATTACTCTCTCAACAGCCTTTGCATAATTTTCAACAACCGTTTCAGAATTTTTTTCGTAGGGTGGCTCGGCAATATTAATTAATGTACAGGTGTAATAGCCACGCTTTATCTTCTTTACCATACTATAGAGTGTTGGAAACTGGGTAAGGGAGGCCATTTGCTGACTGCCATAAAAGAACATGGTTTCCTGGTTTAGAAAAGTCGTTGGATATTTTTTATCATTGCCCCTACCGGGGTATTGGTCAGCCACAATGGCAATTCCTCGCTGTATACCTTTGCGCTTGATTAATTCGCGCGCAACTTCTTTTCGTTTTATAGCATACCCACCAAATCGTGTGCGACAGGCTTGCATAAAATTATCGAATAATTTGTTTTTTATGGGCTGATAGACAAAATCGATTGGCATGCTAAGGCATAATGTCCCTGAAGCAAGCAACCATTCCCAATTGAACTGGTGGGATGATAGCAGGATTACAGACTGGTTTTGGTCGCGATACCTAAAAACCATTTCTGGGTTGGTATAGTGCATTCTCTTTTGTAATTCATCTGGGCTGATCGTTACCAGTTTGAGACTTTCTACTGCATAGTCACACAAGTTTTTATAAAACTCCTTTTCTATCACTTTTATCTCACCCAAAGACTTTTCGGGAAATGAATTTTTAAGATTTAACCTTACCAGTTTTCTACGGTAGCCAATCAGGTGATAACCCACTACGAACAAGAAATCTGAGATGATGTACAGTGCGGAAATGGGAAGTCTGGAGATGAGACGGAGTAAAATCATGTTCGGGTCTTTCCAGGCAACAAGTTAAGTAAGTATTGCTATTTTTGGTGCAGATATGGAAGCGCTGGTTTTGCTTTTCTGTTTTTCTTATGAAAGATAAGGTAGTTGTTATTACAGGAGGATCATCCGGAATAGGTAAAGCCCTGGCGCATGAGTTTGGGCGGCACGGTTCCAAAATAGTAATTACCGGCCGAAACCAGCGCGATCTGGAAGAGGCTGTGGATGAATTGAAGCGGGAAGGAATCAGGGCAATTGGATGCCATGCAGATGTAAGTATTGAAGATGATAATAAGCGGATGGCGGAAGAGACCATTCGCACATACGGCCGGATTGATGTATTGATTAACAATGCAGGTATTTCCATGCGGGCTTCTTTTGAAGAGGTGCAGCTTGACGTAATCAAAAAAGTAATGGACATCAATTTTTATGGAGCCGTTTATGCCACGCGCTACTGTTTGCCGGAAATTGTAAAAAACAAGGGATCAATTATTGGAATATCCTCTATTGCAGGATATAGGGGATTGCCTGGTCGGGCCGGCTACTCAGCTTCTAAATTTGCATTAAATGGTTTTTTAGAAGTGTTACGAACAGAGTATCTTCACAAAGGAGTACATGTGTTAACCGCTTGCCCGGGATTTACATCAACAAACATTCGCATGCGTGCTTTACTCGCGGATGGTCGGGAACAAAAGGAATCTCCGCGTGAGGAAGATAAAGAGATGTCACCTCAGCAGTGTGCACGGTATATTTACAGGGCAACCGTTAAGCGCAAACATATACTCATTCTCACATTCGAGGGAAAAATGGCCGTGTTCCTGAATAAGTGGTGGCCGTGGTTGGCAGATGAGGTGGTGTTTAAATATATGGCTAAGGAAGTGACTACTCTTGTTAAATAGTTCAATTATGGCAAAAGCACTAGTACTTATTGGTTTGTTTTTGATATTTTTTGCCTCAAGAGCACAACTTCCTTCCGATCTTCCACCTAACAGTGCGCCTTTCAATTTTTCGGGAATGCAAGTAGCTACTTTTGACCATCGCTATGATGGAGTTAAAGGGTACCATACCCTCCTCAAAGATTTTGTTAGGGGAGTAGTAGAAATGAAGAAAGATCAGAGGTATGAAAATGTGCTAATAAATTACGATGCGGTTGCAGATAATCTTATTGCAAAAAGTGATAAGATGGAGGGAGCAGTTTTGGTGAGAAAGGATTTGGTTTTACGGTTTGTCCTTAAGACGGACGAGGAAGAGTATGTTTTTGAAAAAAAAACAGTAAAAGGGATGCCCGCTTTTCTGTTAAAACTAACCTATGAAAGGGAGATCTTTTATTGCAGAATTACGAAATCAATAAAAAAAGTTGATTTAGGTGGTCCCTATAATACCTCTCAGGGCTTTAGCGATGAGTTTAAGGAAGAGCTAACATATTTCTATGAGCTTGTAGATGGATCTCTTCAGGAAATTACTGCCAGTAAAAAGGGTATAATCAGGGCTTTCCCTCAACTTGAAAAGGAACTAAATCAGTATTTTAAGAATAACAAGATGGATTTTAATAGTAGCCAACAGGCTCAATTACTATTTATGTTTATTTCTGAGAGTTTAAAGTAGTTCTGTCAGGTTTTTGTCAAGAATACAAGCTTGGTATTATCTGACTTATTAATTGCTTTATAAAATTCAATAAGCTCAGTGTACGCTTTAGCCGGAAACTCTCCCCTATAAACCTTCATCTTTCTAATGTAGACAACATCACCTCGATCAATTTGAACTGAGGAAAAATATTCGCCAAAGACAGATTTGATATTTGTTGGTTCAGGTAAAAATTCTGGATAAATGCCTTCAGGCATACGGTAACGAATGGTATCAATGTCAGTATAAGCCATTCTTCTGAATATGTTTGTCTTACGATCGTCCACTTTTTCAGGGATAAAAGTTGAGCGGTTCATCAAGTTGGGCGTCACAAAAAGTCTTTTGCCACTGACGGTTGCCAGTCGTTTTAGGTTGAGGTTCAAATCGACCAGAGCAGTTGGAATTTTATCTGGATTATTTTTTATTGAAACCGAGGTTATATCAAAGCTTGGTATTTGCGTATTCTTTTGTACCCACTTCTTTTGTTCATCCGTATTTGCGATAAAGGCATGAAGGTTTCCATTTTCATATTGCAACCCTGCGTAAATGGTTTTAATGGAGGCCTTAGCATCTCCGCTTTGCTCAACATCAACAAAAGCTGATCGGATTTGAAGATTTTCATTCTCTGTATAAACTGGGGTTTTAACTAAAGTTGCACCATTTTCAGTAATAGCAAGCGCCTTACGATTGCCTGTAAAACTGCCCATGTAACCAAATGGATTGGTTTGACTTGTGCACTCAAGCCACAAGGTATCAGCGCCATTGGGAACAAACACAACAGCATGATTGAATTGAGAGCTGGGGAAATCAGCTTTGATATCGACCTCTCCTTTTCCGGCACGAATAAGTGTATAGTGCGATTTAATATTTATCGCATCAAGCATAGATACCATGTAATTTGAAAGCGCCTTGCAATCTCCATACCCCGTTTTATCAACTACAGACGCTTCAAATGGCTGAAGCCCACCAATACCAAGCTGAATACTCACATACCGCGTTTTGTTTTGAAGATAGATGTAAATGGCTTGCACCTTTTCTTCAGTGGTGTTAAGGTTGGCAGTAAGCTCTTTTATTTTGTTGATCGTTTCAGGGGGGAGTTGATTTCTTCCTTTATTCAAAAGGGAAATCCACTTTCCTAATTCATCCCAACTATTCATGGTTCCACGATATCCTTCATATTCAAATTGCGTTGGTGCAGCCATGATATGCGGTATCAATTCATTATATGCAGGGCCAAGCGGTTCGAGGGTCAATGCAGGAATATTCTTTAATCGCCAGGTAACGGATTCAAACCCTTGAGGCAATTGTTGCTTCTCAGGCTCGTTTGGCATATTCACAGCGTTGTAGCGTGGCGCAGGCAAACTTGTCGGATAAATCAATGAATAGGAGAAATTCTCCACCGAAACCTTTTCACCAGGCAATACATATGATCCGGGAATGAAAAACACATATTTAAATTCTATCTCATACTCATATTCAACCGTGTACGGGTATGATCCGTGTGAGAGATCAGCCGCCTTGAATCGATTATCGCTGTAAAGGCTAAACCCATCAAACGCACTTTGGTCATAGATATCACTTGCCTTCAATCTTTTGATAACATTTCCCTGAGCATCATAAGCAGCACCTTTAAAAGATGTGACTTTACTCAGTTTATCATAACTCACATTTTCATAGGCAAATTCTTTACCTCCGTCATTTAATATGGTAACAACCATTCGCACCTGTAAGGATGCTTTGCTGGGAGAAAACATTTTATAGGTCATGTTATCTTCCCTGACTACAGCATTTACATTTTTGAGAAGAGGTTCAGGTATATCCTGAACAACATATTTCTTTTGACCCTGAACTGGCAGGTACAGTACAAGAGAAAGCAGAAGAATGCTAAGCGCTGGTTTCATCTTTAATTTTTCTTAAGTACAATTTGTTCAGCCTGTTTTGCCACAACTTGTGCATAGAATTCCCGAAGATTCGGATATTCATCCTGCACAAACAGCGTCCGGTTAATTTGAAAACTGCTTGTTATATTAATTGTATTTCCCATAACATTAACGTTATAGAGGTAGCGTGCAGTGTTGTTCGGTAAAGCCATGACCTTGCTCTTTGGCAACTCATCAATAACGTATCCATCGGGGACAATTATTTTACACATATACGTTTTGTCCTGAAGACTACCGTAATCTACAGGATACTGCCTTTTTTCAAGTTTAAAGGGATTCTCTAACAGTTGGGATTCTATAAAGGGATTTATATAAAAGTTGTTTCCACCGGAAGATACGTGGTCGCTGAGTGAAATAGTGTGGCTCTCTACAACTGCTTTATCGATAGCCTCAATGTTTTCAAAGGAAGTATTTTCTATTAACCAGTTTTTATTTTTTGATTTGACATAATCCTCCTTTCCTTTGGATTGTAACGTTTTGCGCAAGGAAAGCGCATCATAACCTTCTTTTTGGTAAGTAATTTTACCATTCAGATCCCCAGTCTGACTGACCGCAAGCTCAGCAGTGACAGTACTCCTGGCTTTAATTTTCGGACTTAAACTGATCCAGCCCCGGTTTTTCTTCGAAACAATAAACCCTTCTCCGTTAAGGCATCGTTCCGGAAGAACATCTATAGGGATAAATTTCTCAGTAGCATCAAGCAAAATAAACCGGTCTTCCACCATAACCCGGCATACGACATAGTTGAACTGTTTCGACATTGGATACTGCTTGCGAATAAAACCGTGATCCCTGGTACTAAGCAAAATCATATCGACATCAAACCCTGCCCGGGTGAGCATAGATGCCAGTGCAATGTTAATGTCACCAACCGTTCCTTTCTTTTTTTCAAATACAGTTTTTGGATTATCTGCCAGGTAATCCTTCACCCCATCCCACTCAATTGAATTTTTAACATAGTTATGTATTGCTTCAATTTTTTCTAAGTCCTGCTCCTTTCCGGCAATAATTTCGTCAGTTTGTTTTTTAAGGAAACCAGAGCTAGAGATCACTCTCCCGAAGGATTCACTTTCAAGTAATTTTTCGGCTAGCTTTTCCCAAGATCCCATTATTTCCTGTGAAGGTTGTCCGGTAAAATTTATATAGGCCAGCGCAAAATTGATTTTAGAAACATAATCCTGCTCACTGGTCATAAAGGGTTCTTCTTTGAAAGCAGGAATATCTTGTAAGATCCAATGGTGTTCTTTCTCAGCGTAATCAGGTTTCTGTTGGTTCTTGGTTGTGTAGGAGGTAATATTCAGGTACCCTTGCATGTAGCGCTCCATTACGAAGAAGTCAGGAATGATGGCTATGTATTCACTATGGCGGGATGGAATACTGTACTGAAACTGCCAATTCGGAAAATTAGCCAGGAAATCTGAGCTAAGGGTATAGGAGTATTCGATAACAGATCCCTCTTTAACATTTGGGAAAGTAAATTTTTGCAGGTTTATGTTACGGTTAAATTTCTCCCTAAAGATTCCATCTTTCGAAACCTTTGTTTCTACTACTTTACCATTCTCAAGGTTGTAGGTACTTGCTTTAAAATTAACAATCCGCTCCTCATTCGAGCCCGATTTGTAAAGTTGTATGGCGGCATCAGCCCAGCTAAGACCTTCCTTTTTAAGAATCTTGATCCGAACATGACGCTCAAAAGTTAGCTTGGCAGTGACGCTATTAACACTTACATACGCTTTTCCATAGTCAGCAAGGATCAAGGCAACAGCAGATGAATCTTTATCGTAGATCATCAACTGTAAATCTTCCATGGGAATATCACCAAACTTAAAGGGTGATTTTTGACAAAAAACAGTAATAAAACAGAAGCATATGGCCACTGTTAAAACAGACTTTTTCATTGGGACAGTAGGTTTAGTTAGGGGACTTTAATTTGAATAAAATAAAGCAAAAAAGAAATAGGGGCAGGACCCAATGTGACTTTTACTGTATTTTAGCGAATAATTATCTGTTTTGTGGCCAAAACTAAATCCCTTTTTTTCTGCCAAAACTGTGGCCATGAATCCCCCAAATGGATGGGCAAATGTCCATCATGCAACCAGTGGAACACATTTGCCGAGGAGATTGTAAAAAAGGAATCAACTGCCCGCCACGATTGGAATGGGGATGATGACCGCAAAAGAACCAACAAACCACGAACACTGAATGAAGTAGAATCGGGTAAAGAAGTGCGCATTTCTACACCCGATCAGGAATTGAATCGTGTGCTGGGTGGAGGCATTGTACCGGGCTCACTGATTCTGATTGGCGGTGAACCAGGTATAGGCAAGTCGACCTTAATGCTACAGTTGGCGCTCTCGCTTAAGCACCTTAAAGTGTTGTATGTATCGGGGGAAGAAAGTGAACAACAAATAAAAATGCGGGCCGATCGCTTGTCTGCATCAAAGAATGATGCCTGCTACATCTTCACGGAGACAAACACGCAGAATATCTTTCAAGGCATTAAGCAACTTCAACCCGAGCTGGTCATCATCGACTCCATACAAACACTGCACTCAGAACTACTTGACTCAACGGCCGGCAGTATCGGCCAGGTGCGGCAATGTGCAGGTGAATTGATGAAGTTTGCCAAGGAAACGAATACCCCGGTTTTTTTGGTAGGCCACATTACCAAAGACGGCATGCTGGCAGGGCCAAAAGTGCTTGAGCATATGGTGGATACGGTTTTGCAATTTGAGGGGGATCGTCATCTTGCCTATCGCATTTTACGCACCACAAAAAATCGTTTTGGCTCAACTTCTGAAATCGGAATATATGAAATGCTTGGTGATGGTTTGCGTGAAGTCTCCAATCCATCCGAAATCTTAATCTCGCAAAAGGATGGGCCCTTGAGTGGTGCCACCATTGGTGCTACCATTGAAGGGAACAGGCCACTGCTGATTGAAATACAGTCGTTGGTCAGTCCGGCCTCGTATGGTACGCCCCAGCGAACCCCAACAGGCTTTGATCAGAAGCGATTAAACATGTTACTGGCTGTGCTGGAAAAACGTTGCGGCTTTCGTATGGGCCAGCACGATGTGTTTGTAAACATGGCTGGCGGCATTCGTGTGGAAGATCCGGCTATTGATCTGGCCGTGTGTGTTTCGGTTATTTCTTCGCTGGAAGAATTACCGGTATCGGAAAAGGTATGCTTTGCTGCAGAAGTAGGCTTGGGAGGAGAGTTGCGCGCTGTAAACCGAATTGAGCAGCGCATATCCGAAGCAGAAAAACTCGGCTTTACGGAAATCTATGTTTCAAAATTCAGCCAGAAAGCGCTGGATACCCGAAAGGTAAAGATAACGGTAAAATCGTTTGGCAAGTTAACCGAAGTATTTCAGGATTTATTTGGCTGATCGTGGCCATCGTGTAATCTTTGCACGCAATTGATTTATGGAAACATTTTTTACAGAAACCGTTGGCTTGCCTGAAAACCTTTTCAGCTATTTCATTTTGCCGCTGCTTATTTTTTTGGCGCGCATCATGGATGTTTCCATCAATACCATCCGCATTATTTATGTATTGGGCGGACGAAGGTTAACAGCAACAACGCTTGGCTTTTTTGAATCATTTATCTGGCTCATGGCCATACGGCAGATTTTTGAGCACCTGGATAATTGGGTGTGTTACGTGGCGTATCCCGGTGGTTTTGCCATGGGCATTTTAGTGGGTATGATGATCGAAGAACGAATTGCTTATGGAAAAGTAATTGTGCGGATTATTACACGGAAAGATGTGGATGAACTCATATCATTCCTCACTCAAAACCAATTTCGGTACACCCGTGTAAATTCAGAGGGACTTGATGGCCCGGAGAGCCTCGTGTTTACGGTTTTGCCCCGCGAAAACCTGGAAGAATTGCTCTCCAAAATGAAAGATATACTCCCAACGGCTTTTTACACGGTAGAAAAAGTAAACCGTGCTTCGGAGAGTGGTGCGGTGGTACAAGAAAGCACCCGTTGGAGTATTGCCGGTTGGTTAAAAGGTGGACGAAGGGATTAGTGCTTGATAATTTTTAGTGTTCTTCGTGCCCTACCAGTACGGAGTTCAATGATGTAAAGTCCAGCGGGCAGTTCGCGTACATCCACCACACAGGATTCGTTCATGAATTTTTTCAGCATCATTTTCCCCGAAAAATCAAGGAGTGTGAGTTGGGCAGGTTGCTGATGGGGCAATTGGACTTTTAAGAAATCAGTTACGGGATTGGGCGTAACGGTAATACCGGCTAACGTATCTTCTGTTCGGGTAATAATTTCAGGAAAGAGATCGCGCGTGTAGAGCATGTAAACAATATCGGAAGCATACATAAGATTATTTTCAATTCTATGTGTTCCACGTACGGTTATTATATAAGGGTTGTCGCGTATGATAGTTGAGCTAGAAGTAAGCGTAAGTACCCCAACTTTTATATGGGCTCCTGCAGAATCATAGGTTGTGAACGAAAACGCATCAGGGTTTTCTGAAAGTGTAGAGAAGGCATTTAATGTGGTGTTTTCTGATGGGTTGGGCTCATAGAATACTTTGATTGTTTTATTGCTTCCTTCCGATAAGTAAATTCTGTTATTTTCATCCAAACTTGAATTGTCGGAGATTATGCCTTGAGGCTCATTGTCCACAAGAATTATTTGAAAGTCCCGCAGCATCGTACAGAGCCGGTATAAATTACCATCAATATATTTTGAGAGATGGATTTTAACAGCAAAAAGGTATTCGCCAGCATAATAACCATCAAGATACTTGGTGTCCCATGTTATTAAGCCATTGTGAGGGTTTACCTTGAAATTTTCAGGAAGGCGATAACGATGATCATAAATACCTGATGGCGAGCTCAACTCATAAGAAATGACAAAATCTTCAGAACTAAAAGCACCGATAGAAAGCGATAGGTTACTTCCAAGTTTCGCAATAAAAAAGGGATCAACTAAAAAATCTGGAGTATCATATTTTCCAAGAAATGGGTCCAAGCTTATTGAAGTTTCGATGGAGAAAAAAGTTGTGCTGGAGTTATCGACATTAATAATTCCTGCATTTCTGCCTGTTTCATTATATGAGATATTATAACGTCCTGGACCAGGGTAAAAGTGATCAATTGAAAACGTAGCCATACCAACGCTTGATCCTAAGTCAGGCCTAATTACAACTGAACCCTCGGGAATCAGGACAGGGGTGCTACTATCACCGAAATTAAGAAGACCATTTCCAAAAGCTACTGGCGATCCTGCATTAACAAATATAGTCAGCGTTATTCTACAATTAAGATTTGTATTACTCAGCCGCTTTACTGAAATGTATCCACAACGCAGGTGTGTTGCACTTGAAGTGTAGATTAACATTGTGGAAAAAAGAAGAAGCGTGAGTATCTTTTTCATGGTCTGTTAATTTGAAGGCCTCCGGAATGCACCATTAAAATTGTTGCCCCTCTTCTAAAATAGCCCTTCTCAATCAAATCGTAAACTCCGGCAACAAGTTTCCCAGTATAAACGCTGTCTAAGGGCAAATTATTTTTTGTCAGACGATCTTTTATGAATTCAAGTAAAGCAGCTGTTGTTTTTCCATATCCACCAAAGTGATAATCCGTCACCAGGCTCCAGTTTTTTGCTTCTTTTCCAATTAACTTCTCCACTTCATCTTTCAAAAATTCTCCCCCTTTTAGAACAGAAAATCCCAGAATCTCTGTTGAAGAACCAATACCATTTATCAACCCGGCCAACGTCCCTCCCGTTCCCACGGCACAGCACAAATAATCAAACTCATCGCCCAGTGTTTGTGCGAATTCCTCAACACCCTTTACAGCTAACGCATTGGTGCCGCCTTCAGGTATTAAATAGAAATCCTCAAACTCCATATGAAGGCTTTCAATAAAATCCGGATTTGTTTTTTGCCGATATGCTTCTCGTGTTATGTACTTCAATTTCATTCCACGACTTTTCGCGAATGTTAAAGTTGGGTTGAGTGGATGGGCTTCTTCACCGCGGATAATACCAATGCTTTCATAGCCCAACTCATGTGCCGCGGCTGCGGTGGAAAAAATGTGATTGGAATAAGCGCCACCAAAGGTAAGCAACGTTTTGTATCCCAGCTTTTTTGCTTCTTCGAGATTGTACTTCAGTTTCCACCATTTGTTTCCAGACACGGTCGGATGATTTAAATCCTCACGTTTCACCAATACCCGCAAACCTGCCTTGTCAAATAGCAGATCATGAATTTCTTGAATTGGGGTTTGTGTATATTCTAACAATGCTTTGAATATTATGCCTTGCGTTTCCTTCCAGGGGTTAAGGGTGAGGTTTTTCCTGACACCTTCTGTCATGCAAGTTAAAAATGTTTTCAAAGCGTTGGCGCAAGAGGTAATTTTAGAACTTGTTACTATGGATGATTATATAAAAGGCCGCGGTTCACAGTTAAAAACACAAAATCGGTTTTTAAAAACCAGTTATGTTACCGATCACATTGAAGGTCTTGATGAAGCTTTACTGTCTGCACCTAATACTCAGGTTTTTTACGAACAGGCAAAAAAAATCGTAAACAAAGTTACCAGTCCGGATTTGGGTATGATGTATTCGCTTAATCCTTACCAGGGCTGTGAACACGGCTGTATTTATTGTTACGCCCGCAACACGCATGAGTACTATGGATTCAGTGCCGGTTTGGATTTTGAAAGCAAAATCATGGTTAAGAAAAATGCTCCGCAGTTGCTTGAAAAATTTATCCTTCATCCGGATTGGCAACCTGTTCCCATAAGTGTTTCGGGAAATACAGACTGCTACCAACCCCTGGAACGGAAACTTGAAATTACACGAGGACTACTTAAAATATTCGCTCAGTATCGTCACCCGTTAGGGATGATTACTAAAAACAGTTTGATTTTGCGCGACCTTGATTTGTTGAGTGATCTGGCCAAAGACAACCTCGTGCATGTTTATATCTCCATCACCACGCTTAATGAAGACCTTCGAAGAATGATGGAACCCCGGACAGCCAGTGCCCTGAAAAGATTAAAAACAGTTGAGGAACTGTCGAAAGCAGGTGTGCCTGTAGGCATTATGAATGCTCCGATTATACCGGGTTTAAACCATCATGAAATTCCGATGATCATGAAAGCGGCCGCTGATCATGGCGCAAAGGCTGCGGGTATGACAATCGTTCGGTTAAACGGAGCCATCGGGCAACTTTTTGAAGACTGGCTGCAAAAAAATTTTCCTGACCGGTATGATAAGGTGTGGAACCAGGTCAAATCCATGCATGGCGGAAATGTAAACGATTCTCAATTCGGAAGAAGAATGACCGGTGAAGGAAACTTTGCGGAATCAATCCATCAGTTGTTTCGTGCATCCAAAAAGAAATACCTGGCAGGGAGACACATGCCCGTCTATGATCTTTCAAAATTCAGAAAAGGCGGAAACCTGAGTTTATTTTGAGTTATAGTTCAATCTCAATCTGCCCTTTCAACAAGTCTTCAAATACTTCACGCTCACGTATAAGCTTTGCTTCATTATTAATCACCAACACTTCGGCCGGCCGCAAGCGCGAGTTGTAGTTGGATGCCATCGAAAAACCATAAGCCCCGGCATTTTTAATGGCCAGAATATCACCCTCATGAACTTCATTTAGTTTTCTTTCAGCACCAATTGTATCGGTCTCGCATATGTAACCAACAACGGTGTAAACTTTTTGCTCTCCTGTTGGATTGGAGATGTTGAGAATATGATGATAGGCATCGTACATCATGGGCCTTAATAAATGGTTTAGCCCGGTATTAACACCAACAAATGTGGTGGAGGGAGTAGATTTTACTAAGGTTGTCTTCGCCAACAAATGCCCGGCTTCACTCACAATGAATTTGCCGGGCTCCAGCCATAACTCAAGCTTTCGGCCGTACTGTTCACAAAACAACCGGAACGATTCGGTGAGTTTCAACCCTAAATCAAAAACATTGGTAACCCGGTCTCCTTCTTTGTAGGCGACTTTAAACCCACTGCCAAAGTCGATGAATTTCAAATCGGGGAAATCGCGTGCAACACTGAAGAAAATATCGGCCATTTTCAGAAACACATCGGTTTCAGTTATGTCTGAGCCGGTGTGAATGTGCAGGCCTTGAATCTGAATATTGTACTGACTAACAACTTCCATAATTTGTGGAAGCTGGTAAACCGATATTCCAAATTTGGAGTCACTATGCCCGGTAGATATTTTGATGTTCCCACCCGCCATAATGTGCGGGTTTAGCCGGATGGAGCAGGGATAAGAACTTCTATACTGTACACCAAATTTTTTCAGAAAGGGTAAGTTATCAATGTTCACCACCAGCCCGAGCTTTACAGCTTCCTCAATTTCACTGAAGTCGGCACAGTTTGGTGAAAACATAATTTCCGATGGTAAAAATCCTGCCCTTAGTGTAAGGTGCGCTTCCTGAATTGAAACTACATCTGCCCCAGAGCCATTCTTTTTTAACAGTCGAAGGATGGCGAGGTTGGAGAGGGCCTTAACGGCATACTTGATTTTGACATCCGCATCTGCGAAAGCGGTTTTCAATGTTTTAAGTTGGTGTACTATTTTTTCGGCATCATAGACATACACCGGGGTACCGAATTTTTCTGCCAGGTCTGTTGCTTTCAGGGTTTGTATATAATATGATCCGTCTCTAAGTTCCATTTAATGGTTATTTAAATTCAAATATACTTCCGTAATCCGGATCGTGGGGTTTGAATGCTTATTTTTGAAACATGAAGCTATTCTATCGCGAGTATGGAGCCGGGCAGCCGCTAATAATCCTGCATGGATTAATGGGCTCATCCGATAATTGGTTACCACAGGCTAAGTTGCTTTCTGAGCATTACCATGTTTGGGTTGTTGACCAACGCAATCATGGCCAGTCGCCACACAGTGAGGTGTTTAATTATAGCGTATTGAGTGAGGATATTCTGGAGTTTATTCAGGAGCATCAACTTGAAAATCCAATAATTCTGGGCCATTCCATGGGCGGCAAAGCGGCCATGAATTTTGCGCTGGCCCATCCTGATATGCTGGACAGATTAATCGTGGTTGACATTGCGCCCAAGACATACGAAGTCCGTCACGATTATATCGTGGAGGGATTGAAGGCCGTGCCCATAGACACTATTCAAACACGTCAGCAAGCCGATGAAGAACTTGCTAAGCATTTATCAAATGAGGCGGTTCGTCAGTTTCTTTTAAAGAACTTGATGCGCAAACCCGAAGGTGGTTTTGGTTGGCGTATTAATCTGCCGGTGATTGATAAGAATATTGAAGCAATTGGCGGCAAATTGATTTTTGATGGGAGTTTTAAAAAGCGAACACTTTTTATTCGAGGAATAAAATCGGATTATATTCTGGATAGCGATCGGGAAATGATCAAGAACATTTTTCCAAACTCAACATTGGTAAGCCTGGATACAGGTCATTGGGTACAAGCTGAAAAGCCTGCTGAATTTGTACAAGTTGTTTTAAATTTTTTGAATGAAGAATAAAGGCAACCTGTACCTCATTCCGAATGTCATCGCTGAGCACACAGCCGATCGGGTTATTCATCCCTTTGTAAAGGAACAACTAAATACAATTCAGCATTTTTTGGCTGAAGATATCCGCACCGCACGGAGATTTTTAAGTAGTCTTAAAATTTATACTTCAATTGAATCGCTGAATTTTTCTGTATTGAACAAGGATACCTCTGCCAGGGAACTTGATCAGTTGATGAAGCCACTGTCTTCAGGCAGCAACATGGGTGTTATCTCCGAGTCAGGATGCCCGGGTGTCGCTGATCCAGGTGCAATGGCTGTGGCCTATGCTCATGAATTGGATATTCGTGTTATACCCTTGGTTGGCCCGTCTTCAATTTTGCTGGCACTTATGGCTTCTGGGTTGAATGGTCAGCATTTTGCTTTCCATGGCTATTTACCGGTTGATGGTCATGAATTAAGCAAAGCCATAAGGACTTTTGAGCGCGAATCGAAGACAAAAAATCAAACACAGATTTTTATTGAGACACCCTATAGAAACAACCATGTTTTTTCTAGCCTGATAAAAACACTGGATTTAAGTACCCGGCTGTGTGTTGCTGTAGATATTACCGGCACCAATGAACGAATTCAAACCAAACCAGTTTCAGACTGGAAAGGATTATCAATTGAATGGCCCAAACTACCTGCTGTTTTTCTTTTTTTGGCGCACTAAATATCTGTTTTTGTTTTACCTGCATTCCTCTAAATTTGCCGACTTAATAAAGAACTTAATCCTTAATTCGTAAATACTATGCCCTATTTGTTCACCTCTGAGTCTGTATCTGAAGGTCATCCTGATAAAGTATCCGATCAGATTTCAGATGCCCTTATTGACTATTTCTTAGCCTATGATCCCAATTCAAAGGTTGCCTGCGAAACACTGGTAACCACAGGGCAGGTTGTGCTGGCAGGCGAGGTGAAATCGGAAGCTTACCTGGATGTTCAGGACATAGCCCGAGAGGTGATACGTAAAATTGGATATACCAAGAGCGAGTATATGTTTGAGGCCAACTCATGTGGTATCCTTTCAGCTATTCACGAGCAATCTCCTGATATTAATCAGGGTGTTGAACGCAAGAAAAAAGAAGAGCAAGGTGCGGGCGATCAAGGGATGATGTTTGGCTATGCGACCAACGAGACAGATAATTACATGCCACTTCCGTTGGAGATAGCACATTTGCTGTTGCGCGAGCTTGCAGCTATCCGCAGAGAAGGAAAGCAAATGACGTATTTACGTCCGGATTCTAAATCACAGGTAACGATTGAATACGATGATAACAATCAACCGATACGAATTGATGCAATTGTGGTTTCAACGCAGCATGATGATTTTGATAAAGATGTACCCATGCTGAAAAAGATCAAGGATGATGTGATCAATATTCTGGTGCCGCGTGTAATGAAGAGATTACCCAAGCGTGTGCATAAACTCTTTAGCAGTGACATTAAATACTTCATTAACCCAACAGGTAAATTTGTTATTGGTGGTCCCCACGGTGATACCGGCCTTACCGGAAGAAAGATTATTGTAGATACTTATGGGGGAAAAGGTGCGCACGGTGGTGGTGCATTTTCAGGAAAGGATCCTTCTAAAGTGGATCGTTCAGCAGCTTACGCAACCCGTCACATTGCAAAGAATCTGGTAGCAGCCGGTGTGTGTGATGAGGTTTTGGTTCAGGTTGCATACGCCATAGGTGTGGCAAAACCGGTTGGTTTGTATGTAAATACGTACGGTACCAGCAAGGTCAATGTAAGTGATGGAGAAATTGCCAAGCGCGTAGAAAAGATTTTTGATATGCGTCCGTATTTTATTGAGCAACGCTTTAAACTCCGTTCACCTATCTATTCCGAAACAGCAGCCTATGGCCACATGGGGCGTGAAACAAAAGTTGTTGAAAAGGTTTTCAATAAAGGAAAGAAAAACGAGAAGCGTGTGAAGGTTGAATTATTCCCCTGGGAAAAACTGGATTATGTTGAGCAGGTGCAGAAAGCTTTTAAGTTGAAATAAAAATGAAAGGGGCCGAAAGGCCCCTTATTTTTGTGAGCATTTACGCTCGTCCATCATTGATTTTCGTCTTGAATTTTTTTAACTGATTTTTCAGTGCCTCTGTTGCCTGGTCGGCAGCCGCTTCAAATGAGCGGGCTTTTTCCGTAGCAAAAAGCTGGTTGCCTGGCAGGTTAAGTTTAATCTCAACCGTTTTATTTTCTACACCTTCATTGTTTAACCGAAGAAAAACTTCACCATCCACCATACGGTCAAAATAAGTCTCGAGTTTGTCAACTTTCTTTTGAATAAAGTCAACAAGCTTTCTGTCGGCATCAAAGTGAATGGATTGAACTTTCAGTTTCATAACTACAAAATTTAACGTTTAACATAAAAAACCAATCTGGCGAACCAGCAACAAGTAATCATATTTTCATAGGCGGTGCATTATGCTTTGGGATGGGCTTGATCATAAGCCTTTTTAATTTTTTCCATGGAATTGTGTGTGTACACCTGTGTGGCGGCTAAGCTGCTGTGTCCCAATAAATCTTTTACGGCATTAATCTCGGCACCTTTGTTCAATAAATGTGTTGCATAGGTGTGGCGCAGAACGTGCGGGCTCCTTTTTTCACTGGTGGTGTTGTCGTTGAGGTATTTTTTTACAATTCGGTAAACCATCATGGGGTAACACGGATCACCATTATCTGTAACAAAAACAAACCCGTGCTTCTTCATGTCAACTTCCTTGTTTCTGATTTGTTGATACTCCTTAAGTATTGGAACGATGCTTTTGTGAAAAGGGATTACCCTTTCTTTATTTCTTTTTCCTAATACCTTAATGGTATGAGAGCGAATATCAAGCTGCGATTCTTGTAACGTAATGAGTTCAGAAAGGCGTATGCCGGTGGCATAGAACAATTCCAAAATCAGTTTGTCACGCCATCCTTCAAGTGTATCGTCAAATACAACATGATCAAGCAGGTTTATCATGTCAGCTTCTTTTACAAAGGAGGGCAATCGCTTCTGTGTTTTTAAGACGCGAATTTTGGTCATGGGATTTTTCTTAATAACCTCTTGTCGCATTAAAAACTTATAAAAGGTTTTCAGGCTTGCAATCTTCCGGTTAACCGAAGTGGGTTTTATGCCGGAATCCACAAGTTGAATAATCCATGAGCGTATTATTCCGTAATCGGATGTTTCCGGCAAATGATCGGGAAAGACTTCCTTTAAAAAAGTAAGGAACTGATCCAGATCGTTTTGGTAAGCCGTAAGCGTATGCTGGCTAACACGCTTTTCGTATTGAAGATATTTCAGAAAGGATTCTACCATGCTGTACACACCATTCCCACCGGTAGTACCAATGTAAAAAAATAATCCCCAAGGATGAAGTTCCCTTGGGGATTAATGTATAAGTGACGGATGAATCGGGGATACCCCCTGTATTCTTAAATATTAAGCGTTTTCTAAACCTTTCATGCGCTCTCTGTAAGCAGCACGAATAATTTCACTTCTGCGTGTTACAGAAGGCTTTTCAAACGCAGTGCGTGAGCGTAATTCCCTCAAAACACCGGTTTTTTCAAACTTCTTCTTAAAACGCTTCAGCGCCTTGTCAATAGATTCGTTTTCCTTAATGTTGATTACAATCATTTTTTTCCTATTTGGGCTGCAAATATAACGAAATCGAAGTCATTTTTGCAAAACTCACTTTAAAACCGCCCGCGAAATAACCAGTTTTTGAATTTCTGAGGTACCCTCCCCTATGGTGCACAGTTTGGCATCCCTGTAGTACTTTTCTGCAGGAAAATCCTTTGTGTAGCCATATCCTCCAAAAATCTGTACCCCTTCGTTCGCTATCTCCACGGCTATTTCAGAGGCGTAGAGCTTTGCCATGGCAGATTCCTTATTCACATTTATGCCTTTGTTTTTTAGATCAGCCGCGCGATACGTCAACAATTTGGCTGCCTCTATCTTGGTGGCCATATCGGCCAACTTGAACGCAATACCCTGAAATGTTGATATTGGTTTATTGAATTGATGCCTTTCCTTGGAGTATTGTAAAGCAGCCTCAAAAGCTCCTTGTGCTATGCCCAGACTAAGTGCTGCAATGGAGATTCTTCCCCCGTCAAGTACCTTCATGGCCTGGATAAAACCTTCGCCAACTTTTCCCAGCATTTGCGATTTGTGAATACGACAATCGGAAAAAATAAGCTCAGCGGTTTCAGATGCCCGCATACCTAATTTATTTTCTTTTTTTCCAGAGGTAAACCCTGGTGTTCCCTTTTCGATAACAAAAGCTGTCATACCATGCGAATCACCAACCTCACCCGTACGCACAATAACCACAGAAACATCTCCCGATTTGCCATGGGTAATGAAATTTTTTGCCCCGTTAATCACATAATAATCACCGTCTTTAATGGCAACCGTGCGCATATTTCCGGCATCCGAACCTGTGTTCGGCTCGGTAAGCCCCCACGCACCAATCCATTCGGCCGTGGCTAATCGTGGAAGATATTTTTGTTTCTGTTCTTCATTTCCAAACTGAAGAATATGATTGGTGCACAACGAATTGTGCGCGGCCATGGACAACCCTATTGATCCATCAATTTTAGCCAGTTCGGCAATGGCTGTAACGTATTCCAGGTATCCGAATCCTGCTCCACCATACTGTTCAGGAACCAGTACACCCATTAATCCAAGTTTTCCCATTTTCTTAAACATCTGCACAGGAAACTCTTGCGATTCATCCCACTCCATCATAAATGGTCTTATTTCACGGGCGCCAAAATCGCGTACCATTTGAGCAATCATTTGCTGGTTCTCACTCTCCTCAAAGGTGATATTGGTTGGGCTATCACTTAATACATTCATGGTTCGTTTTTTATTTCAGGGCTACGAAGGTAGGGCATTTAGCGCAATACCCAAACGAATGTTAGTTTGTTTAGGTTAAATCTATGTTACTGCCTGTTTTAGAAGGGAAAACAATTATTTTTGGGACCTTTTTAAAAGGTCTTATATGAAAATTACAGTAGTTGGAACAGGTTATGTTGGCTTGGTTAGTGGAACCTGCTTTGCCGAAACAGGCAATACAGTAACCTGTGTAGATATTGATATTGAAAAAGTTAACAAGCTTAGAGGAGGCAAACTGACCATTTTTGAACCTGGGCTTGAATCCATTTTTGAACGAAATGTTAAAGAGGGCAGATTATTTTTTACTACAGATCTGCGCGAAGGAATCCAGGATGCTCAGGTAATAATGCTGGCCTTACCCACCCCTCCCGGGGCAGATGGTGCTGCTGATTTACAGTATGTACTTAGGGTGGCAGGACAACTCGGTCCTATGCTTGAAAAATATACGGTGATCGTAAACAAAAGTACAGTACCAGTAGGGACCGCACAGAAAGTGCACGCAAAGGTTTCGGAAGGCGCAAAAGTTGAGTTTGATGTAGTATCTAATCCGGAATTTTTGCGGGAAGGTTTAGCGGTTGAAGATTTTATGAAACCCGAACGTGTCGTTATTGGAACAAGGTCTCCTCGCGCACAAAAAATAATGGAGACTCTCTATGCACCATTTGTCATGCAGGGTAATCCGGTAATCGTTATGGATGAACCTTCCGCTGAGTTAACAAAGTATGCGGCTAATGCTTTTCTTGCAACCAAGATTACTTTCATGAATGAGATTGCGAACATGTGCGAATTACTAGGCGCAGATGTTGATTTGGTTCGTAAGGGAATGGGAACAGATAGCCGTATCGGTAAACGATTTTTATTTGCGGGTATTGGTTACGGAGGCAGTTGCTTTCCAAAAGATGTTCAGGCACTTTCTCAATCGGCACAACAGGTGAAGTACGACTTCAAAATTCTTGATGCAGTCATGACTGTAAACGAGCATCAAAAAACAAAGATGATTGAGCGGATGAAGGAGCATTTCAAAGAAGGGCTGAAGGGGAAAAAAATTGCCGTGTGGGGATTATCTTTTAAACCTCAGACCGATGACATTCGTGAAGCACCATCGTTACTAAACATTCAGGAGTTATTGACCCTTGGTGCTTCCGTTCATGTGCATGATCCGGAAGCATTAGAAAATGTTCGCAAACAAATGGGTGATAAAATCAACTACCACTCAAATTCTTATGAAGCCCTAAAGGATGCGGATGCGTTATTGATTGCAACCGAGTGGCCTGAATACCGCACGCCTGATTATGAAAAGATGGCGCAGCTCATGAAAACGAAAGCCATTTTTGATGGCAGAAACATTTATGACCTCTCAAATATTCGTGAACTTGGGTTCATTTATTACAGTATCGGTCGTGAAACCATAAAAAACTAAAACATTGGCGGACAAGAAAAATATTCTGATCACCGGTGGAGCCGGCTTTATCGGATCGCATGTTGTAAGGCTTTTTGTCAGAAAATACCCTCAGTATCGCGTACTTAATCTGGACAGCCTGACCTATGCCGGAAACCTCGAGAATCTACACGATGTGGAGCATGAGCCGAACTACAAATTCATTAAAGGTAATATTCTCGATCTTGAACTGCTGAACTCAATTTTTTCAGAGTATCCCGTGCAGGGCGTTATTCACCTCGCGGCTGAATCGCATGTTGATCGATCCATTCATAATCCGGATGAGTTTGCGATGACTAATATCATTGGAACCATTCGGTTGTTGAAAGCTGCCCACTCGGCATGGCATGGAAAGATGAATGGAAAAATGTTCTACCATATTTCTACGGATGAGGTGTATGGATCTATTAACGATGGGTACTTCACAGAAGAAACCCCCATTGATCCACGCTCTCCTTATTCAGCATCAAAAGCAAGCAGCGATCATTTTGTTCAGGCCTTTGGCAACAGCTATGGTTTACCAACCCTTATTAGTCGTTGTTCAAATAACTATGGTCCATATCAGTTTCCGGAAAAGTTAATTCCGCTTATGATTAACAATATGGTGCACAGCAAGCCACTACCGGTGTATGGAAAAGGAGAGAATGTTCGTGACTGGCTTTTTGTGGAAGATCACGCCAGCGCCATTGATGCTATTTTTCATAAAGGAAAGGCGGGTGAAGTTTTTAACATTGGCGGTAACAACGAATGGAAAAATATTGATCTGATAAAACTGCTGTGCACTATTGTGGACCAAAAACTCGGACGTGAAGAAGGCACTGCGATGAAACTTATTACCTATGTAACCGATCGTCCCGGCCATGACTTGCGTTATGCCATTGACGCATCTAAAGTTATTAGCGAAACAGGTTGGCGCCCCGAAACGGACTTTGCGCAAGGGCTGGAAAAGACCGTGAGCTGGTACCTGAGTAACCAAGACTGGCTAAGCCATGTAACCTCGGGTGAATACCTGAAGTATTACGATAAAATGTATGTAAATCGCTGATAATCAAATTCATATAAAATGAAAGGCATCATATTGGCAGGCGGATCGGGCACACGATTGCACCCCCTCACCTTAGCGGTAAGCAAGCAGCTAATGCCGTTATATGATAAGCCCATGATATATTATCCGCTATCAGTTTTAATGATGGCCGGCATTCAGGAAATTCTGATTATCTCCACACCACATGACTTGCCCATGTTTAAAAAACTGTTGGGCGATGGAAAGCAATTAGGATGTTCATTTTCTTATGCCGAGCAACCCCGGCCAGAAGGATTGGCCCAAGCCTTTATCATCGGTGAAGAGTTTATTGGAACTGATAGTGTGGCCTTGATTTTGGGTGATAACATTTTTTACGGAAGCGGTTTCGCCAAGTTAGTGCAGTCGTGTGTTGATCCTGAGGGAGGCATCGTGTTTGCCTACCATGTGAATGATCCGGAGCGTTATGGTGTGGTTGAGTTTGATGAGCAAATGAATGCCATCTCCATTGAGGAGAAACCTTCAAAGCCAAAATCAAACTATGCAGTGCCGGGTTTATATTTTTACGACAATGAGGTAGTGAACATTGCTAAAAACATCAAGCCGAGTCCGCGGGGTGAATTGGAGATTACCGATGTAAATAATACGTATCTTAAGCGAGGTAGACTTAAAGTGGCGGTAATGAATCGCGGCACGGCATGGCTTGACACCGGTACCTTTGATTCGCTAATGCAGGCGTCAACTTTTGTTCAGGTAATTGAGCAACGCCAGGGATTGAAGGTAGGCTGTATTGAGGAGATTGCTTACCGCATGAAGTTCATTACTCGTGAGCAACTTCTAGCACTAGCAAAACCCCTGGAGAAAAGTGGCTACGGTGAATACCTGAAAAAACTGGTTTGATTTCTATTCGTTGTAGATAACCTGCAATAACGTTCTTCCTACAGCCTCAAGAGTCTCTCTGCTAATATTATCCATGTTGTCTTTTCGGCTGTGGTGAAAGTCGCCAAAGAATCCCTCCGCAGCATCATAATGAACAATGTTGATTGTAGGAATTTTAGCGTACTCATTTATAAAGATGTGATCATCGGTTATAGCCCCTTCTTTTTTATTCAGAAAGATGTGGCCGTAGCCTAACCGGTTCGCTGTTTTCCAAACCTTGTCAACTATTCCTGGAGCATACTCCATTGATGCGCCTTCGCGAACAAATTGTGCATGCTTACCACCCACCATGTCAAGCAGAATACCATAGTAAGCTGAGTAGTTGGGTTTGTGTTTATTCTTGGACCAGTATTGCGAACCCAGGCACCACCATGAGTCCAGATTTTTTGGAAGTTTATAATCGACACTATTGCCGTACAGTCTTTCAGCCGTTGAGGTATCAAATCCCCAGTCTTCACCGTCAAATAAAATCATATCCACACCCACCTCCGGCAATGCATTTTCATGAAATACACGGGCAATTTCAAGTAATACGCCAACGCCACTGGCGCCATCATTAGCGCCATCAAAATAGGCTTTTGGATTTTGAGGATCTTTATCGGCAAACGGTCGTGTATCCCAATGGGCAGCGAGTAATATTCGTTTGGTTTTATCCGGATTAAAGGAGGCGATGATGTTTCTTAAAAAAAGTTTTTGGTTATCGTAAGTGCTGGCTTCAAAATCCTGAACAGTAACACGGGCGCCATAGAATTTGAATTGTTCAATGAAATAATCACCGGCTTTTTTGTGGGCAGAAGTATTAGGAATGCGCGGCCCAAAATCAACTTGTTTCTGTACAAAATCATATGCTGAATCGGAATTAAAAACTGGGACCAGAACCGTTTTAACGGGTTGTTCCGGTTCTGGGGCAACTTTTTGCTCTTTGTTACCCGAGCAGGAATAAAGAGCCAGGATGACAATGAAGATGAAATAAATAGGTATTCTCATAAGCGTTCAAAGTAAAACAAAATTCAGCGGATAGAATTCCACGCAGTGGCATTTTAAACCATTATTTGGCGATCAATTATAAATCCTATACATTTGCATCGAAATATGATCAACTAGACGAGGGGACACAAAAGTCCCCTCTTTGTTTTATCGGTTTTATGGAATTAACGGAGCGGATTCAAAAACTGGCGGAAAAGCATCTAAAAGATGATTCCCAGTTTATTGTTGAGGTAGTGGCCTCCATACGTAAAAAGCCAAATAAGTTGATCGTAATTATTGATGGTGACCGTGGCGTAACCATTGATGACTGCGCAGAGCTTAGTCGTGCCCTTTCGGCTGCGTTGGATGAGGACAGGATGTTAACGGATCCTTACATGCTGGAAGTGTCAACCCCGGGGTTGGATCATCCGCTAAAGCTTACGCGTCAATATTATAAAAATAAAGGCCGTACGGTGAAGGTGAAGACCTCCACGGATGTACACCAGGGGAAACTACAGGAGGTAACACCTCATGCGATAACGCTTGAAGTGGTAACCGGAACAGGAAAAAAGAAAGAAGTAAAGGAGGTAAACATTCCTTTTTCTGATATAGAAAAAACGTTTGTAATGGTATCATTTAAATAAGTTATGACAACGAACGACACAGCCGCAGGCCTCATAGAATCGTTTGCAGAGTTTGCGAAACAAAAAAACATCGATCGTCCAACAATGATTCGTATCCTGGAAGATGTATTCCGGAACATGATCCGTAAGAAATATGAAACGGACGATAACTTTGACATCATCATCAATGCCGATAAAGGCGATTTGGAGATCTGGCGCTTCCGCGAGATTGTTGATGATGAGTCGGAAGACATCTGGGATCATGACAAAATCAGCTATTCGGAGGCTGTTAAAATTGAGCCCGATTTTGAAGTGGGTGAAGAAGTGGCGGAGCAAATTTACCTTGAAGACTTCGGTCGCAGGGCTGTAACCACTGCACGCCAAACCCTTATTCAGAAAGTAAAAGATCTGGAAAAGGATATTTTATTCCAGAAGTATAAAGATTTAGTGGGTGAGATTATTACAGGTGAAGTTTACCAGATTTTGGGTAAAGAAGTTTTATTGATCGATGCTGAAGGAAATGAAATTTCTATTCCACGCAGCGAGCAAATTCAAAAGGACAGGTACCGCAAGGGCGAGAACGTTCGTGCCATCGTACATAAAGTTGAAATGGTAAACGGTAACCCGAAAATAATTTTATCGCGCACATCACCAGTATTTTTAGAACGCCTGTTCGAACAGGAAGTACCGGAAGTTTATGATGGATTAATCACCATCAAGAAAGTTGTTCGTGAGCCGGGTGAACGTGCCAAGGTGGCGGTTGAATCATACGATGATCGTATTGATCCGGTAGGTGCGTGTGTGGGTATGAAGGGATCGCGTATACATGCTATTGTTCGTGAATTACAAAACGAGAACATTGACGTAATCAACTATACAGAGAACCTGGAGCTGTATGTACAACGGGCATTAAGTCCTGCGAAGATTTCAAGTATAAAAATCAACAAAGACAACAGTCGGATTTCGGTTTACCTGAAACCCGACCAGGTTTCGTTGGCCATTGGAAAAGGCGGACTCAACATTAAGTTAGCCAGCCGCTTGTGTGGTTATGAAATTGATGTGTTCCGTGAACTGGATGGGCAAACAGAGGAGGATGTTGATCTGGATGAATTCTCAGATGAAATTGAGAGCTGGGTAATCGATGAATTAAAGCGTATCGGGTTAGATACAGCTAAGAGTGTATTGACTTTATCAAAAGAAGAATTGACAAGAAGAACAGATTTAGAAGAAGAAACCATTGAAAACGTGCACGCTGTTCTCCGCAAGGAGTTTGAATAACGGTGAATTAACACGCGGTTAATGGTGACAACTTTTTAAGTCTTTAAAAAAGAATAATATTTGAATATGGCAGAAGAAAAATTGATCAGGTTGAGTCAGGCTGCGAGGAAACTCAATGTGGGGCATCATACCATATTGGATTACCTGGCAAAGAAAGGGCACGTTGTAGAGAACAACCCTAACGCTAAACTTACGCCCGATCAGTTCGCCATCTTGTCAAAAGAGTTTGCTGCATCGGCAACCGAAAAAATGGAAGCCAGCGGGTTAACCATTGGTGTCAAGCACGGTGACAACCTGACTATAGAGAGTGAGAAAGAACTGGTCACCAAAAAGCGGGTGGATGAAGAAGAGAGCATCATGATTAAAAATCTGGGTGCTGCGGAAATTAAAAAGGAGGAAGCTAAGCCCGAAAAAGTGGTGCCGGAAAAGGCTAAGCTGGAGGGTATTAAGGTTGTTGGTAAGATTGAACTCGATAAAAAACCAAAGCCTGCAAAAGTTGAGGAAGCAGAAGAGGTTGAAACAGTTAAAGAGGAGGAAATTGTAGCTAAAAAGCCCGAAGTAATTGAAAAGCCTGAGCAGGAAGTTATAAAAGCAAGGGCTGATAAGTTGCAGGGGCTGAAAGTTGTTGACAGAATTGAATTGCCAACAGAACGTGAGAAGAAAAAGGATCAGCCAGTGGCTTCATCCGACATTGGTGATGACACCAAGAAAGGTAAGCGCCCGCGTAAACGCATCATAACCCCGGGTGATAATAAAGGGCAACCACAACGCGGTGGCCGGCCGGTACCGCAACGCCCTCAAAAGGCAGAACCAACCGAAAAAGAAATTCAGGATCAGATTAAGGCAACACTTGCCAAGCTAAGTGGTGGCGGAAAGAAAAGTTCAGGTTCAAAATACAGACGCGAAAAAAGACAAGCGGTATCGGATGCGCAAGAGCAACAGATCCTTCAAGATCAGGAGGCATCAAAAATATTGCGCGTTACGGAGTTCATCTCGGCCAGCGATCTTGCTTCACTGATGAACGTATCAGTGAACGATGTTATCTCTACTTGTTTGAGTTTAGGTATGTTCGTTTCCATCAATCAGCGTTTGGATGCTGAAGCGATAACTGTAATTGCGGATGAATTTGGTTACGAAGTGCAGTTCACCACTACGGATGAAGAAACAGCAGCGGAGGAAGTGCAGGAAAGGGAAGAGGACCTTAAACCTCGTGCCCCTATTGTAACCATCATGGGTCACGTTGACCACGGTAAAACTTCATTGCTTGATTACATCCGTAAAACAAAAGTTACTGCGTCAGAAGCAGGTGGAATTACGCAGCACATTGGTGCCTATGATGTAACCACCAATACCGGAAACAAAATTGCTTTCCTGGATACGCCCGGTCACGAAGCCTTTACCGCTATGCGTGCACGTGGCGCGAAACTTACCGATATCGCTATTATTGTAGTGGCGGCTGATGATGATGTGATGCCACAAACCAAGGAGGCCATCAACCACGCACAGGTTGCCGGTGTTCCTATTATCATTGCTATTAACAAAATTGATAAGCCAACGGCTAATCCAGAGAAGGTCAAAGAATCACTGGCCAAGATTAATATTCTGGTTGAGGATTGGGGAGGTAAATATCAGTGCCAGGCAATTTCGGCTAAGACGGGGCAGGGTGTTGATGAACTTCTTGAGAAAGTATTGCTCGAGGCCGAACTATTAAACCTGAAAGCAAATCCGGACAGACAGGCGTTGGGTTCTATTATTGAAGCATCACTGGATAAAGGACGCGGTTATGTGGCCACCATTATGGTGCAAACGGGTAACCTTAAAGTTGGTGATGTAGTGTTGGCTGGGGCGCATTATGGACGCGTGAAGGCGATGTTCAATGCCACAGGCGGAAAGATAAAAGAGGCTGGACCTTCTACACCAGTACAGATATTAGGGTTGGATGGCGCACCGCAAGCGGGTGAGAAATTCCTGGTGATGGATAGCGATCGTGAAGCGCGTGAACTGGCCGCCAAGCGCGGACAGATTTTGCGCGAGCAAAGTATCCGTACCAAGAAGCATATTACACTGGATGAAATCGGAAGACGATTAGCCATTGGTAACTTCAAAGAACTGAATGTGATTGTTAAAGGTGATGTGGACGGTTCGGTTGAAGCGCTTTCCGATTCATTGTTGAAACTTTCTACCAAGGAAATTCAGGTAGCCATTATTCACCGTGGTGTCGGTCAAATATCGGAATCTGATGTGTTGTTAGCTTCGGCTTCTGATGCGGTTATCGTTGGTTTCCAGGTGCGTCCTTCATCGGCTGCGCGCAGACTGGCGGAGAATGAAGAGATCGAAATTCGTTTATACTCCATTATCTACGATGCCATCAACGATGTGAAGGCTGCCATGGAAGGTATGTTGGCGCCTGAGCAGGAAGAAGTGATTGTGGGTAATGCTGAAGTACGCGATGTGTTCAAAATTACCAAAGTGGGCACCGTGGCCGGCTGTATGGTTACCGATGGGTACATTAAACGCAACAACCCGATACGCCTGATCCGCGATGGTATTGTGGTGTATGCCGGTAAGCTAAATTCACTGAAGCGATTCAAAGATGATGTGGGCGAAGTGAAATCAGGCTATGATTGTGGTATGGGCATCGAAAGCTTTAATGATATTCAGGTGGGGGATGTGATTGAAAGCTACGAAATGCGCGAAGTGAAGCGAACGTTGAGCTAGTCTGTTATTGAAGAGATAAAATAAAAGCCCCGGTTTGGATTGGGGCTTTTTTTATGAATGTTGTGTCTTGCGTCTTTAAGGTGTAGAACGCTTCGTTTTTTCATGGATGCCTGTAAAAAGTCTTGCTCACAATTCTCCAACCCTCCGAAAATTTATATAAGGCCAGGTAATCGGTGAAAATAAGTTTGCCTTCTTTGTGTAGTTCCAGCTTAACCGTAGCGGCACTGCCTATAACATCCACGGCTAAAATTTTCCCTTCCGTACGAACAGGATTACCAGCGTTTTCTTTTCTTCGGGTTTCAATTGCTTTAATCCAGTCTTCTAAAGACAACGGGCTAACATTATTCTCCAGTAGCCGCAGCATGGTAAAGCTGGGATGAAAGCCTTTTCGGATATCATCAATGCTTCCCGTGTTTTGGGTGCCTTCAATGTAGGCGATAGTCACAACTTTTTTAATCGCCTCCACATCCGACTGGGCGTGGCCAACGAATGCGATGGTGACAAGTATCAGAACCAGAAGCTTTTTCATGATTATTTATTAATACCCCTTCTCCTGCATTTTTTTCATCACTTTGGCCGCCACGGCCTGCCCCCACACCTGGCCCGCTTGCATGGATTCCTGTGTAATTACAGGTGTTTTTTGTGCCAGCTTTTTACCTGATGGAGTTTCGTAGAATTTTACAATGTCTTTCAAGTCAGCCTCTGTAAGATGTGCCTTGTACACCGGCACCATCATCTTTACAAGATCATCAATAGAAGTATTCAGCATTTCCTTTTCCATTTCTTTCCAAAATTCATCAGGCACCTGGTTGTTCATGGTTTTGAAATTGGTCATCATGGAAGTAATGGCGCCTTTGAAGGCTTCCGCTGATCCGCTTGCCTCAAAGTATTTTTTAACAAGTATCGTATAACTGTCTTGTGATGATGCTGAAGTAATAACGAAAATCGTTAGCAGTGCAGGTAGAAGAACTTTATTTTTCATAATTATAAAATTAAAATTTAACAACGGGCGCCTTATCTGCGCCTTCCGATGCTTCAAATCCTTTGCGCACACTAAAGTCTTCACCACCACCAAATATGCCCAGTGCAAAACGTTTAAAGAAGCCACGCACATAGGTATTGTACAGTCGGATGCTGTCATTGTATCGTTGCCGTGCAACATTAATCCGGTTTTCAGTTCCTTCCAGCTGCGCCTGCAGGTCAAGAAAATTCTGATTGGCCTTTAAGTCGGGGTACCGTTCCACAACAACCATCAATCGCGACAAGGCAGAGCTTAGTCCATCCTGCGCCTGCTGAAACTGGGCAAATTGCTGCGGGGTAACTTTGGAAGGATCAATCGTAACGGAAGTTGCTTTCGATCGTGCTTCAATTACACCGGTAAGGGTTTCCTGTTCAAAGTTGGCGTAACCTTTTACCGTCTCCACCAGGTTGGGTATCAGGTCCATTCGTCTTTGATAGGTTGACTGTACGTTTGCCCATTCGGCATTAACATCTTCCTGCAGTTTAACCGCATTATCATAAACGCCAGTGCCCCACATCACAAACCCCCCGACTAAAACGATCAACAATCCAAGTACAACCAAAACCCCGATTAATATCTTGTTCATAGAATTATGTGTTAATTAAATTCAAGTTAGGAATTTTTCTGCGGATAAAAGTCCTTTAAACGTGTCTTGAAAACTTTATCTTTTTAAACGAGTTTACTAAGCATGGTGAGGTTGTTAAACTATGTAGGATTATTGGCATTGCTGATTACGGGATGTAAAATTGATCGGGAGAAAACCATAGACCGAGACCGTTTCTCCTTTAAAATTACTGCGGATTCACACCTGTTTTTCAAGAACGTAAGACAGGTTTATTATGATTTCACAGACCTGAAAGAAGCGGGCTGGCACGCCTACCGATTTAGCGGTCGCTACCAAGGCAATGACCCCTCAATAAACCCAGTGATTGTAATTGATTGGCGCAAGGATAAGGCCTACTTATTGGTTGAAACCAATGAATTTTTTGCCGACCTCACAGCGATTACCGTGTATGAGAAAAATCAGGCAACCGGAAAAGTATATTCTTATGAACTGGCCGAGCGTGGAAAGGAGAACATGCTGGAGTTTTCAACTAAAATTTATGAAGGGATTATAGCCGAAAATGAATTTACCATTTTAATCAACGGTGATTCGATTCCCTTCCTTCGGGAAGATAGTGACCGTGAAAATTTCAGAATAGTAATGGCCGATTATTACCGGCTAACCCGCATCATTCGCTGATTTCAATAGCCGTTATTGCGTTGCGCCTTCAGCCATTTTCTCGGCACTGTCGGCAATACGAAGCTGTTCAATAAAATTATCAATATCACCATTCATTACAGCGGGTAAATTATGCTGAGTATATCCGATGCGGTGATCGGTAACTCGACTTTGCGGGTAGTTATACGTTCTGATTTTTTCTGAACGGTCGCCACTGCGCACCAGCGATTTTCGGGTGGCCCCTATTTCATTTTGCTGTTTGGTGACCTCCATCTCGTACAGTTTTGCTTTCAGCATCTGTAAAGCACGTTCGCGGTTTCCATGTTGTGATCGCTCTACCTGGCAAGTAATAACAATGCCGGTAGGCTTGTGCGTCATCTGAACTTTGGTTTCAACCTTGTTTACGTTTTGTCCGCCCGCGCCACTGGAACGTGCAGTCTGAACTTCAATATCGGCTGGGTTAATTTCAATACTTACATCTTCTACTTCGGGCATTACCACTACCGAAGCAGCAGAAGTGTGAACCCGACCTTGCTGTTCCGTAGCAGGCACGCGTTGTACGCGGTGTACACCCGATTCAAATTTTAACCTTCCGTATGCATTGTCACCACTTACACTACAAACAATTTCTTTGTAACCACCGGCAGTGCCTTCTGTAAAATCTACCGTACTCATTTTAAGTCCTACCCTGTCGCAATAACGCTGGTACATCCGCCAGAGATCTCCCGCAAAAATAGACGCTTCATCACCCCCGGTACCTGCACGTATTTCAAGGATGCAACTTTTATCATCGTTCGGATCTTTCGGAATCAACAACTCCTTTAATTCGTTTTCGAGAGCCTCTACTTTTGGTTCGAGTTCATCAATTTCCAGTTTGGCCATTTCCCGCATTTCGGGATCTTTTTCCTTCTGGAGCATTTCTTTGGCGTGTCTATGCTGGCTTTTGGCCAGCAGAAAACTATTGTATTTGGAAACAATTTTTTCCAGGTCGCCATACTCCTTGCTGAGTTGCGAATACTTTTTGGTATTGGTTACCGTATCAGGCTGAACCAGCAACTGGCCGATTTCCTCAAAACGATGCTTTATTTCTTCTAATTTCTCAATCATACCTTACAAAACGGCCGTAAAGTTAGCAAAACGTAGCATTCGCAAGATTTGCAGCCGAACATTACCTTTGGCCATGCGCTTGATTTACCTGTACCCGATTGCCTTGGTGTTTATTCTTAGCTGTGGAGGCTCCCTTAATGATGAACAACGCAAACAAATGCGTGAAGCCCGGGAATTAAACAGCATAAAAAAAGTAAGTGATGCTGAAATTATGGAAGCAGCCTTTGCCTACGGAAGAGACATTATGGGATTAGTTGATTCGGGCCTTGATATGGATTCGCTGGAAGTCAGTCGCAAGGTTGACATCCGGTGGCTGGCGACCGGTTCAACCGAAGGTTCTGAAATTGAACGGCAGGTTATTGATGCTTACCTGACAAGTATGATGCTGGGTACGGAACTAGCGGATAATGTGCAGCGCCTGGGAACAGACTCACTTCTGTATACAAAACCTGTGGTGGTTGATTTGCCCGAAGGTGTCGTTGAAGTGAAGGGCACATGGAACATCCATATGTCAAAGAAGCAAGTGGTTTTATCGATTCAGAAAAAGTAAGGGTCACTTCACTTTTTGAAAGCTTTGTTCTTTGAAGTAACCCTTTTTGATGAGCTGAATAAGTTTTTTCGGTGAGGGATCAATCAGGTAAAAAGTTTTTCCCTCAACTTCAGTTTCTACAATAGTAATATCTTGTGAAAGCTGATCCCTGAATTTTTTTCCCTCGTGTTCATCCGAGACTTCAGGCATAGACAAATAAAGCAGATCGCCATTTTTTTGTTGCTTTACTACACGCAAGTACCATGAAAAATCATTTCGCATGTTAATGAAGTAATAGCCTTTGTAGTACTTCATCACCAGGCTGTCGCCAAGGATTGCAAGTTCATCTTTGCCAAGTCTGTAGCCGGTTGCCAAAACCACTAATGTGTCAGTCAACTCGCCCTCCTCGGCAATCAGGTAGCGCCCCTGAAGTTTTCCGGGCACTTGCGTAAGACTTTTGATACCTTTCGGTTGGGGCTCCTTGTATGAAATTTCTGAACAGGAAGCCAGGTACAGGATACAAAGCGCTAAGCAAATTCCAGAAACAAGATATTTCATAAACGGAAGATAGGGATAATGCCTGCATTTCGAAAGAAACACAGAATCAATATAGAACTCATCTCAAAAATACCAATGAAGCGCAGTTATACCGGCCTTGAGCCTGCCTACCGGCCTTTAGATTTGTAATCAAGTTAATACTATTGTTATTA